>SCPN01000169.1_pt1 | contig 117110 bp, 129 predicted proteins | sample 6106831 | NCBI WGS metagenome assembly SCPN01 (sample SAMN10720447, study PRJNA508395) | human gut metagenome | isolation source: Participant 1, 0 month | reverse complement strand
ATCTTCTCCGCCGGCGTGTGGATGTTCCAGGGCTTCATTTGTGCCTTTTGGAAGTACAACGGCTACCAGAAATCCGCCATCAGATGCATTACATGGTGCGTAGTGCAGTGTTGTGGCATAAAGCTCGACTGCTGTTCCGGATGGAATCCTGAAAGCTTCCATCAAAGAGGTATCGTATGTATTTTCCGCAGAGACATCCTGCTGTCGGCCGAGTATCAGTATGGCATCAGTTGCGGCAATATTGACCTCAGAGCATCTGTGATACTCAACAGCATTGAGCTTATGATTGTTGCCTATGCACCAGCCTATCTGTATAGGAAGCTCCCCGTATGTTTTCTGTTGTAATTCTGTAGCGCATTTTAGCTTTTCAAGTGCAGAAATGGATGGCTCATAAACCACATCAGCAGGAATTTCTACTGTCTGCATTGTGCTCATAAGATCTATAGAGTCGATCACCTTTCCATATTTCTTAAAACATTCTTCTGTTACTTCATGTATGATCATTATATGATCCTCCTGATTTTTAAAATTGTAAAAATTATAATGTATGACAGAGAAAATGTCAGCAGGATAAATTATTGTTTTATACCCTAGTTAATATTTATTTTAGGATTTGTAAAAATATATTTTTTATGGAATATAATGACTATTATGCAATTTTATAGCAGAGACTGAACAAAAGAAAATAGGGAGAAAACATGGTATGATAAAAAAAGATTGGTTTCCGCAGCGGTTACAGTGGCATTGTTTATCGGACTTATAGCCGGTGTTACTTTTAAAGCGTCAGATAAAAAAGAAATAAAGCATTTTACTGCTTTTTTTTCTGTAGAAGGAGATAATATAGATCCGGATAATGATATAAAGCAGCTCATAGCAGAGCAGATCGGTGCTGAATGTGAGGAAACATGGCTTGTTGGACAGGATAAGGACGATGCAATAAATTCTCTCATAGCAACCGGGGAATATCCGGATTTTGTATTGGGTGAGACTGCGCTGTATGAGGCAGATGCACTCATTCCAATAGATGAATACTGGGACGATTATCCGAACATAAAAGAATATCTCAGTGATGAACAATGGGAAAAGTTAAGACAGCCGGATGGACACATATATTGGATTCCACCGTTTGGAATATCACATGGGGATGATGTGGAGATGCTGCATAATGGTGAAGCCTTTTGGATTCAGACAAGAGTATTAAAATGGGCTGGATATCCAAAGATTACAACGATAGAGCAGTACTTCGACCTGATAGAAAGCTATGTACAGGCAAATCCAACAATGCCGGATGGAACAGAAAATATACCATTTACGATGCTTTGTGATGACTGGCGGTATTTTTGCCTTGAAAATGTGCCGCAGTTTCTGGACGGATTTCCAAACGATGGAAGCTGTATGGTAGACACGGAAACTAAAAAAGTGATGGATTACAATGTGACCGACACAGCCAAAAGATATTTCGGAAAGCTTAACGAAGAGTTCCATAAGGGAATAATGGATCCCGGGGCGTTCAATGCCACCTATGATCAATATCTGGATAAGCTGTCAACAGGAGCTGTGCTTGGGATGGTCGACCAGTGGTGGCAGTTTTATTATGCAATAGATCCTGTATTCAAAAAACAGAATCTGGCACAGCTTGGGTGTGATTATGTTCCTCTTCCTGTCACGATTGATGATGGTATTCACAACAGATGGCATACAAACAGGATGGCAGAAATAGATTATTCTTCAGGAGTGTCAATTACCACTTCCTGTAAAGATATCGAAGGTGCGATGAAGTTTGTCAGTGATCTCCTGGAATCTGATATCATAAGAGAAAGGTTCTGGGGAGAGGAGGGCAAGGACTATTCAGTCGATGAAAACGGTTTGTTTTACCTTACCAATGAGCAGGCAGAGAAAAAAAGTGACAGCTCATATAAGGCAGCGCATATGTGTTCGTACTCATACTTTCCAAGAGTGGAGGGAATGCTTGATGATGGTATAAATGCGTTTTCAACGGAGTTTCAGCCGGAAGAATTCTATAAAAATCAGCCTGCAGATATTCAGGAATGTTTTGATGCATACGGAGTGGAAAATTATGTGGAACTGCTCGGTAAAAACGATGCTCCAGGCTCGTGGTATCCGATGTATTCATATTCAGATTCAATTCCTTCGACCTCTGAATGTGGGAAAAGTAAAGAAATAATATTGTGGCAGTAAAGAAAATATGGCTGCCGCAGGTTATCATGGCAGATGATTTTGATGCTGCCTGGGAATCAGTATATGGATGAGTACAATGCCTGCAATCCACAGATATATTTTGATTATTTACAGCAAAAGGTAAATGAAAATTAGCAATATTTGAATACTGTTTGGCAATTTATTAATAGAATAACGAGCCCTTGTTCGTTTACACTTGTATATATCAATAAACGAATGGGGGGATTATTTTGGATGATTTAAAAAATGGTGCTTTGTATATAGGCACGATACCATCATCAATGGACAATAACAGATGCTCGGTCACACTTGAGGATGATGGAAGCGTTACCTTTTATATCTATGCGCCAAATGCCAATAAAGTAGAAGTAGCCGGAATGGGAGGCTATTTCAGCTCAGAACGCATACAGTTAAAGCCTGATATGCAGGGTGGATTTTCGGCAAACATTAAAGATTTCCATTGGGCAATGCATTATTATTTCTGGTATGTAGATGATGTCTGTATAACAAATCCTCATGCGGCTATATCATATGGCTGTTTTGCTGCAATAAACACATTTGAAGTGCCAAAAGAGGGCGAGGATTTCTATTTTGTCAGGGATGTGCCGCATGGAACGGTAAGTCTGTGCAAATATACCTCACAGGTAAACGGTCACATAAAGGAGAGCTATGTGTATACTCCCCCCGGATATGAGAGCGGAGATGGAAGGTATCCTGTATTGTATTTACAGCATGGTGTTGGGGAGAATGAGACCGGATGGGTATGGCAGGGTAAGATGAATTTCATTATGGACAATCTGATAGCAGACAAAAAATGTGTGCCGATGATCATAGTTGCAAGCAGTGGCTACTCATTTAAGGATAACGAATACCCTGTATTTTTTCCTGGAGATTTTGACAGTGAGCTTGTAAATAGCATAATCCCTTATATAGAGGAAAATTTTAAGGTCAAAAAAGGAAGAAACAACCGTGCTGTGGCAGGACTTTCACTTGGTTCAGCACAGGCTACGGATATAGCGGCAAGACACCCAGAGCTTTTTTCAGCAGTTGGGGTATTTTCAGGTGTTGCAATACATCTAATGAAAAAAATCATTGACAGCCCATATCGGTTTGAAGCTGTCTTTATGTCGGCAGGAGATGAAGAAAAAGAGATACTGCTTGGAATCAATGAGATGGTAAAGGAATTTTCACGGCAGGGGAAAGAACAGTACACCAAAAGTATATGAGGGCTATCATGAATGGCATGTATGGAGAAAGGGCTTTAAGGATTTCGCACAGATGCTTTTTACATGGGATGACGCAGAACTTGATGATATTGATAAAGCTGTCCCGGTCAGATCAAAGAATATTGATTCTACCACACCGGTACAGGCGGATGAGAGCATGGTATTTTTTGATCCGGTGTACAGGCAGATACAGTTCGAAAATGACGAGGATGGAAAACCGGCTGGCAAATATCCGGATGTCATACATGGTATCCGTGTGACGGAGGATAACAGCATTGAAGTAAATCTTTTTGCACCTGATGCAAAAAGCGTGAGCGTAGTTCTTGAAAATGGCACGGAGGAGCTTTACAGATCAAAGAAAAATGAGGGTTATTGGGAAAAAACAATAGGCAATCCGGCTGAGGGATTTAACTATGTGACATTTATGGTAAATGGAACACCTGTAGTAAACCCTGCGGCACCTGTCGGGTTCGGATATAACAGGGCTGTAAACTTTGCTGAGGTACCTGAGAGGAACTTTAGCTGGCATGAGCTTAAGGAAACAGATCATGGTCAGATACATATACATTATTCGTGTGATGGAGACGGACAGGTCAGTATGAATTATGTTTATACACCAGCCGGTTATGGGGAGGATAACTGTGACATCGGCAGAGTATGTGTGCTTGAGTGTGCTGCGGACGAAAGAAATTTTTGCTGGATACATCAGGGAAAGATAGCAAATATCATGGATAATCTGTCTGGCGAAGGCAGGATAAAAGGAGTTATGATAATAATGGCAGACAGCACGATATCTGATGATATAATCGGGAACATAACAGCCATATACGGAATTAAGGACAGTGCACAGAAGGAATGGTTCAAAAAAGGAGATAATGAATCCTGGACATCATGCAGACACAGATTTGTAAATTTCATGTGCGGGATACAGTAAAACAGAGACAAAAAGGAGAGAAAAATGGCAGGAGCATATAAGACAGGCAAATACAGAAATATATTCAAAGAGTATGGGTATCCGGAAGAAGAAATTCAAAAAAGAGTAGAGGATACTTTTAACACGATATTCTATGGGAATGATGATGAACGTTTTTATCATGAAGCCGGTGATGATATGGGATATATGGAGGATACCGGCAATCATGATGTGAGAACAGAGGGAATGTCATATGGCATGATGGTATGTGTACAGCTGGATAAAAAAGCAGAGTTTGACAGACTGTGGAAATGGGTGCGCACATATATGTACATAGAAGATGGTCCGGCAAAAAATTATTTTGCGTGGTCATGTCAGACAAATGGAAAGCGAAATGCCGATGGACCGGCACCTGATGGTGAAGAGTATTTTGCAATGGCATTGTTTTTCGCCTCTAAAAGATGGGGAGATGGCGATGGTATATTCTGCTATAGCAAAGAGGCACAAAATATCTTAAGGGAGTGTGTACACAAGGGTGAGCCGGGACACAGCGGAGAGCCAATGTGGGAGCCTTCCAACAAGCTGATAAAGTTTGTCACAAATATGGATTTCAGTGATCCTTCATACCATTTGCCGCATTTTTATGAACTTTTTGCCGAAAGGGCTTATGAGGAGGACCGAGAATTCTGGAAAGAAGCAGCAGCTGCCAGCAGAGCATATCTGCACAGTGCATGCCATGAAAAGACAGGACTTAGCGCAGAATATGCAGATTATGACGGAAAGCCTCATACGGGGCATAAGGAAATATTTGGAAGACATGACTGGTATTACAGTGATGCATACCGCACGATCGCCAATATAGCGATGGATCATCTGTGGTTTGATGCAGATCCGTGGCAGATTAAAACGGCAGAAAGGCTTCAGAAGTTTTATTGTGAGGATCAGAAGGACAATTGGGATGGAGTATTTCTTATAGATGGTACACCGCTTGATGAGAAGGCACTTCATCCGGTAGCAATCATTGCTGTTAATGCAGAAGCTTCACTCGCAGCAGATGGAAAATATGCAAAGCAGTGTGTTGAAAAGTTCTGGAACACTCCGCTTAGGACAGGTGACAGGAGATACTATGACAATTTCCTTTACATGTTTGCAATGTTAGCACTTTCAGGAAATTACAGGATTTATTGATTTTAATATACAAGAACCTTAAGCTGGAATGATGAAGCAGTCATAAACTATAAAAGACAGGACAAATATCTATAATTTCTCCCGGTGCAAAGCACCGGGAGTTTTTGTATCATATAATCATTATAGCTGATAAGATCGACATAACAAGGAGGCAGAAAGATGGCAGGTCCAAAAGCACCAAAGGATCCCGAAAGAAAAAGACCTTATTTCTACATCATGAAGGATAAGGATATATACGGCTCAGTACAGGAAGATGGAAGCATTATACATTTTATATATGAAAGCGACGGAAGACTGATAAACAGTGCACAAATAGCCGGAAATATAGAAAATAAAGAGGAACTGGGGCTGTTAGAGACGGTGGAAGGTTTTGGCAGGCTTGTACACAGCATAGGTGTATCTGTGGAAACAGATAATCAAAACGAACAGATCGAATTTGTGTTTCAGATGTACGGAAAGCAGGACCTTGTACGGAGGCGGTACTAATCTTAAGGTAAAGCTGACAGGTGATGGAATGGAGAGAAAGATATACCTGTCAGATTATAAGTGGACACCGGATGATGATATACCGGGACAGATAAAGTTCATATTTAATACACCGGATATCATGGGAAAAGCGAGTGTCAGACTGTATCTGAATGACGGCTATGAGGCTCCGGCAGATATTGAGGAAACAGAGGTGGATATGAACTCTGATGAATACTGCAGCATGATAAGTCATTCGCTTATGAATATGGGAAATGTATACCGCATAAGAAAAGCCATCGAAAAGACTAGAGCCGGAAAAGAGGTAACACTTGCATACATCGGTGGATCTATCACACAGGGAGCAGGTGCGACACCTATAAATACAGAGTGCTATGCATACAAATCCTATCAGCTTTTCCAGAAGCGTTTTTCTGCAAAGAATAATGTGAAATTCATAAAAGCAGGTGTGGGCGGCACACCATCGGAGCTGGGAATGATCAGATTTGACAGGGATGTACTAAGAGACGGACAGCAGCCTGATATAGTAGTTATTGAATTTGCTGTAAATGATGAGGGTGGATGAGACAAAGGGCGACTGTTATGAAAGCCTTGTACGTAAAGTACTTAATCTGCCATGGAAACCGGCAGTCGTATTGCTTTTTTCCGTATTTGCAAATGACTGGAACCTTCAAGACCGCCTAAGCCCGGTTGGAAAGCTCTATGATCTGCCTATGGTAAGCGTACTGGATGCGGTTTCCCCTCAGTTTGCATTAAAAAATGACGAGGGAAGGGTAATAAGCAAAAATCAGTTTTTCTATGATATGTTTCATCCGAGGCAATGCAGGCCATTCCGTCATGGCAGACTGCATAGAGTATCTTTTTGAAAAAATAGATCAGGCAGGGCATGCAAGTTTGAATGCATTTGAACTGGGACTGACAGAGGAAAAAATATTGCAGGAAAACCTAAATCTTGCACCGGTAATAGGAAACAGCTTTGAAAATATAAGGCTGCTCGACAAAAAGGATATATATGCAAAGGCATATATTGACGAGGGTGGCTTCGATTCGACAGATACACAGCTGCAAAGCGTTGAGATGGATGATCAGCTTTCGCTGACTCCGGAATTCCCGTATAACTGGATGTATGATGGCACAAAAAATACATTAAACAGGGAAAAAGTGTATTTCGAGCTTGAGATGGAGTGCAGGGCACTTCTCCTTGTATTTAAGGATTCGGGAGAGGTAAACGTGGGAAAGGCGAAGGTATATGTGGACGGAGAGTATCATTTTACGGCTGATCCACATATCAATAACTGGCAGCACTGCAATGCGGCAATAATATTTAACAATAAGACCAGTGAAAATCATGTTGTAAGAATTGAAATTGCAGAGGAAGACAGAGACAAGCAGTTTACGATACTGGGCTTTGGATATGTATTATAGGAGAATGAGAGGTAAGAGACATGGTAACAGCAAAAAATCCAATACTTTCAGGTTTTTATCCTGATCCATCAATATGCAGAGTCGGGGAAGACTATTATCTGGTGACATCAAGCTTTGTGTATGCACCGGGTGTTCCCATATTTCATAGCCGGGATCTGGCTCATTGGGAGCAGATTGGCAATATACTTGACAGACCATCGCAGCTATGCGTGGAAAATGAAGAAATATCGAGAGGTATTTTTGCACCGACCATAAGATATCATGAAGGAACTTTTTATATGATAACGACCAATGTATCGCATGGCGGCAATTTTATAGTGACAGCGCAGGATCCGGCAGGACCGTGGTCTGATCCGTATTATTTGGGAGAAGAAGCAGTAGGAATAGACCCAAGCCTTTTCTTTGATGATGACGGCAGATGTTATTACTGTGGCACACGCCCAAACCCTGAAGGAGTACGTTACAATGGAGACTGGGAGATATGGATACAGGAGCTTGATCTTGGAACCATGAAGCTTAAGGGCAGGAGCATGGCCATATGGAAAGGTGCTGTAAAGGGCTGCATATGGCCGGAAGGACCACATATCTACAAGATAAACGGATATTATTATCTGATGCATGCAGAGGGCGGCACCGGACCGGAGCACAGTATAACGATAGCAAGAAGCAAGGAGCTTTTTAAATGGTTTGAAGGATGTCCGAGAAATCCGATATTTACACACAGAAATCTGGGAATGGATTACCCGGTCATCTATGCAGGACATGGTGATCTGGTGGATGATATAAACGGAAACTGGTATGTGGTCATGCTTGCGTCAAGACCATGCAAAAAGCACAGCAGCATGGGCAGGGAGACCTTTATTGCAAAAACAATATGGGAAAACGAATGGCCGGTAATAGCACCCGGGATAGGACATCTTGAGGATACGGTAGATATACCGCTTGAAGAGTGCAGATTTATAGATGAGATATCAGAAAATGATTTTATAACTTTCTGCGAAGCCAAGCCTGATAAGAGGCTGGTTGGAATAGGAAAACGCAACGAGTCTTTTTACTCCCTTAAGGAAAATCCGGGAGTACTGAGACTGTACACAAACAAAGAGCAGATCACTGATCTTGGCACAAGCGCATTTCTTGGACTAAGACAGAAGGGCTATGAGTTTTCGGTAAAGACAGCAGTGCGTTTTATCCCACAGTCGGATAATGAGACGGCAGGACTTGTACTTTTCCAGAACAATGAGAATCATCTTCGCGCTGAGAGATAACAATGGAAGCCGGAAGGCTGGTATTTGTGGTGACTACACATATTAAGGGAACTGACAAAAAGATAGCAGTGGCAGATATTATGGAGTACAGCATTACAGAAAAAAATCCACTGTGGAATATATGTATGATCTGTAAGGAACAGGAAGCATCTATATGGATAGGTACGGCCGAAAAGAGCGTAAAAGTCGCAGAAAAAATAAGTCTGCTGCCATATACCACAGAAGAAGCAGGTGGCTTTGTGGGCTGTACGGTCGGTATGTATGCATCCTCAAATGGCAGCAATAGTAATAACTATGCAGAATTTTTCATACATAATGCTCACCCAATAAACATTTTGCGGAATTCAGTCGGGGTGCAGCCCTTTTCAGCTTTGAACACCCTTATGAAAGTGGATGGATTTGCAAAGCCTGACTGCATTGCAGCCTCGGTGACAGATATATTGGGATCAGCCAGAAAGGGTCAGGGCAAGCTCTATTCTTTTCTGATTTAAGTATTTGTAAAAGGTATTATTGGTAAACTGCTTAAATAGCCGGGTAAAGTGATATTTACTGAATCCGGCTATTTTTGAGATTTCATCAAGTGTTATGTCCTCAGTGCGATGTGTATCGATATACTCACAGATATACAGAAAACGCTCCAGATATTCCTGCTGTTTGTGTCTGCCGACATTAAAATGACAACTGCTGGCAGTATGATGTCTTCCAATAAGGACAAATTACTTCAAGCATTTTGGAGTAGATCACGGCTTCTGATAGAAATGAGTCGGTCTGGTATTCATCTGATATATCAAGCAGCAGTTTACGGATATTGCTGTGGATATCACCGGAAGTTTCCGGGGTTAGCGTTATAGCAGGTGCTATAAGGGTAAGTATGGAATTTAATTCCTTTATTTTTGAGACAGCAGACCACTCAATCTGCAGGATAAGCCTTTTTCCGGCGTCAGGTGCGATAAGCCTGTGTTTTACACCGGAAGCTATAAAGATAATATCACTCTCATTAAGATGTACCAAATCATCCCCAATCTGCACTGTATAGCCGCCTTCAAGCGGCATGATAATCTCCATGGGAGTATGCCAGTGAATGGGATAATCTTCTGCTTCAACATTTATAAAAAGCTTTACATTGCTGTTTTCTTTATATTTTACTGTCTCATGTATTCCATTCAGATTTTTCGATATTATACTATCTCCATACGGCTGATATTTATGCTCATTTGCGTGAATATAGTTATTATAGCACAAATAGCAATTTGTGAAGACATTGTAGGAGCAACAAAGAGTTAGGGTTGTAAAGCTTGAGCCAAATAAAGGACTAAAAAGTAAAATGACTATTTCAAAAGGGACTTTGCTGTGATAGAAGAGGATGGAAGCTGTGTAGCTGTGCCGGGAATTTATGAGATATCCGCAGGAGGACAGCAGCCTGATGACAGAGCACCAAGCTGCTAGAGCAAGCGGACGGGGAAGCACATTGATATCCTGCAAGATGGAGAGAAACAGGGTAGATTATTAATAATAAATATGTTATTTATAGTTAATGACAAAGTTAAAATTGGACTTTAGGAGCGGACATATATGCCAGCTCCTTTAAAGTATTTCAGAGGAATTGTTTATGAGAAGACCAATATGGAATGCCATTGAGAGAAAGCTTGATGATTATTCACTCAGAAAAAAATTCTACATATTTTTATGTACTGTGTCATGCATCACTTGAAGTGACTGATGCAGTGAAAGTTGCTTTCATCGTAAATAAATGCTGAAAGAAGCAGACATGAATGTCGAGGCATAGCAAGTGCTGTGGGATATAATCTGAGACAGCATGGTCAATAACGCAAGAGGCAGCTAAGAGTATCTACACCAGCAAGCGCATAGACGATTTTATATCAAAGGAATACACAAGCTCTGCTGAGTATGTATCAGAGTATCAGAGCTTCTTTCAGGATACACTTTTGAAAACACACTTGGAATGAGCAATATGGTATTTTCCTGTGGCTACTGACAATCCTACAATAATAAATGGCGGAAAAGTAAATGATATGTCTGCTGTAAAATGCAGTTCTTACAGACTTCTGGAGCAGAAGGGAAGCGGAGGGACTCTTTTTTAGCATATGAAAAGGCGTAGCCAGTTGTCCAGATGAAAGACATATGATTTATATGAAAAGCTGGTTTTTACTCATCTGATATCGAAAGGTACTCAAGATAGAGTTTAATTATGGCAGCATGATGCGTACTTTTAAGAATATAGTGTTATGATAATGGAAGTGCTTATCTGCCATGGAGACATGAGTGTTATCAAATGGGGGCCTACAGTGGAGTCAACAAACCATTTTAAGACATTGGAGGCGATTGGGAAAAATAAGCGACTCCGTATACAGGCAGCAGATCTCTTTGTATGGCTGTGAGCTTGATATATATGTGTTTAAGACACGCAGTAATATATGGAGCATGCTTATGCACAATGCACCGATCATTGTTTTTCTGATGCTTATAAATGTATTCTTTCCACTTTGTCTGTTACGTATCTTTAACCATTCCTTTACGAGCAGGATATTACAGCTTTCAAAGGTATTTAAGTCGGTTGACAGCGAAAAGCTTGTATCTATGACTGACAGGGAGAGCAAAGATGAGATCGGCAGCATGATAAAAAATTACAACAGGATGGTAAGCCGCACAAATGACCTGATTCAGACTGTATATAATAATAAGCTAAAGAGAGCAGGAGATGCTTGTAAGTCAGAGAAAAATGCAGAGCTTCTTGCACTGCACAGCCAGATAAATCCGCACTTTCTGTTTAATGCGCTTGAGAGGACAGCACAGATGCACAGCCTGCTGAAAAGGAAAATGAGACGGCTGATATGGTTGAAAAACTCACAATCATACAAGGCAGTATGTGGGTGGGGAAATGATGCTGTAACCGTTTACGAAGGAATGTGAATTTGTAAAAAGCCTATCTGGCATTGCAGAAATACCAGTTTGGCGAGCAGCTGAACTATAACATAGATATAGAAGCAGACTGCATGGGAATGTCAGGTGCCAAAGCTTACGCTTGTAACTTTGTTGAAAATGCTGCATGTGCATGGCATAGAAGTAAAACTGCTCGGGCTGGATATTTGTGCGTATATTCAAAAAGCCGGGTTCATGCATATAGAGGTTGAGGATACAGGCAGCGGAATTGATCGGATGCTCTTGAGAAAATGAAAAGTAACATGAAAATACAGAGATATCGATATATGTTAAAGAGACCGGTGGCAGAGTGGGCGTGATAAATGCCTACCTGCGTATCAAAATGGTAACGGAATCTAAAGCAGTATTTGATGTGGACAGTGAGAAGGCGCGGTACGACTGTTATGATAAAAATACCGAAACATATTTATAGGGGATTTAAAATGCTTAAAGTATTATTGGTGGATGATGGAGCCCTTTCATAATACAGGGGACTTAAGGTGATCATTGATTGGAGAAAATGAAGGATTTGAGATAGCAGGAATGGTCTCAAATGGAAAGCCTACAGTTTCTGGAAAATGAGAATGTGGATCTGGTCATAGCCGATATAAGAATGCCGGAGATGACAGGACTTGGCACTTGAGACTTTGAGAAAAGAAAAAATCAGATGTGTATTTTGTGATATTAAGCGGTTATGCAGATTTTAGCTATGCGCGAGAGGCCATACAACGAATGACTGTACGGATTACATACTAAAGGCCGGTGGATAAGGAGATGCTGCTTAAGGTACTAAACAAGGTTCTTGTGCTCAAAAACGAGAAAAACAAGATCGACGAGGATAACAAAAGATGAAACAGGCATACCTTACAGAGACACCTGATATCTGATACAGGGCAAATATGATGATGTAAACCTGAACTATGTAAAAGAAATATGAGGTGTGAGGGGTGGAGCAAGGTATGTTGAGATACAGATGGAGGCGACTTCCGGCAGGTGATGAAGGATACTCGATGGTGATATGAGAAACACAGCGCAAGATGTACGAAAGCTGTGTTGCTTTTTCTGGGGGCTGATTCGGCACATTGTGTATTTGATGTATCTGTAAATGAAAAAGTGTATGACATAGGCTTTATATTCTCAGATTATATGGCAGAGAAGCCGCAAAACCGAGGAAAATATCTGGAGGATCGAGAGAGGTATATATGTGACAATACACAAAAGAATATAGTTATGCTGGTCGGAAGATTATCAAGATATATCAAGAGATAGCCAGATCATACGGCAATGCATGTATGCTCAGGTCGTTTCAGGGCTTTCGCATAGTAAAGGCATATATTACTATGAGGATGAAGTAAAGATATCGGCAGATGGAATAGTGCTTTGTAAAGATAGTCTTGATAAGCTGCTTAGGACAGTGGAACAGAATAACCATCTTGAGATAAGAAATGCAGTTGCCAAATTTTATGATGAGATGTCCAGCATGGGTATGAATGGGGAAAGCATGAACTTAAATATTAATTATCTGTTGTTTCAGTTCCTACACCTGGCAAGAGTGAGCAGGATGATAATGTAAATCAGCAGGAGATTTTGCGACTCATAAGTGAGAGCAGCTTTAAGACCGGTATTGAGAGGGGAAGCCGTGCGCATATGACCAGATTTTGCTGTGAGTATGGTGATTATCTGTCGCAGCTTAGAAAAAATGTGTCAAGAGGTGTGATCGGCATGGTAGAAAAGGAAGTAAGAGACAATTATGCCACGAACATCACGCTTAAGAGCCTGAGTGAGAAGTATTATGTAAACAGTGCATACTTAGGGCAGCTTTTCAGAAAAAAATACGGACAGTCCTTTAAGGATTATCTGAACAATTACAGGATGGAACGGGCGGCAGAGCTTTGGGACTGATAAGAGATAATACAGATAGCAGAGGAAGTCGGATATCATGATATGGATTATTTTGTGAACAGGTTTATACAGGTAAAAGGCTGCACACCGGCGCGCTTCAGACGCCAGATGCAAAGTGGAGAATAATATATATTACTGCAAAACAGGGTAAATTATAGTTCTTTCTAGAAACTATAGTTTACCCTGTTTTTGACTATAGTTACTCCGATTGTTTGAAAACTTAAAAAGTATAAAATTAAGTTATCAAAAGGGAGGACAATACAATATGAGAAGAAAAAAAATTGTAAGCATGCTGCTTGTGACTACCATGGCAGCAACACTGTTTGCCGGATGTGGCAATGATAGTGGCAAAAAAGGTGGCACTGAAACTGGAAGCGCAAAAGAGTTTGATGCATTCTTTGCTGTACCGGGAACTGAAATGAATGATGATAATGAAATCCAGAAGATCATCGAGGAAAAGACAGGTGTAAGGGTAAATGAAACCTGGCTTACCGGACAGACAGCAGATGAGGCAATCGGAACAATGATCGCAGGTGGCGAGTATCCTGATTTCATTGAAGGTGCAAGCGGACAGATGCAGTTATATGATGCAGGCGCATTAGTTCCACTGGATGACTACATCGAGAAATATCCAAACATCAAAAAGCTTTTCACAGATCTTGAGTGGGAAAAACTTCGTCAGGATGACGGACATATCTATTGGATACCACAGTTTAGCTGCATAAAGGGAGACGAGAAAGTCTGCACACACAATGACGAGGCATTTTGGATCCAGGCAAGAGTACTTAAATGGGCTGGCTATCCGGAGATTGATACATTGGATCAGTATTTTGACCTCATCGAGAAATATAATGAAGCAAATCCAAAAATGGCTGATGGAACAGAAAATATTCCATATACAATCCTTTGTGATGACTGGAGATATTTCTGCCTTGAGAATGCACCACAGTTCCTTGACGGATATCCAAACGATGGATCATGTATGGTAGATCCTGATACAAAGAAAATACTTGACTATAATACATCTGATACAGCAGTTAAATATTTCAAGAAGCTCAATGAAGAGTATCAGAAGGGAATTGTAGATCCTGAGTCATTCACACAGACATATGATGAATATATCTCTAAGCTTTCTACAGGACGTGTACTTGGAATGATTGACCAGTGGTGGGATTTTGCATACACAGCAGGTGATGCAATTAAACAGGCAGGTCTTGATGAGCAGGGATGCGATTACATTCCGGTACCTGTAACAATCGACGGCCGTCCAAATCAGTGGCACAATGCAGGCGGCGCTTTCAACGAGTCAACAGGTCTTGCTGTTACAACATCCTGTGATGATGTAGATGCGGCCATGAAGTTTGTAAATGATCTTCTTGATCAGGATATCCACAATCTCAGATTCTGGGGTGTCAAGGGTACTGACTATGAAGTAGATGAGAATGGTGAGTTTTACAAAACAGCAGATGAGAGAAAGAAGGCTTCTGATACAGCATACAAGGCCTCTCATTTTTGCTCATACTCATACTTCCCACAGTACAGTGGAACAAGTGATGATGGAATCAATGCCAACAAACCTGATGGACAGGCAAGAGAGTTCTATGATGGTCTTAACAGTGATGTACAAGAGGTTTTCGATGCCTATGGTGTTAAGACATATGTTGAAATGCTTGGAACAAACGATGCACCTGGAGACTGGTATCCGATGTGGTCATTCTCTAACAACTTTAACACAAGCACTCCTGGTGGAGTAGCCTGGACAAAGATTGGCGAACTTAAGCATAAGGCTCTTCCAAAGGTTGTTATGGCAAAAGACTTTGACAGTGAATGGAATACATACATGGATGAATACAATGCATGCAATCCACAGGATTTCCTGGGTGAATTACAGACCGAGCTTGATACAAGATTAGAGCAGGCTGCTAAATTCAAATAAAGCTTAAATGAAATTTAAGGCAGGCAGATATAATAGCGTTTTATCTGCCTGCTGCCTTTTAAGGAGTGGTGTCATGTCATTAACGAGAAAAAACAAAAAAGAAAAGGTCAGAGAACCTAGAACAAAAATTACATGGAAAGAAGTCAAACGTCAGAAAGTGCTGCTGTTCTGGGCAGCAATAATGGTGGCATATGGAGTTGTATTCTATTATCTACCACTCGCTGGCTGGGCAATGGCATTTCAGGATTACAAACCAAGACTTGGTATATTCCATTCTGCATTTGTTGGATTGGACAAATTCAAGATGCTGTTCTCGGATATGACATTTATCCGTGTTATAAGAAATACACTTGCAATGGGTGTTATCAATCTGGTTGTAACTTTTGTCACAGCCATTGTATTTGCAATCTTACTGAATGAGATTGCATCAAAGGGTGGAAAGAAAGTAGTACAGACTATATCATATCTTCCACATTTCCTTTCATGGATCATTGTAACAGGTATTTTACACGATATGCTTTCAGGAACAGGTATTGTAAATGAGTTCCTTGTAAATATGCATATTATAGACCAACCGATAAACTTTTTCGCACATCCGGGATATTTCTGGCCGATAGTGGCATTTGCCAATGTATGGAAAGAAACAGGATGGAATGCAATCATATATCTTGCAGCCATTACATCAATAGATCCTTCACTTTACGAAGCAGCATCTATTGATGGAGCGGGACGCTGGGCAAAGATCAAGTACGTAACACTGCCGGGAATCAAACCAACTATTATAATCCTTCTTCTTATGAATGTAGGTAATGTTTTAAATGCAGGATTTGAGATACAGTATCTCTTAGGAAACGGCCTGGTACAGGATGTATCACAGACTATTGATATTTATGTACTTAAATGGGGCATAAGCCAGGGAGATTATGCAATAGGTACTGCAGCAGGTATATTCAAGAGTGTGGTAAGTATAATTCTTATATTTATTGCAAATAGAATTGCCAAACATAATGGTGAAGAGCAGTTGTTTTAAGGAGGTCTTGTACGATGGCAGATATAACAGCAGGCTCTGTAAAGAGCAAAAAGAAAAAGAAGATAAGTATATTTCCAATTGTAAATTGCATCATTATGGTATTGTTTTTGATTATAACGCTTTATCCGGTGCTTAATACACTTGCGATATCGCTTAATGATGGTACAGATGCATTAAGAGGTGGAATTTACCTCTTACCAAGAAAGTTTACCTGGAAGAATTATATAACGGTTTTACAAAAAGATAATCTTATAACAGGAGCATACATTACTGTTGCCAGAACAATAATTGGAACAGTCTTAGCACTGGTGGCAAATGCAATCCTTGCTTTTATAATCAGCAGAAAAAGATTTTTGTTCAAAAGAGGTTTATCCCTGTTTTGGGTTATCACAATGTATGTCAATGGTGGATTAATCCCTGTCTTCCTCCTGTACAAGGGACTTGGGCTTACCAATAGTTTTTGGGTTTATGTAGTCCCTGGAATGGTCAGTGCGTTTAACATGCTCGTTATCAGGACCTATATGAATGGAATCCCTGACAGCTTAGAGGAATCAGCGCAGCTTGACGGTGCAGGATATACCACCATTTTTCTGAAGATTTATTCACCCTCTCTGCAAACCGGTATATGCGACAGTAGCTTTATTCGTAGCAGTAGGACAGTGGAACTCATGGTTTGATGCAATGCTTTATAACCGTATGAGTACAAAGCTTACTACATTACAGTATGAGCTTATGAAGCTTCTTTCAGCTGTAACAAATCAGGGAGGATCAGCAGAAACATTGAAAAATGCTGTAGGCGCAGTTACACCTACCTCAGTTCGTGCCGCAGCAACAATTATAACAATGCTTCCGATCATATGTATTTACCCGTTTTTACAGAAATACTTTGTTACAGGACTTACACTTGGTGGAGTTAAAGAATAAATATTTTTTTACAGGATGCCCGGCAGGATAACTGCCGGGTGTTTTGGTGTAAATGTTTATTTGAAAGGAGAATTTTCTTCAAATCAGGAGCAAAATGAGAAAAAATAAGCTTAAGGCAGATTGGCCCGCGTGCCGTATATCGTATTGCTGATGACAGGATGTATGAAAACAAGCGCAAATCAAAGATCGGAAGACAATAATCACCAATTTTTATGATAAAAATATTTACATTATTGTAATATATGATAAAATATTTCTAACACAATAACACAATGGCTACATAAACAATAGGATATATGGAGGAAGTTATGGACGATAACAATTATATGAACAATGACAACCGGTCGTCAGGCACACCGGACAATACAGGTGTATTCGGTCAGTCTTCAGGAACAGCAAATGGCTCAGACACATACAGCCAGCCGCAGGACACATACAGCCAGCCGCAGGACACATACAGTCAGCCGACAGACACATATAATCAGTCTGTATCCCAGCAGGAAAGTGGGAATGCATATGGACAGTCATCAGACCAGACAGGCAGCACAGACGGATATGTCAATAATCCGGGCAGTGCATATGGTTATGCAAATCAGGGTACATACAATCAGAATCCAAATGCCCAGGGTGCATACAATCAGAATCCAAATGCCCAGGGTACATACAACCAGAACACATATGCTCAGGGCTCATTTAATCAGTCAGCTTACGGACAGACGCAGTATGGCCAGCAGCCAAACGGACAGGGTGGCTACAATCAGACCGCATACGGACAGACCAGCATCAATCAGCCACAGTATGGAGCTAATCCATACAACCAGCCAAAGAGCAGCAATGGCTTTGGTATAGCTTCTCTGGTACTTGGAATCGCATCTATTGTACTGTTTTGTACATGCATCAATTATGTGACAGCTCTGCTTGCTATCATTTTTGGTATTATACATATCATAAAGGGCAACAACAAGGTGTTTGGTATAGTTGGTATAGCAACAGCAGCTATCTCAGTTATAGTCAGCATCATATTCTGGGTTATAGCAGGCTCAAACGTAAGCACAGATTTTGAAAAGGAGTTCATGAAGGGCTTTGACGAGGGCTATGAGTATTATAATGATGACGATTCCTATGAGGATTACGATTATGATTATGATTCTTTTGATTATGACGATTATGATTATCAGAATTTTGAGTATGATGGCATTTATTAGAGTTAATTATTATCAAATTATTACAGAATCAATTACATCTTGACAACAGTGGCTTTTCAGTTATATACTTAAACACAGTTAGTAAAAGGCAGTGACGAAGACAGTAGAGATGGCAGGAAAGTCAAAGAGAGCCGGGGCAGGTGAGAGCCGGTATGAGTAGAGCCGTTTTGAAAATCACTTCTGAGCCGCAGGCTAAAATCGCCATACAGCGTTGCGAGAGTAGGTTCTGACGTATTCCCTACGTTACAGGGGCGGGTATGCAAGGGTATTTCCCTTAAGTACATTGTAATAGGTGGTATAGACGTATCAGGCACGCGTTCCTAATTACAGGAATGTGTGCCTTTTTTTGTGAATATTCCATAAACCGAAAATTCTAGTGGAGTAAGCCACAAGGAAGCCTCGTAAGAGTCGAATTTGAGGTGCATGTTGGGATGTTCACGAACAATATAGAATAAGGAGAGATAGTCATGTACAACAAAGTTGACACCAATATGAACTTCGTTGAACGCGAGAAGAAGACAGAGCAGTTCTGGAGAGAGAACAATATCTTCAGAAAATCTATGGAAAACAGAAAAGAAGGAGAGACATACACATTCTATGATGGACCTCCTACAGCAAACGGAAAGCCTCACATCGGACATGTTGAGACACGTACCATAAAGGATATGATTCCAAGATTCCAGACCATGAAGGGCAAATATGTGCCACGTAAAGCAGGCTGGGATACACACGGACTTCCTGTTGAGATCGAGGTGGAGAAGCTTCTCGGCCTTGACGGCAAGGATCAGATTGAGAACTACGGACTTGAGCCATTCATCAAGAAGTGTAAAGAGTCTGTATGGAAATACAAGGGTATGTGGGAGGATTTCTCCAACACAGTAGGTTTCTGGGCTGATATGGACAATCCATACGTCACATATGACGACAATTTCATTGAGTCAGAGTGGTGGGCTCTCAAGGAAATCTGGAATAAGGGACTTCTTTACAAGGGCTTCAAGATTGTTCCTTACTGTCCTCGTTGTGGAACACCGCTTTCTGCACAGGAGGTGGCACAGGGCTACAAGACAGTTAAAGAAAAATCAGCAGTAGTACGTTTTAAGGTAGTAGGAGAGGATGCATATTTCCTCGCATGGACCACAACTCCATGGACACTTCCAAGCAACGTGGCACTCTGTGTGAACCCTAATGACACATATGTAAAGGTAAAGGCTGTTGATGGCTACACATATTATATGGCAGAGGCACTTGCAGACAAGGTGCTCTCACAGCTTCTTTCAAAAGAGGACGCAGAGGCAGGCAAGAAGGCATATGAGGTGCTTGAGACATACAAAGGAAAGGATCTTGAGTACAAAGTATGAGCCGCTTTATGACTGTGCTAAAGCAGGTTGCCGATAAGCAGGGCAAGAAGGGCTTTTTCGTGACATGTGACACATATGTTACTATGTCAGACGGTACAGGAATTGTTCATATCGCTCCTGCATTTGGTGAGGATGATGCCAATGTCGGAAGAAATTATGACCTTCCATTTGTACAGTTTGTAAACGACAAGGGAGAGCTTACAGCAGAGACTCCGTTTGCCGGTATGTGGGTAAAGGATGCAGATCCTGAGGTATTAAAGGACTTAAGCGGCAGAAAGCAGCTCTTCGATGCTCCGAAATTTGAGCATGAGTATCCACACTGCTGGAGATGTGACAAGCCTCTTATCTACTATGCAAGAGAGTCATGGTACATCAAGGAGACAGCAGTAAAGGATGACCTTATCAGAAACAACAATACAGTAAACTGGATTCCTGAGTCTATCGGTTCAGGACGTTTCGGAAACTGGCTTGAGAATATACAGGATTGGGCTATCTCACGTAACCGTTACTGGGGCACACCACTCAATATCTGGGAGTGTGAATGCGGACACAGAGAGTGTATCGGAAGCCGTGCAGAGCTCGCCGAAAAAGCAGGAGATCCAAAGGCAGCAGAGGTAGAGCTTCACAGACCATACATCGACGCTGTGACAATCAAGTGTCCTGAGTGTGGCAAGGATATGCACCGTGTACCAGAGGTACTTGACTGCTGGTTTGATTCAGGAGCCATGCCATTTGCACAGCACCACTATCCATTCGAGAACAAGGAAGTATTTGAGAAGCAGTTCCCGGCCAAGTTTATCTCAGAGGCAGTTGACCAGACACGTGGATGGTTCCATTCACTCATGGCTGAGTCTACACTCCTTTTCAACAAGGCTCCTTATGAGAATGTCATCGTGCTTGGACACGTACAGGATGAGAACGGACAGAAGATGTCCAAGTCAAAGGGCAACGCGGTAGATCCGTTTGATGCACTTGAGACATACGGTGCAGATGCCATCAGATGGTATTTCTACACAGCATCAGCTCCATGGATTCCAAAGAAGTTTTCAGGAAAGCTCGTGCTTGAGGGACAGCGTAAGTTTATGGGAACACTCTGGAACACATACGCATTCTTCGTGCTTTATGCAAATATCGACAGCTTTGATGCTACAAAATACAGCCTTGAGTATGATAAGCTTGCAGTAATGGACAAGTGGATTCTTTCAAAGCTCAACTCAGCAGTGGCAGGAGTGGATGAGTGCCTGTCAAATTACAAGATTCCGGAGGCGGCAAAGTACCTTCAGGAGTTCGTAGACGACTTAAGTAACTGGTATGTACGCCGCAGCCGTGAGCGTTTCTGGGCAAAGGGCATGGAGCAGGACAAGATAAACGCATACATGACACTTTATACAGCACTTGTCACCATATCAAAGGCGGCAGCACCTATGATTCCTTTCATGACAGAGGATATCTACAGAAATCTTGTCTGCTCTATCGACAAGAGCGCACCGGAGTCAATTCATCTGTGCGACTATCCTGTAGTTGATGAGAAGCTGATTGACAAAAAGCTCGAAGCTGATATGGATGAGGTACTAAAGGTTGTAGTACTCGGACGTGCATGCCGTAACGAGGCAAATATCAAAAACCGTCAGCCAATCGGAAAAATGTTTGTAAAGGCTCCGGAAAAACTGGATGAATTTTATGTGGATATCATCGCAGACGAGCTCAACGTAAAAGAGGTTGAGTTCACTGATGATGTATCACACTACACCACCTACAAATTCAAGCCACAGCTTAGAACAGTGGGTCCTAAGTATGGTAAATACCTTGGCCAGATTAAGGCAGTTTTAGCTGAGCTTGATGGTCATAAGGCCATGGAGGAGCTTAACAGCACCGGCTCTCTCAAGCTTGACAGCATTAGCGATGAAGTTGTATTATCTAAAGAGGATTTACTTATCGAGATGACTCAGATGGAGGGCTATGTGACACAGTCTGACAACAATATAACCGTTGTTCTTGACACCAACCTCACTCCTGAGCTTATCGAGGAAGGTTTCGTAAGAGAAATCATCAGTAAGATCCAGACAATGCGTAAGGACGCAGGCTTTGAGGTTATGGACCACATCGCTGTGACATACGAGGCAGATGAGAAGCTTTCAAATGTATTTGAAAAGTTTGGTGATGAAATCAAGACCGAGGTTCTTGCCGTATCAATTAAATCAGGCGAACTTAAGGGCTATGAAAAGGATTGGAAGATTAATGGTGAGGCTGTTAAGCTTGCAGTTGAAAAACAATAATCTCTGCACGAGAGGGAGCATTAATTTGCTCCCTTTTAGTGCCATAAGGAGGAATAAGATGAGAGATAATACGTTTAGCAAAAAGGTGTTTATTAAGACTGTATCAGACAATTTAAAAAATAAATATCGTAAGACTATAAATGATGCCACACAGCAGGAACTTTATCAGGCTGTATCAGAGGCCGTAAAGGATGTCATCATGGATGAGTGGATTGCCACACAGAGAGTGATGGACAAGGACGATCCAAAGGTTGTTTACTATATGTCCATGGAGTTTTTGATGGGAAGAGCTCTCGGCAACAACCTTATAAACCTCTCAGCATACAAGGAGGTCAAGGAGGCTCTCACTGAGATTGGTGTGGATATCAATGCTATTGAGGACCAGGAGCCTGATCCGGCACTTGGAAACGGTGGACTCGGAAGACTGGCAGCGTGCTTCATGGATTCACTTGCCACACTCGGATATCCTGCATACGGCTGTGGAATCAGATACAGATATGGTATGTTCAAGCAGCAGATTTCAGACGGCTTCCAGATTGAGGTGCCTGACAACTGGCTCAAGGACGGATATCCATTCGAGCTTCGTCGTCCGGAGTACTGCTATGAGGTCAAGTTTGGAGGATATGTGCAGGAGAGCACAGATGAAAACGGAGAGCTTCATTTCGAGCAGAAGGACTATCAGTCGGTGCTTGCAGTGCCTTATGATATGCCTATAGTCGGTTATGACAACAATGTGGTCAATTCTCTCATGATATGGGATGCAGAGCCAAAAAACGGCTTCTCGCTCGAGTCCTTTGACCAGGGTGACTACGACAAGGCAGTGGAGCAGGAAAATCTTGCAAGAAACCTTGTTGAGGTGCTCTATCCAAACGATAACCATGTAAAGGGCAAGGAGCTTCGCTTAAAGCAGCAGTATTTCTTTGTATCAGCAAGCATCCAGCGTGCACTTGCAAGGTTTAAAAAGCATCACAGCGATTTAAAAGATCTCCCAAATAAAGCTGTTTTCCAGATGAACGATACTCACCCTACAGTTGCAGTCGCAGAGCTTATGAGAATCCTTGTGGACGAGGAGCATCTGTCATGGGATGATGCATGGGATATCACTACAAGATGTGTAGCCTACACTAACCATACAATCATGGCTGAGGCGCTTGAGAAGTGGCCAATTGAGATATTCCAGAGACTGCTTCCTCGTGTATACCAGATTGTTGACGAGATAAACAGAAGATTTGTGATTCAGATTAACGAGAGATATCCTGGCAATGAGGACAAGGTAAGAAAGATGGCTATCCTCTATGACGGACAGGTCAAGATGGCAAATATGGCTATCGTTGCAGGCTATTCTGTAAACGGTGTTGCAAAGCTTCACACAGAGATACTTAAGAATCAGGAGCTTCATGATTTCTATGAGATGTTCCCTGAGAAGTTCAATAACAAGACAAACGGAATCACACAGCGTAGATTCTTAGCACATGCAAATCCACTCCTTGCAGACTGGGCAACAAAAAAGGTAGGAGCCGGCTGGATTACAGATCTTACAATGCTTTCAAAGCTCAAGGCTTATGCGGACAGCCCTGTTGCACAGCAGGAGTTTGCTGAGATTAAGAGAGCAAACAAGGTGCGTTTAGCAAAGTATATAAAGGAGCACAATGGTATTGATGTAAATCCGGATTCTATCTTTGATGTGCAGGTTAAGAGACTTCACGAGTACAAGAGACAGCTCATGAACATCCTTCATGTGATGTATCTGTACAACAAGATTAAGGAAAATCCGTCTATGGATTTCTATCCTAGAACATTTATTTTTGGAGCAAAGGCAGCAGCAGGCTACAGAAATGCAAAGAAAACAATAAAGCTCATCAACAGTGTGGCTGATGTGATAAATAACGATGCTTCTATTGGCGGCAAGCTCAAGGTAGTATTTATCGAGGATTACAAGGTATCCAATGCCGAGATTATTTTTGCGGCAGCAGATGTCAGCGAGCAGATTTCCACAGCAGCAAGGAGGCATCCGGAACAGGAAACATGAAGTTTATGCTCAATGGAGCGCTCACTATCGGAACTATGGATGGTGCCAATGTCGAGATGTTCGATGAGGTAGGGGCTGACAACATGTTTATCTTTGGAATGAGCTCTGATGAGGTCATCTCACACGAGAACAGACATGACTACAATCCTGTTGATGTATATAATAACGATGCCGAGCTAAGAAAGGTAGTAAACCAGCTCGTAGACGGCACATACTCACCAAATGACCATGAGCTTTTCAGGGAGCTTTACAACTCACTGCTCAATCCACAGCAGGGACAGGTGGCTGACCGCTACTTTATCCTCGCAGACTTCCGCTCATATGCAAATGCACAGCAGAAGATTAATGATTATTACAAGAACAAGAGCGCATGGAGAAAGAGTGCACTGCTCAATATCGCACATGTAGGAAAGTTCTCTTCAGATAGAACAATCCAGGAATATGTGGACGATATCTGGCATCTTGACAGGATTACCGTAAATATGGCAGGAGTATAGGATTTTGGAAAAAGTTATCGCAAAGTCTGGTATCAGTGGAAGCACGCTTAAGCTTATAGCCATTTTTACCATGCTCATAGACCATACTGCGGCAACGGTTATTCTTCAGATGATAAATAACGGGATAGGTGGACAAACGCTTATTGATATCTACTGGGTCATGCGTTCTATAGGGCGCATGGCCTTTCCTGTTTTCTGCTTCCTGCTTGTGGAGGGCTTCAAATATACACACAGCAGGGAAAAATATGCTGCGAGGATGTTTATATTCGCGCTTATCTCTGAGATACCGTTTGACCTTGCAATAAACAATACAGTGCTCGAATTTAAGAGCAACAATGTGTTTTTTACACTGCTTTTAGGCTTGCTTGCCATCACAGTGCTTGATTGGCTTAAGTCGGTCGATAAAATAGAAAAGGCATCCTCTGCAGTCAAGTGGTTTTTCTTGTCACACTGATCAGGTGTATAGTAATGGTATCAGTGGTGCTTGTTATGATGATTATTGCAGAGTTTGTGCTTTGCTGTGATTATGGTGCGGCGGGTGTAGGGTGCATTGTCATGATGTACCTGCTTTCTTCAAACCGAGATGTTGCATTTGCCGTGGCAGTCATACTGCTTGGACTTTTCTCAGGTACCATAGAGTTTTTTGCACTTTTTATGCTTATACCGCTTCGCTATTACAATGGAAAAAGAGGCATTTCACTAAAATATGTCTTTTACGCCTTTTACCCGGTGCATCTTTTTGTACTGTACCTGATATGCAGGCTTGCTATGGCTGCTGCTGTTCACACCTGACAGAGTTACAGACGTACGCCGCGCCGAAAGTGCGCATCTGGCGAATTTACACAAAACTTGAGCCGAAATTCGACACCTGACAAATTAACGCAATTCTTACGAATTGTTCTGCCAAAGTACCCGCCGGGTGACATAACCCATGAAGGGCGGGCGGCGATACAAAAATAAAGAAAGAGGAATCCAAATGTCATTTTGTCATCTTCACACCCATACCGAGTACAGTCTGCTCGATGGGTCAAACAAGATAAAAGAATATGTAAAGCGCGTCAAGGAGCTTGGCATGAACTCTGCCGCAATCACAGACCATGGCAATATGTACGGTGTGGTGGAGTTTTACAAGACGGCAAAGGCAAATGATATCAATCCGGTCATAGGCTGCGAGGTATATGTGGCACCAAATTCGCGCTTTGACAGGGAGACAAGCCACGGTGATGACAGGTATTATCATCTGATTCTGCTAGCTGAAAATAATACAGGCTATGCTAATCTCATGAAGATAGTGTCAATAGGGTTCACAGAGGGCTATTATTACAGGCCGAGAGTGGATTTTGAGACGCTTGAGAGATATCACGAGGGGCTTATATGCCTGTCTGCCTGTCTGGCAGGAGAAATCCCCAGATACATCGTCAGAGGCTTTTATGACGAGGCGAAGGAGATTGCAAGGAAGTATCAGGACTGCTTTGGAAAAGACAACTTCTTCCTTGAGCTGCAGGACCATGGCATTGATGACCAGAAGCTTGTGAATCAGCAGCTTCTTAGGATGAGCAAGGAGCTTGAAATAGGGTTAGTGTGTACTAATGATGTGCACTACACCTACGAGTCCGATGCGGAGGCACATGATGTGCTTTTGTGCATCCAGACCGGGAAAAAGGTGTCTGACGAGGACAGGATGCGCTATGATGGCGGACAGTTTTTCGTAAAGAGCGAAGAGCAGATGAGAGCGCTTTTCCCATATGCCACAGAGGCTATTGAGAATACGCAGAAAATTGCCGACAGATGCAATGTGACGCTTGAGTTTGGCAATTACAAGATTCCAAAGTATGAGGTGCCAGAGGGCTATGATAGTGCCGAAGCATTCCTTACAGAGCTTTGCGAGAAGGGCTTTAGGGAGAAATACATAGGCTGTGGTGAGTACAGTGCTGATGAGCTTAAAAAGATACATGCAGATATGGACTATGAGCTTGGTATCATAAAGACCATGGGCTTTATAGAGTATATCCTTATCGTGTGGGATTATATCAACTGGTGCCGCACGCACGACTGCTGGGTAGGCCCGGGACGAGGCTCGGCGGCGGGAAGCAGGGTGTGCTATTGTACCGGAATCACAGATATTGATCCGGTTAAATACAATCTGCTTTTTGAAAGATTTCTTAACCCAGAGCGAGTTTCCATGCCTGATATCGATGTGGATTTCGAGTATGCGGAGAGATATCGCGCCATAGAGTATGTTCAGCAGAAGTACGGACACGATTCTGTAACACAGATAGTCACCTTTGGTACGATGGCGGCAAGAGGTGTCATAAAATCAGTCGGAAAGGCGCTGGATTTCCCATATGCAGAGACTGACAGGCTTGCAAAGATGGTGCCTCAGGAGCTTAATATCACGATTGACAAGGCTCTTCAGATGAACCCGGAGTTTAAGGGCATTTACGACAGTGATGCGAGAGTGCATGAAATGATAGATATGGCAAAAAGGCTTGAGGGACTGCCAAACCACACGTCCGTGCATGCAGCAGGTGTGGTAATCTATCCGGGTGTGGCGAGCGATTATGTGCCTCTTGGAAGGGCAAACGACGGAAGCCCTACCGCAGAGTACAACATGGTACAGCTCGAGGAGCTTGGCCTTTTAAAGATGGATTTTCTGGGGCTTCGTACACTCACGGTGCTAAAGGATTCTGTGAAGAATATCAAGGCATCAAGGGGCATTGATGTGGATATCGACCATATTGATTTCAACGATAAGGGCACACTTGACTTTATCGGAACAGGAAAGACGGAAGGGGTATTCCAGCTAGGAGTCTGCCGGTATGCAAAGCTTCATGAAGGAACTCAGTCCACAGAGCTTTGAGGACATCGTGGCCGGTATTTCGCTTTACCGTCCGGGTCCTATGGATTTCATTCCCAACTATATAAAGGGCAAGAACAATCCAAAGGAGATAAGCTATGTGACACCTGAGCTTGAGAGTATTTTAGAGCCGACCTACGGCTGTATAGTATACCAGGAACAGGTTATGCAGATAGTACAGAAGCTCGCAGGCTATACAATGGGTCAGGCGGACAACATCCGCCGTGCCATGAGTAAGAAGAAGCAGTATGTCATTGACGCAGAGCGCCAGAGCTTTGTGTACGGAGACGAGGAGCGCGGTATAAAGGGCTGTGTGGCAAACGGCATAGATGAAAAGGCTGCCAACAGCATATACGATTCGATGGTTGATTTTGCTAAGTATGCGTTCAACAAATCACATGCAGCCGCGTATGCAAAAATCAGTGTTCAGACTGCATGGCTCAAAAACTACTATCCGGTCGAATTTATGGCAGCGCTCATGACTTCTGTTATAGACAATTCAGCCAAGGCGGCGCAGTATCTTTACAGCTGTCGTGATATGGGTATTAAGGTGCTTCCGCCGGATATCAACTGTGGACAGGGCGAGTTTACCGCAGAGGGTGACCATGTCAGATATGGCATGTACGCCATAAAATCTCTAGGCAGGCCGGTAATAGACCAGATAATCGAGGAGCGGGAAAGTGGCGGCAGATACCGCACACTCTCTGATTTTATCGAGAGAACCTGCCAGAAGGAGCTTATCAACAAGCGTGCGATTGAGAATCTGATAAAGGCGGGAGCCTGCGATTCACTCGACGGCACGAGAAAGCAGATGGCAATGGTGTATGCATCGATTGTGGACAGAGTGCAGCATGACAAAAAGTCAACAATGGCTGGGCAGATGAGCCTGTTTGACCTGGTCTCAGATGAGGATAGGCAGTCATTTGAGCTTAAGTATCCAAATGTTGGTGAATATGACGCTGAGGAAGCCCTGGCCTATGAAAAAGAGGTGCTTGGCATCTATTTAAGCGGACATCCTCTGGAAAAATATGCAGCTGCCCTAAAGAAAAACATCACAGCAAATGCGATAGATTTTGTGCTTGAAGAGGAGAGCGGTGCCGTAAAGATAGAGGACAATGCGCACGTGGTAATCGGAGGAATGATAGCTACAAAGACGATTAAGTTTACCCAGTACAATCAGGCCATGGCTTTTATCACGATAGAGGACCTGACAGGAACTGTTGAGGTTATTATTTTTCCGAGAGATTACGAGCGCTACCAGAGATATTTACAGGACGATGCTAAAATATTTGTTATCGGACATGCGACAGTCGAGGATGAGCAGAACGGCAAGATAATCTGCGAGAGAATCATACCGTTTGATGAGCTTCCGAAGCAGCTATGGCTCAGGTTTGATACGATGGATGACTATAAGAAAAACGAGAGCAGGCTTCTTGAGACAATCCGTGAATCTGACGGAGGAGATGAGGTCATAATTTACATCGCAGATACAAAGCAGATGAAAAAACTTGGCAGAAATTATTCCGTAAATGCAAATAATGAGCTCATGGAGCAGCTTTTGGAATTTTTAGACAAAGAAAATGCGAAAATTGTTGAAAAGAATATTGAAAAAATGTGCTAAAACAAGTACAATAGATTGGGATTAGAATAAATGATAATTTTTTAACATATGGAGGTTATACCAATGGCAAAAGAGATTAACACAATAGGTGTACTTACAAGTGGTGGCGACGCACCGGGAATGAACGCAGCGATTCGTGCCGTTGTTCGTCAGGCTCTCTCAAAGGGCAAGAAGGTTAAAGGAATCAAGAGAGGATACGCAGGTCTGTTAAATGAAGAAATCGTGGATATGGATTCAAAGAGCGTTTCAGACACAATCTCACGCGGTGGTACAATCTTACAGACAGCCAGATGTAAGGAGTTCGTTACAGCAGAGGGACAGCAGAAGGGCGCTGAAATCTGTAAGAAGCATGGTATCGATGCTATCGTAGTTATCGGTGGTGACGGATCTTTCCAGGGTGCGCAGAAGCTTGCTGCACTTGGCATCAATACAATCGGTCTTCCGGGCACAATCGACCTTGATATCGCATGTACAGATTACACAATCGGTTTTGATACAGCCTGCAACACAGCTATGGAGGCTATTGACAAGGTACGTGATACATCTACATCACATGAGAGATGCTCAATCATTGAGGTTATGGGACGTGGAGCAGGATACATTGCATTATGGTGTGGTCTTGCAAACGGCGCTGAGGAAGTATTACTTCCTGAGAAGTATGACAACAACCTTGAGGCACTCATCGAGAGAGTAGCTCACGCAAGAGAGCTCGGCAAGCAGCATTACATCATCATCAATGCTGAGGGTGTAGGACATTCACAGGAGATGGCTAAGGAAATCGAGGCTGCTACAGGCATCGAGACTCGAGCAACTATCCTTGGACATATGCAAAGAGGTGGAAGCCCTTCATGTAAGGACCGTGTATATGCTACAATCATGGGCGCTATGGCAGTTGATTTACTCTGCGAGGGCAAGTCAAACAGAGTTATTGCCCACAAGGATGGCAATTTTGTAGATTTCGATATCGACGAGGCACTTGCTATGAAGAAGAGTGTAGACGAGTACATGTACGATATCTCTAAATCTCTGGTTTAGTACCTAATATATTTACGATAAATATAATGCCCTTGTATCCGGCACATCAAATGCAGGTAATTGCGTGCATGTGCCGGTGCAGGGGCATTTATGCATTCGGAGAAAGACGAATGTTAATCATAAATGAGGGGCAAAATACTTTTTTGACACTCATATCATCAATATAGAAAGAGAAGAAAATGATTACAAGTGCATCAAACAAAAGCATAAAAAATGTGCAGGCTCTTTTAAGCAAGGCAAAGGAGCGGAAAAAGCAGGGCGTATTCGTGGTTGAGGGTCCAAAGATGAGCTTTGAGGCGCCATATGACTGGGTAAGTGCCGTATATATGTCTGAGTCATTTTTTTATGATGACAGGTTTAAGGAAGAGAAGAAGCGTTTCCTTGATAAAACAGAAATAGTGAGTGACTCGGTGTTTAAGAGCATGTCTGACACGCAGACTCCGCAGGGCGTGCTTGCTATAGTAAAGATGCCGCACTATGAGATAGATGAACTTTTTAAGGGCGACAAGACAGAGCTTCTTGTGCTTGAGAGTATACAGGATCCGGGAAACTTAGGCACTATGATCCGTACCGGTGAGGGCGCAGGTGTAAGCGGTATTATAATGAATCGCACAACAGTGGACATTTTTAATCCAAAGACTGTGCGCTCAACCATGGGCTCACTCTACCGTGTGCCGTTTTACATAACAGATGACCTTCCGGAGACTATAGAGTATGCAAAGTCAAAGGGAGTTTCTCTCTACGCAGCTCATTTAAAGGGTAAGTGCTCTTATGACAGACCGGACTACACCGGAGCCTGTGGCTTTATGATAGGAAATGAGGGCAATGGATTATCAGATGAGATAGCTGACATGGCGGACACATATATCCGCATCCCTATGGAGGGAGCTGTGGAGTCGCTTAATGCCGCAATATCAGCCACTTTGCTCATGTATGAGTGCAATCGTCAGAGAAGGCTTTTGGGAGAATAATATGCGTATTTGGTTTAAGATTTATACTGACACGCACCTGATGCGTGATATTACAATAGAAAATAACAGTGACGACACACGTACACACAAGATTTTTAAGGCACTTGAGGATGCCTGCCTTGCTTTTGACCTTGGGAAAGCCCATCTGGCTTGACAGCAATGTAAGTGATTTCAAGAGGCATGGAAAGACACGCTTTACGAAGGATAATTTTGTGGAGGATATCGACTTTGATTTTCTCGAGATGCACATCATCGAGGAGGATTGATGCCTCATAATGGATATGATGAGTTATTATTGATATGATGACGGTCCGCACGCTGTGCCTGCAGCGTGCGGACCTGTGCACATAAAAAATAAGCAGCATATAAAACAACAAGAATAAAAAATATATAAATAATAGGTATAATTTGCCAATTATGCGAATAAATATGCTATAATTGATTAGAAGAGTCTGATAAATATACAGGCGAATAGATCACAGGGAGGTTTTTAATGGAACAAGAGTTTGCGGAGGGCATTGATAGCTGGGAGACTATGATGTTTCTATACAATTCTGCACTGAAAGAGGTCAATACTAAGCTCGAGATACTAAATGACGAGTTTGTTCACATACATAATTACAATCCGATAGAGTACATAAAGTCGCGTATCAAGACTCCTGAAAGCATAGTAAAGAAGCTCAAAAAGGGAGGCTACGAGAGCACCATAGAGAATATGGTCACATATGTAAAGGACATAGCGGGTATCAGAATCGTGTGCTCGTTCACATCTGATATATACCGGCTTGCTGAGATGATTGGCAGGCAGAATGATTTGACCGTCATATCGGTAAAGGACTATATGAAGCATCCGAAGGCGAGCGGCTACAAGAGCTACCACATGATTGTTTCGGTGCCTATTTTTCTTTCAAACAAGGTGGTTGACACAAAGGTTGAGATACAGATTCGTACAATAGCTATGGATTTTTGGGCAAGCCTTGAGCACAAGATATATTACAAGTTCGAGGGCAATGCACCTGAGTATATCAGCCGCGATCTGCGTGAGTGTGCAGGTATCGTAGGACAGCTTGATGCAAAGATGCTTTCGCTTAATGAGGCAATCCTTGAGGCCAAGGAGAAGCAGGAGCATGAGAGGGAGGAGAAAATACGAGAAGATGAACATCATTAATGTCGAAAATATAACAAAGTCATATACTGGAAGGAAGCTTTTTTCTAAAGCTTCCTTTTATGTGCAGGAAAACGAAAAAATCGGTATCATAGGTATAAATGGTACAGGAAAGTCTACACTTTTAAAGATTGTGGCTGGTGATGAAGAGCCGGATGAGGGAACTGTCACCACAGCAAATCATATAGTGATAAACTATCTGCCGCAGAATCCGGAGTTTGACCCGGACGAGACGGCTCTTGAGCATGTGATGAGCCGTGTGGTTACCTCGCAGTTGGATGAGGACATGCGCTGGAGCATAGAAAGTGATGCAAAGTCACTTCTTATGAAGCTTGATATCACAGATATGACGCAAAAGACCGGTGAGCTTTCAGGAGGGCAGAGAAAGAGGCTTGCGCTTGCAACAGTCGTACTTAAGCCGTGTGATGTGCTTATATTGGACGAGCCGACCAACCACTTAGACTACGAGATGGTGGAGTGGCTTGAGGATTATCTGCGCCGTTTCAGGGGTGCAATCATCATGATCACACATGACCGCTATTTTCTAGACAGTGTCTGCAACAGAATCGTGGAGGTGGACAAGGGACAGACCTACAGCTATGATACAAACTACTCGGGCTTTCTTGAGCTTAAGGCAGCCAGAGAGGAGAGCGAGAGAGCAAGTGAGCGCAAGCGCCAGTCCATCCTTAGAAAAGAAATAGAGTGGATGCAGCGCGGCGCAAGAGCTCGTTCCACAAAGCAGAAGGCACACATCCAAAGATATGAGGCTCTACGCGATCAGAAAAGGACCACAGACAGACGCAAGGGTTGAGCTTTCATCGGTTTCATCGCGTATGGGAAGGACAACCATAGAGCTTCATGATATTTCAAAGGCGTACGGAGATATCGTCTGTGTAAAGGATTTCACGTATATTTTCCTGAAAAATGACCGTATCGGTTTTGTAGGCAAAAACGGCTGTGGAAAGTCCACACTATGAAGATAATCGCGGGTTTTATCGAGCCTGATTCAGGTGAGGTAGAGATAGGACAGACGATAAAGATAGGATATTTCGGTCAGGAAGTGGATATAGAGCCTGAGCTTCGAGTGATAGACTACGTGAAAGAAGCTGCAGAGTTTGTGCGCACGACAGACGGACTTGTGTCAGCATCTGCCATGCTTGAGAGGTTTTTATTCCCACCGGAGCAGCAGTACAGTCCGGTAGGCAAGCTCTCGGGTGGAGAGAAAAGAAGACTCTATCTGCTTCGTGTGCTGATGAGCGCACCGAATGTACTGATACTTGACGAGCCGACCAATGACCTGGATGTCGAGACACTGGCTATTTTAGAGGATTATCTGGATGGCTATGACGGAATAGTTATTACGGTATCCCATGACAGGTATTTCCTTGACAGGATTGCAAAGCGTATTTTTGCATTTGAGGGAGCCGGAAAAATCGTACAGTATGAGGGCGGATACACCGACTATATGAATAAACGCCCACAGCCTGCATCAGGAAAAACCGTATCAGAAAATGCATCATCCACAGGAGCATCCGCTTCAGGAGCACAGGGAAATACTGCATCAGATGGTACAGACTCAAAAGAAGCCCGGAAGAAGAAATCCATGGAAACCTGGGGGCATGAGAAAAAGCTCAAATTTACCTACAAAGAGCAAAAAGAGTACGAGACGATAGAGGCTGACATAGAAAAGCTGGAAAACAGGCTTTCTGAGATAGATGATGAGATGGTAAAGAATGCCACTAACTTTGGTAAATTAAACGAACTCACAAAGGAAAAAGGAAGACCTCGAGGGGCAGCTGATGGAGAAAATGGAGCGTTGGGAGTATCTTGAGGATCTGGCGCAGAAAATTGCAAATTTGACATAGTTCAAGTAATTCATTTTTTCTTAGGCTTCAACAGATTAAACAAACTCTGCGGTATGCCAAAACCGAATATGATACCGAAGCACGATGGCACCCGCCACCTCAAAGGTTTCAATACCCTTTGAGGAAGAAAGTGCTCTGTCATTCGTTAGTAAAAAGATAATATGCCGTGTAAAAAATTCCTGCTCCGGGAACAAGAGGAAAGATACCGGAAAGCAGATAAACTGTCACAGGCATAGAGCGTGCCGCACAGCAAAAATGCGCGCCATTATCGTAAGGCACAGTGTCGCGATAAGCGATGGAAACACAACACCCATATCAAACTGAACCATTATATAGTAGATGATCCAGCCAAGCGCTCCTGTAAAACCGCAGTAAAACAGCTCCTTTTTTGGAGCGGAAAAAATAACTGCAAACGATAATGTGGCAAAGAGAGCCACAATAAATTGTATTATAAACTCCATAGCTTAAAGCCCTCCAATATATTTCATCACAACAAATGGCAGACATGCTCCCACAGCAACACACACGGCTGTGAATCAGTGCATCGAGCAGATGTATTGTACCGGACAGATAATCCCCGTTATATATATCCCTGATAGATGTTGTAAATGCTATTCCCGGAACAAGTGGCATGATAGCTCCTATAATGATTTTATCAGGTAAAAGAGAAAGCCCTGTAAGTGTACTTGCGGTGGCAAGCAGTGTCACAAAAAGACTGGCAAGAATATTGGTTATAATCCTTGTGAACTTATATTTTTTAAGACCAAACAAAAGCACCTGCTCCAGTGAGCCTATAACAAATGCAAAAACAAAGTCAAGCCAGTTTCCGCCAAAAAGATAGCAAAAGCAGGCACTTCCGAGCCCACAGAAGAAAATCTGTGCGCTTTTTTTGTAATTAGGGATATTTTTGCACTGCTCAAGCCTGTCCCATGAGTCAATCAGGGAGATTTTCTGGTCACATATGTCCCTTGCGAGCTGGTTTAACGCGCTGATCTTTGCCAGATTGACAGCACCAAGCGGTACGTGGCGCACGATGCTGCAGGCATCCTCCTTGTTCTCATTTGCACTTGCAAATATTCCGTTTGACAGCACATATACGTCAAATTCCTCCACCTCCATATGAACTTAGTATATGAACCACAGTGTCTTCCACTCTGTAGATTTCTGCACCGTTTCTGAGCATACAGTCGCCAATTTCCACGGCGAGAGTCAGTATTTCCTTAGTGTATGCCATTTGTTACCTCACTCTTTAGATTATTTATATTTATTATATGATGTTTGCACGAAAAAAACAATATATCGCACGAAAAATATTGATTTAATTACATGTGTGTATTTTGTGTATAAAATCAAAATAAATGGAAATTATATACATATGAATATTAATCGAAGGGAGCATGAAGATGCCGGAGCATACTGATACCCCAAAAAGAAAAAAATTCTCGTGTATATACGCGCAGAAAAGCAGAAAACACTTCACCGCAGGCAGGTCTGCATCAATGACATAGCAAGTGTGTATTGTAAATATTCACGCTATGAGGGACAGATAAAGGGAATGATCGTGGATAAGATACGCGGTAAAAAGAGCGTGATATCTGTAATGAAAATAATAGAGCAAATCACGGAAAGCTATGATGATGCACAGGTTATAAGCATTGGTGAGCCGGAGGTACTTGTAGAGTATGACGACAACAGCAAAAATAAGATTCTTGAAGCACTAAAGGTTGCAGCGGTGTGTATACTTATATTTTTTGGTTCAGCTTTTACAATTATGGCTTTCAATAATGATATTTCGATATCAGGTGTGTTTGAACATTTCTATAAGCAGATAATGGGAGTGGAAAAGCCACAGGTATCGGTGCTTGAGGTGTTTTACTGCATTGGTCTGGCGGTTGGAATCATACTGTTTTTTAATCATATCGGAAAGCGTAAGCTATCCGACGATGTCACACCGATTCAGGTGGAGATGGATAAGCATAATAAGATACGTGGAACACAATAATAGACAAGGTAAAGGAAAAGCAGGATGTTTGAATATATATTGCGTGAAATATTTTTGTCAGTGATAGCGTTTTTAGCAGGGGCAGGAGTGTCAGCCGGTGTATTTGCATTCGTGCTCGTGATAGGAGTGGTGCCGCGCATACTTCGGTGCAGCAGGATAGAAAATATAATACTTATAGAAAATGTCATGATATGTGGTGTGGTGGCAGGTAATATATCGTCAGTGCTTGATACGGCATATAATCTGGGCTTTGCAAATATGTCAGATAAATTTGTAACCATTATCTGTGGGAATATAATTATTGCAATATATGGATTGTGTGTCGGCATATTTGTCGGCTGTATTGCAGTTGCACTCGCAGAAATACTGCACACATTCCCTATTATATATAAGCGCATGAAGCTTCGCGCCGGTCTTGGGATTATAGTGATTTCTATGGCTATTGGAAAGGCACTGGGAGCACTTTATTATTTCCTGACGGGATTTGTTGCCACTTCATAGGACTCTCTTAAGTTATCTTTAGCTATATCATGTTATACTCTTGAAACAAAAAGCAAATAGGGTATAATGGAAATAACTTGGACTTAGAGGTATTCCAGCTAACTCGGAAAGGAAATAATATGATTACATCAATAGCCAGACAAAGCATCATACTCAAATGCTTACGCCAGAAAATCAGTGCTTGTAAGTAACTACGAGCTGTATTATACCGCAGGTCTTGCGAAGAAGTGCTTTGGAATCGCAGTCGATGCCGACATGGAGCCAAAGCAGCTTCTTGAGGAATTGCAAAAACACATTGATAAGGTCTCGCCGGCAGATGAGCAGGAGAAGTATCTCATACATCTTCTTGGCAACTATGAGCCTGATGATACTCATGATGAACAGACTGTGGAGCTGTTTCACATGGGAGAGACCGAGGAGCATATGTGGCAGGTCTCAATTACATAACAGCATACTTTAGAGAAGAAATAAAGACATGGGAAGAACATCACCAGCAGTCTAAATGCCGCCGTAGAGCTTGCTCTGCGGCGGCATTTTCGTATTCAGGGTCATATTTGAAGCGGTATAGAGGCCTGTCTGGTATCTCTAACCCATTGTAACCTCGACTGTAACATCGTGTCCGGTTCCGTTAATAGCCGGAATCATATTGCCATCAATAGCAGCACCATCCACGATGAGCTTTGTCACACCCTTTTGTACGTGAGGCAGGATTTCTGACCGTAATGTGGTAAGTATTGCCACGGAACTTACGCTTAGCTGTAAAGCCGTCCATAGTGTCAGGAATACAAGGATCTATGATAAGACCATCGTAGTCAGGACGTATACCGAGGATGTACTGTGAGACATCGAGGAAGGTCCATGCAGCAGTACCGGTCAGCCAGCTGTTCTTTGCTTCACCAAAGTTAGGAGCGTCTTTACCGGCAATCATCTGGCTGTATACATAAGGCTCGGTGCGGTGAATCTCGCTGATATCCTCAATGTATGCAGGACAGGTCCGGGTGTATACCTGCCATGCTCTGTTTCCACGGCCGATAACAGTCTCAGCTATAGAAATCCAAGGATTGTTGTGGCAGAAGATGCCGGCATTCTCCTTGTATCCCGGTGGATAAGAAGAGATTTCACCAAGCTCCACATGATATCTGTGGTAAGGCGGCTGCAAGAGCACGATGCCATATTTAGTATCAAGATATTTTTCAACAGACTGCATTGCCTTAAGGCAGAACCCTTCATCCTTTCCGATTTCAGCGATAACACAAAAGCCCTGTGGCTCAATAAAGATTTTTCCATCCTCACATTCATTGGAACCAATCTTGTGCTTGTAGTGGTCGTATGCACGAAGATACCACTCGCCATCCCAGCCGGCATCCATGACGGTCTTTTCCATCTGTTCAATAGCCTTTTGGGCTGTATCAGCCTCGTCGCAAAGTCCCTTGTGTCTGCAGATTTTTACATAGTCTTTTCCATATTTTACAAACATGCCTGCGATAAAAACAGATTCGGCATTAGGTCCTTCAGATGGTCCAAAGGTCTGGAAGGACTCGCCAGGCTCCTCGGAGAAGCAGTTTAAGTTCAGACAATCGTTCCAGTCAGCACGTCCAATCTGTGGCAGACCATGAGGTCCGAGATGATTGATTGTATAGTTGAAGGAGCGGCGCAGATGCTCCATAAAGTCAGTTGCCTTTGAAGGATCGCTGTCATATGGTGTTGACTCGTCAAGAATAGAGTAGTCGCCTGTCTCCTTGATGTAAGCAGCGGCAGCAGCGATAAGCCACAGAGGGTCATCGTTGAAGCCTGAGCCTATGTCAGCATTGCCCTTTTTGGTGAGAGGCTGGTACTGATGATAAGCAGAGCCATCCTCAAACTGTGTGGCTGCAATGTCGAGTATTCTCTCCCTGGCTCTGTCCGGAATCAGATGCACGAAGCCCAGCAGATCCTGGCATGAATCCCTAAAGCCCATGCCTCGTCCGATGCCTGATTCAAAATAAGAAGCAGAGCGGCTCATGTTAAAGGTAACCATGCACTGATACTGATGCCATACATTTACCATGCGGTCAAGCTTTTCCTCCGATGAAGAGATACTAAAGTGACCAAGCAGCTTATCCCAGTAAGCCTTAAGCTCTGCTAAAGCAGCGTCGGCTTTTTCGGTGGTGTCAAATCTTGCAAGGAGTGCATCGGCAGGAGCTCGGTTTATGATTCCGTCTTCAGCGCGTCCAACCCATTTTTCGTTCACAGGGTTTTCTACATATCCAAGTACAAATATATATGTTTTTTCTTCGCCCGGCTCAAGAGCTACCTTCAGGTGATGAGAGCCGACAGGAGCCCAGCCGCTTGCAACAGAGTTCTTAGACTGATCATTTACTACAACGGAAGGCGCGCTGTTTTCGCCGTAGGCACCTAAGAATGAATCCCTGTCTGTGTCAAATCCGTCAACAGAGGCATTTACAGCATATACAGCATAGTGATTGCGGCGTTCTCTGTATTCTGTCTTGTGGAAGAGCTGGGAGCCACCGGCGTGAATCTCAACCTCTCCGGTAGAGAAGTTACGCTGGAAGTTGGTCATGTCATCCATGGCATTCCACAGACAAAACTCTACATATGAGAAAACCGAAAGACTTTTTCTTATCAGATGTGTTTTTTATGTGAGCTTATTGATCTCGGGTAGAGCCCATAGGAACAAAGTCGGTAAGCTGAGCCATTAAGCCGTTTTTTATTCCTGTGAAAACAGAATAGCCCATGCCATGACGGCATTCGTATGAGTCAAGCTCGGTCTTAGGAAGGCATCCAGCCCGGATTCCAGATTGTGTCGCCATCCTTTATATAGTAGTAGTGTCCGTTGCTGTCGTATGGCACGTTGTTGTAGCGGTATCTGGTGAGACGCAGAAGCTTTGCATCCTTATAGAAGCTGTAGCCACCGCAGGTATTTGATACCAGAGAAAAGAAATTCTCACATCCGAGGTAGTTGATCCATGGTAACGGAGTCCTTGGAGAGGTGATGACGTATTCTTTGTTTTGATCATCGAAGTGTCCAAATTTCATATATAAAATCTCCTTTTTTATTAAATGTACGCAAACGTTTAAGCTGTTTATATATAGAAGTATATAATGCGAATATCTAAAAATCAAGCATAAAACAATAAAAAATAATGCTTTTATGACATATATACAAAGAAAACTGCATATTATAGTTAAAAATGCTGATGAGATAATATCACTTAAGGAATTATAATTGTATAATAATTAAGATCAAAAGAGTAATCGTTTTAAATACATAACATAGCACTATACAAAATGCACAATAAAAGATAATAAAAAGTGTGAAAAATGTTGAAAACGTAAATTAGGGATTGCAATAATAACAAATTGTGGTATAGTAAAGATACGAAAACGATTAAGAAATCAATTCGAAATGAGGAAACGATATGGTATCACTAAAAGACATAGCACAAAGATGTGGTGTTTCGACAGCGACGGTCAGCAAGGCATTACATGACCAGAAGGATATTGGCGCTGAGACCAAAAACAGAATAAAGAAGATAGCTAAGGAAATGGGATATCTTCCTAATGCTGCGGCCAGAGTTCTTAAGACAAAAGAGTCGAACAACATCGGAGTACTGTATTTCGATGAGGCGGCGATGGGACTTACGCATGAGTATTTTGCCGGAGTGCTAAACGGAATCAAGGCACAGGCTGAGATGCTTGGATATGATATTACATTTATCAATACAAGTCCGGTCGGGAAAAAAAATTATCATACCTGGAGCACTGTAAGTACAGAAATTTCGATGGAGTCGTAATCGTATGTGCCAGGTTTCAGGACAATGAGGTGCAGGAACTGATGAGCAGCGACATACCGGTGGTCACAATTGACTACGTACACTATAGCTGTTCGGCAATATGTTCCAACAATGTAAAGTGTATGGGAGAGCTGCTTGATTACATAATAAGCATGGGACATAAGAAAATCGCTTACATACATGGACAGGATTTTTCGAGTGTTACACGTGACAGGCTGGCAGCATATTACAGGGCACTTGAGAAGCATGGAATAGATATTCCTGAGGAGTATGTCAGGGAAGCAAGGTATCTGGAAACAGAGGATGTTGCAAAGCAGACAGAATATTTACTTGATTTACCTGACAAACCTACATGTATCATCTATCCGGATGACACGGCGGCAATCGGAGGCATCAATGTTATAAGAAGCAGAGGGCTTAGGATTCCGGAGGATATATCGATAGCAGGATACGATGGTACAAGAGTTTCACAGATGCTAAGCCCGAAGCTCACCACTATCAGACAGGACACTGACAAGATAGGCAGGGAAGCAGCAGACAGGTTGATAAGCATCATTAAAAGCCTAAAACAGCACTTGTGGAGAGAGCTGTTGTTGAAGGAATTTTGCTGGAGGGGAATCCGTAGGCAGAATTTAATATATTTTACTACTTTTACTAACATTTACTAACAGGTTTAAACCTGAAGCGAGAAGGAGGATTTTTCTATGAAAAAGAAACTCGTAAGCGCATTACTTTGCGCAACAATGGCAGCATCATTACTGGCAGGCTGTGGCAGCGGAGATACATCCGACACAGGAAGCTCTGGCAAGAAAGGCGATGCAAAAACTGAAGTGACAAACGATGGCAAGATTCTCAATATCTATTGCTGGAATGATGAATTCCAGAGCCGTATCACAGACCACTATCCTGATTACAAGAAGGTGGATGCAACACATGGCAAAATCGGAGATATTGATGTAGTCTGGAATATCACACCTAGTGAGAACAATGCGTACCAGAACAACCTTGATGAGACACTTTTGAAGCAGGCTGATGCATCGGCAGATGACAAGATTGACCTCTTCCTGGTAGAGGCTGATTACGCACCTAAGTATGTAGATTCTGATTACACAATGCCAATCAAGGATCTGGGAATCACAGACAGCGATATCTCTAAGCAGTATAAGTACACACAGGATGTCGTTACTGATTCTGAGGGCAACCTGAAGGGTCTTTCATGGCAGGGATGCCCGGGTGTTCTCTTCTACAACAGAGCAGCAGCAAAAGAGGTACTTGGAACAGATGATCCGGATGAGGTTCAGAAGTCAGTATCTGACTGGGATGCCTTCAATGCTACAGCTGAGAAGATGAAAGCAGCAGGCTACAAGATGACATCTACAGCAAACGATACATACCGTGTATACTCTAACAACGTTTCTAAGAAATGGGTCAGCGATGACAAGAAAATCCAGATTGATGACAACATCATGAAGTGGGTTGATGATTCTAAGAAGCTTGTAGACGCAGGCGAGACGGGAACAGCAGATCTATGGTCAGATGACTGGAAGAAGGGCTTCTATCCTGAAGGAAAAGTATTCTCATACTTTGGACCCTGCATGGTAGTAAACTTCTCAATGGCAGCAGATGAGTCCGGTTCTATCGGAAACCGGGCGGCTGGGGTGCAGCTCAGGGACCACAGGGCTTCTTCTGGGGCGGCACATGGATCTGTGCAGCAGCGGGAACAGACAATGCTGACCTTGTAAAGGACATCATGCTCAAGATGACAACAGACGATGATATCATGAAGGATATCGTTGTAAAGGATGACGATTTCGTAAACAACAGCACAGTTATGGATGGTCTTGCAGACGGAACAATCATGGGCAAGGACGACAAGCCTTACACAAGTACAATACTTGGTGGACAGAATCCATTACCAATGTATATAGCCGGTGTTAAGACTCTCGATTTAAGCAACCTTTCAGCTTATGACCAGGGCTGCAACGAGGAGTTCCAGAAGGCTATGAAGGATTACTTCGAAGGAAACTGCGATAAGGATACAGCTATTGAGACATTCAAGAAGGCAGTTTGTGAGAAATATCCTGACATCTCAGAATAAGATAGTTTATGAATTGACCATACAACTAACAATATAAAATAATAAATACCCTGTCTGCCTTGCGTAAGCAGGCAGGCGGGGTATTCTTTAAAAATCAAAGTTAATCAGTTAACAGCATTACATCACCATTGACTACAATACCAGTTGGGAGGTAGGTATTATGAAAAAGAGTGGAGGTAAAGCGGTCAGATATAACAAATGGGGCTATATCTTTCTGATTCCGTTTATCGTTGTATACGTAGTATTTCAGCTGGTACCGTTAATCACTACCATTTACAACAGTTTTTTTGAAAATTATATGTCGGGTCTTACACAGGTAGGCCCAAACTTTGTTGGATTTGAAAACTATGAAAAATTGTTCACATCCGGTGATATCTGGCAGTATTTTAAGAACACAATGGTTCTTTGGATCATGTGCTTCATACCGCAGATATTCTTATCACTGCTCCTTGGAGCATGGTTTTCGGATGTCAGCCTAAAGCTCAAGGGAACAAGATTTTTTAAAACAGTTATATATCTGCCAAATCTGATTATGGCTTCAGCATTTTCACTGTTATTCTTTACATTGTTTGCTGATGGGGGACCGATAAACAATCTGCTTATGCAGATAGGTTTTATTTCAGAGCCGTACAAGTTCCTGTCGCATGTGGGCAGTACAAGAGGACTCATTGCTTTGATGAACTGCCTGATGTGGTTTGGTAATACAACCATCCTGCTTATGGCAGGTATGCTTGGAATCGATACATCGCTTTTTGAGGCAGCAGAGGTGGATGGAGCAACATCCACACAGGTGTTCTTTAAGATAACACTTCCGCTCCTTAGGCCGATACTGATATATGTAATCATTACATCACTTATCGGCGGCTTACAGCTCTTTGATGTACCACAGATTTTGACAAACGGAACCGGTAATCCGGTCAGATCAAGCATGACACTTATCATGTACTTAAACAAACGTCTGTACAGTAAGGATTATGGAATGTCCGGTGCATTGTCAGTCATACTGTTTATCATCACGGCAATACTTAGCATAGCGGTATTCAAGCTCAGCGGCAACGATGATAAGAGAAAGGAGTAGGTCGATATGGCAGCAAATGTAAACAAAAAAAATAAAGGTATGGGAATACATGCCAGACGTGCTTTAGCATATATCGTGCTTGTAATAATCTCTTTCTTTTGTCTGTTCTGGTTTTACGTAATGATAATCAATGCAACCAGGTCAAATGGAGAGCTTCAGGCAGGATTTACTGCAATTCCGAGTGCACATCTGCTTGATAACTGGAACTCACTCTTAACACTTCCGGTCATAAGAGGTATGTTTAACAGCCTTTTTGTAGCAGCCTGCAGTGCAGTACTATGTGTATATTTTTCGACCATGACAGCATATGCTATACATGCATATGAGTTTAAAGCCAAGAAATTCATCTCTACATTCATACTGATGGTTATGATGATTCCTACACAGGTTACAGCACTTGGATTTGTTAAATTAGTAACAGGCATGGGACTGATGGATTCATTTATTCCACTCATAGTTCCTACCATTGCTGCACCTGTCACATATTTTTACATGAAGCAGTATATGGAGAGCTCACTTCCATTGTCTCTGATTGAGGCAGCGAGAATTGACGGCTCCGGAGAGTTTAGGACGTTTAATCATATCGTGCTTCCACTGATGAAGCCGGCAATAGCAGTACAGGCAATTTTCTCCTTTGTAAGCAGCTGGAACAATTACTTCACTCCGGCACTTATATTACACGAAAATAACAAGAAGACACTTCCAATCCTGTTAGCACAGCTTAGAAGTGCAGACTTCTTAAAGTTTGATATGGGAAAGGTATATATGATGATTACATTCTCTATCCTTCCTGTAATAGTTGTTTACCTTATTCTTTCAAAGCACATCGTAGGTGGTGTTGCCATGGGAAGTGTGAAGGGCTGATACAGACCATTAACTAAAACTATTTTCTTTTATATTTTTCCCTTCATCTTAAAAGGACCGCTCATCCGGGCGGTCCTTTTTTGCGAGCAAAATGGCAGACGTTTTGTTTATCCCCTCTTGACAGAATACGTTATACTATAAGTATGAACGATAAGAAACAAGGAATAATATATATCATAATGGCAGGATTCTTTTTTGCCCTGATGACATTTTTTGTGAGAATGTCGGGAGATTTGCCGACCATGCAGAAGGCCTTTTTCAGGAATGCGGTAGCAGCAGTAGCGGCTGTTATCTTACTTGCAAAAAGTGATGAAGGCTTCAAAATAAAAAAGGATAGCTGGAAGGGGCTTTTTCTGCGAAGCTTCTTTGGAACAACAGGGCTTATATGCAATTTCTATGCAGTTGACCATCTGGCCATCGCAGATGCCAATATTCTAAACAAATTGTCACCGTTTTTTGCCATAATCATGTCATATTTTGTGCTTAAGGAGAAAGCAAACAAGACAGAGTGGCTGTGCGTGGTGACGGCGTTTATAGGTGCTGTTTTTGTGGTGAAGCCATCTATGAATGTGCAGTTTTTTAATGCCATGATTGGTGTAATAGGAGGTTTTGGCGCAGGTGTAGCGTATACATTTGTGCGAAAACTCGGTAAGCAGGGAGAGAGAGGACCTGTGATAGTCATGTGCTTTTCGGTATTTTCATGTATAGTGACGGCTCCGTTTCTGCTTGTCGGAGCAAAGCCTATGAGTGTATATCAGATTGTCATGCTGCTTTTTGCAGGAGCAGCCGCTACAGGCGGACAGCTTTCAATCACAAAGGCATACACCAAGGCACCTGCAAAGGAGATATCGGTGTTCGACTATTCGCAGGTTATCTTTGCCGCTCTGCTGGGCTTTGTCTTTTTGCAACAGATACCGGACTATCTAAGTGTGATAGGATATGTTATAATAATAGGCAGTGCAATTTTTAAATGGAACTATAATCTCAGATACGAGGAAAAAGTATGAACTACGCAGGAATAAAATATTGTGACATAGCGAACGGACTGGGCTGCCGCACTGTGCTTTTTGTATCAGGCTGCAGAAATCACTGTAAGGGCTGTTTTCAGCCGCAGACATGGGAATTTGACTATGGAGAGCCGTTTGATGAACAGATACAAAACGAGATACTCGACTCGCTTAAGCCTGCCTATGTGCAGGGAATTACCCTTTTAGGCGGTGATCCTTTTGAGGAGGAGAATCAGGAGGCACTTGTGCCGTTTATGAGAAGAGTTAAGGAGCGCTATCCCAATAAGGATGTGTGGGCTTACACAGGCTATCTTTACGAAGAACTGTTAGAAAACGGACGCAAGCACACAGAGTATACGGATGAGCTTTTATCTATGATAGATGTCCTGGTAGATGGTCCGTTTATAGAGGAACAGAAGGATATCACGCTCAAATTCAAGGGCTCTGCAAACCAGCGTGTGATAGACATGGAGAAGACAAGAGCAACAGGAGAAGTGTCTATACTGCAATTTACGAAAATATGATTAGAGGATTTGAAATGAAGAAAAAATGCGACAAATTATTAGGAATACTGTGCTATGCGCTTGGAATTTTAGCGGCGCTTTATGTGGGAGGCTGGCTTATGCTGATTAAGCCTATTCATGTGATTATCATAGCATTTGGCAATGATATGCTGACACTTCCACTCTTGCTTAAGAGTATCATAAAGATAGCATTTTCTACGACATTTGCAGGGCTTGTGTGGTGCATCGGATACATAGGCTACAACTTTTTTAAGGGAAATGAGGACCCTGACTGGGCGGCTATAGAAGCGCGCTTCAGAAATAAGCACAGTGATACAACAAACGAAGATTTACTGAAGGAGAGAGAAGTATGATAGTCCGTGTACCTGATTATTTTTCAGAGTTTAGCTGTATAGCCGGAGACTGCAAGGATAGCTGCTGTCTGGGCTGGGAAATTGATATTGATGAGGATTCATATGAGTATTATCAGACACTGCCCGGAGAGGTCGGAGAGCGTCTGAGAAAGGGCATGTATGAGACGGAGGATGGCGGGCACGGCATCCGCACAAACAATTGTGGTCGCTGTATCATGCTAAATGACAAGAATCTGTGTGATTTGTACATAGCAGCCGGTGAGGCATCGCTTAGTGAGGTGTGCACCGATTTTCCAAGGTTTGGCATAGAGTACAGAAACGTGGAGCAGAAGTGCCTGAGCCTTGCGTGCGAGGAGGTCTGCCGTATATTTTTCAGCAAAACAAAGCCTGTTAAGTTTGTAGAACAGGAGCTTTTTGGCGACAGCGATGATGACCAGGGAGTCACAGAAGAGGAGGCTGCCTTTTTTGAGGAGGTGCAGCGCGAGCTGATCGCTATACTCCAGGACAGGACAAAGCCAATCGGAGTACGCGTGGATGAGTATCTTGACAGGGCAAACGAGTATCAGAAGAAGCTGAGCCAAAACGATGTTGAAAAGCATATAGACTGGCTTTCGTTTAATGATTTCTCATTTGAGCACTTTGATATCCGCTTCGGTATCATCAATGAGATGGAGCTATTGCGCCAGGTATGGCAGGATTTCAAGGATGATATGCAGACAGTCCTCACAGAGGAGGACTATGAAAAACGCATGAAGGAGTATATGGCTAGCAGCGATTACCGTGAAAACGATATTGAGCAGCTTCTTGTATACTTTACGTTCAGATATATCATGAATGCCATCTATGACTCAAATATCATGGTTTATGCATATTTAAGCGTCATGTTTACCATGATAGTCAGGGATATGAATGCCACTCGCTTCTACAAAAACGGTGGCAGCTTCACCATAGAGGACCAGATGGAGGTGGCAAGGATCTTCTCAAAGGAAGTGGAGCATTCCGAGGAAAATGTGGAGGCCGCCAAGGAAGAAATCATCTGGGGATAGTTGATTTAGAGATTAAATATATAATAAGATAACAATATACTTTTTTAGTTTTTGATTTTAGATTTTTAGTTTTTGGTTTTTAGATTTTAGTTTTCAAAAGAAGCTTGCACAGAAATGTGCAGGCTCTTTTGTGAAATAATTAGAGGCTTCCACCATTATGCCATAAGCCTCATATTTTCCGGCTTATGGGCTGAATTTTGGGAGCTGTTTTGGGTATTATAGTGATTTCAGCTACTTTTTCTCGGCTTTTATCTGGCTTATGGGCTGAGTTTTGGGAGCTGTTTTGTGGATTTCAGCAGTTACAGCTACTTTTTCTCGCAATTTTTCCGGCTTTTAGGCTGGTTTTGGGGAGCTGTTTTGGAAATTTCTGCAGTTTCAGCTACTTTTCTCGGATTTTATCCAGTTTTTGGGCTGAATTTTGGGAGCTGTTTTAAAAGATTTAGGGATTACAGCTCCCCAAGGTCTGCCTACTATACTATCAATCCCTTGTAAACCATAAATTGGTACCTTGAAAACTTCACACTTTCAAGGTACCAACCATTTTTTATAAGGTGGTTTTGACCCTTAAATCATGTCATATAGACTAAAAAAATAATTCACAAAATTTCAAATGAAAAATTATCTATTATATCTAGGACCTTTAGTACTAAAAAAATTTCGCATATGTTACATAAAAATGAATAAATAGTAAAATTTACCAAAATTTTGTAAAGTAATTCTCTGTTTATCCCAATAGTCGAAAACCAACGAAAATATTATAATATAAGTACGAAAACGTGCGAAAGGGGATTTTCGTACAAACAAAATAAGAAAAGGAGAAGAAATATGAGAAAGTTAAAAGAACGCTTTCACAGGAAACATGGCATATTCCGCTCGGTATTCAGTTTGATACTGGTATTGGCGATGATTATGACTATGATTCCGTCAATCGGAGGAAACTTGGTAAAAGCAGCTTCAACTCCGATGAATGTAACTATTCACTTTATGGAACCAAGTACTTGGGGCTGGACACAGCCAGCGGTACAGTTCTGGGATCACAAAACCATTGAAGTGAGCGATGACGCGAACGGTGGAAAATCAACAGAAATTCCAAATTGGGGAGGAGTAGAAGGTTATTTCTTCAGTAAAGGAACAGCAACAAATACAAATGGCGACAAAGATTATTATCTTACTGTCAAAACAGATGCAAAAGGATTTCAGTTTTTAGATTTTCAGAATACTGGAAATACAAAGAATCCTGCAAATGATGCAAAGTTAACACAGTATACTGGTGATACACCAACTGATGTATATTATATTACCAAGGATGGAAGCAATTTTGCATACTACCTTGACGCAGAAGGAAAAACTCTGGTTCCTGATCTGCCAAAGACTGAGACAACCTTCCTTCTTGTAGGTACACTTCCGGGAACAGGTTGGGATGCAAGTGCAACACCAAACTTTGTAAAATCTGAAACAAACGAGAATGAATACAGCATTTCTCTTAAGAATGTTCCAGCAAAAACATATGAGTATAAAATCCTTGAGGATGCGGCATTAAATGGTTGGACTAAGGCATGGGCACAAGGTGCAGGTGGCGGAAATGTCCAGTTGGAGGTTAAGGCACCAGCAGACATTACCATGAAGTTGGACAAGACAGATGCTGATAAAAAGACAGATGTAACCATTAGTTATATTAAAACATTGGATGTGAAAACACCGACACAGGTAGAAAAAGGAGTAGACATTGCACTTCCGGCAACAGGAACCTATTATGCGGGTGATATCAAGGGAAGCAAGACTGAAGGTGTAGATGTAACTTATACTGCTGTTTCAAAAGGTATTACAGTAAGTGGCACAACACTTAAGGTTCCAACCTCATATAAAGGAACAGATGTAACTATCCGTGCAGCTTATAACGGAGTGAAAAAAGATATTACCATTCCGGTAGTAGATAAAGTTTATACTTATACTATTTACTATCATGATTTCAATGCAAGTCATATGGCAGCAGATGCAAGTTCCCTGTGGATTTGGCAGGATGGCGGAGCTGATGGAGTTCTTTATAATTTTTCTGGAACAGAGCAGTTATCCGATGAAAATACATGGCTTAAAGCTACAGTAAAGCTTCCATATTATAAAAATATTCGTATTATTCCAAAGAACTATGGTGATACATGGTCTTGGCAGAATGATGAAATTTCATATGACAACACAGCAAAAGATGAAAATGTAACTCTTTACATTACATCAAACAGCAAAGAAGCATACACAACCATTCCAGAGCTTGTAAAACCAAGAGAGCGTTATGTAATGGTCGAATATGACAGACCAGCTGGTGACTATGATGGTTGGAATATCTTTACATGGAACAGTGGATTTGGAGATAAGGTTACTGTTAACTTCCAGAAAATGAATGGCAAGATGGTAGCCAAGATTCCGGTAAAAGATACTACAGCAGATATGATGTTATCTTTCTGTATGAGAAGAAGTACAGCAGATGATGAGTGGGCTGATAAAGATGGCGGAGACCATTATGTAAGTGTACCGGCAAATCAGAATCTTGTAAAAGCAAAATTTGTACAGGGTGAGGGAATCACAGAGGTTATTCCATCAAATGTTGGATGTGTATTGGATGGTGAGAATGGAAAGATTCATTTCTATTATAGAGATGATGAGATGATTGCTGCTGATAATACACAGAAATCTATTGCAGATAAAGTAAGTATTACAATAAATGGTGAAAAGCATGCGATGACTTATGATGCTGCAAATGAGAGATTCAGCTATGACTTAACTGACATCACAACAGGAGATTACTGTTACTACTATACAGTAGATGGTGAAGAGAAACTTGATGCATTTAACGAGAATACAAAAGATTATGCTGGAAAGACATGCAGTGTCTGCCACTACAAGAAATTCAATATGAGCATCAGTGCAGAATTATCCCAGCCTACTATGGATTACAATGATAACAATGTATTAACTGTTAAGTATAATCCAGCTGATGGCGAAGATATGACTGAATTTGAAGTAGCAGCCGCAACAGCAGATTTAAGTGCATTAGGATTAAGCAGAGAATATGCAATTGACCCAGAATTAATGGAAGCAACCATTTCCTGTCTGAATACAATAACCACAGGAGTTAAGACAATTCCTGTAACTGTAAAGGATGTATATGGAAATGTATACACAACAGAAGTAAATGTTACTGTAACAGATCGTGTTAAAACAGATGGAGATTTTGATTGGGATGAGGCAGTGATTTACTTTGCTGTAACTGATCGTTTCTTTGATGGAGATGCAAGCAACAATGATGCTTATGGAGTAGGAGACTACGATACAAGTGCTAAAAAGGGTGGTTCAAGCTATCATGGTGGAGATTTTGCAGGATTAACTGAGAAGCTTGACTATCTCGAGGATTTAGGTGTAAATACTATCTGGATTACACCAATAGTAGAGAATATCACAGATGATCAGCATGACGCAAAGACAGATACAGCTACCTATGGTTATCATGGTTACTGGGCTAGTGACTTCACAGAGCTTAATAAGCACCTTGGAACAAAGGAAGAGTTTGCCGCACTTCTTGATGCAGCACACAGCCGTGGAATGAAGCTTATGGTTGATGTGGTATTAAATCATGCAGGCTATGGTACAGAGAATTATTTCAATAATATTCTCAAAGATAAGGATGGAAATGCAATCAAGATGCTTCGTGACAGCAGCAATACTGTTTCCGGAGATGACAAGTTAGCACCACTTTCAGACCTCCCTGACTTCGTAACAGAAGATTCGGAAGTAAGAAATCAGTTGATTGAATGGCAGACAGAATGGATGGATGAATTTGACATTGACTATTATCGTGTAGACACGGTAAAGCATGTTGATTCTACTACATGGTCAGCTTTAAAGAACTCTCTTACGAAAGTAAACCCAGACTTTAAGATGATTGGAGAGTACTCTGGAGCCGGATATGCTAATACCGCCGGAGAACTTGGAACAGGAAGCATGGATGCACTCCTTGACTTCGATTTCAATGATTTTGCAAAGGATTTTGTAGGCGGAAAGATTTCTACAGTTGAAAACTCATTGTTAAAGCGTAATGGAGTACTAAACAATACAGCAACAATGGGTAATTTCTTAAACAGCCATGATGAGGATACTCTTCAGTACAAGCTTGTAAATGAGAGTAAATTCTCGGAGGAAGAGGCTTATAACCTGATGAAGGTAGCAGCTACTCTTCAGATTACAGCCAAGGGCCAGCCGGTTATTTACTATGGAGATGAGCTTGGTCAGGCAGGAGCTAATGACTGGCCAAACCAGACAAATCGTCGTGACTTTGATTGGAAAGAGTTAGAAGCACAGAAGGCAGACAACAATAGTATTTACAAACATTACAAGACCATGCTTTCAATCCGTAATGCATACACAGATGTATTCGCAAGAGGAAGCAGAAATGTTGTGGCAAGTTCTGATGAGGAAGGCTATGATATAATTGCAAGAAGCTATGGTGATACTACATTATATGTTGGTATGAATATCAATGATACCGCAAAAGAAGTAAAAGTTCCGGTTAATGCAAATGCAGGAGATACAGTTAAAAATCTTTATGATGGTAAAACATATACTGTTTCTTCTGATAAGACAGTAACAGTAAGCATTCCGGCAGCAAAGGATGGTGGAACAGTCATTCTTACTGAGGTGAAGAAAACAGTAGATCCAACACCGGCAGACCCGGGCAAGAAAGATCCAACACCAACACCAGCAAAGAAAGATGGAGTTATTTCCGTAACAGATAAGGCTGCTATTGAAACCAAAAAAGCAGCTCCAAAGAGTGGCGATGACAATGAAGCAGCTACATATGTATGCTTACTCGGATTCGCAATGGTTGCAATCACAGCAGCTACATATCGCAAGAAGAGAGCTTGCAACTAAAACAGCTTTTAAACTAAACATTTTATAAACCTCTTAGATGCCGCACCTTCGGGTGCGGCATTTACTATAAATTGGGAAAGAAGTTATATTGCTATCATTGCTTTAAATATATTATAATAAAAAGATAACAGCAAAGGCTGTCAAGGAGAATAATATGAAAAGCACAGCGTTTGATATGGCTATGGTGGCATACAGACAAAATGATATGGAGGGAGCATTCCGTCACTTTCTGCCACTGGCAGAGACTGGCGATGCAGATGCAATGAATATGGTAGCAAATATGTTTGAAAGAGGCCAGGGCACATACAGAGGATCCCGGGCGAGCAGTGTTTTGGTGGAAGAAAGCGGTGGAGCTTGGAAATGTGGATGCACTTGCCGATTACGGACAGTATCTGGTCGCTACCTTTTTTGATGGCAAGGAGCAGAAGCTTGGTGCAGGGTACCTGGTTACTGCGACGGAGCGTGGCAACAACAGGGCAGGAGAGAGCCTTGTGGAGTTTGCCCTTAAAAATAACGATGCCGGAGTCAAAGTATACAGGACAGCAGCCGAGTACTGCGACCGGGCTATTGACGCTGCGACAGATTCTTATCTTCGTACACAGTATGTGCAGAAAAAGGGTATGCTTAAATATAAGCTCAGACAGCACAGGATTGGAAACAATTATGTATATCTGGCAGCGGGATTTTCGACAATAGGAGCAGTATTGCTCATGATAGCATCAGTGGATTTGTTTCTTGAGCTGCATATGGAGTTTCGTGATATGTTTAAGCTGTTTTCGTATAGTAAAATGATACCGTGGGAGGCAGATATAGCGATGTTATTTGGTGCGATGCTTTTATTTACGCTCGGCAAGGTAACAAATAAGCTTCATGTGGCGAGCTTTTTGCAGCTTCTTGCATCTGTATTTGCAGTGGCAGTTGTTGCCATGCACTTTATCTGTGTGATAAATGATGGCAGGGTGTGGTATGATAAGCTGCTGTGGTATGTGGTGCTTGTTGTCATTCCGCTTATGCTCGGAAAGCTGTTGGGTGAGATTCTGAGAAAGATTATCGGCATACAGTAATAGTTTCGAGATGACGTAAGCGATGTAAGACAATTAATGTGTAAAATAATATTTCGATATGTAACAAAAGGAGAATGAACATGACTCTGCAACAACTAAAGTACGTGGTGACAGTGGCAGAATGCGGCAATATAACAGAGGCTGCAAAGCAGCTTTTTGTCTCGCAGCCCACTGTGACCAGCGCTATACATGACCTGGAAAAAGAGATGCAGATAGTTATTTTCATCAGGACAAACAAGGGAGTGATATTATCAGAAGATGGTGAGAGATTTCTCGGTCATGCCAGACAGGTGCTCGAGCAGGTGGATCTCATAGAGGGCATCTACAAGGATGATGTGGTGAGTAAGCCGCACTTTGCGGTATCGTGTCAGCACTATTCCTTTGCGGTGAATGCATTTGTGGATGTAATCAGAAAGTTTGATGCATATCAGTATGATTTTACCATCAGGGAGGAGCAGACTCACGAAATTATTGAGGATGTCACGAATTTAAAGAGTGAGCTGGGAGTCATATATCTAAGCTCCAAGAATACGGAGGTGCTTTCAAAGATGCTAAAGCGTAATGAACTCGAGTTCACAGAGCTTTTTACAGCCACACCGCATGTATTCATATGTGACAGTCACCCGCTTGCTTCAAAAAAGAGCATCACGATTGATGATCTGCAGGACTATCCGTACCTGACGTATGAGCAGGGAGAGTACAATTCACAGTATTTTTCGGAGGAGTTTGTCAGCACTCTTGACAGCAGAAAGAATATCAGGGTAAGAGACAGAGCTACACTTTTTAATCTGATAATTGGCTTAAATGGCTACACAGTGTGCTCAGGAGTGATTTCCGCGGAGCTGAATGGAAGGAATATTATATCAAAGCCACTTGATGTGGATGAGTATATGAGGATAGGCATTATCAGCAGAAAGGGTGTGGTACTCTCGCGATATGCAAGGGAGTATATCGAAGCATTGAAGGCACACTGTATGTGACGTTACAATAATATAATATGTTAAAGGGTCGTATCATCGATGCATACTTGCATGCAATTCGATGTATACCTTAGTGTCCCACAATATATAAGGTCTAAATATATACAAATATTTGGTACAAGGAGCATAGCATGTACGATAGTATAATAATAGGAACAGGTCCTGCCGGACTGTCGGCAGCCCTGAATTTAAAAACATATAAAAAGGATTTTATCTGGTTTGGTTCGAAGAACCTAAGCGAAAAGGTGCAAAAGGCAGAGAAAATCACAAACTATCCCGGATTTCCACAGATAAGCGGACAGGACCTGTTTGAACGCTTTGACGCTCATAGGAGAGCTGCGGGAATTGATATAACAGAAAAGACTGTGACCAATATCATGCCTGCAGGAAACGGCTTTATGGTGCTTGCAGACAATGAGATGTATGAGGCAAGGACTCTCATACTTTGCATGGGTGTGATGTCTGCAAAGCAGCTGGACAGGGAGGATGAGCTGCTTGGAAAGAGGCTCAGCTACTGTGCCACCTGTGATGGCATGTTTTACAAGGATAAAAGGATAGCTGTCATATGCAATGACAAAAAGTATGAGCATGAGGTGAAATATCTTGCGGATCTTGCGGCAGAGGTATTGTATTTCCCAGCCTATAATGACAGTGAAATAGAGCTTCCCAATGTAAAGATATCAAAGGATGCACCTATAGCATTAATCGGTGACTCATTTGTGGAAGGAATTACGCTTCGAAGCGGAAAGACTGAGAGCGTAGACGGAGTATTCTGCCTCAGGAACGCCATCGCACCATCAAAGCTTATGCCGCAGCTTGAAATAGAAAACGGACATATATTGGTGGATAGAGCCCAACAGACAAATGTAGCAGGCTGTTTTGCGGCGGGAGACTGCACGGGCAGGCCATACCAGTATACGAAGGCTGTCGGAGAAGGAAATGTGGCAGCACATTCGTGTATACAATATCTTAGTAAATCAGAAAAAAAATATGGCGATGGCATAGAGGTCGGTTAAAGCATGTTAAAGGCAATTACAGCCACTTACCATTGAGAAGATATTGATTTCTCTCAGCTCCGACTGAGACAAATTGTATTTCGTGTCTTAGCATGTCCTCAAGGAAGTTTATGTAGCGCTTAGCATTTACAGGCAGCTCATCATATGACCTGCAATTTGATATATCGGTTTTCCACCCCGGCAGCATTTTGACTACCGGGGTATATTTTTCGAGATTTTCGGTAGGGTCAAAGACGTTTGTTACGGCATTTTTATACTGATATCCTGTGATAACAGGAATCTGATCCATGATGCTCAGGACATCTAGCTTGGTCAGTGCGATTTTGTCAGCATGCTGGCATTTTAGACCATAGCGGCTTGCAACGGCATCAAACGGACCCACACGACGTGGTCTTCCAGTGGCAGCACCATATTCGCCCCCATACTTTCGGACCATTTCAGTCCATTCACCGTTCATAGCTTTTTCTGCGACAAATGGTCCGGCTCCGACACAGGTAGAGTATGCCTTTAGTACACCGACCACATGATCTAATGAGGCACCGGGGATACCGGCACCTATAGGACCGTAAGCTGAGATGGTGGAGGAGCTTGAAGTATATGGGAAAATACCATAGTCTATATCCCTCATTGCACCAAGCTGTGCTTCAAGTACAACACGCTTTCCCTTTTGATAGTGCATCCTCAAGGAATGCACCGGTATCTGTGATATAAGGTGCATATTTTGCAGCCTTCTGCCTGCACCATGACAAAAGAGCTGACAGAGACATAGGTTCCTGATGATAGCAGCCTGCAAGCTCAAGGTTTTTAGCTTCAAGCATGGTCTTAAGTCTGGCCTGTATATTCTCTTCGTCTAAGTGGAGTAAATCACCGAGACGGATTGTTTTTTTACGGTATTTATCGCTGTATGCATAGGCAATACCGCGTTTGGTAGAGCCGAGGCTGCTCCAGACTTTGAAAGGCGCTCTTCTTCAAGCTCATCCTGTATTTTATGCCACGGCATTGAAATTGTGGCTCTTGTTGATAATTTCAGGTTTTTTGGTGAAACAGATACATCTTGTGTTCTGATTTGTGCAATTTCATTGGACAGATGGTTTAGGTCAATAACCATTCCGTCACCGAGCACACATACTACATCTGGGTGAAGTATTCCGGATGGAAGCAGATTTAAGATAAATTTTCCCTGTTTATTAACTACTGTGTGTCCGGCATTGTTACCACCCTGATAGCGGACTACGATATCCGCATGTTCTGCGAGAAGGTCGATGACACGACCCTTTCCCTCGTCTCCCCAGTTTATTCCTGTAACTGCTGTAAGCATGATGAATGCCTCCTTGTTTTTTGAGTTTAATATTTGGATGTTGGTGCAGAGCTTGTACTGTCTGGATCTTGAATGGTATAAAACAAGCCTGCTTATAATGTGTATGATTCTGTTACGTGCAATACCTAAACGTCTTATCAGTTAGTATTCTTGCAAAGATGAGTCCGAGCGGCAGTGCAATGATAATCATGATTGCTGATGCAAACCATGAAACAGCATCCGAAAGTGCCATTATGCCGAAATTGTATATAGCCCGATACAGATAAAGTCCCGGAACCATTATGACTATGGATGGAACAGTAAGGGATATTCTTGGATATCCGTTGTTTTCCTTGATAAATGATGCGAGAAGCCCTGCTGTGAGAGCTCCGGCAAATGCGGCAGCAGGAGCCGGCATACCTGTCAGGTCTACCAGCTCAAGCCGCAGTGAATTTGCTATGGCACCGATAAGAGCAGCTGTTGCAGCCATGGAAGCAGGGCTGTTGAACATGATTGAGAATCCAAACACACCGAAGAAGCTCATTATAAGCCTCAGGATTAGATGTAGTACGGGGCCCAGATCCAAATCTTCAAAGTCCATAGGCTGCAGTCGCAGAAGCAGTGCGCCATAATCCATGCAAACATCGTGGCTACCATGACTATTATTATTGCATAGGCAAGGCGTTCAAGACCGGAGCGCAGATCCAGCTTTGCCAGGTCGATTCCGCTTGTAATAAACGGAAATCCCGGAATGATAAAGAGCATGGAACAGATGTATCCGGCTTCATGAATTGATGGTACATTGAAAGCCATCTCTGCTATTTTTAAAAAAGTGCCGCATATATGAAGCATGAGGCAGAAATTGATACCGCTATATTTAGGAACAAAGTAAAATGATGTTTTATAAGCTTTGTACGTATGAGATTTCCGATGCCGGCTGCTACAAATGCCAGTATCATTTCAATAGGACCTCCTCCGAGCAAAAACGTGAAGGCACAGCATGCTATAGCTGCTGCAAGTCCAAGCCTTGCAGGGGAGTAAATGGCATGAATCTGTTCAATCTCATCAAGTCGCCGGTGGATTTCTTCGCCGGTCAGATGAGCTTCCTCGTTAGGAAAATTGTCGACAAACTGCTCCATGCGATAGAGCTTTGAGGTGTTTACACCTGTGTTTGCTATGCTGAGTGACTGTGATATACAGTCATTTCCGTCAAAGCAGTTAAACTCGATTGACATAAGTCCGACATCCACTGTACATGTGACACCAAGCACCTTTGAGAGCCGGTTCATGGAGGTTCTCACACGCCAGGCTCCTGTGCCGCAGGAGAGCATGATGAGTCCGACACGTCCGATTACAGAGGCTTTTTCAATCAGTCCTGCCTTATCTATGAGTATATTTCCATCCTGTCTGGCATAATCATGCCAGGGGATTTCCATATGATTTTTTTCCATGATATCTGTGTAGCTGTTATCTGCCATAAATTATCGCCTCGGCCTTTTGGACATGTTTTTCTAGATTTTTTAGGAAATGAGAGCTTCGCAGGAAAATACCAATTTCATCATACCGCTTGTCATTTTCCACAAGAGAGTCCTGACCGTAAAAAACATATGCCATAGGAAGCTCCTTTTCAATCTGTATCATCAGATCCCATACAGCAGAGTAAGCCTCAGCCTCAGTCTCCTTGAGTTTTACGGTATCGGGAAGCTCTCGTATCAAGAGTATTCCGTCATGCTTTACAATGACCTGCTGCGTGGGAGTCATATGCTCGGAATCATATGTGTGGCTGTAGCGGTAAGCCTGTGCGTAGTAGATATCCTTTTTGTCTGGCATATCGTTGTATATTTCGTGAAAATGTATATAGTTCTTGTCGTGAGATATGTGTTTATACTCGGGCAGCGGATTTCCGTGTTCATCGGTCATGATTATCGGATTTTGGTGTCCGTCGGCATTGAACCTGTACGGTATGATATATGAATTGCGCAGCAAATCAAATACGGTGTTGTTGCACAGACACATAAGCAGTGCGGAAAGATCGCGGTTGGTATATGCATTGAAGAGAGCTTTAGCAAATTTTTCTGCCGGAAGTGATACATCAAATTCATCGTTGTAAACCAGATTTTCATTGAAGGTTTCCATAAGCCTGTCACACGCCCATGGATCGTTTAGTATCTTCTGAAACAGCATTTCTGTATGGTCTTCTCTTGGAAACATTGTCTTTTCACTCATTTGAAACACGTCCTTTTCTTATATATATAATCAATATTTCTCTTTTGAGCATTTATGATTATACAATTATGATTATAATAAGTAAAAAGTATAATTGATATAATTGAAATATCATATTATTATATCATTAGTATCTGTGTATTATCGGAAAAATGACCGGTAAAACGATAATAAAAAGGAGGCTTTAAATATGGATATAAATTTTGAGTACTACAAGATATTTTATTATGTTGCAAAATACTGCAATTTCACAAAGGCTGCGAGGGCACTCGGAAACAGCCAGCCAAATGTAACCCGCGCCATGAACAACTTAGAGCAGCAGATAAATAGCATACTTTTTATCAGAAATAACAGAGGTGTGCAGCTCAACACCGGAGGGAGAGCGTCTGTACGCGCATGTATCTGCAGCGATGTCACAGATACTTGCGCGGAGGAGGAGCTGTCAGACAGCACAGGTCTGTCACACGGAAGCGTATCAATAGGAGCCAGTGAGACAGCTCTAAACATATATCTGCTTGACAGGCTAAAGACTTTTCACATGGCATATCCGGGTATCAGGCTTAAGATATATAATCACTCCACCCCACAGGCTATAAATGCTGTAAAAAACGGCATGATTGATTTTGCAGTGGTATCGACACCGGCTGAGGTGGAGGCACCTCTTAAGATGATAAAGCTTGGTTCGTTTCAGGAGATTCTTGTGGGTGGAACCACCTTTACTGCGCTCGGAAGCCAGACTCTGTCATTAAATGAGCTGCATAATTATCCGCTTATCGGGCTGGGGCGGGAGACCATGACATTTCAGTTTTTTAACAGATTTTTTATGTCACACGGACTTGAATTTGCGCCTGATACAGAGACCGCAACGACAGATCAGATACTGCCACTTGTGAAAAGTGAGCTTGGTCTTGCCTTTATGCCAAAGCCTATGGCAGAGGCTGCGATAGCAAATCGCGAGATTGTAGAGATAGCTCTGGAGGAGGAGATACCGCAGAGAAATATATGTATGGTATACGATATTCATCACCCGATTAGTGCGGCGGCAAGAGAGTTAAAGAAAGTTATATCAGACAGCCACAAGGTGTGATTGGCAGTCGGTGGGATATACATAGGTAACTGGCAGGTTACATATTGCAACAGGTATGTTACACATTGGCTGGTTTGTAACTTACATCTCGTTTAATACTTTGTTAAAATATAGTCAGGCAGATAAGTTATAAGAATTTATCGGCAGAGTTTTTTAGGAGTATTTTTTAAAATTGGAAGGAGATTTTACACTATGGCTAACAGAATCATGTTAAACGAGACATCTTATCACGGATCAGGTGCAATCCAGGAGATTGCAACAGAGGCAAAAGCGCATGGCTTTAAAAAAGCACTGGTATGCTCTGACCCTGACTTAATCAAATTTGGGGTTACAGCAAAGGTAACAGATATCCTTGATAAGAACGGATTGGAATATGAGCTTTACTCAGAGATTAAGCCAAATCCAACAATCGACAACGTAAAGCATGGCGTAGAGACATTTAAGAAATCAGGAGCTGATTACCTCATTGCAATCGGAGGCGGCTCTTCTATGGATACATCAAAGGCAATCGGTATCATCATCGCAAACCCGGAGTTTGAGGATGTAAGAAGCTTAGAGGGTGTTGCACCTACAAAGAAGCCTTGTGTTCCTATCATCGCAGTACCTACAACAGCAGGAACAGCAGCAGAGGTTACAATCAACTATGTCATCACAGATGTAGAGAGAAAGAGAAAGTTTGTATGTGTGGACCCACATGACATGCCAATCATCGCAATCGTAGACCCGGACATGATGTCATCAATGCCAAAGGGACTTACAGCATCAACAGGTATGGACGCACTCACACATGCTATCGAGGGCTACACAACAAAGGCTGCCTGGGAGATGACAGACATGTTCCATCTCAAAGCAATAGAGATTATTGCAAGATCCTTAAGAAGTGCAGTTGCCAATGAAAAAAAGGGACGTGAGGGCATGGCACTTGGAGAGTACATTGCCGGAATGGGATTCTCAAATGTAGGTCTTGGAATCGCTCATTCAATGGCTCATACACTCGGAGCTGTTTATGATACACCACACGGAGTAGCATGTGCTATGATGCTTCCAATCGTAATGGAGTACAATGCAGACTGCACAGGCGAAAAATATCGTGAAATCGCCCGCGCAATGGGAGTAAAGGGCGTAGATGATATGTCTGTAGAGGAGTACAGAAAGGCTGCAATCGATGCTGTAGCGCAGCTCTCTGTAGATGTAGGAATCCCAACAAAGCTTGAAGCTATTAAGGAGGATGACTTAGACTTCCTCGCAGAGTCTGCTCACGCGGATGCATGTGCACCTGGAAATCCAAAGGATGCAAGTGTTGAGGATTTGAAGGCTCTTTTCCGTAAGATTATGTAATTCTGCAACAGTTAGATAAAACTGAACCAATTGACAGCATTCCCGGATTTTTACTCTGTTATAAATTGGTGGCGAAAACCACATATTTTACTTGAATTATATCAGGTTTACCTCGCGAAACACGTCGGCAAGCTCCTTTGGCATAGCATCAGCGAGCAGTCCGGCAAGCTCCTGAGGGGTAAAGTTTTTATTGCCAAGCACCCACTGTGTTGTCATAAAGACAGAGCCCTGACAGTACATTTCAAGCTGGAACAATAGCTTGTCGGATATTTTCCGGTGGCTTTTTCCTTCTCAATCTGGTCAATATAAAACTGACGAATCAGCTCAAAATCATGCTCCTTTAGATTGTTCTGCTCATCATTTTTAAAAGCAGCCTTAAAGAAAAGGTGCTCCATCCGGATATATTCAAATTTTTTAACAAGGCTTTCGTACACGGTACTGCCCTCACCCATCTGGTGAAAGGATTCAATCAGTATCTTATCAAAATACCAGTTTATCAGGTCGTATTTGTCCTGAAAATTTCTGTAAAAGGTTTGTCTGGTCACACCACATGTGGCAGATTTCCTTAACCGTAATTTTCTCGACAGGAGAGGAAAACATGCATTCTTTCATGGCATTGGCCAGCTTGTATTTTATATCGTTGTTCATCTTTTCTCCGAATTATAATGCAGATATCTAATGAGCCTTAAGCTTTGACATAAGTGCTTCCTGCAGTGTTTTTGAAAAATTAATTCCCTCTTCCTGCGCAGCAGTATTTAGGCCGGAATGGTAAGGGTTTTTCGGACCGATTTATCGAAATGCTCTTTGGCATATGCCTTAACATCTACTGAAACCATATTGGTAAATGCATCGGTATATGTTCCTGTTATGTCTAATTCGTCAGATAGTCTGTCAATATTGATATCAGATAATTTGGATGCTTTAGGAAATTTTTCATTATCCATCTTAGCCGTATACAGATATCCTGCAAGACAATCAACAGCCATGGCCACAGCATCTTCAAGGGTATCTCCTGTAAGGTTAAGATAATTTAAATCAGGAAAGATTACAGAGTATCCATTATCTTCCTTAAAAAAACATGCCGGATATATTGATAACATGATGAGTATACCTCCTTATGATTATTTGATTCCCGCTTGCTTACGGATAGAATTTTCAGTGATTTTGTTCAGTTCTTTGCCTTTATGAAAAGGAATAGTTACTTTTCCGGGCTTTGAAGGATGAATATAATGCCGATGTGATCCGGTTTGGTTTTTGAAAATCCACCCATCGGCAAGTATTATACGTTCCATTTCAGTTGGTTTGATCGGCATATTTTTATCCACCTTTCTTTAGTATATATATAATATAACATATGATACGTATAAATTCAATGCGTGTAAATATAATATATATAAATTTAATATGTATAATTATTGCGTATATAAACTATATATTGTTGTTTATATTTTAGTATGATCAGAAATGATTATATTACCGATTAAAAAGATTGAATTTTAAAATTTATCTGCTAATATATTGATGAAAATATTTTGAAATATACGAGGATATACATACATGAAAGACCTTACAAAAGGAAAACCATCAAGACTCATACTGGCATTTGCCATTCCAATATTTATGGCAAATATACTCCAGCTCACATACAGTATAGTTGACACGAGAATAGTCGGATCATATCTGGGAGAAAACTCACTGGCAGCAGTCGGAGCCACCACGACACTCAGCAATCTGATGATAGGCTTTTTGATGGGCTTAGCTAATGGATTTGCCATAATAACAGCCCAGAAATTTGGCGCAAGGGACTACGCCGGTGTAAAGAAATCGTTTGCTCTGTCAATTAAAATGGGATGCATAATAGCGCTTGCTATAACGGTATTGTGCCTGTTATTTTTGCGTCAGATTCTTGGATTTTTAAATGTATCAAATGATTTGATGGGAATGGCTGTGTCATATATTTTTATTATAATAGCAGGGCTTGTAGCGACATTTTTGTATGATGCATGTGCGGCGGCACTCAGGGCACTGGGCGATACAGTTACGCCGCTTGTCATATTAGCCGTCTCGGTCTGTCTGAATATGGCAGGTGATATTTTCTTTGTGGTCGTACTGAAGGCAGGAGTGGCGGGTGCTGCGATTGCCACTGTACTTGCACAGGTTATTGCGTTTATTGTGTGCTATGTATATATGGTAAAAAGATATGAGCTTTTGAGGTTGTCCCGCAGTGATTTATTTGACAGTCATTTACTGCGAAGAAGCATGAAATTATGCGGCGAAAATTGTGATACCGAAGGAGCAGAATGTAAAGACAGCGAGAATAATATGACTCCTGAAGTAATAGCCGTGATGAAAATGACGATGCTTAAGGCAGGTCTTTCCATGGCATTTATGAGTTCACTTGTAAATATAGGCTCGCTGACCCTGCAGACCGCCATAAACCGACTGGGACAGGATATTATAGTAGCTCACACGGCTGCCAGAAAGATATCGGAGATATTCATGGTCATGTTTACCGTGTTTGGACAGACCATGGCGACCTTCTGTGGGCAGAATATAGGAGCGGGAGAAGTAGCCAGAGTGAAAAAGGGCATAAAACTGGCAATATTCTATACCTGCATATGGTGTACGATGGCAATTATCGCAAGCTACACTATAGGCCCGTGGCTGGTGAAGCTTGTAACAGGCACTAATAATCCTATTGTCATAAAAAATGCCACAAATTATCTCAAATTTGATACTCTGTTTTATTATGTGACCGCTGTCATATGTATAGTGCGAAATGCAATGCAGGGGCTTGGAGAGCAGATAACACCGCTTGTATCAAGCTCACTTGAGATGGTAGGAAAGATTGTCATTGCATTCACACTTGTGCCACTGCTTGGCTATACAGGAGTGATAGTGGCAGAGCCGATAGTATGGTTTATCATGGTGATACCGCTTTTGGTGAAGATATACACAATGCCGGTGCTTAGGAAGCGGGGGCATGGGATTTGAAAAAAGAGTGAAGCAGGCTTTACTCCAACACCAGAAGAAGTCCCATCTTGAACCTTTCGTCAGCGGTTACGCTGTGCAGTCCGTTTTTGTCAAAACGGAAATTTTCGCCTGCTGAGATTGTGTAATCTTTGCCCTCGTAGTCTATTACAGCCTTGCCCTCGAGTGCGAAAATTATTGCATTTCCAGGCGCGCGATGCGGTGTGAGACCGGTGCCCTCATCAAATGCCATAAGCACGAATTTCATTGTGTCGTTGCTTACCACATCAATGTTCGTGATACTGCCATCCTCATATGAGATAAGATCCTTAAGCTTCATGACCTCGCCTGATTTGATAATTTTGTTCATATTGTTGTTCTCCTTTTTTATGATGATTTCGGTGTAAATACAACCGGTTTCTGTTGTTACTCCGCAGAGTGTTTTCGAAGGGACTACCAGCATATCACCTTCTGATATGGTATGTTTTGCAGCATAATCTCCGATAAGAAAATCAGCGCATCCTTTTGCACCGATGTATACAGTGGTATTATCGTAGGATTCCTGAGAGATTGACGTGCCCTTTCCGAGAGAAAAATAGGTTATGGGTGTTTTGTCACTAAGCCTTGAATTTCGTGAGATGGTCATCTCGTCGCGGATAGGGCGTAAATCTTCTATTTTGAAAACCTTGTCCATAGGATTTCTTGTCCTTCTTTCTTGAATGTTGATTTCATTATTTATAATACAATATTACTATAATTTTGTCCAAAAATATGTTGCATATACAACAAAAACAATATAATAAAATACAAACCGCTTGCTATTTCTTTCACATATGTTAAAATATAGTCAAAGCAGTTTTTCTATAGCAACCTGTGCGGTCGTTGGCACATTAATTACAGATATGACTATATGCTCTGTAAATATGTGAGGCATAATAAGATGTCGTCCGGCGATAAGGGCGTGCAGGGTCTTCAATACCTTAATTATTTTTCATATTCCCTGAAATTCTTGCTTTTAAATGTTTCATTATTTTATTTAAAGCAGGATAAGAGGGCTTTTACTACACAGATATTTCCTGCTTTAGTGTTTTCAAATGAAGGAGGATTTTATATGAGTGGTAACAGAGAGTACAAAAGTGATGTTTTCAGTATGCTGATGCAGGATAAGGAAAGAGCCTTACAGCTGTATAACGCAATGAATGGGTCTAGCTATGACAATCCGGAGGATGTTGAGATGGTGATTCACGATGGTGGCATTTCACTTTCGGTCAGAAATGATGCATCGTTTATTGTGGATGCGAGATTGAGCATATATGAGCATCAGTCCACAGTTTGTCCGAATATGCCGGTGAGAAGTCTTATTTATTTCAGCGTGATATTGTCAGATATGCTCAGCGACAAGAAAAAAGGAACAAAAAAGGGCAAGAACATCTATGGCAGAAGACTGGTAAAGATACCGACACCATATTTTGTGGTATTTTACAATGGTGAGGAGGAACAGCCGGAGGTTCAGGAGCTTAAGCTGTCCGATGCGTTTGAGAAGCCGACTGACGAGCCGAATCTTGAGCTTAAATGTAAGGTGTACAATATAAACGACGGAAAGAACAAGGCTATTATGGAGTCCTGTGGCTGGCTGAATGATTATATGACATTTGTAAATAAGGTCAGAGAGTATCATGCAGACGGGGCATTTGATGATCTGGCTATAGATATTGAGAAGGCTATAGACTATTGTATTGACAATGATATTCTGAAGGAGTTTCTAAAGACTTACAGAAGTGAGGTGACGAAGAGTATGCAGTTAAATTATGAATTTGACAGGCAGCTTGAGCTTGAAAGAGCTGATGCTATCGAGGAAGGAGAAAATAAGATGTTGTTTACTCTGGTAACAAAGGGCAAGCTCGATATTGATACTGCAGCAGAGGAAGCCGGTGTCAGTGTCAGTGAGTTTGAAAAATTAATGAGTGAAGCAGGCTATAAGGTGCCGGAGACTGTGTAGTATCAGGCATGAATAATTTATCAAAATAAATAGCAAAATCCGCTAACCTTGTATTTGGTATAGCGGATTTTGTGCCAAAAGTATCATTGTCCGGACTGTTATCGCATGAAAAACGCTTCTGCGGTACATTCCTTTACGTCTACAGTATATGTGTATCTGGCAGCCCAGTAGCTGTAAGCGGATTGTGAATTATTGACAACGAGCCTCTTTGCATCCTCCTTCACAATCATGCCTCTTGCCACATGTCCGCGCTCCTTTGCAAGTGCTATCTTGCGCTGTAAACCAATATTTAGTTTGTCGAAAAACTTAAAATCTATGATGTACAGTGGTATTAGTGAAAGTACACCCACATTTACCTGCCACGGGTAGCTTGCGATAGCCTTAAAAACTTCTGAAAAAGTGTCCATTGAAAATCCCCTTTCTTAATATGCTGCATTTGAATATATGGTATGTTAATATTATAGAAATAAGGAAGGGGATTGGCAATGGGAAAAGATATTTCTTTCACTTATGTTTTACTAAATTTAATCTTTACCCCCAATTTACATCCACCCCATTTCGACTTTACAACTTTAAGTTATAGTAATTTCAGCAGCTGTGAAATACACTAACTTAACTTTGTGGAGGAAAATATGAGAAAGAACAAGAACATACTGAAGAAGGGCATGATCCTTGCAGCAGTTTCAACAATGGTAGTTACCATGGCACCGGCAATTCCGGCTTATGCTTATGGTGAAGCAGATTCAAAAACAGGTCAGGCGGCTTTTAATGCGGCAACAACAGGTTCAGCAGATTATCAGAGCTGGTTAACCGGTACATGGCAGGGTGGCACACAGGACTTTGCCAATACCAATCAGATTGCGCTTACACCGGGCTCTACAGCCAAGGATCTGGGCTTTGCATGGTATTCAAAGACCAAGGGCACACCGGCTGTGATGGTATGGAAGGATGGCTCAAAGGCAGGTGCACAGATTGTAAAGGGTACTGCAACAGATATAAGTGCCACAAACTGGCAGCAAGAAGCCTATGCTGCTTCAAATAAAGTAAGCATCAATGGCTTTTTTGAACCAAATACAAAGTATGTTTATCAGTATACAGACAATTATTCGGACAATAGCGATACAGTATGGTCAGATGAGTATACATACACCACACACGCTACAGATACATTTTCTGTAATCCTGACAGGAGATCCTCAGATTGGAGCATCCGGCAGTGAAAGTGATAAAGAGGCAAACGATATGAGTGTTGCACAGGATGCCTACAACTGGAACAAGACAATGCAGAAGGCTATGGAGATTGATCCGGATGCGTCATTTCTTTTATCGGCCGGAGACCAGATAAATGAGTCAAATGCAGGATCGGAAGAGACGAAGAAGACAAGAGAGAGCGAGTATGCCGGATATCTTTATCCGTCAGTATTCAGAAGTCTTCCTATTGCAGCCACAATCGGAAACCATGATAAGGACGGCTCTGACTACACTGCACATTTCAACAATCCGAACTCAGAGGATAATCTGGGAAGCACCGGTGCCGGCTGTGATTTCTACTTCAATAATGGAAATGTATTGTTCATTTCTTTAAACAGTAATAATCGTAACCAGGCAGAGCACAGAGAGTTTATGAAAAAGGCTGTTGCAAGCAATCCGGATGCAGCATGGAAGGTAGTGGTATTTCATAGTGATATCTATGGCTCAGGACAGCCACATGCAGATACAGATGCTACTACAAACAGAATTATCTTTGCACCGCTCATGGACGAGTTTGATATCGATGTGTGTCTTACAGGTCATGATCATACATATTCAAGAAGCTATAGGTACAGGACGGAAATGTTATCGACTATGATTTGAGCAAAGGTTCGGTTAACAATCCGGAGGGAACTCTTTATATTACAACAGGCTCAGGCTCAGGTTCAAAATACTATAATCTGTTAAATTACACTCCATATTATATCGCAGAGAGAACCAATGCTTGTCTGCCTTCATTCTCTACTATAGATTTTTCAAGTGGAGCAATGACAATAAAGACATATGACTACAACGGAAATAAATATGCTGATGATTTCACAATCACAAAGACAACAGATGCGCAGAGTGCCGATGAGGTGATTGCGGCAGCAGATGCTCTTGGTAAACAGCACAGACGTAGCATACACAGATGAGAGCATGGAAACATTAAAATCAGCACTTGCCTCTCTTAAGGAGCTTAAGGCATCCGGCACAACAGCAGATGATCCGATGATAAGTGATATCACAACAAATTATGGAACAGCAAATGACCGTGTTAAGGGATATGGCTCTATAGCAAAGAATGATGATAAAGATGGTGCAAAAAATCGTTTCAAGAAGGGAATTTCTACACTTTGACAAGACAATCTATACCAGGTAGCTGAAGGCAGTGAGGAAAACCTTTCTGATTATAGTGCTGATAAGGCTCCGGTTGTAAAGGGTATTGATGAGGCAAAGAAAGCAGTTGTAAATGCAATAAATGCTTTACAGGTTAAACAGACTGCTCCAAGTGGAAATCAGAACGGAAATGCAGACCAGAGTGGAAACGGAGCACAGGGTGGTGCAAATCAGAACGGAAACGGAGCACAGGGCAACGCAGGTCAGAACGGAAGCACAGGTCAGCAGGTTGCAGGAAATAATGCAGGCGGCTCAGGAAACCAGAATGTCAGCACAGCAAATTCAGGTGCAACAGGCAAGTCTGCTTCTAATAGCGCAAGTACTTCAAAGAGTGCTAAGGTAAAGACAGGAGATGTTAACCATGGCGGCATATATGCAGCACTTGGAGTATTAGGTGCAGCAATCCTGCAACAGTGCTTGGAATGAGAAAGAAGGGTAAGTTTTGGCAAAAATAATTGACATATTTGGCAAATACCTTATTGTGGCTCTTATTACACTGGCAATGTTTATATTCTTTCGAAGTGTTGAAAGAAAACCGCTTCTTGCAGATGACAATACATCGTTTGTGAGAGCGGTGGTTACGCAAAACGACAATGAAGACCTTCAGGCTGAAGCCTCACTGGATAGCGGTGACAGCCAGAAGGTTGTTTTGCTTATCAAGTCAGGAAGCCACAAGGGTGAGACAGTTGATGCATACAGCTTAAACGGATATTTATACGGTGCCAATTGTAAGGTAGGCACAAGGGTTATTGCGAGTCTGTCGGAGTACGATGGCAGTCTGTCAGCTAAATGTTTATAACTACGACAGGGAAAATGAGATATGGGTGCTTTTAGCGGCGTTTTTTGGACTTATGTGGCTGGTTGGCGGAAAGAAGGGCTTTAATTCCATTCTTGCGCTTATATTTACCTTTGCAACTGTTATATTTTTGTATATTCCGCTCATGTATATCGGAGCTTCTCCGTTTATTGCGGCAACTGCCTTCGTTGTCATTATCACGGTTGTCACGTTCACACTTATAGCAGACTGGCAGATGAAATCCATAGGTGCCATGCTTGGAACTGTTTTTGGAGTTGTAGTTTCGGGAATAATAGCGCTGCTTTTTGGACATTTTGGACATGTGACAGGCTACAATGTGGATGATATTGAAAATCTTATTTATGTGGGACAGAACTCAAAGCTTGATATCAGCGGCATGCTGTTTTCAGGTATACTCATTGCATCGCTTGGGGCAGTGATGGATGTGGCGATGTCTGTAGCCACATCGCTTCATGAGATAAAAGAAAAGAGCCCGGATATATCTGCAAAGGAGATATTTAAGTCGGGCATAAATATAGGTCGCGATATGATTGGAACTATGTCAAATACGCTTATTCTTGCTTATGTGGGCGGAAGCCTTGGGCTTGTGATGGTTATATATGCATACTCGTATCAGATGCATCAGATACTCAATATGTACTCTATGGCAATTGAGATAATGCGAGGCATATCAGGCACAATGGGAATTATCCTGACTGTGCCGATTACATCGCTTATTATGTCTTTTCTTCTGACAAGGAAAAACAAGTGACTGAGTAGCTGAAAATGCTAAACAATCACAAGCCCGTTACAACAAGGTATATCACACCAAGCACCCAGCTTGAAAATATGCCGTACAGTATCACAGGACCTGCAATCCTAAATATCTGACAGCCTATGCCAAATACCTGCCCCTCCACCTGGAATTCACATGCGGACGAGCATACTCCGTTTGCAAAGCCTGTTATAGGAACGAGAGCGCCTGCGCCTCCCCAGTTTGCGAGTGGTGCATACAGGTTTAGCGCTGTCAGTATGCAGCTTATGAGAATCAAAATCATGCTGCACCAGGCCGAGGCTTCGTCGCTGCTTAATCCAAAGTATTGTGTGCAGGTATTTACTATGAGCTGTCCGATAGTGCATATGATGCCGCCGAGTATAAATGCCTTTAGCATGTTTGCAGAAAGGCAGTGAGTAGGTGTGATGCGCTTTACATATTTGTTATATTCATCGTTTCGTTTTTCTTTTTGGTTAGTAGTCATGTTTTCAGACCTCCTTTTTTATAGGATGACCGTATTTTTTAAATGTATTCATATATGTGATTTTAGTTATTTGATTTGGGTATAGTTACTTATTAGAATTAAATATGAAGGATATAACAAATAATCCTTGCCACTTTTTACTTTAAATAGTAGAATTGTAGCAAGGATTATTTTTATGCGGTAGCGCATCAAAGTAATAAATCACAGCAAAGCATATAATTGCGATAAATAATGCAAGTATTTTGCAATAAAGAAAAGGAGACACATATATGTATACACTTGACGACATCAAGAAAGAAGATCAGGAGATTGCAAGCGCCATCACAGACGAATTTGAGCGCCAGAACAGCCACATCGAGCTTATTGCTTCTGAGAACTGGGTAAGCCCTGCTGTTATGTCAGCTATGGGAAGCATTCTCACCAATAAGTACGCTGAGGGATATCCGGGAAGAAGATACTATGGCGGCTGCGAGTGCGTGGACGAGGTAGAGGAACTTGCCAGAGAAAGAGCCAAGAAGCTTTTCGGCGCAGAGTATGTAAATGTACAGCCGCACTCAGGTGCTCAGGCCAACATGGCAGTACAGTTTGCCATCTTAAAGCCGGGCGATACCATCATGGGAATGAACCTTGACCACGGCGGACACCTCACACATGGTTCACCGGTCAACTTCTCAGGCTCATATTTCCATGTAGTGCCTTACGGAGTAAATGACGAGGGCTTCATCGATTACGACAAGGTAGAGGAGATCGCTCTTGAGTGCAAGCCAAAGATGATTATCGCAGGTGCATCTGCATATGCGAGAACTATAGATTTCAAGCGTTTCAGAGAGATTGCAGACAAGGTAGACGCAGTGCTCATGGTTGATATGGCTCATATCGCAGGACTTGTAGCCGCAGGACTTCATCCAAGCCCAATCCCATATGCACATGTCACCACAACCACTACACACAAGACTCTTCGCGGACCTCGTGGAGGAATGATTCTCTGCAGCCAGGAGATGCAGGATAAGTACAATTTCAACAAGGCTATTTTCCCGGGAATCCAGGGTGGACCTCTCATGCACGTTATCGCTGCAAAGGCAGTCTGCTTCAAGGAGGCATTACAGCCTGAGTTCAAGGAGTATCAGAAGCAGATTGTAAAGAATGCACAGGCACTTTGCAAGGGTCTTCAGAGCCGTGGCATCAAGATTGTATCAGACGGCACAGACAACCATCTCATGCTCGTAGACTTAACTCCGTTTGGTCTCACAGGAAAATCTATCGAGAAGCTTCTCGATGCGGCTCATATCACAGCCAACAAGAATACTATTCCTAACGACCCACAGAAGCCATTTGTCACAAGCGGTATCCGTCTCGGAACACCTGCTGCTACATCAAGAGGCTTAAAGGAGGATGATTTCGACAAGGTTGCAGAGGCAATCGCCATGATCATCAAAGATGGTGAGAGCGCAGTTGAGCCTGCAAAGGCTATCATCAAGACACTTACTGACAAGTATCCTCTTGCATTTTAAGGGTTTTCAGAGTAAAATGTTATAAGTTATAAAAACATAATACTTTGGAGGAATTATGATAGACTTAAAGTTTTTAAGAGAGAATCCGGATCTCGTAAAAGAAAATATTAAAAAGAAATTCCAGGACCACAAGCTTCCGCTCGTCGATGAAGTAATCGAGTATGACAAGAAGGCCAGAGAAGCACAGCAGGAGGCTGATGATCTTCGTGCAAAGAAGAATCAGGTTTCTAAGCAGATTGGTGCTCTTATGGCACAGGGCAAGAAGGAAGAGGCTGAGGCAGTAAAGGCTGAGGTAGCACAGATTTCAAAGCGCCTCACAGAGCTTGAGCCGCTCGAGAAAGAGTATCAGGACAAGGTGCTTGAGGATATGATGAAGATTCCAAACATCATCGATCCATCAGTTCCAATCGGAAAGGATGATACCTTCAACGTGGAGAACGAGAAGTTTGGTGAGCCTGTTGTTCCTGATTTCGAGATTCCTTATCATACAGATATCATGGAGAGATTTGACGGAATAGACCTCGATGCAGCAGGAAAGGTTGCAGGAAACGGTTTCTATTATCTGATGGGAGATATCGCACGTCTTCACTCAGCCATGACAGCATATGCGCGTGACTTCATGATTGGAAAGGGCTTTACATACTGTATCCCGCCATTCATGATCCGTTCAAATGTCGTAACAGGCGTTATGAGCTTTGAGGAGATGGATGCCATGATGTACAAGATTGAGGGAGAGGACCTCTACCTTATCGGCACATCTGAGCACTCAATGATCGGTAAGTTCATCGATACAATAAACGATGAGTCAAAGCTTCCATACACACTCACAAGCTACTCACCTTGCTTCCGTAAGGAAAAGGGTGCACACGGCATTGAGGAGAGAGGTGTTTACCGTATCCATCAGTTTGAGAAGCAGGAGATGATTGTTGTCTGCAAGCCACAGGATTCAAAGGAATGGTATGAGAAGATGTGGAAGTACACAGTAGAGCTTTTCAGAAGTCTCGATGTGCCTGTCCGTACTCTCGAGTGCTGTTCAGGAGACCTCGCAGATCTCAAGGTTAAATCATGCGACGTAGAGGCATGGTCACCAAGACAGAAGAAGTACTTCGAGGTTGGAAGCTGCTCTAACTTAGGCGATGCACAGGCAAGACGTCTTAAGATTCGTGTAAAGGGCGAGGATGGCAAGAAATACTTTGCACATACTCTTAACAACACAGTTGTTGCTCCACCACGTATGCTTATCGCATTCCTTGAGAACAACCTGAATGCAGATGGCTCTGTAAATATCCCTAAGGCACTTCAGCCATACATGGGTGGTACAGAGAAGCTTATTCCGAAGCACTAGTTTTTGAAATAAATTAGTTCATGTAAATATAACAGCCGTAGCTGCGATTGAAAAAGAAAATCGCGGTTACGGCTGTTTTGTAGTTAATGACCTTATCAATATTTATGTCAGAGATGATAAGCAAATACAGAAGGCTTTTGACAAAAACGGTCATGCAAAATTCTTTTAATAAACGTCATTGACACCAAATGTGATACCACGTATAATATAGATAGGAGGTATTCAGAATGTCAAAATGGGATAAACTATTAACGAGAATATGTGCTTTATCAAAAGACTCCGGTTTTGATGAATTGCGTAAGGTATTGAAAGTTATGGATATGTAAATGAATGCCCCAAAGGGCGGGAAGCAGTCATTACACGTCTCAGAAAAGCCGGATGTCAACCGATTACGATACCGAAGCATGAACCTATCAAAAAAGTGTATGTTGAGATGGTAAAACAGATTGTGGAAAGTGAGGCGGTGAATGATGAAAACGCTGAATGATTATTTTACAATGAATTATCGTATGGAAATTGTAGAGGATAAGGATGAGGGTGGTTTTGTGGTTTCATTTCCGGAGCCCGGGATGTATTACCTGCGGAGAAACAGTAGAATCCGCTGTCGCAAACGCTTTAGATGCCAAGAAAGCATGGTTAGAAGCTGCTATGGAAGATGGTATTGAAATCCATGAGCCGGACAGCTTAGAGGATTATTCTGGACAGTTTAAACTTAGAATTCCACGAAGTCTTCATCGTTCACTTGCAGAACATTCTAAGAAGGAAGGTATCAGCATGAATCAGTATTGTGTATATCTTCTTTCCAGAAACGATGCAGTTTATTCAAAATTATAGACTAAATGAAATAGGAGGTGTTCTGTTATGTTTTTTCTTATAGCGAAGGATAATGAATGGGCTGGATTGCTTTAGTAGTCTGATATGTTTTCTGATGATTTTATGGAAGAAGGACGGATACAGCCTGAAGTACAGGTAAGGGAAGATTTTTAATGAATTTACAGAGAAGAAAATCCCTTACCAAATACTTCACTGGTGCTCATCACAGACATAAAAGCATGCAGCTTATTCTGATGTATGAAGCTTCTAAGCTCTATGGCCTGCTTCTTTGTGAGAGTGCTGAAAACGATATAGTTTCTCTCACCGGTGTAAGCACCTCGTGCCTCCACATATGTGGCACTTTTCTCCAGCGTGTTAGTAATATAGTCGCATATCACATCCTTGTCATCGCAGATAAGCATTATGGATTTTCTGAGCATGATATTTTCGATGATTGCATCAATCATAAATGATTTCACAACAAGTCCGACAAATGAATACAGAGCAGTCTTTATGTCAAATACAAAGCAGGCGATGATAATCATGACGAGGTCGGTGAGAAATAAAGCCATGCCAATATTTTCTACATGTGCATATTTTTTTACAATCATGGCGATGACATCGGTTCCGCCACTTGAAGCCCCCACATAGAAAAGCAGTGCAGATGCGATTGCAGGAAGAGCGATGGCAAAAATCAGCTCAAGCATTGGCTCGTTTGAGAGAGGATGAGTGAGCGGGTCAAGTTTTTCGAGTACCAGGAGCTCAACAGACAAAAGTATTGTGGCATAGGTGGTCTTAATAGCAAAGCCTTTGCCAAGGAAGAAAAAGCCCACTACAAGCAGAAGCATGTTCACAATAGTAGAAAACATACTCGCTGAGAGCGGTGTTATCTTTGCAAAAACAACTGCGGCACCGGTTACGCCACCGAAGGTGAAGTTGTTTGGGAACTTGAAATAGTATACACCGATTGCCATGATGGTGATACTGAGTGTCATTATCAGAAAATTTTTTATCTGTTTAAGCATTTGTTGTTCTCCTTTATGATTTGACAGCTTGTCAGGTATTTATTGCAGTGCTGTGTATCATAGCTTTCTTTTGGTATTATTAATCGTTCAAATCTAAATATTTATTTGCATGGTTAGTGTAGGACGATGAATGTCTGATGTCAATATAATCCGTGAAATAAATTATAAGTATTATTTCTATAAAAGATATATTATATTAGTAAAACTAATAAGAATAATTACAATATATAATTGGAAAATTTAACACTATGAAGGTATACTATAGGTATTGAACGAATTGCAGATTATTAGGAGGAACAATAATGGATTACAAGAATTCTGGTGTTGATATCGAGGCAGGTTACAAGTCAGTAGAGCTTATGAAAAAGCATGTAAAGGAGACTATGAGACCGGAGGTGTTAGGTGGTCTCGGAGGCTTCTCAGGAGCGTTCTCACTTGCTTCCATCAAGGATATGGAGGATCCGGTGCTTTTATCGGGAACAGATGGCTGCGGAACTAAGGTAAAGCTTGCTTTCATCATGGACAAGCATGATACAATCGGAATCGATGCAGTTGCCATGTGCGTAAATGATGTGGCATGTGCAGGCGGTGAGCCATTATTTTTCCTTGATTATATAGCATGTGGAAAGAACTATCCGGAGAAGATTGCTACAATCGTAAGCGGTGTGGCAGAGGGCTGTAAGCAGTCAGGCTGTGCACTCGTTGGTGGTGAGACAGCAGAGCATCCGGGTCTTATGCCTGAGGACGAGTATGACCTTGCAGGCTTTGCAGTTGGTGTGGTTGACAGAAAGGACATCATCACAGGCGAGGGATTAAAGGATGGTGATGTACTTATCGGAATGGCATCAACAGGCGTACACTCAAATGGATTTTCACTTGTCAGAAAGATTTTCAAGATGGACAAGGAGACATTAAATACATATCATGAGGAGCTTGGCACTACACTTGGAGAGGCACTTCTTGCCCCTACAAGAATCTATGTAAAGGCTCTTAAGGCTGTAAAGGACGCAGGAGTCACAGTAAAGGCCTGCAGTCATATTACAGGTGGCGGCTTCTATGAGAATATCCCACGTATGCTCATCGATGGCAAACGTGCCGTAGTTGAGAAAAACAGCTACCCTGTCCCACCAATCTTTAAAATGATGGCTAGAGAGGGAAATGTCGAGGAGCAGATGATGTACAATACCTACAACATGGGACTTGGAATGATTGTCGCAGTTGACCCTGCAGACGTGGACAAGACTATGGAGGCTATGAAGTCTGCCGGAGATACACCATACGTAGTCGGAAAGATTATTGACGGCGAGAAGGGTGTAGATCTCGTATAATAACATTCAATATATTGTTAATAATTGTATACATCGTTGCGAGGAAAAAGAATGAAAATTGCAGTATGTGTATCGGGTGGCGGCACCAATCTTCAGGCCATCATAGATGCAATAGATAACGGAACAATTACAAACACACAGATAGAGGTTGTTATCAGCAACAACGCAGATGCATATGCGCTTGAGAGAGCTAAAAAGGCTGGAATAAAGGCAGTATGCATCCGCCAAAGAATTATGAAAGCAGAGCTGCCTTCAATGAAGATTTCTAAAGCAGCTTTAACTCATCATGTGGATTTAGTCGTACTGGCAGTTTCTGGTAGTGATTCCACCTGAGAGATGATAAAGCAGTACAGAAACAGAATCATAAATATCCATCCATCGCTCATACCATCCCTTCTGGCACAGGCTACTATGGTCTTAAGGTGCATGAGGGAGTGCTGCACGCGGTGTGAAGGTGACAGGTGCCACAGCCACTTTGTGGATGAAGGCACAGACACAGGCCCTATTATTTTACAGAAGGCAGTCGAGGTAAAGCAGGGCGACACACCTGAGGTGCTTCAGCGCAGGGTTATGGAGCAGGCTGAGTGGAAAATCATGCCACACGCTATCGACCTGATAGCAAATGGCAGGGTGTCAGTAGAAGACGGACATGTTATTATAGATGAGAAGTAATGACAGTGCTGTAAGTAATTAGTATGTAAACATAGATAGATTATGATTACCGGACAAATGAAAAGCTATATAGCTTAAGTATAGGAGGCAAAAATGAAGGTATTAGTAGTAGGAAGCGGCGGAAGAGAGCATGCAATATGCAGGGCTGTTGCTCACGCGTTGACAAGATATACTCGTGCACCGCAGGTATCGCTGCACTTGCAGAGTGTGCCAATCGGTGCGCGATGGAATTTGATAAGCTCGTATCATTTGCAAAGGATAATGCCATTGATTTTACAATCATCGGTATGGATGATCCGCTAGGAGGTATCGTTGACGAGTTCGAAAAGCAGGGCCTCAAGTGCCGGACCAAAGAAGAATGCAGCTATTCTTTGAGGGCTCAAAGGCATTTCAAAGGATCTCATGAAAAAGTATAATATCCCTACTGCGGCATATGAGAATTTTACTGATGCCAAAGAGGCACTTAAATATTTAGAGACAGCAAAGTTCCCTATCGTGTTAAAGGCAGACGGACTTGCTCTCGGAAAGGGTGTGCTCATCTGTAATACTCTTGAGGAGGCAAAAGAGGGTGTCAGAACCATCATGGAGGACAAGAAGTTCGGAACAGCCGGAAACACCATGGTAGTTGAGGAGTTCATGACAGGCCGTGAGGTTTCGGTGCTTTCATTTGTAGACGGAAAGACTATCAAGATTATGTCATCTGCGCAGGACCACAAGCGTGCAGGCGATGGTGATACAGGCCTTAATACAGGCGGCATGGGCAATTTCTCACCTAGCCCGTTCTATACCAATGAGGTCGATGATTTCTGCAAGAAGTATATTTATCAGGCAACTGTAGATGCTATGGCTAAAGAGGGCAGACCTTTTACAGGAGTTATCTTCTTTTCGGACTCATGCTCACAGAGGATGGACCAAAGGTGCTTGAGTACAATGCAAGATTCGGAGATCCTGAGGCACAGGTTGTGCTTCCTCGTATGAAGAATGATATCATTGATGTGATGGAGGCCTGTGTAGACGGAACTCTTGACACAATAGATCTGCAGTTTGAGGACAATGCATGCGTATGCGTGGTTCTGGCATCAGACGGATATCCTGTCAAGTATGAGAAGGGCTTTAAGATAACAGGCTTTGAGAAGTTTGACGGCAAAGAGGATTATTACTGCTATCATGCCGGCACCAAATTTGATGATGAAGGAAATATCGTCACAAACGGAGGACGTGTGCTTGGTATCACTGCAACAGGCGCCACACTCAAGGAGGCCAGAGCCAAAGCTTACGAGGCAACAGAGTGGGTACAGTTTGATAATAAATACATGAGACATGATATCGGAAAGGCAATAGATGAAGCATAAGGGTATTATTTTTGATATGGATGGAACTCTCTGGGATTCAGCAGAGAATGTGGCAAAATCATGGAATAAGGCCATAGCAGATTATGGCTATGAGAGGGCACCTATCACAAAAGAAGATATGTATTCAGTAATGGGAAAGACAATGGATGTACTGGCATCCATTATCTTTCCTAATTGTACTTGCAGAGATGAGTTAATTAATGTATGCTATAGAGAAGAAAACGATTACCTGACCGTTCATGGGGGAGAGCTTTATCCTGATGTTGAAAAGACACTTGATGAGCTGTCAGAAAGATATGACCTTTATATAGTCAGCAATTGCCAGCGTGGTTATATAGAGTCTTTTTTTTCGTACCACGGACTTGGCAGGTATTTTAAGGATACTGAGTGCTACGGCAACAATGAGCTTGAAAAGTCAGAAAACATAAAGCTTATTGTAGAGCGCAATAATATAGATGAGGCAGTGTATGTAGGTGACATACAGGGAGACTACGATTCCAGCAAAAAGGCAGGAGTTAAGTTCATCCATGCAGCATACGGGTTCGGCACAATAGATGACGATGTGCCGTATTCGCAAATTCTCTGAGCTGCCGCAGGTGGCTGACAGAGTATTTGATGGAAATTGAAAAGCACTGATGAGAATTTAGTTTGAAGCAAAGTTTATGAATATGTTGTAGATAATGAAGCCGTTTACACTTGATGTTTTCACGAGTGAGTTCGTGGAAAAAACAAGGAATCAATTGTGATTCACAATTTTATATACAATCCAGCTATTAACAGGCGCCTGTAGCAGGAAAGCGGATAACAGCTGCAAAAAAAGATAAAAGGAAAGGAAGAAAAATGTTAGAGAAAAATCTTCAAACTCAAACAAAACAACACAACGGTCAAGACAGAGATTCTTGCCGGTCTGACAACATTCATGACCATGGCATACATCATTGCTCTTAACCCAAACCTCCTCACCGGATTTGGTGCTGAGGGAACAAAAGCACTATGGAACGGAGTGTTCCTGGCAACATGTATTGCTTCGGCAGTCGGTATGTTTGTCATGGCATTTCTTGCCAATAAGCCATTTGCACTGGCTCCGGGTATGGGACTTAACAGCTTCTTTGCTGTAGTAGTTGCCAATATCGTAAGCATCACAGGTCTGTCATATGTTGATTCATTCCAGGCTGCACTGTGTATCATCCTTATTGAGGGTATTTTATTCTTCATACTTTCAATATTCAATATCCGTGACAAGATAGTAGATGCCATTCCTTATGGTGTCCGTATGGGTATTTCACCGGCTATCGGTCTTATGCTTTTAAATATCGGCTTTGGATCAAATGCCGGTGTTTACTCAAAGGATGGCGGACCATTTTATGTGATGAAGGATTTCTTCGGTGCACTCACACCGGGACTTGCCAAAACAAATATGACAGATGGATATTCTTCAATGGTGCTCACTGTTGTGACTATGTTCATCGGACTTTTTGTTATCATTATTTTAGCTCATAAGGGCGTCAACGGAGCAGTACTTTTTGGTATGCTTGCAGCCTGCGTAGTTTACTGGGTAGGAGAGGCTATATTCTTTGGAACAAATCCTTTTGCATCACTTGCAACAGCTTCATTTGTGCCACAGTTTAAGGATATGGCAGATACAACACTGTTCAAGTTCGATTTCAAGGATTTCATCAGTATTGGATGGTTTACAGCAATTTCACTCATCATCACATTCTGTATCATAGATATGTTTGATACCATCGGAACACTTGTTGGTACTGCATCACGAGCAGGAATGGTTGACAAAGAGGGAAATATGCCAAACATGAAGGAGGCTTTGGTTTCCGATTCAGTTGCCACAGTGGTTGGTGCCGTAACAGGTACATCTACAGTAACAACTTTTGTTGAGTCTGCATCAGGTGTAGAGGCCGGTGGACGAACAGGTCTTACAGCTTTCACAACAGGTATCCTGTTTCTTGCATGCGTCTTTATAGCACCGCTTGCAGCAATCATTCCTGCCGCAGCAACATCATCAGCACTTATCTATGTTGGTATCCTGATGCTTGGCGGTCTTAAGAAGGTGGATTTCGAGGATCTCTCACAGGTTGCTCCGGTAGCACTCATGCTTATTGCAATGCCTATCTCCGGATCTATCGGACATGGTATAGGTCTTGGACTTATCACATATACTGTACTCAAGGTCTTTACAGGAAAAGCAAAGGAGGTTTCTATCCTTACTTATGCTATTTCGCTTCTCTTCCTTGTGAAGTTCTTCCTTGTAGTGTAGTGTTTTAAAGCTTAGTGACATATAGTGATTCATAGTGGGCATTGTATGAAAATGATATAATTTAGCCTTACTGCCGTGACTGGCAAGGCTTACGGATGCATTAAACCATCTTTAGCGGCATTGTTGTGTGAGGATATAATTCACATACACAAACATATGTTCTTGACAATTTTGCGTAATCAATGTAGAATTGCAGTATGGACAAGTATAATGAAGAGCACATTTATGTGGCAATAGATTTAAAATCATTTTACGCATCAGTAGAGTGCAGAGAGAGGGGAAAGGATGCTCTGGCCACTAATCTGGTCGTGGCAGATCCAACCCGCACGGAGAAGACTATCTGTCTTGCAGTATCGCCGGCTCTTAAGGCATATGGCATACCGGGCAGGGCGCGCCTTTTTGAGGTGGTACAGCGTGTGAAGGAGGTAAACAAGCTGCGTCTGTCGAAGCTTATGGCGAGTGGACATGCTGCCGGGACAGTGGAGAGAAGCCGACAAATTGAGGGTGAACAATCTGATAGAAAACAATCGGCAGGTGAACAGCAAAAAAGAATTCCAGACTGAGGGCAATCCGGATGAGAGAAAAAAATATGTAACAGAAATTGATATAGCAGAAAATGATATAACAGAAAGCACAATGACAGGCTTTGATTATGCATCATATAATGCGAATCTGCTTGACGCACATCCTGAGTATGAGCTGACATACATTGTTGCACCGCCGCGTATGGCTTTGTATATGGATTACAGTACACGCATATACAATATTTATCTTAAGTATATCGCACCTGAGGATATCAGTGTTTACTCGATAGATGAGGTTTTTATGGATGTGACACACTATCTTCGCACTTATCACATGACGGCAAGGGAGAGCTTGCGTCTAAGATGATAGACGATGTCCTTAAGGATACCGGTATCACGGCAACCTGCGGCATTGGTACCAATCTGTATCTGTGCAAGATAGCCATGGATATTATGGCAAAGCATGCCATGCCTGATGAGCGAGGAGTGCGTATAGCAGAGCTTAATGAGAATAGCTATAGGCGAAAGCTATGGGACCACAGGCCGATTACCGATTTCTGGAGAGTGGGAGCAGGTTATGCCAAAAAGCTCGAGGCAGCCGGCATGTATACAATGGGAGATGTGGCCAGGTGCTCAACAGGCGGTTCGAATGATTTTTACAATGAGGAAAAGCTGTATAAGATGTTTGGCATCAATGCAGAGCTTCTTATAGACCATGCATGGGGGTATGAGCCTGTTACAATAGCTGATATCAAGGCATACAGACCGCAGACCAACAGCATCAGTTCAGGGCAGGTGCTTCAGGAGCCGTATGATTATGAGAAGACAAAGCTTATTGTGCGTGAGATGACGGACCTTCTTGTGCTTGATCTGGTAGATAAGAGGCTGGTTACAGACCAGATAGTACTTACTATAGGGTATGATATTGCAAATCTGTCTAATAAGGCTGATCGCTGTTTTGGCAATAATTATGACCACGCAGTAAATAATAAAGGCAGAGACAGTATTGGCGGTAAAAAAGGTACACACAGAGATTATACAGGTGAGATTACCATAGACCGATACGGCAGAAAGGTTCCAAAGCATGCACATGGTACAGCAAATTTAGGGCGTTATACGTCATCCACGCGCATCATCATGGATGCTGTGATGGAGCTTTATGACCGTATCATAGATCCTTCTCTTCTGACACGAAGGATTACTGTGGTGGCAAACAGAGTCTGTGATGAGAGCAAGGTGCAGGAAAGTGAGCAGTTTGAGCAGCTTGATTTATTTACAGATTATCAGGAGAGGGCTAAGGAAAAGCTAAAAAGAGGATGAGGCGCTTTCCAAGGAGAGAAAGCTTCAGGAGGCTATGATTTCCGTCAAGAAGAAATATGGAAAGAATGCCATGCTAAAGGGCATGAATCTTGAGGAGGGTGGCCACAACTATTTCAAGGAACAATCAGATTGGCGGACACAAGGCATAGCAGCAACCGCTGTGGTTCTTAATCGGATTTTTCTTAGTGGTTTAAAATAGTTACGAAAAAGTATATAAGGAGCATGGCATGGGAAAATATGATGATATTATAGATTTACCACATCATGTGTCAAAGGTACATCCGCAGATGTCTATATGGGACCGCTCAGCACAGTTTGCACCTTTTGCGGCACTTACAGGTCATGAGGAGGCTATTGCAGAGACAGCGAGGCTAACAAACGAGTGGCATGAGCCTGATGAGGATAAAAAAAGAGAGCTTGATGAGAAAATGAATGAGCTCATGATGCTTTATAGAAAGCGTAATTTCAATTCAGACGGTTTATATGACGAAAATACTATAAATACAGGAACTAAAATTTATTTTGAGGTGACATATTTTGTGCCGGATGAGCACAAGGAGGGTGGCAGCTATGAGCATGTGACAGGATATCTTAAAAAGCTTGATAGCATAGGGCACCTGATGATAGTTGTGGATGATAATGGTACAGAGACGGTAATTGATACAAGAAGAATATATGATATCGATTTGTGATGATTTTGTTAGGAATGCATTACTTGTAGATGTGGTATAGAAAGCAGGAAATTATAAAGATGGACAAGCAGATAGAAAGAGCCGGTGATGACAATAAAAATAATATTGGTGTGTTATATGGCATCGGTGTAGGTCCTGGAGATCCCGAGCTTATGACTTTAAAGGCTATCAATACAATAAAAGCATGTGATATAATTGCAATCCCTGCAGTTTCAAAAGATGAATGCTATGTGTACGGCATAGTGCCGTCGTTTTGTGCAGCTGCAGCGCGGCTTTGCATTTCACTTGGTGAGATGATGGGATAAGAGATTTTGTATCAGCACCATTTCATATGATGATGTGAGGAGATACTGGAGTTTGGTGGAACCTGTGTATACATGAAATCCGGAAAGAAGCTTGCAGAGCTTATAGAGGTGAGCTTCGCACAGGAGATGCTATCAGAAAAAAGAAAATGACAGTGTATGGTGTGACAAACTGTGGCATGGAGTCTGAGCGTGTGTACAGGGGGCTGGATGAGCTTACCGAAGCAAAAGGATATCTGACAATAGTTATAGTGAAATATAGCTAAAATGGGAGTTTACTTTTTGTGCACAATTGCTATAATAGTATGGTGAACAGAATATTTACATATATTTGAATATAGAAAAGAGCTGAAATATCACATGAGTATAGTGGATAAATTTGGAGAAAAAGTAGGCGAGATAGCAGAAAAAGATCCTGTCAAGGCGAGGAAGATTTTACTTGCAGGATATAGATTACAGGAAAAAAGATTAGCATTATTTCCGGACAGAAAGCTTCCGATGTCAGGGCAGTATGTGGCAAAGATTGTCATGAATAATATCATACAGGCACTTGCAAAGCCTGAAAATGCCGCCATGGTCAGTATTTTTGTACCGGGTGAGCTTTTGACGGCGGCAGGTCTCACACCATATTCGGTTGAGGCATTATCGTGCTTTATTGCAGGAACTAAATGTGAGCAGGCCTTTCTAAGGCAGACTGAAAAGAAGGAAGGCTTTCCGGAAACTATGTGCTCGTATCACAGGGTTTTTCTGGGCGCAGCCTTAAACGGTATAGTGCCAAAGCCAAAGTGCATGGTGTATACAAACCTGGCATGCGATGGCAATATGATGACATTTCCGTATCTCAAGGAGAGATATGAAATACCAAGTTTTTATATAGATGTTCCATATGAGAAGAATTATGACTCTGTTATGTATGTAGCAAAGCAGCTTAGGGAGCTTAAGAATTTTTTGCAGGATGTCACCGGAAGAGAAATCACAGAGGAGTCTGTGAAAAAGGCTGTGGACAAGAGCAAAATTGCATCAAATAATTATTACAGGCAGCTTCACCTGAGAAAAGGGCATGATATTGCGTCAACTCTCACAAATGAGCTGTATGCGCTTTTCATGTGTCATCTGCTTGCAGGAACTGATGAATCAGTCAGATACACACAGCTTCTGAGAGATGATGTGAGACGTGCACCGGCATGCGATGGATTTCATGTACTTTGGATGCACACCATGCCGTTTTTGCAGGATGCAGTGAAGGATGTGTTCAATTACAGTGATACAATCCATATCAGTGCAAGCGATTTTATAGCGGATGGTTTCAGAAGCATGGAGTCGGATGATCCTTTACGAGGCACTTGCCGAAAAAATGGTTTACTGCATTTATAATGGCAGCGTGAACCAGAGAATAGAGGAGGCAAAGGAGCTTGCCGACACAGTTGGAGCAGACGGTGGCTGTACTTTTTGCGCACTGGGGCTGTAAGAATACAATCGGTGCATCAAGCCTTATAAAGCGCTCACTCGAGAGGGAAGGGCTTCCAACTATGGTTTTAGACGGAGACGGCTGCAATCCGGCAAATGCCAGTGATGGACAGATTTCCACAAGGCTTCAGGCATTTGTGGAGATGCTTACAGAGCAGGAACGTAATTAGAAATAATACACCGGTTATTGCGTCCGGTGTGTGGATATTTACTATAAACCAATTTCAGAAAGTGAAAAACAGATGATAAATTATGTTTGTAAATATGCTCCGGTAGAGCTGTTTAAGGGCTTTGGACAGGAATGTGCTGTGCTTGAGGAGATGCCGGAGAATTTTGATAAATCAGATAAGATAGCTCATGCGAATCTCTGCGGATTCGGCAAATCAGTCATACAGGCTGTGCTCGAGGGCAAGGTAGAGGAGCTTGTGCTCGTGAACTGCTGTGGATTCAATGCGCAGAGTCTATGATATCATAGAGAATACAAAGAAATGCAAATTCCTGTATATGCTTGATCTGCCTCATAGAGGATAACGTGAGTGTGAGAACATAAATTTGCACAGTCAATTCTTCGTTTGAAGAATGCGTATGAGAGATATTCGCACAGGACATTCGACAGGACTTTTTATAAAGTCATTTTGCAAAACCTGAATCTGAGCGCAAGCCATACATAGGTCTTATGGGTGTGCATGTGAGCAGTATTCTTGAGAAGACAATACGTGAAAATATGCAGATGGATGTGGAAAATATGACATGCACATCCGGCAGAAATCTCATTATTATACAGAAGGATCTTAGAAATATGGATGATGAGACTCTCTTTGTAGCATATGCAGAGAGTCTGCTCGGACAGATGCCATGTGCCAGAATGAACAATAATACAAGAAGAAACCAGCTCTTTTTAGACCCAAGCCTTAAGGGCATCATATATCACACGATAAAGTTCTGCGATTACTATGGCTTTGAGTATGCAAGCATAAAGAATAATATTAAGGTGCCTCTTTTAAAGCTTGAGACGGATTTTACAAGCCAGAGTGCCGGGCAGCTTTTGACAAGGATACAGGCATTTGCAGAGACAATAGAGGGCTCAGATGACATGGACCCTACAAAAGGCATAAGCGAGGAGGCAAGAAGAAGGATGGAATCAGGAGTCTACTATGTAGCAGGAATTGACAGCGGCTCAACAAGCACAGATGTGGTGATACTGGATCAGGACGGAAAAATTAAATCGACAATGATTATTCCGACAGGTGGCGGTGCTATGATGAGCGCTGAAAAGAGTCTGGAGAAGGCTGTCGAAAAGGCCGGTATATCAAAGGATGATATTGTAAGGATTGTTACAACAGGATATGGTCGTGCATACATCAATAGCGGTGATGACAGCATCACAGAGATTACATGCCATGCAAAGGGCGCGCATTATCTGAATCCAAACGTGCGCACAGTTATTGACATAGGTGGACAGGATATAAAGGCAATCAGTATAGATGAAAATGGTGCGGTCAAAAATTTCCTGATGAATGATAAATGTGCGGCAGGAACCGGACGTTTTCTGGAGATGATGGCAAGGACACTCGGACTTTCACTTGAGGAGATGAGCACCATGGGACTTGAGTGGAAGGAAAACATTGTGATTTCAAGCATGTGTACAGTTTTTGCAGAGTCTGAGGTAGTATCGCTGGTGGCACAGAACAAGGCTGTTTCTGATATTATCCACGGACTAAACATGTCTGTAGCTTCAAAGGTAGGCGCACTTGCAGCAAGGCTTGGGCAGGATAATCCGGGTGAGTATATGATGACAGGCGGAGTGGCAAAGAACAAAGGCATCACAAATGCACTTGAAGAAAAGCTCGGCGCAAAGCTGTATATTTGCGATGAGGCACAGCTTTGCGGAGCGCTTGGTGCAGCACTTTTTGCATATGAGAAGTGCAGGGAGGCTTAATAGATGGGGCTATAGCAAACCACCAGTTGAACTGGTGGTTGCTGACTTTACTCCATGATTTTCCCGTCAATACTTATTGTTACAACTTGCCATGGTATGAATTTTCCACTAGCTTGAAGAGCTTTTTTGGCCGCAATCTCCAGGCCGCCACAGCAAGGAACTTCCATTCGGACAATAGTTACACTTTGAATGTTGTTATTTTGAATAATAGCAGTTAGCTTTTCACTATAATCCACCTGATCTAATTTAGGACAGCCAATTAAAGTTACCTTGTTTCGAATAAAATCCTGATGAAAGGCGGCATAAGCGTAAGCAGTACAATCAGCTGCGATTAAAAGCTTTGAGCTGTTAAAATATGGTGCATTAACAGGAGCCAGTTTAATCTGTACCGGCCAGTTTTGTAGCTTTGATCCTGAATCTGCGGTTGAAGTGGCTTTTACCGGCTCAGATGTTTCAGTTCGTCTGATCTGCATGATTTTAGATCCAGGACAGCCGGAGTGAGAGGATATTGCCCGGTTTTTGGCAGCTATTTTTTTCTGTGCTTCTTTTACGGCTTCTTCATCATATGCAGGTGCGTCTCTCTCCTCAAATGAGATGGCTCCGGTAGGGCATTCAGGGAGACAATCTCCTGTCCGTCGCAGAAATGTTCTCTCACCAATTCTGCTTTTCCGTCAATAATATCAATGGCGCCTTCGTGGCAGGCAGATGCACAGGCACCACAGCCGTTACATTTTTCTTTATCAATCTTTATAATCTTTCTTATCATTTTTAACCTCCGTCAATAGTATTTAGCGTTTGTTTATGCTAGAATTATAGTATTATAAATACAACTAGTATGTTTGATTTCCAACAGGGAGGAACTATTTTGCAAAAATATTTATCAATCCTAAGAAACAGTCCATTTTTTAAAGGTCTAACTGATAACGAGATATTATCCATATTGCATTGTGTAAACGCAACAACAATTTCTAAAAAGCGAGATTCTTATATTTTCAGAGCAGGTGATATTACCGAAGTAATGGGGATTGTGGTGTCCGGCTGCGTCCTCATTATTCAAGAAGACATCTGGGGACATAGAAATATTTTGTCAAAATGTCACGCAGGAGATTTTTTTGGTGAGCCGTATGCAGCAAGCCAGAGAGCTGTCTTAAATATCAGTGTGGTAGCAGATGAGGATTGTGAGATTATTCTATTAAATGTCAAAAGACTTCTGATTACCTGTCCAACTGCGTGTGAGCATCATCAGAAGCTGATCCGTAATCTGGTCAGTGTCCTGGCAAATAAGATACTGATTCTGAACGATAAGATCACACATGTTGGGAAGCGAACGACGAGAGATAAACTATTATCATATCTGTCGGCAGAATCTATAAGACATTCGTCGTTATCTTTTGATATTCCCTTTTGATAGGCAGCAGCTAGCAGATTATCTTTGTATTGATCGTGCAGCAATGTCTACAGAGATATCAAAGTTACAAAAAGAGGGCTTTATAAAAACAAATCGAAATCATTTTGAATTGCAATTGAGTATAATCAAAAAGAAGAACTATACAATTTAGGCAATGGTTGCATTTTTCGGAACGATAGGAAATAGCAATACAAGTTGTAGGCAGGTGGCTACTCCAGTAGCAGATGGACCGATTTTGAAAAACTCTATATCAATTTTCTTTACAGTGTTCATAGATTTATGGTATAATCAGTTTAAGCGCTTGAATAAAGGAGATTATCCGGGAAGAAAATGTTGAGAAGGCGCAGACGGAATGAGTCTGTAATTCCGTCACTTCATGGGAGATAAATGTTATAGTGAATTTATAGTGAATAGGGAAACGCGATAGCGTAGTAAGCAATAATTTCAGATGATCAAGGTTTGATCAGAGAGGAGAAGAATATGAACAACTATTGTATGATCCAGAACTCTAAAACGTTTGCATTTTCCGCAGAGAATCCAACCGGTGTACGCGCAGGTGGTTCCCAGGGCGGTGACTGCACCAAGCTTCGTCCAACCGTGACTATTCATGCAGGAAACCGTAACCCTGGTAGATGCTGAAGGACCGGGTGTAATCCAGCATATGTGGTTTACCGGATATGGGCACCATTTTATCATCCGTATGTATTGGGATGATCAGGAATATCCGTCTGTGGAAGCTCCGCTCTCTGCATTCTTCGGATGCCTATGATGAAAATTTCGTGGACCGGGATGGCAAATATCCGGTGTTGAATTCTGCCATGATGCTGGTAGCTCCTGGTCGCGGCTATAACAGCTATTTTGAGATGCCGTTCCATAAGAGAGCTCGGATCACGATGGAAAACCGTGGTGACAAGGATGAAAATTTATATTATCACCGGAGCTTATCAGGAGATTCCGGCGGAGGCTGGTTATTTCCATGCCACCTATCGCCAAGAGCACCCGGTTCAGAAGGGTCGTATACCTACAATCGTTGACGGAATCAGGCGGGGACAATTTGTCGGTGTGACTCTGGCAACTGGTATGAATAACAATGGCAACAATACCTGTTGGGTAGAAGGCGAAGCCCGCATATCTGGACGATGATCCGTATCCGTCTATCCACTATACCGGAACTGAAGACTACTTCGGCGGTTCCTATGGATTTGGAAATGACATCATCATCAAGGCTATCAGACCTTCAGCGGCTTATATACCGGCATGTATGCAATCTATGGAGACAACCGGGAATTCTATAACGGACAGCAGAGATTCCTGCTGTATCATTTCCATATTACAGACCCGATCCGTTTTGAGAATAAGTTTCGTATGACACTCGACAACATGGGCTGGACCGGACCGCGTTACGATGATTACACCAGTGTTGCTTATTGGTATCAGACCCTGCCGTCCGCACCGCTGATGCCACTGCCGACAGATGCAGAGATGTGTATGAGATAATAGAACCAGATTGGAGATGTCAGATAGATTGGTTTTAACCTTGCGACATCGCATCGGTTATATCGGACTGACATCAGAGATTTGCCGGAAAGGATAGAGGTATTATGTTACTGAAGAGAAGTTTTGGAATTTCATCGTTATGCCAGCAGCACAATCTGCCGCTGGAAGCTATCAGTGTCGGAGATGAGAACAAGGTACTCTGTGATGCACTACGCAGCAAATGCACCGAGAAATATTTATTCACATACCAAGAGTTTTACGGTAACAGCAGTTGGACTCGCAATGAAGAGAAAACTAAGCCTGGAAGATCATGTGGCGGAAGTGTTTAAAGATAAACTTCCTTCAAATCCGGATCCAAATCTGGAGAGATTCAGTTGAAACATCTGCTCCATGTCCAGTGGCTTTGGTAAGGCACTTCTGATGAATGAGGACAGACGTCCGGCGTCAGCGCACCGGATTATGAAATATATGATGGCACAGCCGGTTCCTGGAGACCAGGCAGTGCTATTCCTCTGCCGACAGTATTCTGGCTGCTCATATGGTAGAACGGGCCGTTGGCAAGCGGATGGGAGAGTATCTGTATGAGAAGGTATTCCAGCCACTTGATATGGGATGGCCGCTCTGGGAGCATGATCCACAGGGACATCCGAATGGCGGCGGAGGTATGTATCTGACTTGTACCGAGATGATGAAACTGGGACAGCTCTATCTGGCTGAGGGTAACTGGAAGGGCAAGCAGATTGTCAGCAGGGACTGGGTGCAGGAGGTGTCCACCCCGAAATTTACCTTCGAGCCATCTGCAGATCTCTGGCATGTAGGATATGGCTATCAGTTCTGGATCAGTCCATATCCAGGATCCTATCGTGCTGATGGCGCATTCGGACAGATTACAACGATTCTCCCAGAGAAGGATTGGTTGTTTCCATCAATGTCCGGAGCGAGGTAATTTCGATCAGTGAAACGTGCGCTGCATGAACATTTTCTGATGGAATTGTAAGAATAGACTTGCAACAATATGCTATAATTTGCCCAAGAAACCGTACTTTTGGCTGCAAAGTAAAAATAGCAGAATATAAGAATAAATTACAATGGGGATGTGATAGAGGGAGAGGATCAGCTGGGCTGGTCCTTTTTCAGTGGAGTTAAACTTGTCTGAGTAATATGCTACAAACAAGTTTGTGGACTGAAAAACCAAAATAAAAGTGCCAAAAATACAAGACGCAAAAACATTAAGCAAACGCAACAATTAAACGCAAAATATCGAATTAATTTGACTTTTTGCGTTTTACTGAGGTATAATTTGCGTAAGATGAGGAATAATATTGCGAATGACAGGAGCTGATATATATATGAAAACTTGTAAAGAAAAGGCTTTAGAGTGGAATGTTTCTCCACGTTCCGTAAATGATATGTGCAAAAAAGGAAGAATACAGGGTGCAATAAAAGAAAAAGGATCTTGGTTAATTCCAGACGACTCTCCAAAGCCAATGGATGGAAGAGTGTCTAATGGAAAATACATCAAGAAAAATATGGTTGCGAAAGCAGAAGTTAAATCATTACCAATCGGCATCTCTGACTATGTTCGTGCGCAGGAAGAATATTACTATGTCGACAAGACGTTATTAATCAAAGAATTCTTGGATCAAAGCCATTGGTATCTTTGTTTACGAGACCAAGGAGATTCGGAAAGACCTTGAATATGGATATGCTCAGAGTGTTCTTTGAAATATCAGATAAGAATACTAGTAAGTATTTTGCCGATAAAATATTTGGCAATGTGGAGAGTATCGTTCACATCAAGGAAAATATCCAGTCATATTTTTAACTTTTAAGGATGTTAAATTTGATACTTGGGACGCAACAATAGATAAAATAAGGGACTACTTCAAGAAGAGTATGGAAGACATCAAGAGCTACTAAATAGTGATAAGCTCTCACAATATGAAGGAGTATTTTACAAAGATTATTAGCGCTACAGCTAATGAAGTGTAGCTTACTTCTTCGCTAGAAAGACTATCTAAAATGCTTGCTTCACATTATGATAAGGCTCAGTAATCATTATTGATGAATATGATACTCCGATTCAAGAGGGATACTCTAAGGATTTCTACGATGAAATTATTGGATTCATGAGAAATTTCTTTTCAGGAGCATTTAAGGATAATAAGAATTTATCCTATGGTTTCCTAACAGGAATTTTGCGTATTGCTCAGGAAAGTATCTTTAGTGGTCTAAATAATTTAACAGTGAACTCCGTAATGGATGAAGAATACGATAGCTTTTTTGGATTTACAGAATCTGAAGTGAAAGCAATGCTCAGTTACTATGGAGTATCAGATAAAGAGGAGGAACTTAAAGACTGGTACGATGGATATTTGTTTGGTAGCGAAGAAATATATAATCCATGGTCTGTAATCAACTATATTTCCAAGGGATGCCTTCCTCAAGCATATTGGGTAAATACAGGAAAAAATGAAATCCTTGATGATGTACTAAGAGTGGCTACAGATGATATTACAGAAAGATTATATGACCTTTTGCAAGGAGAAAGAGTAGTTGCAAGAATTGATCAAAATGTGGTGTATAGATCGCTTGCGGAGGATCCAGCAAATATTTATAGCTTATTGTTGGTTGCTGGCTATTTGAAAACTCCTAAAAAGGAACTGCAAGCAGATGGTTCATATTTATGTGAAGTATCAATTCCAAATAGAGAGATTGCAGCTGTATATAAGAGTGAAATCTTGTCGCATTTCTTGCAAACTGGAGCAATTACAAGGACTACAGCAAATAAGATTGCAGAAAGTCTTTATGCCAATGATTACAAGAAGTTGCAGAGCGCTATTGGGGAATATATGGATAAATGAATTAGCTTCTTCGATGGTGGAGCTGAAGAGTTTTATCATGGTTTGATGCTAGGATTAATAGCATTAATGGATAATCAGTATAAGATTAAATCGAACCGAGAATCTGGAGATGGCAGATTTGATGTTTCTTTAATTCCAAGAGAAAAAAGGTATCCTGGTATTATTTTGGAATTAAAGTGGAAAGAAAAAATTAAGCGATGTTGAGCTTGAAAAATGGTCTAATGAAGCATTAAAGCAAATTGGTGAGTTGCGATACGATTCTGAAATGAAAGAGGATGGAATTACGGAAATCTTGAAGTTTGGAATTTCTTTTTCGGGGAAGAAAGTATGTGTAAGAACTGAGTAGAACAAGAATTTAGTGCAAAGGAGGCGATAGTATGTTTCCAACAATTAATAAAAAAGAAACAGGTGTTAATCTTCGAAGAATTATGGATATGAGAGGAGTAAAACCAAAAGATATTCAAGAATATTTAGGGTTTGGATGTGTGCAGAGTGTTTATCGATGGTTGGATGGCGTTAGTATGCCAACAGTCGATAATCTGTATGCAATTAGCAAAATGCTTCAAGTTCCTATGGATTCAATTGTTTGCGGAAATGCTGGAAGAACAAAAAGTCAAATGGATGCATGTCTTACGGATCAGGAGAGAAGAGTTTATACCTACTATAAGAAAATGAGAGAATTAAATGCAGCATAATTTTTGAACTACAAGTTCAATGACATTACATGAATCCTCCCTTAGAATTATATTAAGAGATAATTTTAATGGAGGATTTTTATGAGAAAAGATGTGTAGTAACACAGGCTCTTGACGAAAGAGACCTACTAGTAAAAAGATATCAGATAAAATTGACAAAGCAAGTTTTGTGGATACCATAAAGCCAAATGAGGATAAAGAAATTCAAAGCTGCAGGAGTAGAGCTAGCGGAAAATTATGGGTTGGGTTAATATTCTCTTTAAAAGGATAAGAATATATGATATAGCGGGCATGAAAACAATTGTAATTGGTGGGGCATATAGTGTTGATAAATTTTATAGGTTAAGCAAAGGCTACAATTGGTTTGAAGATGAGCAACCGTCAGATGAGATAAAAGCGTATGTAGAAAAGCAACTTAGTAATAATGACTGGAATGTTGATGTGGTCCTATCACATACTGTTCCGTATGATTATCGACCGGTGGATTTGTTTCTTTCAATGATTGATCAGAGTACAGTGGATGAATCAACAGAGCTGTGGCTCGGAGAGATTGAAAAGAAGCTGGATTACAAATGGTGGTATGCTGGGCATTATCATACATTTTAAGGGGTAGAGATTTAAGTGTTCAAAGATTGAATGTTTGAGGATATAGAGGAGTTTCTACATAGAAAACTAGATTATCAATAAGCTTTGAAAAATAGAAAGTGATGGATTGGAATGAGAAGAAGCAAAAGCTATGAAGTAAGAGATACAATGAATATATGGAATAAATATGATTTTGCTATGTCAGGTCTCGGAAAGAAAAGAAAAATCTTGGCAAAAATAAAACATTTTTTTAAATGCGTAAAGTGGAGTAAACAGCGTATTACAAGGGGCTATTGTGATTGTGATGTTTGGGAGATGTTTTCTTTTCTTCAGACGCTTATTCCGGATATGCTGCAAACACTGAAAGATACAAGAACGGGTTCACCAGGATATTTGGGAGAAAACTATACCAATGAAAATGGAATTCTTGTAAATGATACCTGCCATGAGGAGTGGAATTGCATTCTAGACAAAATGATATTTTATATGAGAAGCGGAGAAAGATACATGCTCACAAAAGAATCCATTTGATGAAGCGCATTCCAAAGCAATGGATGAATTTACGGAACGATTTGGATTATTTGGAAATAAACTTCAAACTGAGAAAGAATTAGAGGAAAATAGAAAGCGCGGTGGCGGAGGAACAATTCATTTTATGGATGAGTTGCCTGAGTATAAAGAGATTTCCGATAAATATCGCGAAGAAGAAAAGCGTTTGGAAGAATATAGAAGAAAGTGTAAGGATGAAGCTATAGATATGCTTAAACAATATTTCTATGACCTGTGGGATTGAGTTATTAGTAAATCTTAAACCAAAAGTTTAATGCAATTAGTAATAGAATCCGTTATACTAATCATCTACAGGTAAACTTGTGATTCGCGATGGAAGAAAATTACGGAGGTACAAAGAGATGGAACCAATGTATTTGCAGGTCCTGCAAAAAGAAACAGGAAGACAGATTAAGAAACTGCTCGTGGAAAATGGTTATACCGTGAAAGACGTGCAGAATGCTATGGGATTTGAAAATCCACAAGCAGTCTACAAATGGATTTCAGGTAGATCATTACCGAGCTTAGACAATTTTGTAATCTTAAGCAGATTACTGCACACAAGCATAGAAGATATCCTCGTCATTGACGGGGATATTGTTCGTTTATGGGGATTTTCCTTTAAACTGTTAGTACAATGACAAACTTAGCGGAAGGCTTTATGCTGATATCAGAACAGGAGAAATCAGGAAAAGTAGAGAGGAGAAAAGATATGCAAACAATGACATCAGCATATGCAAATAAAATGCTTAAGAGTTTGGAAGAGGATAAGGCTTTCTGGCTGAACAAGGGAGGAAGAGGCCTGCACATATGTTGCGGCAATTAATGGGAGCCAGTTGTTCCTGATTATGATTATGTCGAGGTCGCAACGACAAGCGCTAGATGAAGATTGCTATTATAAAGCATGAACTTAATGTAACTAATGCAAACCAAAGGTTCTAGTAGGGATGTAACCAAATGAGTATAGATAGCATTCTTATTAAGATGGCACAGCTGAATAGAAGAAAAACGGTATTAGACGTAATGCGTAAACGATTGCCTAAATCCAGAGAAGAACAACGTTCTTATATGTCCCGTAATTCGGTTCCTGAGTATAGATACATTAATTACGATTTGGAACTAGTTAAAAATGAGTATGAACTTGTGTCTAAGTCGATTATGGAAATGCAAATGGCACTTGATAAATATAATCAAACGGTACAGTTTGAAGTAGACATCTAAATGAAATATCCGTACAAGGCTTCATGAGATTGATAGTTGATCCAGGAGGTTCGTGTTCATTGTTAAGGTATATTTGTTATTCGTTATTTGTTATCAGTTTTTGTTTAACGTGAATAACATCAGAAAGCATGATTTCTTAACAGTTGCGTTGTAGAAAACCTGCAGGAAACTGCGTGTGGAGGTTCGGTTCTAAACACAAAACTGTGGAAAGTCTTTGGATTTTCCACAGTTATTTTTATGTGAAGTTGATAGAACCCATACTAGTAATATTGGATAAGTGACCAGTCACAATATTTATGCTAGTTCAAACTGAATTAGAAGAATAGTAGGGGTGGATTGCATTAGCTAAATAAATATGTTTACAGCAGGGGCGGCTGTGCTAGGCTGTTCTACCGAAGGCTCTGATTGAGAGGGATTACCTATAATCGGGGCCTTTTCTATTGCCTTCAAGCACAGTTGCGGGTTCATGCTGTCAACATATAGAAAACTGTTCGCCAAACAGAATAAAAATTAATTGAAACTATTCGCGGTTAGGAATATACTAAAAGTGATGTAGTGTCGTATTTATTATGGAGGATACATATGAATTTTGTACCATCATCTGAAAAAGCAAAGGAATGGGGAATAAGCCAAAGACGTGTAGCTATTTTATGTAAAGAAGGCCGTGTTCCAGGAGCTGAATTAGTTGGAAATAGATGGTTTTTACCATCTGATGCTGTAAAGCCTCAGGATCCACGTAAAGCAAAGAAGGATTAATTATGTTTAAAATTATTGAGGGTGATTTTAAAAATAATAAATATAGTGATGAAGAGTATTTGGACAATTGGCCAATGCTTTATATTCTTGAGAATGGTCGCCAAGCGTATATTGGAGAGTCTAGCCATGTGAAAACCCGAATGACGCAGCATTCCTCTATAGAAGAGAAGCGAATTTTTGACAAGGTGCATTTCATTTACTCAAAGCTTTTTAATCAGTCGGTTACATTTGATTATGAGTCGAAGTTGATTCAGTATATCGCTGCGGATGAGCTTTATGAAGTGACTAATAAAAATAAAGGTATTGCGGATAAGCAATATTATCAAAAGCAGGAATACGACGAGAAATTTGCAACCCTTTGGAGAAAGCTTCAAAGAGAGAAGCTGGTAAAGCATTCCATCGAGGAAATTGAGAACTCTGATTTGTTTAAGTATTCGCCGTACAAAGAACTCAATGATAGTCAGAGACAAGCAGTCGAGGACATTGTGCAAAAGCTTAAAGAAGGTACTGTTGATAAAGTAGTTGTCAATGGAATGCCTGGAAGCGGAAAAACTATCGTTGCAGTATATTTGATGAAATATCTGGCTGATAGTGAAGAATATGCAGGAAAGCAGATAGGTTTTGTTGTACCTCAGACATCTCTTCGTAAGACGATGAAGATCATTTTTAGAAGTATATATGGCTTGTCTCCATCGCAAGTCCTTTCGCCCTCAGATGTTACCAAGAAGAAATATGACATTTTGTTAGTAGATGAGGCACATAGACTGCATCAATATAAAAACATTTCTTACATGGGAATATTTAAAGCAAATTGTGAGAAGCTTGGATTAACAACAGAAGCAGATGAACTTGACTGGATTTTGATGCAATCAAAGCAAGCGGTTTTATTTTATGACAGTATGCAGGTCGTTGGCCCGTCTGGTATTGATTTTGAGCGATTTGATAAGAAGATGGAGGACTCATTTAACCGAAGAATGATAGCATATTTCACATTGATTACGCAAATGCGAGTGCAAGGCGGAAATGCATATATCGATCAAGTAAAGGATATGCTTGCGGGTAGTTGCAGTAGCAAATACGTATCTGAAAAATACGACTTCAAGCTTTATTCAGATTTTTCAAAATTTGAGAAAGATATGTATGCGAAAGAGAATGAAGTTGGTTTATCAAGAATGCTGGCAGGTTATGCATGGCCGTGGATTAGTAAGAATGACCAGGCGTTAAAAGACATAGAAATCCAAGATGTAAAGCGTATGTGGAACCATTGTACTGAAGGGTGGGTACATACCGCAGAAGCTATAGATGAAGTTGGTTGTATTCATTCTATTCAAGGATACGATTTAAATTATGCATTTGTCATTCTTGGAAAAGATATTGGGTATGATAAAGCTGCTGGGAAGATTATTGTACGCCCAGAATGTTATTTTGATAAAAATGGTAAACGTACAGCTAATTACGAAGAACTATTAGAGTACATAACCAATGTTTATTATGTCCTGATGACACGCGGAATCAAGGGAACATATTTGTACGTATGTGATGATGAACTAAGAGAATATTTGTCTCAGTACATGGAAGTGGAGAAATAAAAATGAAACAAGAAACTATAGATAGAATCAGAAAATTCACAGAAGACCGAGACTGGGATCAGTTCCACTCACCAGCAAACCTTGCAAAATCAATTGTGATTGAAGCGGCTGAATTGTTGGAATGTTTCCAGTGGTCAGATGAGGAATATGATTTGCAACATATTAAAGAAGAGTTGGCAGATGTCATGGTATATAGCCAGAATCTTCTTGATAAGCTTGGCTTGGATGCAGACGAAATCATTAATATGAAGATGTCTCAAAACGAGGCTAAGTATCCAGTGGATAAAGCAAAGGGAAGCGCAGCAAAGTACGATCAATTATAAAATGAGAGAAAAATGGCTGAAAGCCAGTATTTATCTTAATCCCCAATTTCTTACCTGTCGATTCCCAATGGCAGATTTGCCTTTGGTACAGACTTGAAATTTACCAAAGTTTTTACCAAAATTGATGACAAAAATATGTAAAGATATGGTAAAATATGCCAGAATAAGTGAAAAATGAAGAAAGGTAAAAAGGCTTGAAAAGCCCGAAAATACTGGAAATATGAAAAAAATCAAGATTTTATTCATCTGCCACGGCAACATCTGCCGCAGCACCATGGCCCAAAGCATCTTCACCCATCTGGTCCACAGACAGCACCTCGATGCTGTTTTCGAGATAGATTCAGCTGCGACCAGCCGTGAGGAAATAGGCAATCCGCCGCACTACGGCACCAAAAACAAACTATACGAGGAGCATATTCCTCTTATTCCACACCGCGCGAGACAGATGACACGCGATGATTATTTGTACTATGACCTTTTGATTGGAATGGACACTGCAAATATCAGGAATATGACAAGGATTGCAGGTGGCAGTGACAGTCAGCAGAAGATATTTAAGATGCTGTCATTTGCTGATTACGGGACAAATCATAAGCTTACAGCAGCGCGCGATGTTGCAGATCCATGGTATACAGGTGATTTTGATGCGACCTTTGATGATGTAATCAGTGGATGCCGGGGCTTGTTAGAATACATAAAAGAGGTGTATAATCTATAGCTATAGCAATTAAAAGATAATAATAGCAGCGGTTATGGTGCTGAACACAGCTGCGATAATTAATTTCAGGAGGCACAAATGCAATTACAGAATGGAAGACCGACAGATACCACAGGCAGACTGGATAAAGAAATTCGTACATACGATTTTTTGGACAAACTGGGAATCGAATATCAGAGAATAGACCACGAGGCGGCATTTACGATGGAGGTTTGTGAGGAGATTGACAAGACACTCGGCGCAACAATCTGCAAAAATCTTTTTCTGTGCAACCGCCAGAAAACTGATTTTTACCTGCTAATGATACCGGGAGACAAGACCTTTAAGACAAAAGAGCTCTCGCATCAGATAGGCAGTGCGAGACTTTCGTTTGCAAGCCCTGAGGATATGGAAAAATATCTGGATATCACACCGGGCTCGGTCAGTGTGATGGGACTGATGAATGACCTGACAATGCGGTCAGACTTCTGGTGGATGAGGATGTGCTAAAAGGTGAGTGGGTTGGATGTCATCCATGCATAAATACCTCCAGCCTCAGGATAAAGACAAAGGACATGTTTGGCCCGGTGATAAAGGCCATGCATCATGATATGACAGTGGTAAAATTAACAGGTGAAGCATAGTAAAGCCTGACAGAACGTAAGGAGAACCAATGGTAAAAGCAGTATTATTTGATATGGACGGAACACTCATAGATACGGAGAAATATTATCGTATTTTCTGGCCGATGGCACTTAAGCAATTCGGCTACGAGATGACGGATGAGCAGGCACTTTCAATGCGAAGCCTCGGGAAGCCGTATGCACCGCAGCATCTTAAGGATATGTTTCATGATCCTGATATGGATTATAATAAAATCAGGGCATACCGTCGCAAAATCATGGAGGAGCATCTGGAAAAGGTGGGTATTGAGCTTAAGCCAGGTGCAATTGAGATACTTACATATTTGAAGGAAAAAGGCATTCACAGAGCAATTTCCACAGCGAATGATATAGAAAGAGCTGAGAAATATCTTAAAAAGATAGGGCTCTACGGATATTTCGACAAGATCATCTGTGCGCCTATGGTGGAGCATGGAAAGCCGGCACCTGATGTGTATGAGTTTGCATGCAGCGAGCTTAAGCTGGCACCTGAGGAGTGCATGGCGGTAGAGGATTCGCCAAATGGTGTCAAAAGTGCATATTCTGCAGGCTGTAAGGTTGTCATGGTGCCTGATTTGACACAGCCAGATGAGGAGCTGAAAAAGATGCTTTTTGCCTGTGTTGACAGGATAGATGAGATTAAAAGTATAGTATAATCACAGCATATATAAGTCGTGGAGGCATGATGGGCACAGAAAATGATTTACCGGGAATTTCATTAAAAGACGAGCAGAGACAGCTTCAAAATATCATAGGCATTGCACAGGATAATCTGGACCGTGCAAAGGAATCGGTAAAAAAGCTGACAGATGATTTAGAGGATTTAAGAGATGTCTACGAGGCACAGGACAAGGAGGGACTTGCCCTGTGGAACAATGCGACAGCGCAGCTTCATGAGAACGAGAGAAATATCGTAAGATGTGAAAAGGCGCGGAAAAAGCCGTATTTTGGCAGAATAGATTTTAAGGATCCGCGTCAGAAGTCACAGGAGTCCTACTATATAGGCAGAGTCGGTATTGCGAAGAATGCATCAGAGCCTGTGGTCATTGACTGGAGAGCACCGATTGCATCCGTATATTATGAGAGCAGTCTTGGACCATGTAAGTACACGGTGAGCTCAGAGGGTACTTTTGAGATTGATTTAAACAGAAAGCGTACCTATGAGATTGCAGAGGATAAGCTCATCGACTTTTTTGATTCAGATGTCGTAGCAAATGATGAGCTTCTGACAAAGTATCTGGCTAAGAATAAAAAGGCAGTGCTCGGAGAGATTATCGCGACAATCCAAAAGGAGCAAAACCTTATTATCCGCCGTTCGCCAAAGACGAATATCATTGTGCAGGGAGTTGCAGGCTCAGGAAAGACAACGGTTGCAATGCACAGGATATCGTACATTTTATATAATTATGCTGATGATTTCAGACCGGAGGATTTCTACATTATAGGCAGTAACCACATTTTGTTGAACTATATTACAAGCGTGCTTCCGGAGCTTGATGTGTACGGCATAAAACAGATGACTATGGAGCAGCTTTTTACAAGGCTTTTGTACGAGGATTGGGACGAAAAAAAGTACAGCATACATGAAGTCAGCAAAAATGACAGTAGAAACAGCATAAAGGGCAGTAAAGAATGGTTTGAAGCTCTTGAAAAATTCTGCTGGGATTACGAGGAAAAGTGTATTCCAAGAGATGAGGTCTACATGGAAAAAACAGGCAATCTGCTTGTGGGAAAGGTGCTGATAGACGCTTATCTGCATGATAATCCGCTTCTTTCCATGCAGAGTAAAATCCTCATGTTAAATGAGATAATTTACTCGAAGTATGAAAATGAGGTTCTCGGTAAGGAAGTGAAGTTCCCTGCAAAGGAGCGCAGGGAGCTTGATAAAAAATACAAAACCTATTTCGGTAAGGATGACTGGAAAGGCTCTGTGTATGATTTTTACAGGGATTTTCTGCTTAGTCATAAGGAGAAGGAATATGATATAGATATTCCAAAGGACTCATTTGATGTGTATGATCTGGCAGCACTTGCGTATATTTATAAGCGCATCAAGGAGACAGATCCGGTTCGTGAGGCGAGTCATGTGGTTATTGATGAGGCACAGGATTTTGGCATGATGGCATACTGCTGTCTGCATTACTGCCTCAGAAACTGCACATACACTATCATGGGCGATACCTCACAGAATATACATTTTGAGTATGGCTTAAATGACTGGGAGGACTTGAAAAAGCTGATTCTCACAGGCACATATGACGCATTCGGTCTGCTTCGAAAGAGCTACAGAAACACTGTTGAGATTTCAGAATTTGCAACAGAGATACTGCGCCATGGAGATTTTGCAATCTATCCGGTGGAGCCTATTATCAGGCATGGAAACGCAGTGCGCATAGAGGAGTATGCCAATGTGCGCTCACTGATTTCGGCATCGGTTGACACGATAAAAGGCTGGCAGAGTGAAGGCTATGAGACGATAGCTGTCGTGTGCCGTGATGAGGCAGAGGCTCTCAAGGTGTCTGCTGAGCTTAAAAAACATATAGAAATAGCAGATGATGATATTGAAACTGCACAGTTTGGTGCAGGAGTCATGGTACTTCCGGTCGCGTATACAAAGGGACTTGAGTTTGATGCTGTATTGCTGTTTGACCCATCAGAGAGAAAATATCCGGCTGATGATAGTCATGTGAAGCTTTTGTACGTTGCGGCTACCCGTGCACTTCATGAGCTCGCTGTATTCCACCGGGGCAGGCTGACACCGCTTATTGCAGACCCTGCTCCTTCCCACAGGCATCAGAAGGAGTTTTCTGCAGAGCCGCTTACTAAGGCAAAGGAATATGAAAAGCAGCAACTGACAGAAAAAGAGATAGAAGAGCAAAAGCGTGTTGATGGCAGACGCGATATGGATGAAAGAGAGTATTTTGGTCCGTCGCGCATTGCATTAAAGCCTGAGCAGTTGACAAATAAGGCTGAAAATGAGAAGCTTGATTTATCTGCATTTGTAAAAAAAGACAGGGAAAATCAAACACAATGTACTGCTACAGATATGGCAAATAAAATTAAGATTAAGGAAGTAAGTAAGGCTGCAAAAAAGAGCAGCCTCCCTCTCAATCCCTCCCCATACGCATACGGCTCAATTCCCGGACAACGATATACTTCATGTAAAGGGACATTCAAAGGGCAAGTTTGCGGTAAAATGGCTCAAAAAAGGTAAGCGCATGTTGAAATCGCCACAGCGGACGGCACACTTTATGTGATACCAATAACACCGGAGATAGTACGTGTAATCTTTGTAGAAAGGAATTGGAGTGAAGCCGCACAAAACCTATTGGAAGCAAAAGGCCGATACAGCCTTCAAATGGGTGGCAAAGGAATCCAAATCGCTTATTGAAATTCAAACGGAGAAGCTGATACTAAGGATAGAAAAGAAAAACGGAGCCATACAGTATTTTGATGCCGACAGAAATCTCCTTGTAAGTGAAAATGCCACAGAGCCAAGGCTTTTAAATAATGGCGAGTGCTACACATTTTTTGACTGGGACAAATCGGAAAAGCTCAAATCCAAGGGAATACTTGCAACAGACCTTACTGATTTGACAAACAAAGCCAGATATATTTCGTTCGGAGGCAGACAGCAGAGGCTGCCGCTTGTCGTGTCAAACAAGGGATATGGAATTGCTACTGCATCAAGCCGCACAGCACTCTTTTGCAATATAAAGATGTACGGACAGTATATCTATGCAGACGGTGACACTCAAAGCGACTATTATTTTATAGGTGCAGGCAGTGTAGGCCATACACTTGAGCTGTACGGCACATTATAAAATGCAAGTTGCCCAAAGCAAAATTATCTGATAAAATATCGGCATGAGTATATACGGAGGATAACAGATGAAATTCAGGACAGAAAACGAGTTTACACATTTCAAATTTTCGGATGTGCATGTGAGCGATATCATGATGAGCTTTGGCACCTTCAAAATATGCCTTGACAACGTAATTATAAAGGCAGATAATTCTAAAAACAGAGATATCCGTGATATGAGGACAAACGGCCTTATATTAAAGCTTTCAGATGCAAATATTATTTCATTCGTACGAGAGGGCTTTAAGACATATGATGCCGATGGCAATCTAAAGAGCACCACGGCTGACGAGGAGATAGAGGAGACAGATTATATCGACACCTTCAACAATTTTCTTGACGGATACGCATATTTAATCGAGAAGGAGAATAAAAATTATACCTTCGTATTCGATGGAACAGATGAGCGCTCGTACACCTTGATTGTATCGGCATCAAAAGACGAGTGCGAGTGGGACAGATTTATGAATATTGAGGCATAGAGTATGCCATGGTGCATTTTTAGACAAGTCCAAGATGCACCATGGCATTTTTTAGCCCATCCTCTTTGATATCGTCTGTCACTATATCGGCAACAGCCTTGACTTCATCGCTGGAATTGCCCATGGCAACACCGACATCACAGTAGCGCAGCATATCAAAATCATTCTGGCCATCGCCAAAGCCTATTGTATCAGCCTGACTCATGTGAAGAAACTCTACCACATCACGTATGCCGGTTGCCTTGTTGACACCGCGCAATGTAATCTCACCGCTGTAAGGTTCAGGCTCTTTAAAGCTGCTCAGGGTTACTACAAATTCATCGCCGAGGAGCTTTCTTAAATCATCAATGTGGTAGTTGCAATTGCAGTAGATGGTGCTTTCAACATCGGCGTATCGATTAGAAAAGCTTGATAATTCATCATCAATCACGATATCCTTAAATGTCGGGTTGTCCTGTATCACATGCATGTCAAACTGCTTTGAGAATGCTGATATGAATTTGTCGGCCCACTTGTGGTTGGTGATGCTTTTATCCTTTGTCTGGAAGATAAGTCCTGTGTCGTTGTCACCAACAGTGTCAAGAACCTTCTGTAACAGATTCTGCCCATAGACATGATGTGCAATTACCTTATCACCCACAGTGACATAGCCGCCGGCAGCAGCCACCACGCCGTCAAAATCAAAGGCTTTTAATGATGGATAAATCTGATTGTAACTACGTCCTGTGCAAAGAAAAATCATGTGACCGTTTTGTTTTGCGTTTATTAGAGCATCAGCGGTTGATGGGCTCATGGTGCTCTTGCCGAAATCAACGAGAGTGCCGTCTATATCAAAAAATAATAGTTTTTTCATAAGTGTTACCTGCCTTATTATTAATTAATTCATATACCAGATATACTCTACAATACGAATTCAATAAAGGCAATAGGGAATGTCCTAAATTTATTTAATAATTGTTGCAAAAGAAGGCTCTGTTATAACCACAATTAAGAAAAAACATAATATATTCCTATACTTTATTTTTTTAAGTTTTGGCTATGATGGGTTGAAATAATAAGTTTATTGTGTTATAACGTTAAACGACAAAAGAAACAATAAATGCGTTGAAGGAGACTTGGATCACCAGACACCGACAGGAATACAGCGTCACCGACTGAGAGCGCTGTTTGGAAGAGCTGATTGCAGGAACACTACCGGAGCAGATCTGTTGAACGATTGATATGGTTTATTGCATAGATAGGTTTATCATATGTGAATTAAGCTTTTTATATATCAAAAGTAGGCAGATACGATTCATCCATGTTACGGATAAGAGTGGAGAAACAGGAACAATACCTTTTTCTCAAAGCGGGTGGTACCGCGGAATATTTTTAGAATTTTCGCCCCGGAGCATTTCATTAATTTGATATGCTCCGGGGCTTTTTGGCGTATATAGCCCAGTTTCGACAGAGGCACATAGCAATTCGTGGGCTATATACAATACTACATAAATTTATATTCCGTCCCGCTTAAAAAATCAAAGGAGCACAAAAATATGGAATTCTTAACAGGAGCAGTTCAAAAGGAAGACCTCGGTATCGCAGAAATTCTTGCAGGCGACTACGAGGGCAAAAACATCAAAGTAAAGGGTGCGATTCACACCATAAGAGATATGGGTGAGGTTGCATTCATCGTCTTAAGACGCAGGGACGGACTCGTACAGTGTGTATACGAGCCGGGCAAATCCCAGTTTAGCGTCGATGATCTAAAGGAAGCAGATACCGTGGAGGTATGCGGCACATACAAGAGTGATGACCGTTCCCCAAACGGCTTCGAGCTTCGTCTTGACACTATCACAATTTTATCTGAGCCGGCGGAGCCTATGCCGCTTCAGATCAACAAGTGGAAACTGAATACTTCGCTTGAGGCAAAGCTCAATAACAGGGCAGTGGCACTCAGAAATCCAAGAGAGCGTGCTACGTTCCGTATACAGGAGGGTATCACAAGGGGCTTTAGGGATTTCCTTTATAATAATGGATTTACAGAGATTCATACGCCAAAGCTTGGTGCAAAGTCAGCCGAGGGAGGCGCCAACCTCTTCAAGCTTGAATATTTCCACAGACCGGCTATATTACAGCAGAGCCCGCAGTTTTACAAGCAGATGATGGTAGGTGTTTTTGACAGGGTCTTTGAGACTGCACCTGTTTTCAGAGCAGAAAAGCACAATACAAAGAGACATCTGAATGAGTATACATCACTCGATTTTGAGATGGGCTACATTGACGGCTTCGAGGATATCATGGAGATGGAGACAGGCTTTTTGCAGTACACCATGGAGCTTTTAAAGACCTCATACGCCAAGGAGCTTGAGCTTTTAAAGATTAAGCTGCCTGATGTGACAAGCATACCAAGAGTCAGATTTGACGAGGCAAAGCAGCGTCGCAGAAAAATATAACAGACAGTTCAGAAACCCATTCGACTTAGAGCCGGAGGAGGAGGTACTTATCGGACAGTACTTCAAGGAAGAGTATGGCAGTGATTTTGTATTTGTCACACATTATCCTTCAAAGAAGAGACCGTTCTATGCCATGGATGATCCGGCAGACGAGACATACACCTTAAGCTTTGACCTGCTTTTCAGAGGTCTTGAAATCACAACAGGCGGCCAGCGAATCCACGACTACAACAAGCTTATGGAAAAAATCGCAAAGCGTGGCATGGAGACAGATGGTATGGAGAGCTATCTTTCAGCCTTTAAGCACGGCATGCCGCCACATGGAGGTCTTGGAATAGGACTTGAGAGACTTACAATGCAGCTTATCGGAGAGGACAATGTGCGTGAGGCAACACTGTTTCCGCGTGATCTCAGCAGATTGGAGCCATAGGTCACAGCTTTTGTGGTTGTAGCGGGTGCGCTGTAAGGCCTTGAGGTTGCATGTGTGTATATATTTTGTTCAGAAAATTTTTAAGCTTGTTCCGACATTTTCTGCGGATAGGTTAATGTCAGGATGTATGCTGAGAGGTATTACAGGCTGTGAGCGTCGGAACTGTTAAAAATCTGTCTTCGCAATATATATACACCCATGCGTTGCAGGGTGTTTAGCGCACCCGGCTGCAGGCTTTGGCAGTCCCCGATATGCAGGATTTAATTATGGCGGGCGCATGCAGGCTGGTTGCATGTGTGTATATTGTCAGAAAATTTTGCTTGTTCCGACATTTCCTGCGGATAGGTTATTGGCAGGAGATATGCTGTGACGTATTACAGGCTGTGAACGTCGGAACTGTTAAAAATTTGTCTTCACAATATATATGCACCCATGCGTTGCAGGGTGTTGATGCGCACCCTGGGCAGATATTGGCACATTTCCATAAAAATAAAATATCAGGAAAGAGAGAAAGGATATCGTATGAATCATATAGGAACAAGAGAAATCGCCACAGAGCGGCTTACTCTTCGAAGATTTGAAATAGAAGATGCGGAAAATGTTTTTTACAACTGGTTTTCCGATGAGCAGACAGTTAAGTATCTTACATGGCCTGTTTACAAGAGTGTTGATGAGGCAGAGGATATGATAAAGAGCTGGATTGCACAGTATGACAATACAGAGTATTACAATTGGGCTATTGAGCTTAATGATCTCGAGCAGCCTATCGGCAATATTTCGGTTGTGAGCATTGATGAAAAGACGGAGAGCATTTAGCTTGGATATTGCTTAGGAAGTCAGTTTTTTAATAAAGGATATATGACTGAGGCGGTGACTGCTATCATCAGATTTTTCTATTAATGAGGTCGGTGCAGGACGCATATGGGCCAGACATGATACTGAAAATCCAAATTCCGGCAAGGTGATGGCTGCGGCAGGCATGGATTATGAGGGTACTTTACGCCATGCAGGCTTCAACAATCAGGGTATATGCGATGAAGCGGTATATGCAAAGGTCAGAAGTGCAGCACTTGACGAGGAGCCTGAGGAGGAGTCTCCTGAGCAGCAGGCTGTTACCACAAAGGTGATGGGCGAGGACGGAGTCATGAGAAACGTAATCTCTGATGAGACTATGGAGTATGTCGGAATCCTTGCAAAGCTTGAGCTTTCACCGGAGGAGGCAGAGGCTGCCAAGAAGGATATGGCAGATATGCTTGATTATATCGACAAGCTTGAGGAGCTTGATACTTCGGGAATTGGACCTATGAGCCACGTATTCCTGTAAACAATGTATTCAGAGATGATGTTGTCACAAACGGTGACGGAAGTGAAGCTACACTTGCCAATGCACCGGTCAAGAAGGACGGCGGATTCAAGGTACCAAAGACAATCGGCGAATAACGGCAAGGAGGAGAAAAATGGATTTAATGTCTTTAACTGCCGTGGAACTCGGCAAGAAAATACAGGCAAAGGAAGTTACAGTGGAAGAGGCTGTAAAGGCTGCCATTGCTTCTATAAAAGCAAAAGAAGAAAAGATAAACAGCTTTGTGACAATAGACGAAGAGGGTGCACTTAAAAAAGCAGCAGAGGTTCAGGCAAAAATTGATGCAGGAGAGCTAAAAGGAGCGCTTGCGGGTGTGCCTGTAGCCATAAAGGATAACATGTGTACAAAGGGGATTCTCACCACATGTTCATCAAAGATACTCTACAATTTTATCCCGACCTACACAGCGGAGGCTGTTAAGCGCCTTGAGGATGCAGGCTGTGTCATCGTTGGAAAAACCAACATGGATGAGTTTGCCATGGGAAGCACCACAGAGACATCCGCCTTTGGAGCAACCAAAAACCCATGGAACACAGGGCACGTACCGGGCGGTTCATCAGGAGGAAGCTGTGCAGCAGTTGCAGCAGAGGAGGTGCCGTTTGCACTCGGTTCAGATACAGGCGGATCAATCAGACAGCCAAGCTCCTTCTGTGGTGTGACAGGAATCAAGCCAACCTACGGCACAGTTTCACGATATGGACTCATTGCCTATGGCTCATCCCTTGACCAGATTGGACCTATCGCAAAGGATGTCACAGACTGTGCTACAATCCTTGAGGCAATCGCTTCATATGATACGAAGGATTCGACATCAGTAAACAGAGACGATTTGAAGTTTACAGAGGCGCTTGTCGATGACGTAAAGGGTATGAAGATTGGTATTCCAAAGGATTATCTCGGAGATGGACTTGACCCGGAGGTGAAATCGGCAATCCTTGCAGCGGCAGATGAATTAAAGAAAAAAGGTGCTGTTGTGGAGGAATTTGACCTCGGACTTGTAGAGTATGCCATCCCGGCTTACTATGTAATCGCCTGCGCTGAGGCAAGCTCAAACCTTGCCAGATTCGACGGTGTCAAATACGGATACCGTACAAAGGAGTACACAGACCTTCATAACATGTACAAGAAATCGCGTTCTGAGGGCTTTGGACCTGAGGTAAAGAGAAGAATCATGCTCGGCTCTTTCGTGCTTTCATCAGGATATTATGATGCATATTACTTAAAGGCATTAAGGGTAAAGGCACTTATCAAAAAAGCCTTTGATGATGCATTCGCCAAATATGATGTAATACTTGGACCGGCAGCACCAACCACAGCTCCAAAGCTTGGAGAGAGCTTAAGTGATCCAATCCAGATGTACCTCGGTGATATCTACACCATATCTGTAAACCTTGCAGGACTTCCGGGAATATCGCTTCCGTGCGGCATGGACAAAAACGGACTTCCAATCGGATTACAGCTCATCGGAGACTGCTTCAAGGAGAAGAATATCATCCGCGCAGCATACAGCTTTGAAAAAACAAGAGAGCTTAAGCGCAGCACTATCGCGGAGGAATACAGTAACAAAAATACAGCAGATACCAATAAATCTGCCGGTGCACAGTAGGAAGGAGGCAAAAAGGATATGAAAAACTATGAGACAGTCATCGGACTTGAGGTCCATGTAGAGTTAGCTACAAAAACAAAAATCTTTTGCGCCTGCTCCACAGCATTTCGGAGGCGCACCAAATACACATACATGTCCTGTCTGCACAGGACAGCCCGGCTCACTTCCGGTTTTAAACAAGCAGGTTGTAGAGTACGCAGTGGCAGTAGGACTTGCCACCAACTGTACTATCACACAGTACAGCAAATTTGACAGAAAGAACTATTTTTATCCAGATAACCCACAGAACTATCAGATATCACAGCTTTATCTGCCAATCTGCCGCAACGGTTCAGTGGAGATTGAGACAGCAAACGGAAAGAAAAACGTCAGAATCCATGAAATCCACATGGAGGAGGATGCCGGAAAGCTCGTACATGACGAGTGGGAGGACGTATCTATCGTAGATTACAACCGTTCCGGAGTACCTCTTATAGAGATAGTATCAGAGCCTGATATGCGCTCCGCTGAGGAGGTTATCGCATACCTTGAGACTCTGCGTCAGACCATCCAGTATCTCGGAGCATCTGACTGTAAATTGAATGAGGGCTCAATGCGTGCCGATGTCAACATCTCAGTCAGAGAGGTAGGCGCAAAGAAGTTTGGTACACGTACGGAGATGAAAAACCTTAACTCCTTCAAGGCTATTGCACATGCCATAGAAGGTGAGCGTGAGCGTCAGATAGAGCTTCTTGAGATGGGCAGAAAGGTAGTACAGGAGACACGTAGATGGGATGACAACAAGGAATCATCACATGCCATGCGTTCAAAAGAGGATGCACAGGACTACAGATATTTCCCTGAGCCTGACCTCGTGCCAATCGTCGTATCCGATGAATGGATTGCACAGATAAAGGCAAAGCAGCCTGAGCTTCGTCCACAGAAGCTTGCACGCTACAAGAAGGAATACGACATCCCTGAGTATGATGCAAAGATTCTCACAGAGTCAAAGCATATGGCAGACATATTTGAGGCTGCCACAAAGCTCTGCGGCAAGCCGAAGAAGGTTTCAAACTGGCTGATGGTTGAGACAATGCGACTGTTAAAGGATAATGATATGGATGCAGATGCGATAAAATTCTCACCTGTAAACCTTGCAAAGCTTGTAGATCTGGTGGATGCAGGCACGATCAACTCATCTGTTGCCAAGGAAGTATTTGAGAAAATATTCTCGGATGATATCGATCCTGAGCAGTATGTCGAGGAGAACGGGCTTAAGAGCATGAATGATGAGGGTGAGCTTAAAGCCACAATCCAGGCTGTAATCGATGCAAATCCACAGGCTGTGGAGGATTATCATAATGGCAAGAAGAAAGCTATCGGAGCACTTGTAGGTCAGACCATGAAGGCCACAAAGGGCAAGGCAAATCCTGCTGTTGTCAATAAGCTTCTTATGGAGCTGTTATAATTGGATAGATATTAAGAAAATGGATCCGGCAGGTCTTTTGATCTGTCGGTTCTTTTTTTCAAAAGCGCCTCAGCTTGCTTGCACGCATTTATTCAGTAGTGTATAATAGTTAAATGGCTGATAAAGCAGCCAAATGATACAAAGGCGGTAATTTACCTATGAATAATGATGATTTCAAGGAAGTACCTGACAATATTCAGGATAATAATGAAGAAACTACAAATAACATAGATAATACAAACGATAACAAGGCAAACGACTACGAGGATGTCTGCTACATCTGCCGCAGACCGGAGAGCGTGGCAGGCAAGATGATACATATCCAGCCGAACCTGTGCATCTGCAACGATTGTATGCAAAAGACCTTTGACTCCATGAGCAACGGTAATTTTGGCAACCTCGGGAAATCTGGGAAATATAAGCAATATGGATTTTGGCAATATGCCTAATATCAGCATGATAAATTTGTCAGATCTGACAGGAGGCATACCAAACAGCCAGAAGCTTAAGAAGAAAAAGCCAAAGGAAGAGAAAAAGGTCGAGCCGATTCTTGACATTCACTCAATTCCTGCACCGCATAGGATTAAGGCGAGTCTTGATGATTATGTGGTAGGTCAGGAGCATGCAAAGAAGGTCATGTCGGTTGCAGTGTACAACCACTACAAGCGTGTCATGGCTGACAATAAGCATAAGGCGCAGGAAAGAGAATACCACTGCAAAGCAGGCTTCAAATAAATATGATGGTGTGGAGATTGAGAAATCAAATATGCTCATGATCGGACCTACAGGTTCGGGAAAGACATATCTCGTAAAGACTCTTGCAAAGCTTTTAGATGTGCCACTTGCCATAACAGATGCCACATCACTTACTGAGGCCGGATATATCGGTGACGATATCGAAAGTGTGGTAAGTAAGCTTCTTGCGGCTGCAGATAATGACGTGGAGAGAGCTGAGCACGGTATCATTTTTATAGATGAGATAGACAAGCTTGCAAAGAAGAGAAATGCCAACCAGCGTGATGTGAGCGGAGAGTCAGTGCAGCAGGGTATGCTTAAGCTTTTAGAGGGCTCAGAGGTTGAGGTGCCGGTTGGTGCCAGCAGCAAGAATGCCATGGTTCCGATGACCACAGTTGACACGAGAAATATTCTCTTTATCTGCGGAGGCGCTTTCCCGGGACTTGAGGATATCATAAAGGAGCGCCTGAACAAGGAGGCTTCTATAGGCTTCAAGGCTGATTTAAAGGACAAGTATGATGGGGATGAGAACCTGCTCATGCAGGCAACTGTTGATGATATCCGCAAATTCGGAATGATTCCTGAGTTTATCGGACGACTTCCTATCATGTTCTCACTTGAGGCTCTCACCGAGGATATGCTTGTAAAGATATTGAAGGAGCCAAAGAATGCCATTATCAAGCAGTATCAGAAGCTCCTTGAGATGGATGAGGTAAGGCTTGAGTTCGATGACGATGCACTCTATGCCATCGCCAAGATGGCAAAGGAGAAAGAAGGTCGGAGCCAGAGCTCTTCGTGCGATTATAGAGGATTTCATGCTCGATATCATGTATGAGATACCAAAGGATGACAATATCGGCACGGTTACAATCACTAAGGACTATGTGGAGAAGAAGGGCGGCCCGCTCATTCAGATGAGAGGTACACCTGAGCTTGCAGACAGTCAGCACGTTTAATTGTTAAATTATTATGAAATTGTGAATTGGCTGTAAATGATGCAACCAGGCTATGCGTAATGAATCTATGTGTAGTCTGTAATGATTTATAAACGTTCATATATCAAGAGGAATTGGAAAAATGAAAATTATCCACTGTGCAGACCTGCATCTGGATTCGAAGATGACCTCGAATCTGTCAAAGGAGCAGGCAAAAGAGAGAAAAATGGAAATACTTCGTACATATTCAAGGATGATAGAGTACGCCAAAAATAATGATGTAAAGGCGATTATCATAGCAGGCGATTTATTTGACACGAGAAATGTGTCAGCGACTGCCAGAAATCTGGTAAAGGATTCGATTACGTCAAATCCGGATATCGATTTCTATTATCTTAAGGGTAATCACGACTCGGACAATTTCATATCGAAGCTCGATGAAATCCCTGAAAACCTTAAGCTTTTTTCTAATCAGTGGACCTCATACAGCTATGGGAATATCACAATAACAGGTCTTGAGATAGACAAGTCTAACCAGGCTATGTACAATTCTCTTGTGCTCGACAATGACAATTACAACGTTGTCACTCTCCACGGACAGCTCGGTGATGAGATTTCCACAGGCGACCTTAAGAATAAGGGCATTGATTATCTCGCGCTCGGTCATGTGCATGAGTATCAGAGCGGACAGCTTGACAACCGTGGCATGTACTGCTATAGCGGCTGCTTAGAGGGAAGAGGCTTTGATGAGTGCGGACAAAAAGGGCTTTGTGGTGCTTGATATAGATGATGAGAAGCTCACGGCAGGCTTTAGCTTTGTACCGTTTGCGTACAGAAGCCTCTACACGCTGTATGTGGATGTGACAGGAGCCATGACCACACAGGATGTGGCTGTGAAGATGGAAAAAGCCATTTCGGACAGTGAATATTCATCGAGAAGCATGGTAAAGTTCGTGCTTGTAGGTGAGGTGGACGTGGATTGTGAGATAAACACAGACTTCCTCAAGGATATGTTCGAGGAATATTTCTACTATGAAAAGGTGTATGATGAGACAAGACTTCTCATCAATTACAGTGAATACGAAAAGGATGCATCACTTAAGGGTGAGTTCATACGGATGGTGCTTGGCTCAGATATGACCGAGGAGCAGAAGTCTGAGGTCATCAGGTGTGGTATATCGGCGCTTAGCGGGGAGGAGATTTAGAAATTGAAATTAATAGCTTGTCACATAAACAACTTCGGAAAGCTGTCCGATCTTAATATCAATTTCAATGATGGAGTCAATGTCATAAACCAGCCAAACGGCTGGGGAAAGAGTACACTTGCGGCTTTTTTGAAGGCTATGCTGTACGGCTTTGATACGAAAAAGGAGCCGGGCGCCTTTGAGAGGGAAAGAAAGCTCTATAAGCCATGGCAGGGCGGCACTTATGGTGGAGAGCTTGATTTTGAGGCCGATGGAGTGGAGTACAGACTTGTAAGGACCTTTGGGCTTCACAGAAAAGCAGGATGATTTTCACTTGTACAGGCTTGCAACCATGGTTGAGTGTGATGATTTTTCACCACTGCTTGGAGAGGAGCTTTTTGACCTCGACCGCAGCTCGTTCAAGAGAACGATATACATAGCGCAGGCAGACTGCATGTTTTCGTCTTCAGACAGCATCAGCGCAAAGCTTGGCAATATGGCGGAAAATACAAATGACATCAACAACTTCGAGTCGGCGACAGCGGACATTAAGGATATGATGAACAAGATGTCTCCAAACCGTATCACAGGCTCTATCAAAAAGCGTGTAAATACACTCACAGCCTTGGAACAGGAGCTTAAGAAGTATCAGGCAGCGGATGAGGCGGCAGCACAGCTTTCAGAGAAAATAGATGAGAAAACTGCCCAGAAGAAGGAGCTTACCGGTATCAGAGCCGAGTACGGCAGGGCGCTTCAGGTAGCATCTGAGGACAGCAGAAAGCAGGCACTTCGTGAAAACTACGAGCAGCTTTGTGCCGTTGCAAAGGAGAAAGAGAGCATTTACAATGCTGCATTGGCAGTTTTTGGAGACAAAAGCACCGGATGAGGCAGAGCTTTTGGAAAAGACAAAGCAGGCCGGAGAGCTTGAAAGCTTAAAGGCTGTAGAAGATAATCTGAGCTTTACGCCTGAGGAGGAGCAGTATTTAGATACACTTTCAGGTATGTTTAAGGATGGTGTGCCATCTGATGATGGTCTTGATGAGATGCAAAAGAAAGATTGCAAACATCCAGAGCGTCAAGAATGAGTACAGCCACATGGAGCTCAAGCTCTCGCAGATGACCTCACTTGCAAAGATGGCAGATGATGAGGAGGAGCCGGAGACCCCTGAGAAGACTAAGCTTGTACCTGCAGGTATTGTGCTTATGGTTATCGGTCTTTTGGCAGCGGCTGTTGCCACGGTATTCAGTCTGAATGAGAAGTACAATGTGAAGGAAATCATGTTTCTTGTGGTAGGCATAGCTGGAGTCGCTATGGCGCTTTGCGTTGTCATGATGGTCTATGGAACCGTCTGAACAACAAAAAGCAGAGAGCACATCAGGCTTATGGCTGAGCGTGAGGAAAATATAAAGCAAAAGGAGATACCGATTCAGGAATTAAAGGAGCAGCTTGAGCAGATTCAAAGCGGCATTACATCAATGGAGCATGAGGGTATCGCAGTTTTTGACAGCTTTTCGATTGAAGCAGATGAATCGCAGTATCAGAGAAGCTTTATGAGCTTCTTCGCACAAAGGCTCATGACTACAGCCGTTTCAACGAGCAGATAGGAAAGCGCGCCAAGACAAAGGCTGACTATGAGAAGGCAAAGGCTTCGCTTGATGAGTATTTAAGTCTCTATGGATATGACAGTGCTGCAGAATATACACAGACACTTTCACAGATGAAAAAGCAGCTCGCAGAGGCCGGCTTTGCAAAGGAAAATATGGACAGTGCTCTTCAGAAGAAAACGCAGTTTGAGAATGACAACGATATGGACAAGCTTCTTGCACCAAATGAGTGTCCGTATACACTTGATGAGCTCAATGAGATGATTTCAAAGGTCGAAGGCAGCCTCGATGAAATCAGGGCATCCTTAGTGCAGTACGGCAGACAGATGGATGATCTGCAGGAGCAGCTTGATATGAGGGATGAAAAGGAGCAGGAGTATCGCAACTGCAAGCAGATACAGGCTGAGGAAAAGCATAAGTACGAGATACTTGGGCTTACATCAGACTATCTGACCAGAGCAAGGGAGCAGTTTACTGCCAGATACATGGCGCCTATTTCCAATGGCTTCCAGAAGTACTTCGGTATCCTGACAGAAAATACAGACAGAGACTGGCAGGTGGATGCCAATATTTCAATAAGGATGAAGGAGCAGGGACAGCTTCGCGATGTGAGAACCATGTCGGCAGGCTACAAGGACCTGATAGGCATATGTATGCGTTTTGCGCTTGTGGATG
>SCPN01000509.1_pt1 | contig 119740 bp, 111 predicted proteins | sample 6106831 | NCBI WGS metagenome assembly SCPN01 (sample SAMN10720447, study PRJNA508395) | human gut metagenome | isolation source: Participant 1, 0 month | reverse complement strand
CTACGTTCTCGGCACGGTTTTCGTGATGACATCGCTCGGTCTGAACGGCTTCATCACCGCGCAGGGCCGCTCCTCGGTTGCGATGAAAACCGTTGTCATCGGTGCGGTGCTCAACACCGTGCTTGACCCGCTGTTCATCTTCGTGCTGAAAATGGGCGTGCGCGGCGCGGCTGTGGCGACAATTATCTCGCAGGCGGTGTCTGCGGCATGGGTTCTGCGGTTTCTGACCGGAAAGCAGACGGTTCTGCGCTTAAAACGCGCGTATTTCCGCATTGACCGACCGGTTCTGGCATCCGCAGTCGGTCTGGGCGCGTCCCCGTTTGTCATGCAGTCCACAGAAAGCCTGCTCACCATCGCGTTCAATGTATCGCTGCAAAAGTACGGCGGCGACGCAGCCGTCGGCGCAATGACCATTCTCACCTCGGTGGCGCAGATGGTGCAGCTGCCGCTGACCGGACTCGCGCAGGGCGCGCAGCCCATCCTCAGCTACGCCTGCGGCGCGAAGCGGCCCGACCGCATGAAGCGCGTCGTGCAGCTGAATCTCGCGGCGGCGTTCGTGTTCGCGTTTTCGATCTGGGCAGCTGTGCAGCTGTTCCCGCATACGGTCGTGCACCTGTTTACCTCGGATGAGGAGCTGGTCGAACGCACCGTCTGGGCGCTGCGCGTGTACTTTGCGCTCGGATTTACCAATGCGTTCCAGACCGGATTCCAGCAGTCGTTTGTGGCGCTCGGCGAGGCGAAAATCTCGCTTTTTCTCGCGCTCGAGCGCAAGGTTTTCCTGCTGATACCGTTTATTTTAATTCTGCCGCACTTTTTCGCGGATAAGCTGTTCGCCGTGTTCCTCGCAGAGCCGGTCGCGGATTTATTAGCCGCGGCTACAACGACAACGCTGTTTTTGATTCGATTCAAGCAGATCACGCAAGATATGAATTGAAAATTGAGAATGGAGAATGGAAAATGAATGTGTAGATTTTCCATTCTCCATTTTTTCATTTATGTTGTGCAGAACAGATAGGTTTTGGCGCGCCGAGTCGCCGCGCCCTTTCCCCTCCGAATTGCAGCCGTAACACCGAATATACGGTAAACCTCACCCATCGCGTTCATTTTCCATTTTCCATTATCAATTCTCCATTACTGCACGAAAAAAGGCTTCGGAACCAAGTTCCGAAGCCTTTTCTTTCCCTTTACGCCTGAACCGCTGCCTTCAGCGCCTCAACCTTATCGGTATTCTCCCACTTGACGCCAAGCTCCTCGCGGCCCATGTGGCCGTAGGCTGCAAGCTGCTTGTAGATCGGCTTGCGCAGGTCAAGCTGCTCGATAATCGCCGCCGGACGGAGGTCGAACACCTTCTCTACGGCCTTCTCAAGCACATCGTCGCCAACAACGCCGGTGCCGAAGGTCTCTACCATGATGGAAACCGGCTCGGCAACGCCGATGGCATACGCCAGCTGAATCTCGCAGCGCTTTGCCAGACCTGCCGCTACGATGTTCTTCGCAACCCAGCGGGCCGCATACGCACCCGAGCGGTCCACCTTGGTCGGGTCCTTGCCGGAGAACGCGCCGCCGCCGTGACGGCCGATGCCGCCGTAGGTGTCCACGATGATCTTACGGCCGGTCAGACCGGAGTCGCCGTGCGGGCCGCCGATAACGAAACGGCCGGTCGGGTTGATGAAATACTTGGTATTCTCATCCAGCAGATGGGACGGAATGACCTTCTTTACCACCTGCTCGATCATGTCCTCGCGAATCTGCGCGAGGGACACCTCCGGGCTGTGCTGAGTGGAAATAACAACCGTATCCACGCGGACGGGCTGATTGTCCTCGTCATACTCAACCGTAACCTGGCTCTTGCCGTCCGGACGCAGATAGTCGAACGTGCCGTCCTTGCGAACGTCGGTCAGGCGCTTTGCCAGCTTGTGCGCCAGAGAGATCGGCAGCGGCATAAGCTCCTTGGTCTCATCGCACGCATAGCCGAACATCATGCCCTGATCGCCCGCGCCGATGGCGAGGTCAGCCTCAGAGGCACCCTCCTTGCTCTCAAGGGAGTTGTCAACGCCGAGCGCAATGTCGGCGGACTGCTCGTCGATGGCGGTCAGGACAGCGCAGGTGTCGCAGTCAAAGCCGTACTTCGCGCGGTCGTAGCCGATCTCACGAACCGTGTCGCGGACAACCTTCGGGATATCCACATAGCAGGAAGTGGAAATCTCGCCCATTACCTGAACCATACCGGTGGTGCAGGTGGTCTCGCAGGCTACGCGGGCATACGGGTCCTGCGTTAAAATCTCGTTAAGAATCGCGTCCGAGATCTGGTCGCAGATTTTATCGGGATGGCCTTCCGTAACCGATTCCGAGGTGAAAAAATGATGTGCCATTAAGTATCAGTTCCTTTCTACAGTTCATTTTCAGAGCATTAAAAAACGCTCCTCAGCGGGAGCGAAAAGTTCGTTTTGCTCCCTCATCTTTCGTATTCTTACGCCGGATTTGGCACCTTACGTTGCAAAACAACGCAGGTTGCCGGGTTTCACAGGGCCGTTCCCTCCACCGCTCTCGATAAGGACATGTATTCACTTACGCCGTATATTTTATATAAAAATTCCGGCTTTGTCAAGGGAAATTTTCGGCAGCCAAGTGGAAAAGCGCCGCATTGACATTTTCCGCTCACACCGTTATAGTAATAAAGGTAAGATTTTGCCCTGCATATTTCAGGCAACACCGCACAATTAAAGCGGCGGTGCTTTGCGGAAATTTTGTGTCCTGACTTTGTTGCAGTTTCACGGTAATACATCAAGTATTACCGCAAAACTTGCCTCGTCAGTACGCAAAATTTACTCGCAAATCACTCTTGTTCAATTATGCGGTATTGCCTTTATCACATCACACGGCTCTTTCAGCCTGACGCACGGCAACACTTACCCGCATTCACGTTGCACCTTAACGGGTGCTCTGTTTTGTTATGGGAGAGAATTAGGATATTATGAATGTAAATGTTGGAATCGACATCGGCTCAACGACCGTCAAGATCGTTGTTGTGCGCGATGGAGAGATCATCCACAAGCACTACGAACGGCATTTTTCCAAGGTGCGTGAAAAGGCGGTCGAGCTGGTGCGCGCGGCGCGCGGCCTCATCGGCGAGGACACACCGCTCCGCTGTTCGATCACCGGCTCGGCCGGTTTAGGCGTGGCGAAGGCCGCGGATATTGATTTTGTACAGGAGGTGTTCGCCACCCGCAAGGCGGTAGGCGTGCACGTTCCGCAGGCCGATGTTGTCATTGAGCTGGGCGGCGAGGACGCGAAGATCGTCTTCCTCACCGGTCAGCTGGAGGAGCGCATGAACGGCTCCTGCGCGGGCGGCACCGGCGCTTTTATCGACCAGATGGCGGTCCTGCTGGACGTTACGCCGTCCGAGCTCGATGAACTCGCACAGGGCGCGGAGCGCATCTACACCATCGCGTCCCGCTGCGGCGTATTCGCCAAGTCGGATATTCAGCCGCTGCTCAACGAGGGCGCGCGCAAGGAGGACGTTGCCGCGTCCATCTTCCAGGCGGTCGTCAACCAGACCATTGCCGGTCTGGCGCAGGGCCGCGAGGTCAAGGGCGATGTGCTGTTCCTCGGCGGCCCGCTGTTCTTCTTCAAGGGTCTGCAGAAGCGCTTTCAGGAGACGCTGAAGCTGGATGACGCGCACGCGCACTTCCCGGCTCTCGCGCCGTATGCCATCGCGGCGGGCGCAGCGGAGTACGCAGGCGGCACGCAGAAGACCTACACGGTCGATTCGCTGCTCGCGGCGCTCGAAAAGGCGGCAGACGCTCCGGTCGTTGCCAACTACCTGCCGCCGCTGTTCGAGGATGAGCAGCAGTACGAGGAATTCAAGCACCGTCACGCCATGCACGATGTCATGACGCAGAACGTCACCATGTACGAGGGCGACGCATATCTCGGCATCGACTGCGGCTCCACCACCACCAAGCTGGTGCTCATCGGTGCGGACGACCAGATTTTGTTCCACCACTACCAGTCCAACAAGGGCAATCCGGCGGACGTTATCCGCGAGCAGCTCACCAAGCTGTACGAGCTGTGCGGCGACCGCGTACATATCGTGTCCTCGGCGGTCACTGGCTACGGCGAAGCGCTCATCCAGAATGCCTTCGGCGTGGATTTCGGTCTGGTCGAGACGGTCGCGCACTTCCGCGCGGCGCGCCATTTCTGCCCGGATGTTGATTTCATCATCGACATCGGCGGTCAGGACATCAAGTGCTTCAAGATACGCAACAAGTGCATCGACAATATTTCGCTCAACGAGGCGTGCTCGTCCGGCTGCGGCTCGTTCATCGAGACGTTCGCCCGCTCGATGGGCTACTCCATCGAGGAATTCTGCAAGCTGGGTCTGTTCGCCAAGCACCCGATTGATTTGGGTTCGCGCTGCACGGTGTTCATGAACTCCTCGGTCAAGCAGGCGCAGAAGGACGGCGCGGGCATTGACGCGATTTCCGCCGGTCTGTCGGTATCCGTCGTCAAGAACGCGCTGTACAAGGTTATCCGCGCCCACTCGCCGGACGACCTCGGTCAGCACATCGTTGTACAGGGCGGCACGTTCCTCAATGACGCCATCCTGCGCTCGTTCGAGCAGGAAATCGGCCGCGACGTGACCCGTCCGGCTATCTCGGGTCTGATGGGCGCATACGGCGCAGCACTGCACGCCAAGGCCAACCGCCGCGACACCACCACGCTCATCGGCACGGATATCCTCGCAGGCTTCGAGCACAACGTGCGCTCCACGCGCTGCGGTCTGTGCGAAAATCACTGCAATCTGACGATTAACGACTTCGGCGGCGGCCGCCGCTTCATTTCGGGCAACCGCTGCGAGCGTCCGCTCGGCGGCACGAAAAAGGCCGACCTGCCCAACCTTTATAAATGGAAGCTGGAAAAGCTGAAAAGCTACGGTGAGCCGTCCGGCATTGCAAACCCGATTGCAAAAATCGGTCTGCCGTTCGGTCTCAACAACTTCGAGCTGCTGCCGTTCTGGACGGCATTCCTGCGTAAGCTCGGCTTCGAGACCGTCCTCAGCGACGTTTCCACCCGCGATATGTACATGCAGGGTCAGCATTCCATCCCGTCGGACACCGTCTGCTATCCGGCGAAGCTGATGCACGGCCACATCGAGAACCTGCTTGAAAAGGGCGTGGACGCGATCTTCTATCCGTGCATGACCTACAACCTCGATGAGGAACGCGCGACCAACCATTACAACTGTCCGGTCGTTGCCTACTATCCGGAGCTTTTGAAGGCGAACGTCTCCGCACTCGCGGACTTCGACTTTATGATGCCGTACTTTGAGCTCGCGGACAAAAAGCGCTTCACGAAGCACGCCGTTAAGTATTTCTGCGGCAAGTACCCGCAGATCAAGAAAAAGCAGGTCATCGCCGCTGTCGAGGACGCATACATGGCGCAGGACGAATACTACATCGACGTTCGCATCGAGGGTCAGCGCGCCATCCGCTACGCGGACGAGCACGACCTTGATGTTGCCGTTATCGCAGGCCGTCCGTACCACGTTGACCCGGAGATCAACCACGGCATCGACCAGCTGATCGCGTCGTTCGGTCTGGTCATCGTGTCCGAGGATGCGGTCTGGCAGCTGACCGATGCACCCGAGGTGCATGTGCTCAACCAGTGGACGTACCACTCGCGCATGTACGGCGCGGCGAAGTACGTCACCCAGAAGGAGAACGCCCAGCTTATCCAGCTGGTGTCCTTCGGCTGCGGCATTGACGCCATCACGACCGACGAGATGCGCGCCATCTGCGAAAACGGCGGCAAAATTTACACACAGCTGAAAATCGACGAGATCAGCAACCTCGGTGCGGCAAAAATCCGTATCCGCAGCATGCTGGCCGCCGTAGAGGAGGGACGCAAGCTTGCAGAACAGCAAAACGCCTGAGGCAACGCCCGCATATTCCTACCCGCAGTTCACGGAGGAAATGCGAAAAACCTATAAGATTCTGGTACCGAACATGCTGCCCGTGCAGCTTGGACTCATCTGCCGCCTGATGAAAAACTACGGCTACGACATGGAGCTGCTGCACACCGAGGGTCCGAACATCGCGGAGCAGGGTCTGCGCAACGTGCACAACGACACCTGCTACCCCGCCCTGCTGGTCATCGGTCAGCTGATGGACGCGATCGAATCCGGCAGGTACGACATTCACAAAATCGCGCTCATCCTGCCGCAGACCGGCGGCGGCTGCCGTGCGTCCAACTATATCCACCTGCTCCGCAAGGCGCTGGAAAAGAACGGCTACGGCTTCATTCCGGTCATTTCGCTCAACTTTTCCGGTCTGGAGAGTAACCCCGGCTTCAAGCTGACCAAGACCATGCTCGTGCAGGTGGCGTACGCGCTTCTGATCGGTGATCTGATCATGATGGTCGCCAACCAGTGCCGTCCGTACGAGATCGTGCCCGGCTCGACCGACAAGGCGATTGACATCTGCATGGACGCGGTCATCAAGCGCTTCACCGGCGAGCGCATGGTGCGCTACGGCGAGGTAAAGCACCTGTTCCGGTTCGTTCTGACCGTATTCGGCAAGCTGAAGCTGGATAAAACGCAGAAGAAAAAGCTGGTCGGTATTGTCGGTGAGATCTACGTCAAGTTCTCGCCGCTCGGCAACAACCGTCTGGAAGAATTCCTGCTCAGCGAAGGCTGCGAGCCGGTGCTGCCCGGTCTGATGGACTTCTGCCTGTACTGCATCTACAACTCGGTCATCGACCACGAGCTGTACAGCCGCAACGGCAAAACCGCCGCCATCTACAAGATGGTGTACCAGTTTGTGCTCGGCAAGCAGGCCGATATCATCAAAATGATGAAAAAAGACGGTCATTTCCGTCCGCCGATGCCGTTTGACGAGGTACGCAAAAAGTCGCACGCCATTATCGGTCAGGGCGTCAAGATGGGCGAAGGTTGGCTGCTGCCCGCCGAAATGGTCGAGCTGATCAGCGAAGGCGTGACCAACATCGTCTGCACCCAGCCGTTCGGCTGCCTGCCGAACCACATCGCGGGCAAGGGCATGATCCGAAAAATCCGCGAGGTGTACCCGCAGGCGAATATCGTCGCGGTCGATTACGACCCGGGCGCATCGAAAATTAACCAGGAAAATCGAATCAAGCTCATGCTTTCGAGCGCAGAGTAAAGCAAAGAGGACTGCAAACGCAGTCCTCTTTTTTATACACAGGCTGTGCATTACTCGTCAATGATGGTAGTGAAGGTCAGGGTTTCGCTTTCGTTCGGGTGCAATTTGCGGATACCCTGCTTGTGCTCGATGGCATGATCAAGGTGATTGCCGTCCGGCAGGGTGCTCCACGGCTCGAGGCAAACGAACGGCACCTCGAAATCCTTATACGGGCTCCACACCGCGAAATAGTCGAAGTCGGTGAAGTCCATCGTCACACGGCGGCGGTTCTTCGTGCTGGCAATGGTCGCCGTGCGGAACGGCAGACCCTCGGTCATGACCGCATCGTTTGCAAACAGCTCGCGGGAAATCGGCAGTCTGCCGTCGGTCAGCGGAACGGAAACGCGGTCGGCGGTCAGCATGACGTTCTCGTCGGTTGCAATGCGGCTGAGCGCATCCGTGCCCTCAAACTCCACATAGTAGTCGGTTATCTTCTCGCCGTCCTCCCAGCAGAGCGTGTAGGCGTCATGGCCGCCAATCTCGTAATACATCACGGAATCGCTCGTATTCTTGACGATATGCTCCTTTTTCAGCGCATTTCCGTCCAAAGTATAGCGCACGGTGCAGATAAAATCCCACGGATACATCTTTTTCGTGTACTCGCTCGGCGTGAGCGTGAATTCCGCACAGGTGCCGCTGATTTTCTGTGCCTGCCACGCCAGATCGCGTCCGAAGCCGTGCTGCGTGATCTCATACGGCCTGCCGTCCACGGTGTAGGTCTTGTCCTTGAGCCGTCCCACGATCGGGAACAGAATGGGCGCATGGCGCTTCCATGCCGCCGGATCGCCCTTCCAGATGTACTCCGTGCCGTCCTTTTTGCTCGTAAAGCGGGTCAGCTCGGCACCGAATTCGTTAATTTCCACGCGAAAGCGTTCGTTTTCCAATACCTGCATGGGTTTTTCCTCCTTTACTTGAGGCAATACCACATAATGAAAGCTGCGGCGCTTTACAGAAATTTTGTGTCCTGACTTTGTTGCGATTTCTTGTAATACGTCAAGTATTGCTGCGAAACCGCGTCGCGTCAGTACGCAAAATTTACTCGTAAATCGCTCTTGTTCAATTATGTGGTATTACCTTAAGTTCAGGATACCCACTTTATCCGGCAAAGTCAAGAAAAAAGGACGCACCAAACGGTTCGTCCTTTGGAGGCTGTCAAAAAAGTATTATTATAATTTTTACGCTTCGTGCGGCAGCACGCATAAAATAGAATTTGCGAAGCAAATTCATAAATTCCGGGAGCATGTATCTCGGAATTTATACAAGGGAAGAAAAAATGTGCCCGTAGGGCGCGGTTTTTCTTCGGTTTCGCTCGAAAGCGTGGTTTCGAGCGAGAGACTGTTCGGAAAACGAAGTTTTTCGACAGTCTCAAAAGGACGAACCAAACGGTTCGTCCTTTGCTTTTACTCAAGCTCCGAAATCGCTCTGCGGATTGCGGCATCCTGCTGCTCCACGGCGTCGAGCAGGCTCCTGTCCTCGAGCGGCTTCTCCCCTCTCATGGCCTCGGTCAGCACAGCGCTGACCTGATACAGCCGCTCAAAGCCGAGGTTCTGCGCTACGCCCTTGAGGGTATGCGCACCGCGGAAGGCAGCTTCCCAGTCCTGCTGCAGAACCGCATTGTGCAGGTCGGCGCAGGTCGGGTCGTCCTGATACTTCTTCACGAACTTTTTCACCATATTCTCATTGCACAGGCGCTGCAGCGTGTCCGCATAATCGCCGCCGATCTGTGCATAAAACTCTTCCAGATTCATGTATGTACTCCTCCTCAGGTCTGTACGTCGTTGCGCTTTTGCTTTGCCCAGTACATCAGCTTGTCCGCCCGGCGGATGGCCTCGACCAGCGGATGCGCCTGATACACACCGCCGATGCTGACGGTCGGGTGGATATTCTCGTACTGCGGTATTTCGGTCGTGTACACGGCTCCCCGAATGCGTTCGAGTATCGAACGGAATTTCTCCGGCGGGATATGCGACAGCAGCAGCACAAATTCATCGCCGCCGTAGCGGACGAGTGTGTCCGCTGTGTTGACGCGCGAGAGAATGACGTTCGCAACGTGCCGCAGCACCGCGTCGCCCGCAAGGTGGCCGTATTCATCGTTGATCTGCTTAAAGTGGTCAATATCGATCACCGCCAGCGCCTCTGCCTTTTCCAACTCGGGCTGCTGGTCCTCGAGGTAGCGGCGCCCGTACGCGCCTGTCACCGGATCCAGATAAAAATCCTCTCCGTGCGAGGCATCCAGCCGGAACTGCCGTCCGCCGCTCGTCACCCAAACGCTGTCGCTGAGCCTGCTGCCCAGCTCGAGCACGCACTCGCGTCCGTCCACGACCAGATAGCGCGAAATCAGCTGATACGCGCACTCGTCGGTAAGCTCCAGCTTGCTCATGCGCGTCTTTTCCTCCATGCAGCGGCGGGAAATGCATCTGCTGCATCGCTTTCCGTGATTCCACGCCGGAAAGCACGGCAGGACGCGGTCCGAGAACGTGCCGTCCGCATTCAGCTGCAGGAGTTCGCCCCTTTTCGGATCAACCAGCCGCACCACATCAAAAATGCGGCTCATGCCCTGCATTGAATCCGCCAGCTGCCTGCCGGTGACAGCGCCGGAATCCGGCAGCTGCATCTCCGGCAGCATGATATCGGTCTGCGACTCGCGGAACTGACCGACAGCGCCGAGATACCGCGGCTTGGCGTCACTCGACCAGAGCGCACGAGCCGCGAGCATGTACTCGTGTTCCCAGCCGACCTCCGGAAACCGCAGGGTGATCGGCATGCTGACATCCGGAGCATCCCGCGTGGTGGTATACAGCGCGTTTTCCAGGCGGTTCAGGTCATCCTTGCTGAATATCGTGAATTTTTCCGTATCCGCCGCATCATACAGGCGGCTGGCAAACGGCAGCGTATCCGTGTGGTCCGTCACAGAGATGGTGCGCGTTGCCGCGTCATAGTCAAACTGAATGCCGCAGGACTGCTTGGCAAAGAACTCGGTCTTGATGCGCTCGGTCTCGAGCGCCTGAATCGAACGCCCGACCTGCGGCGTCGCCTGCTTGAGCAGCATTTCGGTCGAAAGCTGCTGCGTGCGCGCCGTGCTGTGCGTATATCCCTCGTTCGCCTCGAGCAGACGCTCCCTGATCTGCAGCGACGCATCGAGCAGGCACTCGAGCAGCAGCGGATTGAACGTGCCGCACTCGCCGTTTACGATCATCCGCAGGGCGGTCTCATGGTCATACGCGGACTTGTAGCAGCGCACGCTTGTCAGCGCGTCGTACACATCGGCAACCGAAACGACCTGCGCCGCGATCGGGATCTCCTCGCCGGTCAGGCCGTCCGGATAGCCGCGGCCGTCGTAGCGCTCGTGATGCCAGCGCGCGATCTCATACGCGGTCTTGAGCAGCGGCTCCTCATTCGAGAACGGCAGGTCGTGCAGGATATCCGCGCCGACCGTCGTGTGCGACTTCATGATCTCAAACTCTTCCTTTGTCAGCTTGCCGGGCTTGTTGATGATCTCATCCGGAATACTGACCTTGCCGATATCGTGCAGCGCGGACGCACTCGAGATCAGCTGAATATCCTCCTGCGTCAGCGAATAGCGGTCGGTCTTCTGCACCAGACGGTTCAGCAGCACCTCGGTAATGGTGCGGATGTGCAGCACATGCGGGCCGCTCTCGCCGTTGCGGAACTCGACAATATGGCTGAAGATATTGATCATCAGGTCGCTGATCTTTTCTTTTTCGTAAATCTGCTCGGCGGCAAGCCGCATCAGCCGCTTCTGCTTGGCAGCCAGTATCAGCGCGTTGACCACGCGGCGGCGCACGACCATGCAGTCGAACGGGCGGCTGATATAGTCGGTAACGCCGAGGTCGTACGCGCGCTCGATGTGCTCGATGCCGTTCTCCGCCGAGATCATCACCACCGGGATTTCCTCGATCTGGCGGTTGTTGTTCATCGCGGTCAGTACGTCAAAGCCGTTCATCTCCGGCATGACCATATCCAGCAGGATAAGGTCGATATCGGTGTGCGTCCGCAGCAGCTCGATTGCGCGGGCGCCGTTTTCCGCCTCGATAAAATTGTATTCGTCACCCAGAATATCGGCTAAGACCGTGCGATTCAGTTCAGAATCATCTACGATCAAAATCGTGCTTTTCTCTTTCATTCGTGCTAAAACCTCCTGCCGGTCAAGCAATAGATGCCGTGATTGATTAATCACAGGCCGCATAAAACAAATTGTGTTCCTGCATGCATCTGCATGCATAAAAGCCGAGGTCTGCAGGGCAGAAAACCGGCAGGGATAACGCTAAAAGAATCCATTAGTATGATAACATTCTTTGCAGGTTGATGCAAGCTGTTTTGTTTTGAAAATGCAGATTTTAACTTTACTGGTTTACCTAAAAACGCACTTTCTGCCTGCTTTTCAGCCTGTCGGTGTAAACATGCAGTGTATCAGTATGCAAAGGGCAAGCCCGATTCCCGCAGGAATCAGCACCGCCGCCAGTGTCCACTTTGCGCTGCGCGTCTCCCGCAGGATGGTAAGGCAGGTTGTCGAGCACGGCGCGTGCGCCACAGTGAGCACCAGTGTGCAGAGCGCGGTCTGCACCGTCCAGCCGTTTGCCAGCAGCAGCGCACGGAAGGAGGCAAAGTCCACGCCGGAGGCAATCGTGCCGGATGAAAGGTAGCCCATCACGATGAGCGGCATGACCAGCTCATTCGCCGGAAAGCCGAGGATAAACGCAAGCAGTATCACGCCGTCTATCCCGAACACCCGCGCTGCCGGGTCTAAAAATGCCGTGATGTGCGACAGGATAGCTGTATTCCCTATCTGCACATTGGCAAGAATCCAGATGAGCACGCCCGCCGGAGCCGCCACGGCGGCGGCTCTCGCAAGGACGAACAGCGTCCGGTCGCGCACGCTGCGCACGATAACGCGCCCAATCTGCGGCATGCGGTACGGCGGCAGCTCGAGCGCAAACGACACCGCCTCCCCGCGCAAAACCGTTGCTGAGAGAATGCGCGACACGAGCAGCGTCAAGCCCACACTTGCCGCGATGACGCCGGTCAGCAGCAGCGCGCCGCCTGCCGCGCTGCCCGCGAAGAACACTGAGCACAGGAAAATGAGCAGCGGAAACCGTCCGTTGCACGGCGCAAAGCTGTTGGTGAGGATGGCAATCAGCCGCTCCCGCGGCGAGTCGATGATGCGGCAGCCACTTACGCCGCAGGCGTTGCACCCGAAACCCATGCACATGGTCAGGCTCTGCTTGCCGCTCGCTCTCGCGCACTGGAAGGCGTGGTCAAGCTGAAACGCCACGCGCGGCAGGTAGCCTGCGTCCTCGAGCAACGTGAACAGCGGGAAGAAGATCGCCATCGGCGGCAGCATGACCGAGACCACGGTTGCCAGTACGCGCCACAGTCCGTCGGTCAGCATCGAGACGAAAAACGGCGGCAGTCCCAGCTTCGCAAGCGCACCCGCAAACGGTGTGCCGAGTGCCAGAAGATGCGTGCTCAGCCACTCGCCCGGCAATGCCCGCACCAGAAGGGATGGAAACAGCGCCTGCGAGCAGCAACAGCGGAACGCAAAACCTGGCGCTGAGGATCACATCGTCCGCTCGGTCATCCCGCGCGCAGGCGCATTCCGGCTGTCTGACGCACGTCAGTGCGATCTCCTCCGCGCGGAGTGCCGCCGCTGCGGTTGCAATATCGTCCCTCTGTTCCTCCGTCAAATCCTCGTCCATCGCCGGATAGCGGATGGCGGTCGGGTGCGTTTCATTTTCGCCTGCCGCCGCTCGGCGTATCGCGGCTTCGAGCTCGTGCAGACCCTTTCCCTGCCGTGCGGCGCACGGTATCACCGGTATGCCAAGCTCCCGCTCGAGCGCGGCAACATCAATCTCAATGCCCTTTTTCGCGGCTTCATCCATGAGATTCAGGCACAGAATGGCGTTTTTCTGTACCTCCAGTACCTGCAAAGCGAGGATGAGGCTGCGCTCCAGACAGCCCGCGTCCGCCACGAGCACCACCGCGCACGCCTGACCCGAAACCAGAAATTCCCGTGCGGCACGCTCCTCCTCCGAGTGCGCCCGCAGCGAGTAAGTACCCGGCAGGTCGGTCAGCGTCAGACCGCCGCCGCGCAGCCTGCCCTCGGCGCACGCGACTGTTTTTCCGCTCCAGTTGCCGGTGTGCTGACGGCTGCCGGTCAGGGCGTTAAACACGGTCGATTTGCCGACGTTCGGGTTGCCCGCCAGCGCCACGGTGCGCCTCATGGCTGCACCTCGATTTGAGCGGCATCGCATTTACGCAGGGCAACCACCGCGCCGCGTATCCGGTACGCGATCGGGTCGCCCGAGAGCGCACGCCGCACACAGGTTACGCGCGTGCCCGGCACTAACCCTAAATCCTGCACGCGCCGCCGCATGCCGCCGCTGAGATGCAGCGCCGCGACCCGCGCCTGCTGTCCGTCCCGCAGCGCCGACAGCGAAATATTTGCCGAATCTGCCATCCAATCAGCCCCTTATCCATAATTTCTGCTTACAGACTATGCACTTTTGCGAAATTTGGTGCTACTCTGCCCTGCCTGCACATATAGTAAGGCAGACCCCAAAGGAGGCTCGGCTGCATATGAAAACAAGCGAATCCTATCTGCCTGAGGGCAGCTACATGGTACAGCCTGCGGTTCGGCAGGCATTTTCAACGCTCGACGCACTGCGGCAGGCGCAGGACGAGGGACGCATTCTGGAAGCCGTCGCACAGCGGTGCACCGCCGCGCACGACCTGCTGTTCGACCTCGGCATCGCGCAGGGCATCCTGCCGCGCGTGTCCTGCGCGCTCGGCGTGGCGGAGGGCGACACGCGCGAGATTGCCATCCTGTCGCGTGTAGGCAAGCCCACCTGCTTCGTCGTCACCGATATCGACGAGAGCACGGACCCGCCCACGGCATGGCTGTCGCGCACCATCGTTCAGCAGAAGGCGCAGGACCGACTACTCGATTCCCTCCGTCCAGGCGACGTGATTCCGGCGCGCGTAACGCATCTGGAGCCGTTCGGCGCGTTCGTGGACGCAGGCTGCGGCGTGCCGTCGCTCATCGGCATCGAAAATCTGTCCGTGTCGCGCATCTGCCACCCGGGCGACCGATTGACCGTCGGGCAGTCCATTCTGGCGGCTGTCCGCACCGTGGAGCCGGAAAACCGAAGAATTTCGCTCACCCACCGCGAGCTGCTCGGCACCTGGGCGCAGAACGCGGCGCTGTTCTCCGTCGGTGAGACCGTGCGCGGCGTTGTCCGCTCCATCGAGCCGTACGGCGTGTTCATCGAGCTTACGCCCAACCTGTCCGGTCTCGCGGAGCCGCGCGCGGACCTGCGGCCCGGCATGGCGGTATCCGTGTACATCAAGTCCATCCTGCCGCAGCGGATGAAGGTAAAGCTGACCGTCATCGACGTTCTCGCGCCGTATGACGCACCGACACCGCCACGGTATTTCATCACCGAAGGACACATTGATGAATGGACCTATACGCCGGTTGGGTGCGATAAAAAGCCGGTTAAAACCGTTTTCGAGTGAACAGCGAAAAAAATGGAGAATGAAACCGTCACGTTCATTCTCCATTTTCCATTATTTCTGATTTTTCACTCTATCCCAGTACGCTTTCGCGGCCTGTTCGGTCTTATTCGGGCCGTATTCGTAGTATTGTGCGCCGCGCAGCTCCTCGGGCAGATACTCCTGCTGCACCCAGTGATTCGGATACATATGCGGATACTGATACGTCAGTCCGCGGCCTAATTTCTTTGCGCCGCCGTAATGCGCATCCTTAAGGTGCGCCGGAATATCGCCGGCCCTGCCCGCCCGAATGTCGGCAATGGCGGCATCAATGCCGTTGATGGCACTGTTGGACTTGGGCGCGGTCGCCATCAAAATGATCGCCTCCGCGAGCGGAATCCGCGCCTCGGGCAATCCCAGCTGGAACGCGCTGTCCACGCACGCCTTGACAATGGCGGCGCACTGCGGGTACGCCAAACCGATATCCTCGCTCGCAATGACGAGCATGCGCCGCGCCGCGGAGATCATATCGCCTGCCTCGAGCAGCCGTGCGAGATAATGCAGCGCCGCGTCCGGGTCGGAGCCGCGCACGGACTTCTGCAGCGCCGAGAGGATGTCATAATGGCTGTCACCGTCGCGGTCGTAGCGCATATTCGAGCGCTGCGCCGCCTGCTGCGCGTCCGCGAGCGTGATGCCGTCCGCCCCCGCACCGGAGACGAGCAGCTCGACCGCGCCGAGCGCCTTTCGCACGTCGCCGCCGACCGCCTGCGCGATGTAATCCGCCACACCGTCCTCGACCGGCTTTGCGTCCTCGCCCATCGCAAGTTTCAACGCACGTTCCACTGCCCGGCGCATATCGGCAGCCTCGACCGGCTTGAACTCGAATACCGTGCAGCGGCTTAAAATCGCGTTGTAGATGTAAAAATACGGGTTTTCCGTCGTCGATGCGATCAGCGTGATCTTGCCGGTTTCGATGAACTCCAGCAGGCTCTGCTGCTGCTTTTTGTTGAAATACTGGATCTCATCAAGGTACACAAGCGCACCGTTCGGCGCAAGGAAAGTGTCCAGCTCGTCAATGATCGCCTTGATGTCGGCAATGCCCGCCGTGGTGGCGTTCAGGTGGTACAGCTTGCGGTCGGTCTGCTGCGCGATGATGGACGCGACCGTGGTCTTGCCCACGCCGGACGGCCCGTAAAATATCAGGTTCGGGATGCTGCCGCTTTCAATGACGCGGCGCAAAAGGCCGTTTTCGCCCAGTAAATGCCGCTGCCCGACCACATCGTCCAATGTCTTCGGACGGATTTTGTCTGCTAAAGGTTGGTACATAGTTTCACCTTAACCATTTTTTTCGTAGGGCGTGACAAGGTGAATTGCCCTGCAGGGCAAGAGATGGTCCTCTGGAGGACGACCTCGGCACGCCGTTGTAAACCATCTGCATACCGTTCAATGCGGCGCGCCGAGTCGTCGCGCCCTACGATTATCGTTCATATGTTATGAATTATATCATAAATTTTCGTTATCGACAAACCCTCTTGACTTTATCGCTTTATTATGATAAACTATCCCCATCAAAGAAAACGAACACAGGAGGTCTCCCCATGGACAAGCCTTTTCTCGATAAGCTGCGCAAGATCGACCCGTATGTGCCGGGCGAGCAGCCGAAAACCGACAACATCATCAAGCTGAACGCCAACGAAAACCCGTACCCGCCCGCGCCGTCCGTGACCGAGGTTCTGCGCACGTTTGACGCCGCAAAACTCGCAATTTACCCGGATGCGAACGCGAAAGCACTCAAAACCGCTATCGCAGAGCGGTTTGACCTGCAGCCGTCGCAGGTATTCCTCGGCAACGGCTCGGATGATGTGCTTGCGCTGGCGTTCCAGTCGTTCTTCTGCTCGGACAAGCCCATTCTCTATCCGGACATCACCTACTCGTTCTATCCGGTCTGGTGCGATCTGTTCCGCATTCCGTACGAAAACATGCCGCTCGACGAGGATTTCTGCGTCAATGTGCGTGATTACGACAAGCCGAACGGCGGTATCGTGCTGCCGAACCCGAACGCGCCGACCGGACGCGGCGTAACGCTCGAGTTCCTCGAGGACCTGCTGCAGCACAATCAGGACTGCGTTGTCATCATCGACGAGGCGTATGTGGACTTCGGCGCGCAGAGCGCGGTTCCGCTGCTGGATAAATACGAAAACCTGCTCATCGTGCAGACAACCAGCAAGTCGCGCTCGCTCGCGGGCATGCGCATCGGCTATGCGCTCGGCTCGGAGACGCTGATTTCCACGCTCGAAGCGGTTAAAAACTCGTACAACTCGTACACGATGGACGCCATCGCACTCGCTGTCGGTGAGGCATCCATCCGCGACGAGGACTATTTCCAGCAGACCTGCCGCAAGGTCAGCACCACCCGCGACCGCTCGGCGGAGGCGCTGCGGGCGCTCGGTTTTACCGTACTGCCGTCGCTGACAAACTTCCTGTTTGTCACCCATCCGAACAAGAAAGCGCCGGATATCTTCGCCGCCCTGCGCGAAAAGGGTATCTTTATCCGCTATTTCAAGCTGCCGCGCATTGATAATTACCTGCGTATCACCGTCGGCACGGATGAGCAGATGGATAAGCTGATTGCAGCATTGAAAGAAATCCTCTAAATAATTGAGAATTGAAAATGGAGAATGGAGAATGAACCTTAGATGGAGCATTCTCCATTTTTTCATTTATATTGTGCAAATTTGTTGGAATTTGGACACGCAATGCGCGCCCCTACAAGGATTTGCCATGTGCAGGAAGATACACCAACCTGCAATCGTTATCGACCGTAGGGGCGCGCATTGCGCGTCCTTTGTTTACGGTATGCACCGGCTTTCATACCAACCTGCACTATCCATTCATTTTCCATTTTCCATTCTCCATTCTCAATTTTCCATTCTGCACAACGAAAAATCCCTCTCGTTTCCGAGAGGGATTTTCCTTTACCTGCTTGGCGTATCATAACTTCTTGCCCGTTCGCTGTCCGCAATACCCTTGGTGGTCGGGTCATTGACGGCGTTCCACACGCTCGACAGCACAAGGAACAGGCAATACGGATTGCGCACCGCATTGCAGAGCAGCGCGCCGACGCTCTCCCAGGTGGTGAGGTCAGCGGCGGTCAGACCGGCATACGCCAGCACCGCGGCGAACGCACTCACAACAATCTGCACCCAGAACACCGGATTTCTAAGCCGCACCTTCCAGTTCACTCGACTTCCTCCTTTTCCAAATCGGAAATGCGGTGGTTTGCCACGCGGACACGCTCGTCCAGCAGCGCGACTGCCTGCTCCAGCCTGAAGGTTCGGGTGATGAGGTTATTGTGCTTTTCGACCTTCTTTTCAAGCTGCTCGATGCGGTAATTGACCAGCTTGCCGGAGACGATAATGCCGCCGGCCGTGCCCGCCAGCGTCCCCAGCAGGCTCAGTCCCGCAATGATGATCTCAGCTGACACGTTTTCACCTCCTTGCTTCGCATAAGTGCCTGCACCCATACGCCGTTCGGCGGCGAAAATTGACCACGAATGGTCAACTCGGTCGAAATTTTTTTATTTTTCTTTGAGCGCACCCTTTTTGATGTTCGCCTGCAGAATGTTATCCGTCAGCTTATACAGGTACGCCGAGCCTTTCTCCGTGCGGCTCTGGCGGCCGTAGACCTGCTTTGCGGTCACATCGTGGTCGGCCCAGTCGCTGCCGCCGTTGCTGTTGTTGAGCAGAAGCGGCTGTAGATTGTCCATCGCGTGGGCAAAGTGCGCCTCGGCGGTCTCGTCGGCCTCAAATTCGTCAAAAACAGCCATCAGCCCGCGTTTCTGGTCGTCCGGCAGGAGCGAATAAATGCGCTGCTTTGCCGCGTCCTCGCGTGCCTTCTGCGTCTTCAGACCGTCGGCGTCGTAGGCGTAGGTGTCGCCTGCGTCAATCTCCACCACATCGTGCATCAGGCACATGAGCATGACGCGCGCCACATCCACCGGCTCGTTGGAATATTCCTGCAGCAGATACGCCATGACAGCCATGTGCCATGCGTGCTCGGCGTCGTTCTCGCGGCGGCCGTGGCCGGAGAGATGCGTCTGCCGGAAAATGTTCTTCTCCTTGTCGATCTCGAGAATGAAATTCAGCTGTTTCTGCAGCCGTTCGTCCATAAATCCATCTTCCTTTCGATATGAAAAAACGGGTACAGCCTGCGCCATACCCGCCGAATTATTTATCTTTGAGGAGCGTGTTCAGCTCTTCCATAAAGGTGTTGATGTCCTTAAACTGGCGGTAGACCGAGGCAAACCGCACATACGCGACCTCATCAACCTTACGCAGCTGCTCCATGACAAGCTCACCGATGACCTTGCTGGAGACCTCGCTTTCGAGCGAGCCGAACAGCTTCTGCTCGACGTGATCGACGATCTGTTCCAGCTGCATCAGCGAAACCGGGCGTTTCTCGCACGCCTTCACCAGACCGTTGAGCAGCTTCTGGCGGTCGTACGCCTGCCGGGTGCCATCGCGCTTGATCAGCATAAGCGGCATGCGCTCCACCGTCTCGTAGGTGGTAAAGCGTTTTCCGCAGTGGAGACATTCACGCCGGCGGCGGATGCTGGTACCCTCGTCCGTCGGACGGGAGTCCACGACCTTGCTGTCTTCAAAGCTGCAAAATGGGCACTTCATCGTACTTCCCCCTTGTGAACACCGCTTCACGCGCGTGGTTTGTTATCTGTCTGCTGTTATTATACTACGCGGGGTGCTGTTAAGTCAATTTTTTATTGTGATAAAGCGGCACCTTTTCCTGCACTGCCCTCCGGGCGGCTCCTTTTCTGCACCGGCTGACCGGGGTACTCGAACTGCCGCAGGCGGGTTCGTATCCCCCGCTCCCCCTGCGCCGATAAACGGACGCAAAAAGGCACCCGAACGGGTGCCTTTTCGATAGTCGTTAGATCTTGCGGCGGCGGCGGAACTTCTTACGGAAGAAGCCCCACAGACCGGTAGACAGCATAACGGACGACCAGCCGCCGGCCAGGATACCGACGATCAGCGGCAGGGTGAACTGCTTGAGCGACGGAACACCGAGGATGTATACCATGCCGATGGTGAACAGCGTGGTAAGCGTGGTGTTGATGGTACGGCCCATGGTCTGCCAGATGCTCTTCTCGCCGATGACCTCAAACGGCTCCTTGCGCGCGGTGCGCAGGTTCTCACGAACGCGGTCGAATACGATGATGGATGCGTTGATGGAGTAGCCGAGGATGGTCAGTGCAGCAGCAATGAAGTTGCTGTCGAGCGGAATCTGCAGCAGAACGTAAACGCTCAGCATAACGAGCAGGTCGTGAACCAGGCAGCAGATCGCAGCCAGACCACTGGTAAGCTCGAAGCGGAAGGTGATGTACACCAGCATCAGCAGGATTGCAAGGATCGAGCAGATGAATGCCGAACGCTGCAGGTCGCTGCCGACAGAAGCGGATACGTCGTTGTTGTTGAGGATGTCGGTGTCAGCAAGGCTGTACTTCTCCAGCATCTTGTCGATCACGGCAGCACGCTGCTCGGAATCGATCGAGGTGGAGCGGATCAGCACGTCCTCGTTGCCGTCACCGGAGGAGGTTACAGAGGATGCATCCACACCGGTTGCGTCCTTGAACAGATCGCTGACCTCGGTCTGGATATCCTGCGTAACGGCGGTATGCATGTTGAACTCCATCTCGGTACCGCCGGCAAAGTCGATGCTCAGGTTGAACAGGTTCTTGCCGAACGGCAGCAAGATCAGCGCGATCAGGCCGGTTACGATCAGTACGACAGAAATACCGCTGAAGATCTTGAAGTTCTTGAGGATCGGGAAATGCTTCTTCTCTTCCTTGCGCTCGCGCAGGCCGTAAGCCTTCGGATTGCGGATGTGGAAATCCACCATGCGTCTGAGCAGGAAGTGGGTGATGGTCAGCGCAGTGAACATGGACACGATAACACCGATGCCCAGCGTGGTAGCGAAGCCGACGATCGTGCCGGTGCCAAGGAAGAACAGCACGCCGCACGCGATCAGGGTGGTGATGTTGGAGTCCAGAATTGCGGTGAACGCACGCTTGAAGCCGGAGTCAATGGCGCTCTTGACGGTCTTGCCGGCAGCCATTTCCTCCTTGATGCGCTCGAAGATAATGACGTTTGCGTCAACCGCCATACCGATGGACAGGATGATACCTGCAATGCCCGGCAGGGACAGGTTTACGCGGATCAGGCTGAACAGCAGCGCCTCGATAACCATGTAGAAGCACAGAGCGAAGCAGGAAACAACGCCCGGAATGCGGTACATGATGATCATGAACAGCATAACGAGTACCAGACCGATCAGGCCTGCCTTCAGGTTGAGCTCATCGCGTCAGCGCCGAGCCGGGCCGACAGAGCGAAGCTCTACCTGCTTGAGCGAGAACGGAATCTGACCTGCGTTGATGAGGTTTGCCAGCTCGGTCGCGCTGTCGCGGGTGAAGTTGCCGGTGATAACACAGCTGTCGTTGTCGATCTTCTCGGAAACGGACGGAGCAGAGATGATCTGTTTGTCCATTACGATGTACAGTTGGTTGGTGCCGTCCGTGCGGGCAGCAACGGAGCCGGTCGCCTCAGCGAACTTTTCCTTGCCCTCGGAGGTGAACTGCACTTCAACGTAGTGCTGATCGGACATGCCGTTGGTCGGGTTGCCGTAGCCGTAGGACGCCTTCTTGATGTCCGAGCCGGACAGCCACTCCTTGCCGTCGGCATCGAGGAAGGTCAGCTGAGCGGTGGTGCCCAGGGTCTGAACCGCTTCCTCCGGGTTGGTGATCTGCGGGATCTCAACCGTTACGCGGTTCTCGCCGCTGAGGGATACGGTAGCCTCGGTAAAGCCCTTGTCGGTCAGACGCTGACGAATGACCTTCTGTACCGAGTTCATGTCGTCGGACAGGTTGTTGGTGTCGTAGCCGTCCGGGATTTCGGCCTCGTATACGATACGGGAGCCGCCGACCAGATCCAGACCCAGACGGATACCGTTGTCGGTATCGAGTACGCTCGGGAAGATGGCCTTCAGACCGGAGTCTGTCGTGTCTGCGGAATCGGTCGAAGCCGAGTCAGCAGAGGTGTTAGCAGACGCATCCGTGCTGTCTGCCGTGTTGTCCGGCCTTGTCTGCGCTGCTGTCGGTAGACGAGGTATCGCTCGTATCCGTCGCAGACGTGTCGGACGTTGCCGTGTTCCGGAACGGCATGGTCCAGCCGCCCGGAATGTACACTCCTGTTACCGCCGTCACGCCGAAGAAAATGATGATCAGCATGACCGCGATAAAGGAAGTTACACTCTTTTTCACTTGCAAGTGCCTCCTTTAATTTTTTTGTTACACAACTGATTTAGTATACAGCATAATAGCCAAAAAGTCAATCATTCTGCACATATTGTATAACAATTCCGCGCCTGTGGCGCGTATGCAATAGAATATCCCGCCGTGCGGGATATTCATAAAAAGGCAGGGCGTGTACGCGCAGCGTGGCAATAAAGCCACGCAAGAACAGCGCCTGCCTTTTATACAAGTAAGCATATTTGTGTGCCGCGTGCGACGCGCAAATATGCGCCTGATAATCCGCGCCGTGCGCGGTACATCCTGTCTCGTTTCAGACTGTAGTCTGAAACGAATCAAAGGTTAATCTCAACCTTTACATCTTCGCCAGTCAGATAAGGTGCAATGGCAGGACGAACACACTCGTTCAGGAACTCGTCTACCTGAGACGGGCAGCGGCCGATGTAAGCGGACGGGTCGAGGTGCTCGAGGATCTGCTCACGGGTCATGCCGAACATCGGGTCGCCGGCAATGCGGTCAACCATATCGTTCTCGAGGCCCTCCTCCTTGATGCGCTTGCCCGCAGCCATGGAGTGCTCACGGATGCGCTCGTGCAGGTCCTGACGATTGCCGCCGCGCTTTACGGCGTCCATCATGATGTTCCGGTTGCCATGAACGGCAGCTCGTTCATAACGTGCGCCTCGATGACCTTCGGGTAAACGACCAGACCGGAAACGACGTTGATCATGATGTTGAGAATTGCGTCAACGGCAAGGAATGCCTCCGGCACGGAAATGCGCTTGTTCGCAGAGTCGTCGAGCGTGCGCTCGAACCACTGGGTAGCCTAGGTGAACGCCGCGGTTCAGGCTGTCGCAGATGACGTAGCGCGCCAGTGCGCAGATACGCTCGGAACGCATCGGGTTGCGCTTGTACGGCATAGCGGACGAGCCGATCTGGTTCTTCTCGAACGGCTCCTCTACTTCTTCAGGTGCTGCAGCAGACGCAGGTCGGTTGCGAACTTGGAAGCGGATTCTGCGATACCGGCGAGCGTTGCGAGCGTCTGCGCGTCGATCTTGCGGGAGTAGGTCTGGCCGGAGACCGGAACCACGCCTGCAAAGCCGAAATCATCGGCAATGCGCTTCTCCAGCTCCTTAACCTTGCTCTCGTCGCCGTCAAACAGCTCCATGAAGGACGCCTGCGTGCCGGTCGTGCCCTTGCTGCCGAGCATGCGCAGGTTTTCGATGCGGTATTCTACCTCATTCAAATCCATCAGCAGCTCGTTCATCCACAGGGTAGCGCGCTTGCCGACCGTGGTCAGCTGCGCCGGCTGGAAGTGGGTGAAGCCGAGGGTCGGTGGGACTGTGCGCATCCGCGAACTGCGCCAGCTTGTCCAGTACGGTCGCCAGCTTTTTGCGAACCAGCAGCAGACCCTCGCGGATCTGGATGATGTCGGTATTGTCGCCGACATACGCGCTGGTAGCGCCGAGGTGGATAATGCCGGCCGCCTTGGGAGCCGCCTTGCCGAAGGTATAAACGTGCGCCATAACGTCATGGCGTACCTCCTTCTCGCGCTGACGGGCACATCGTAGTCGATGTCGGTCAGGGCGCGGCCATCTCGTCCACCTGCTCCTGCGTGATCGGCAGACCGAGCGCTCGCTCCGCCTTAGCCAGCGACAGCCACAGCCGACGCCAGGTGGAGAACTTCATCCGAGGAGAAGGGAGCATCTCCTTGGAAGCGTAGCGCGAAGAAAGCGGGCTTCGTACACGTTGTTCATGTTATTCGTCCCTTTCCGGGTGTATTTTATCCAAATTATAACGAAATAACGGACTTGGATGGTGTCTAATCTTCCATAACAGTCCGATTTTAGTTTAACACTTTGCACCGGTCATTTCAAGCAAAACCGACCGGTTTTGCGCTATCTTGTAGCAATAAACAAAGTTTGCAGCGGTTTCGCCGTTAGATTTTGCGTCCTCCCCTTTTTCCTGCACCGGAAAGCCGGGGCACACGAACTGCGTTAGCGTGTTCGCCCTGACGGGGCGGCTCTTTTTTCCTGCACCGACTGACCGGGGCGCGCGAACTGCGTCAGCGTGTTCGCCCTGACGGGGCGGCTCTTTTTCCTGCACCGGCTGACCGGGGCGCGCGAACTGCGTTCGCGGGTTCGCCCTGACGGGGCGGCTCCTTTCCTGCACCGGAAAGCCGGGGCGCGCGAACTGCGTTAGCGTATTCGCCCTTTCCGGGCGGAGAGTTTTCCGCTGAACCTCAGCGGGGGGATTCGCCGTCTGCGGACGGCGGGAACGTCGCGGCGCCCGCCGCGGGGGAAAGGAAGGACAACCTGCGGTTTTCCTTCCTCTTTGAACTCCTACCTTTCCCTTGCTTGCTAATCTAGCGCAGATTGTATATGAATGCTTCGAACGGCAAAGTCGGGTTACCTCAGCGTTTGTTTCGCAACATATTCGCAGTTCACAGATAGATTACTGCTACACATACGGGCTACTCTACGCTGGGTGCGGCATAACAGTGCCGCACGATTCGTCAGCGCGTTGTTACGGATAGTTTCTGCGAGGATAAATTGTACCAAACGCCTAATTCGCAGGTGCCGTGCGTTACAACATGCCAAAGAGTTGCGCGACACGGATATGTCGCGCCTGCGTGGATTTAACCGTATGTGTAGCAGTACGCTGTCTGTGAACTGCGAAAAGGCGGAGAAAGACATGCTGTGGTAACCCGACTGCCGTTCCCCTATTTTCGAAGCGGTCGCCGGTCTCCGGTCTGCGCCAGACTAAGAAATAAAAGGAAGTGGGAGTTAAGAGGGTAGAAACCTTGGTGTCTACCCTCTTGCCCCGCCGCGGGGCGCGGCACGTTCCCGCGCTCCGCAGAGCGCAACTCCCCGCTGAGGTTCAGCGAAAAAACTCCCGCCCGTTAGGGGCGAACACGCTAACGCAGTTCGCGCGCCCCGGTCAGCCGGTGCTGAAAAAGACTGCCGCCCGTCAGGGACGAACCCGCCTGCGGCAGTTCGCGTCCCCCGCTCAGCCGGTGCTGAAAAAGACTCCCGCCCGTCAGGGGCGAACCCGCCTGCGGCAGTTCGCGTCCCCCGCTCAGCCGGTGCTGAAAAAAGCTGCCGCCCGGAAAGGATGAACCGCCTGCGCGGTTCAAGTGCCCCAGAGGGTCGGTGCAGAAAACAAAAGAACAGCACCCTTTTCAGAGTGCTGCTCAGAATTACGAATGCTTACGCGTTTTTGATAAACGCCTCAAGGCGGTCGAGGCCCTTGTCAATCTCGGTGAGCGAGGTCGCATAGCTCCAACGGACGAAGCCCGGCGCGGCAAATGCGGTGCACGGAACGGTCGCAACCAGACCCTTCTCAAGGAACAGCTGCGCGAAGTCCTCGGCGCTCTCGATGACCTTGCCGTACATGGTCTTGCCGAGGAAGCCCTTCATGTTCATCATAACATAGAACGCGCCCTCCGGCTTGATGCAGGAAACGCCCTCGATCTGGTTCATGCGCTCTACCAGATGGTCGCGGCGCTGCTCGAACGCCTGCTTCATCACCTGCATATCCTCCTGCGGGCCGGTCAGTGCAGTGATAGCTGCCTGCTGGGAAATGGTGGACGGTGCAGAGGTGGAGTGGCTCAGGTAGTTCGCCATCACCTTGGCCAGCTGCGGATTGGACGCGCTGTAGCCGATACGCCAGCCGGTCATCGCGTAGCTCTTGGACACGCCGTTGACCAGAATGGTGCGCTCCTTCACGTCCTCGCCCAGAGAAGCGAACGATACGAACTCATTGTTATCATATACAAGGTTGCAGTAAATCTCATCCGCGATAACGTAGATGTTATGGCGGCAGCAAACCTCAGCGATCGCCTCCAGCTCAGCCTTGGTGTATACCATGCCGGTCGGGTTGGACGGAGAGTTCAGCATGAACACCTTGGTCTTGTCGGTGATGGCGGCGTCCAGCTGCTCTGCGGTGATCTTGAAGTCCGCCTCCTCGGTTGCGGCTACGATGACCGGGATTGCACCTGCCTGCTTTACCATCTCGGAGTAGCTTACCCAGTACGGAGCCGCGATAACGACCTCATCGCCCGGGTTGCACAGCGTCATCAGCGCGATATAGACCGAGTGCTTTGCACCCGAAGCCACAACGATCTGCGTCGGCTCGTAGTCCAGACCGCAGTCCTCCTTCAAACGGTAGCAGGCTGCCTTGCGCAGGTCCATCAGACCGGCTGCCGGCGTGTACTTGGTCTGGTTGTTCTCAATGGCCTCGATACCGGCCTGCTTGATGTGCTCCGGCGTCGGAAAATCCGGTTCACCGGCACCAAAGCCGACAACGTCCTTGCCCTCTGCCTTCATCTGCTTGAACAGCGAATCAATGGCCAGCGTCGTGGACGCCTGCACACCTGCTGCAATCTTGGAAATCGGCTTCAATGCCATGCTCAGCACTCCCTTATATCTCTCATCAGTTATCATGTGCTTTTATTATATGCCTGCGAATTTATTTTTGCAAGTCCTGACAGAACAAATTGCAAAATCGACACAATAAAAAAACCCGCCGATATTGGCGGGTCAGGTGTGGAATTTTCACAAAACACGGTCGCGTGAGAAGATAATCAGAGCTGTTCCCCGTTCAATCGTGACGGCAAAGCGGCTGTTCGGTTTTGCCTCGTTCGAGGTGGAGATCATGCCGACACGGGTAACCGTGCCGTTCGTTAATTCATATTTTGCATTCTCGATGGTCACGCCCTCGAGCACCGCGTCCATCGGCACGACCGAGAAGTAGGTAAACGTCTCCGGCATGATGAATTCCTGCCGTCCGCCCTGATGCAGCTCGACGCGGTTGTACGGATCGAGGATGGTCAGGTGGCCGCCGAGCGTTTTTGCTTCCTCGAGCAGCGAGAGATTTGCCAGCATATGGTCGATGCGCCCGCCGGTCGCACACACGAGCGTTGCCTCGCGGCAGCCGCGGCGGAACACCTCCCGCAGACAGCTCTGCGAATCCGTGTCGTCCTTCTCAGGTCTCAGCAGGATCACATCGTCGCCCTCTACCTCGGTCATGGAATCCCGGTCGGAGATCATGAAATCCGGGTGCAGACCGAGCGCCCGCGCATGCCGCAGGCCGCCGTCCGCACACGCAACGAGCGCGTCCGGATGCTCGCGCAGAAACGCGCGGATGTAACCGTAATCGGTTTCCGGTGCAGCCGCAAAAATCAGCGCGTGCCGCCCTTGGTAAGTTCCCATTCCTTCAGATCCTTTACACTTTCATACAGCTTTACATAGCTTTCGTGACGGGTTTTCGCAATTTCTCCGTTCTCGACCGCCGCGAGAACGGCGCAGCCCTTTTCCTTGACATGCGCGCAGCCGGTGAATCTGCACTGCCCGATGTACGGCTCGAACTCCGGAAACGCATACTGCAGATCCTCGGCAAGAACCAAATCCATCTGCTCGGTCTCAAACGAGGAGAAGCCGGGCGTGTCCGCGATGTAGCCACCGCCTTCGATCGGGTGCAGCTCCACATGACGGGTGGTGTGCTTGCCGCGGCCGATCTTGTCCGAAATCGCACCGACCTCAGCGCCGAACGAGCTGTCCAGACGGTTGAGCACGCTCGACTTGCCGACACCCGAGTTGCCCGCAAACGCGCTCACCCTGCCGCGGATGCGTTCGCGCAGTGCGTCAATGCCCTCGCCGGTGTGCGCGCTCACGCGCAGCACCTCGATGCCGCTTTTGCGGTAGGTTTCATACAGCTCGTCACCCGGATTCGCGTCCGTCTTGTTGATGACGACCAGTGCGTCCATGTTCTTGTGCACCGCGATCGCCGTTACCTTGTCGATCAGGAACGGGTCGGTCACCGGCGGTGCCGCGCTCGCCACGGCAACGACCAGATCCAGATTCGCCACAGCCGGCCGGATCAGGCTGTTCTTGCGCGGCGCGATCGTCTGCAGATAGCCGGTGCCGTCCTCCGGCTGGATTTCCAGCGTTACCCGGTCCCCGACGATAGGCTTGCTCCACGGTCTTGCGTGGAACCGTCCGCGTGCTTTTGCATTCATGAGACCCTCGGCGGTATCCACATAGTAGAAACCGCCGATGCCCTTCAGAATGATCCTTCGATCAAACTTAATTCCTCCGTTTTTAACTGAATGTGTACGTCTGCGAGGTAGTCGAACCGTCCACGCTGACCGTGTAACATCATGGTCGCCCACCGAGCCGCTCACCGAGATAGACGTGCTGCCGCTCGTGCTGCAGGTGTCGTCATACTGGATCACGCCGTCCACATAGATGATAACATGCGCGGTATCCGTGTTGTCCGGCAGCGAAACCGGAATGGTCGCACTCTGCCGAGGCTCGGCGTATCGTCGTAGTCGCCATCGCCGTTGTCCTGACCGCCGGAATTGCCGCCGCTGTTATTATCCTGCGAGTTATTGTTCGATGTGCTCTTGCCCTTGGAGATCTGGATGTTGACCGTGCTGCCCTTGGTCACCTCAGCACCGGCATCCTGCGACTGCCATACGACCGATCCCGCTTCCGCAGAGCTGTCCACCGAGTCTACCGAGCCGATCTTCAGGCCCTTTGCCTCCAGCGCCGCACGTGCTTGGTCCTCGGTCATGCCGAGCAGACCGGGCACGGAGACGTTTTCGTTATCGTCCTTCTGCTTGCCCTTGCTGATATAGACGGTCAGCGTCGCGCCCTTTTCCAGCTCGGTGCCCGCCTCCGGGTCGGTGCGGATGACCTTGCCTTCCTCCACGTCGTCGCTGTATTCCTCAACGACCTCGCACTTGATGTCGTGCGATGCCAGCGCCGCCTGCACATAATCGAGCGTCTTGCCGGTAAAGTCGATCACCTTGTAGGTATCCTTGACGTTTTCGCCGCCCGAGGATACCGTTACCGTGATGATCGTACCCTTGGTTGCCTTTTTCTTGCCGTCGCCGTCCGGGTCCTGCTCGAGTATCTCACCGACCGGACGGTCGGATTCCTGCCGTTCGGTCGCTTCCTTTACCGTGAAGTTGTCGGTTATATCCGGGTCGGCCATCACTTCGTCGATATTGCGCCCGATGAGGTCGGGCACGATAATCTTCTCCGACTTGTCACTGCTGCCGGTGATCATCAGAATGCCGACCAGCAGCAGACTGATCACCGCAATCACGCCGACCGCCATGCCGACCGCCATGCCGGGGCGCTCGGCCAGCTTTTCAAAAAAGCCGTCCGGCTCATCCTGCTCCTTCCTGCGGAAACCGGTGCGGGTGCGGGTCTGCGTGCGCGTGCGCGTGCGGGTGCGCGGCGCAGCTGCGCCCTCAACGGAAGCGGCTTCATGCTCTGCCGCACTGCGGCGCGCCGCGCGCTGAATGTCCGCGCCGATGATCTGCGTCTCGCCCGAGTTGTCCTCGCTTGCCACATAGTGGAAGCGTGCATTCGGGTCCGAGCGGAGCACCTCCATGTCCTCGTACATCTTTTCCGCGGATTCATACCGGCGGCTGATGTGCGCACTCATGGCGTGCATGACAATATCGTCCATGCCCTTGGGGATGCCCGGCACAAACGCACTCGGGATGATCGGCACCTCATTGATGTGCTGCATGACGATCTGGAGCGCGGTTTCGCCCTCAAACGGCAGCTTGCCGGTCAGCATCTCGTACATCATCACGCCGAGTGAGTACAGGTCGGTGCGGTAATCAATTTTGCTGCCCTTGGCCTGCTCCGGCGAGATATAGTGCACCGAGCCGATGGCCTCCTGCACCACGCGGGTCTCCTGCGCGGCAGCGAACGAGGCAATGCCGAAATCGGTCAGCTTTGCCGTGCCGTCCCGCAGGATGATAACGTTCTGCGGCTTAACGTCCTGATGGATGATGCCGCGCGAGTGTGCGTGCATGAGCGCGCGGGCAACCTGCTCAGCGAAGAAAATGGTCTCCTCCCACGACAGATGGCCTTTGCGCTGCAGATACTGCTTGAGGGTGATGCCCTCAATCAGCTCCATAACGATATAATCCGTGCCGTCCTCGCTGCCGACGTCGAACACGGAAACAATATTGTGGTGGCTCAGCTTGGCAACGGCGCGCGACTCAATGGAGAACCGCTTGCGGATATCCGGGTCCTCCGCGAACTCTTTTTTGAGCACCTTGAGTGCCACATCGCGCCCGAGAACGGTATCCCGCGCCCGATAAACGACCGCCATGCCGCCGACGCCGACGATTTCCTCAATCTGATAGCGTCCGCCGAGCATACTGCCGATATATTTATCCATAGTCCGTCACGCTCCCTGCTTTTTACCGAGGGTGAACAGCGCAACGGTGATGTTGTCGCGGCCGCCGCCGTCAAGCGCCAGCTGCAGCAGCGCATCACCGGCCAGCTCGAGCGTCGGCGCGTTTGCCAGCACCTCCGCGATCCGGCTGTCCTCCGCCATGCCGGTCAGACCGTCCGAGCAGAGCAGCAGCATGTCCTTTTCGTTCAGGCGCACTTCAAACAGGTCGCCTTCGACACACGGCTCCACGCCTACCGCACGGGTGATGAGGTTTTTCTGCGGATGGGTGCGCGCATCCGCCTCGGTGATCTTGCCGCGGCGGCGCATTTCCTCCACATAGGAGTGGTCCTCGCTGATCTGGTGCATGGCTTCGCCGTCAAAGCGGTACGCGCGGCTGTCGCCCACGTTGATGACGGTCGCGCAGTCGCCCTGAATGAGCGCGGCAACCAGGGTCGTGCCCATGCCGCGGAACTCCGGCTGCCTGCCTGCCAGAGAGAAAACCGTCTCGTTCGCCTGCTTGAGCGCCTGCGTCAGCAGGTTCTGCCGAGCCGTTTCGTCCAGCGTGCCGCTTAAAGCGTCACCCGCGGACTCGATAAAGCTCTGCGCGGCAAAGCGGCTGGCTACGTTGCCCGCATTTGCACCTCAGCCCATGCCGTCGCACACGACGAGGAGCGCGGTCCGGTTGTCCTCCCGCGCTTCGATCTGAAAAATATCCTGATTGGTCGGGCGCACCCGTCCCTTATCGGTCAAGCCGAAATATTCCATTTCACAACCTCCTTCGATTGTGTTTATATGTGAGAATATTCAAGTTAATCACGAGAACTGCTCTTTCCGTCCTCCTTCAGCTGCCGCTGACGGAGCTGACCGCAGGCCGCATCAATATCCGGACCCAGCTTGCGCCGTACCGTTGCGGTAACGCCGCGCTTCTCGAGCGCCTGCTGGAACCTGCGGACGGTTTCCGGCCTGGACGGCTTCAGCGGACTTTCCGCCACCTCATTCAGCGGAATGAGGTTGACGTGCGCCGGTCTTCCTTTCAGCAGCTTCGCCAGCAGGTCGGCCTGCCACGGGCGGTCGGTCTTGTCGCGCGCCATCATGTACTCGTAGGAAATGCGCCGTCCGGTGGTGTCGAAATAGTACCGGCACGCCTTCATCAGGCGCTCGACCGGATACGCGTCGTTCACCGGCATGATGGACGAGCGTGTTTCGTCATCCGGCGCGTGCAGCGATACGGACAGCGTGATCTGCAGCTTTTCCCGTGCTAACATCTCTATTCTATCAGCAATTCCGCTGGTTGACAAGGAGATATGGCGCTGTCCGATGTTGATTCCCTCCGGGCAGCTCACCAGATGCAGGAACTTGAGCACGTTGTCGTAGTTGTCGAGCGGCTCGCCGGTGCCCATCAGCACAATGTTGGAGACCTTTTCGCCGCTGTCCTTCTGCATGAACAGGATTTCGTCCAGAATTTCGCCTGCGGACAGACTGCGCGTGCGTCCGCTGAGTCCCGACGCGCAGAACTTGCAGCCCATCCGGCAGCCGACCTGCGTCGAAACGCAGACGGACACGCCGTGCTCGTAGTGCATCAGTACGGACTCCACGCAGTTGCCGTCCCGCAGACGCCATAAGTATTTCACCGTGCCGTCAACGCGGCTCACCTGCTTGGGGCGACTCGGTACGGTCAGCAGGAAATTTTCCGCAAACGCGCCCGTAAGTCCTTGATAAGTTGACATCTTCAAAGGACTCCACACCCTCGTGAAGCCATTTGAAGATCTGTCCCGCACGGAACGGCTTTCGCCCATCTCTTCAGGGCAGCCTTTAATTCTTCTATTGATAATGATTTAATTTCAGTCATTATTTTCACCTTTGAATTGAGAATGGAGAATGGAGAATTGAGAATTGCGGTATCGCGCTGTGCGCGATGATTGAATAACGGCGCATTGCGCCGCACATTCATTTTCCATTTTCCATTCTCAATTTTCCATTATTAAACCTTCCGGTGCATTTTCGCAATAAAGAATCCATCCGTATTGTGAACGGGCGGCAGCAGCGTCACCATACCGTCTGCCCTCTCCGCAGACCGGATGCGTCCACGAAACCGCTTCAAACCGGGTTTTCGGTGAGAAACGCGCGGACAACGTCCTCGTTTTCCCGCTGCAGGATGGTACAGGTCGAGTAGACGAGCGTGCCGCCCTTCTTTACATACTGTGCACAGTTTGCAAGGATTCTCGCCTGAATCTCCGGCAAAGTCCGGATTTCGTCCGGATTCTTGAACCGGATTTCGGGTTTCTTGCGGATAATGCCCAGTCCCGAGCAGGGCACGTCGCACAGCACAACGTCCGCGCTGTCCTTCCACTCCTCACGGCAGACCGATGCGTCCTGCAGCTCGGTGCGGATATTCGGCAGTCCGAGGCGGGCTGCGCCGTCGCGGATGCGCTTCAGCTTGTGCTCGTAAATATCGCACGAGGTGACGCTGCCTTTCCCCTGCATTTTTTCAGCCATGGCAAAGCTCTTGCCGCCGGGCGCCGCGCAGCAGTCGAGCACGGTGCTGCCCGGTTTCGGGTCAGCAACCGCCGCCGCGAGTGCGCTTGCCGCGTCCTGCACGGTCACGCGGCCCTCGATAAACGCCGGAAGCGCGGCTGCGTCTCCGCCGCTGCACAGCAGGATTTCCGGGAATGCCTCGTGCGGCTGCACAGTCAGTCCGGCGGCCTCCAACTCTGCCTGAGCCTCGGCAGACGTGCATTTCATCGTGTTCACGCGCACCGAAATCGGCGCGTCCGCGTTATCCGCCTGACAGATTTTCTGCGTCAGCTTCTGACCGTACTGCTCGGAAAGCAGGCGCACGAGCCACTCCGGGTGACTGTACTGCAGTGCGTAGTAGCTTTCCTTATCCGGGCAGTTCAGGCGCGGCAAAGAGCCGTTTTGGACCGCATTTGCGGCATTTCTCAGCACCGCATTGGCAAAGGCGACCGTGCGGTCATTTGCATGGCAGTAGTGCTTGACCAGCGCGACCGTCTCGGCAACCGCCGCATGCGCGGGAATCTTATCCATCAAGATCAGCTGATACAGACCCATCCGCAGGCACGCCAGCACGCGCGGCGCGATCTTTTTCAGCCGCACGCTTGAGAAGTGCCGCAGGTACCAGTCCAGTAAAATTTGGTTCTGCACCGTGCCGTAGGTCAGCCGCGAGGCCAGCGCCGCATCGCGGCTGTCCAGTCCCGCGCGGGATAAATAGTGGTGCAGCGCACCGTCCGACCAGGCGGCCTCCTCTGCCATGGAAAACAGCGAAAATGCCGCCACCTCACGCGGTGTTGTGGGACGTTTATCTATCATTGCGGTCTCTTCCTCCAAAAATCAGCACCAGACGCAGCAGCTGTGCCAGCGAGGTCGCCAGTGCGGCAACATAGGTCAGCGCCGCCGCCGTGAGCGTTTTCGCCATCGGGTACCTTCGTCTGCGGTCAGCAGGCCGTTCTGCTGAATGGTCTGCAGTGGCGCGGCGGGATGCGTCCAGCTCCACCGGCAGGGTCACCAGCTGGAACAGCGTGGACAGACCGAACGCCGCAATGCCGATCGTGACGAGCGTGCTCGTGTTGAGGAGCAGGCCGAGGATCAGCAGCGGCATCGCCGCCATCGAGCCGAACTGCGTCAGCGGGATGATCGCCGCACGCAGCTTGATCGGCGCATAGCCGATGGCGTACTGCACTGCGTGCCCTGCCTCGTGCGCGGCAACGCCGATGGACGCCACCGACGTGGACGAGTACACCGCACTCGACAGCCGAATGACGTTGCTTCTCGGGTCAAAATGGTCGGTCAGCTTGCCGGAAACGTACTCAATCCGCACACCGGAAACGCCGTTGTACCGCAGAACAGCCTCCGCCGCCTGTGCGCCAGTCAGTCCCCGCAGATTTTGCACCTGCGAGTAGCGGTTAAACGTGCTGTTTACCTTGTTCTGCGCCCAGAATGCAAATAAAACGCACGGCAGAACCAGTACGATATAGTACATGTCAATGCCGTAGTAGTAACCATGATAGGGCATAAGAAAACCTCCATACCGGAGTGGAGAATTGGAGATTGGAACTTACGTCCTCTCCATTCTTCACTCCCCACGCTTTTTCATTCATCTCCCAGCTTAGTGCCGACTTCGATTGCGTGCCCACGCAGAAAGTCCGTCGCCTTCATTCTCTTACCGCCGACCAACTGAATCTCGGTCAGTTTGAGTGCACCCTCTCCGCACGCCACGGTCAGACCCTTTTTCGGGTCAGCTTCGAGCACCGTACCCGGCTCGCCATTGCCGGCTGCCTTTTCGGCGGCAAACACCTTCAGTCTTTCTCCGGAAAGCGTGGTCAGCGCGATCGGCCACGGATTCAGGCCGCGAATCAGGCAGTCGATTTCATGTGCGGACTTGCTCCAGTCGATCACCGCCATCTGCTTATCCAGCATATGGGCGTAGCAGCTCTGCGCATCGTCCTGCGGGCGCGGCGTGATCTCATCTAGTTTGACGAGCGTTTGGGTCAAAAGTTCCGCACCGGACTGTGCCAGACGGTCGAAAAGTTCGCCTGCGGTCTCCTTCTCATCGACCTTGGTCTCATAGGTGAGCAGCATATCGCCGGTGTCCAGACCTTCCGCCATCTGCATGGTGGTAACGCCTGCCATTTCATCGCCCGCGATGACCGCCCACTGGATCGGAGCGGCGCCGCGCCAGCGCGGCAGCAGCGAACCGTGCACGTTGATGCAGCCGTGCGGCGGGATATCGAGTACCGCCTTGGGCAGCAGCTTGCCGTATGCCACCACGATGATAACCTCGGGTGCCAGCTCGCGCAGACGCGCCTGCTCGTCCTCATTTTTGAGGGTATTCGGCTGGAAAACCGGAATATCATGCTCAAGTGCGAGCGTTTTCACCGGCGGTGCAGTGAGAATCTGCTTGCGGCCCTGCGGCTTATCCGGCCAGGCCAATGGCGCAGACGTCCGCGTCCGGCGTCGATGAGCGCCTGCAGGCTCGGCACGGCGAAGTCCGGCGTGCCCATGAATACGATACGCATTATTCCTCGTCACCACCCTGCATTGCCTCCGGGTCGATATACTCCTCGACCTTCTCGGTGAACAGATGACCGTCCAGATGCTCGGTTTCGTGGCAGAAGCACTGTGCAACGATGCCCTCGCCCTCACGCTCGAACCAGTTGCCATTGCGGTCCTGTGCGCGAATCTTCGCCCAGGTCGGACGGGTCACATAGCCGTAAACACCCGGCACGGACAGGCAGCCCTCGACAACGCGCTCGGAGCCTTTCTGCTCGATGACTTCCGGGTTTACCAGCTCGACCATCTCCTCCGGCTCCTTGTTCACATCCAGCAGCACAACAACGCGGCGCAGAATTCCCACCTGCGGTGCTGCCAGACCAACGCCGCCGGAGTTCTCGAGCGTCTCACGCATATCGTCGATCAGCGTGTGCAGGCGGTCGTCAAACTTCTCTACCTTGCGGCTGTGCTTGAGCAGCTGCTCGTCGCCCTCGGTCAAAATCTTTCTCAGTGCCATTGTTTTATTCCTCCACTTGATTCAGCTTATCCATGTATTTTTGTAAACATTCCTGTATATTTTTCTCATCGAGCGCCGGAAACGGCGTCACCGGCTGCGGTTTTCCGCTGCCGATATGCTTTTCCAGCCATGCCACATCGTGCCAGCCGTCAAACTTCCAGCCGGAGTCGTGCCACACGCCTGCGTCCGCAAAGCCCAGTCTGCGCTGCATGCGGATGCTCTTTTCGTTCGGCAGGGTCACGCAGCTGTAGGTGGCACAGCCCTGCAGCTCGAGCAGGTCGATCAGGCACGCCAGCACGGTCGTGCCCACACCATGTCCGTGGGTGCCCTGTGCCAGATAGATGGACAGCTCCGCATCCCAGTCGTAGGCCGCGCGCTCACGAATGCGGTGCGCGTAGGCGTAACCCATGATAACGCCGTCACACTCGCAGACGAGATACGGAAACGCAGCCGCCGTTTCGCGGATGCGGCCCGCAAACGCCTCAGCCGTCGGCACCTCATATTCAAACGTGATGGTTGTATTCGTTATGTAAGGCTCGTAAATCTTCAAAAGCGATTCTGCATCGTTTTCTGTTGCCTTGCGAATTACAAATTTGCTCATTGAATTAACCTTCTTTGCCGGGGTCTCAATTACTGCTACATTTCATTATTGGAATCCGCAAACACAGTAACGCCCCGGTTTTTACCGTCCTGCATAAACTCCCGCAGCACGCCCGAGATGAGCCTGCGCCATCTTGCACAGTCCTTCGCACGGATGGTAAGGTGGTAGCGATACCGTCCCATCACCTTGACCATCTGCGCCGCGGCGGGGCCGAGCACGGGTGCTTTCACATCGACAAACTGCCCTTCCATCAGGCTCTGCAGGCGTGTTTTGAGCGCGAGCAGACTGCTGAGCACCTGCTGCTCCAGTTCACCGACGGCGGTTATCATGGTGATGTCGCACACGGGCGGGCACCGAAGCGCTTCGCGCGTCTGCATTTCGCTCTCGTAGAACGCCTCGTAGTCCTGCCGCGCGGCGGTCAGGATGACCGGATGCAGCGGGCTGTACGTCTGGATCACGGCGCGTCCGGTGTCGAATCGCCGTCCGGCGCGGCCGACCACCTGCGTGATGAGCGAAAACGTGCGCTCACGGGCGCGGTAGTCCTGTGCGTACAGGCTCTGGTCGGCATCGAGCACGCCGACCAGTGTGACGTTCTCAAAATCCAGTCCCTTGGTCACCATCTGCGTGCCGATAAGGATATCGGCTTCGCCTTTGCCGAATTTATTCAGCAGGCGTTCGTGTGCGCCCTTGGCGGTCATGGTGTCCGCGTCCATGCGGAGCACCCGCGCGGACGGGAACCGCTCGTGCAGCTCCTCCTCCAGCTTCTGCGTGCCGGGCGTTTCGGTGAACAGGCTCGTGCTGCCGCACTGCGGGCACTTGCCGGTTATCTTGATGGAAGCGCCGCAGTAGTGGCACATCGCGCGGCCGGACACCGAATGGTAAGTCATGGTGGTCGAGCAGGACGGGCACTCCGGCACCCAGCCGCACACGCCGCAGCCGATCACGCGGCTGTTGCCGCGCCGGTTGAGGAACAGGATGGCCTGCTTTCCCTTTTCGAGCGTGCTGATCAGCTCGCGCTCGAGGTCAGGCCCGATGATGCCGCTCCGTCCCTCGCGGGCCAGACCGCGCATATCCGAGATGATGACCTCGGGCAGTCCGGCACCGAGAAACCGCTCGGTGAGCGTGAAAACCGGGTATTTCCCCTGTTTTGCGCCGTAATACGTCTCGACCGACGGCGTTGCCGAGCCGAGCACGAGCAGCGCGTTCGTCTGCGCCGCGCGGTACTTTGCCACATCCCGCGCATGGTAGCGCGGCGACTGCTCCGAGCGGTACGCCGCGTCCTGCTCCTCGTCAATGATGATAGCGCCGAGGTTTTTCGCGGGCGCGAACACCGCCGAGCGTGTGCCGATGACCACCCTTGCTCTGCCGGTTTTTATCTTCTTGAAGCTGTCGTACCGCTCACCGGCGGACAGCGCCGAGTGCAGAACCGCGACTTCTTCGCCAAATCGAGCCGCAAACTGCCGCAGAAGCTGCGGTGTCAGTCCAATTTCGGGCACGAGCACAATGGCGCTCTTTCCCTGCTCGAGCGCGTGCGCGATCAGCCGCAGGTATACCTGCGTCTTGCCGCTGCCGGTCACGCCAAACAGCAGCGCCGCACGAGGCGCGTTTTCGTCCATGAGCGCCGCCATGCCGTCATACGCCTGCTGCTGCGCCGCCGAAAGCACCGGAGCCGCGGCGCGCGGCACCTCGGAAAAGTCCGGTGCGCGCAGCACTTCCTCGTATTCCGCGCGGAGGATACCCTTTTTCGTCATGTCGCGCAGCGCGGCGTCGCTCACGCCGGTCATGTAAACGATTTCCTTCTGGCTCATCGCACCGCCGTCCGACAGTAGCGACACCACGTCCATCCGCGCCGGACTGCGGCGGCTGATGTGCGACATGGCTTCACTTGCTTCCATGTCCAAACGGAGCATTTTCTCGGTCTTATCGCCGGTTTTCTGCGCCGTATTGCTGTGATAAACGAGTATCCCCTCGCCTGCCAGCGCGTCCAGCGTCTGTCCCGCGCCTTTGCCGAGCCGATCGCGTATCTCGCTCACCGAGAGCGTCTGTCCCGGCTGCTCAAACAGCGCCAGCACCTGACCTTCTTCGCCGTCCCGCTCCCGCAGAGCCGCCAAATCCGCGTCCGGCGCGAGCGTGTACGTCTCGTTTCGCTTGAACCACAAGCCGGCGGGCAGCATGGCGTGTACGCAGTCGAAGTAGGTGCAGTACAATCTCTCCCGCATCCACGCTGCAAGTCTCAGCTGCTCAGCGGTCAGAATCGGCGTTTCGTCCAGCACCTCCACGATGGGCTTGAGTTTGAACTCGCCCGCATCCTCGCGGAAGGCGAGCACCACCGCTTCCGCCCGTTTATTGCCAAAGCCGAACGGCACGAGAACGCGGGTGCCGATCTGCACCTGTTCCCGCAGCTCGTCCGGCACACGGTAAGAATATAGCTTGTCGATGGCATAGGTTGCCGCATCCACAGCGGCCGCACAGATTTTTTCCGCCAAGGAACACACCAACCTTTCGTTTTGGGACGCGCAATGCGCATCCCTACAATAATCTAACATTCTGCACACGGTATAACATCATATAACCATGTGATAATACACCGTAGGGCGGGGTGCCCTCACCCCGCCGAATATAACGACATGCACCGGGTTAAACGGCGGGGTGAGGGCACCCCGCCCTACGGAACAGATTTTAACCCTGCATCGCGAGAAGTCAATCGGTGCATACCGTTCCATACGGCGTGCCGGGGTCGTCACGCCCTACGGCATTGTTTTCATCGGTTACGGATAAACGGAAACCATGACGTTAATTTTCCATTCTCCATTTTCAATTCTCAATTACTCATCGAGAGAAGTCTATCGAGAATCAGGTCAGCAAGTGATTCCTTGCTCATCATCGGCGGAGTCTCTCTGTGTCCGTCCTTGAACAGCAAGGTGGCCACATTGGTATCCGTGCCGAAGCCCGCACCCTTATCGCGCAGCGAATTCGCTACAAGCATATCGCAGTTCTTGCGGCGCAGCTTGCTCTCGGCGTTATCGAGAAGGTTCTGCGTCTCCATCGCAAAGCCGCACAGCAGCTGTCCCGGCTTTTTGTCCTTGCCGAGCGCGGCGAGGATATCCGGATTGCGGGTCAGCTCGATATTCATCTCGCCGTCACCCTTTTTGAGCTTTTCATCCGCAGTCTGCGCCGGACGGTAATCACCGACGGCGGCAGCCTTGATGATGAAATCCTGCTCGGGTGCGCGGCTCGTCACCGCGTCGTACATATCCCGCGCGGAAACAATATCCACGCGCGTGACACCATGCGGCGTATCGAGCGCGGTCGGTCCGGAAACGAGCGTTGTGTCAGCGCCGCGCATGGCTGCGCGGGCCGCGATCGCGTAACCCATTTTGCCGGTGGAGTGGTTGGACAGGAACCGAACCGGGTCCATGGCCTCCTGTGTCGGGCCGGCGGTGACAAGAACATGCCTGCCTGCCAGATCCTGCTCGGTCAGCGCCTTTTCGATGCCCCAGAGGAGCGTGGGCGTGTCCGGCAGCTTGCCGCGTCCGCTGTCGCCGCAGGCAAGGTGGCCTGCGTCCGGCTCGATGATATGGAAGCCGCGCTTTCTCAGCGCAGCGAGGTTCTCCTGCGTCACCGGATTGTCATACATACCGGTGTTCATCGCGGGAGCGACAACGACCGGCGCCTTGGTGGCAAGCAGCGTGGTCGTCACCATGTCGTCCGCGATGCCGTGCGCGGCCTTGGCGATGACGTTGGCGGTCGCCGGTGCGATAACGAACACGTCAGCCGCCTTCGCGAGCGAAATGTGCTCCACCTCCCACGGAAAGCTGCGGTCGAACGTATCCACGACCGCGCGGTTGCCGGACAGTGTTTCAAACGTCATCGGCGCGATAAACTGGGTCGCGGACTCGGTCATCAGCACATGGACAGTCGCACCGTTCTGGTGCAGCTTGCTGGTGAGATCGGCAGCTTTATAGGCCGCAATGCCGCCCGTCACGCACAGAACGACCGTTTTCCCTGCAAAACGCATGGCTTAGAGGTCCTCCTCCGGAATGTCACCGTCGCTCAGAGAGCCGTCGTCAAACTCGTTCAGGCGGCGCACCTCGTCCGCATTCTCATCCTTGTCCTCGTCAGCCTCGGAGTCGGTGTGCTCCTCGTCCTCATCCAGATCAAGGGTGTCGTCCACGTCAACCATAGCGGCTGCAATGGCATTGTTCTGCGGAATGGCAGTCTCCACACGCGGACCCGGACGGTAAACGATCTTGCCGGCTGCGATCTCATCGAGCGCCAGCTTAACAGCCTTGTCCGGCAGCGGCTCGCCCTTTTCCTCTGCCTCATCGGCAATATCGCGGGCACGCTGCGCTGCCAGGTTTACCAGCAGATAGCGGTTGCCTACTCGTTTCATCAGTTCCTGCATAGAAGGGTTCAGCATAGTAATCAGTTCTCCTTATTTACCAGATATAGTTTTATTTTATGAAAGTTTCTGTTTATATGATGTCGCTTATCGACGCTTGTTAAGGATTTCATGCAGTTCGTTTACCGCACGCTCCACCGTGTCGTTTACGACGACGTAATCGAATTTATCCTGCTGGGCAAGCTCGCCCTTCGCCGTTTCCAGACGCTTCTGCACCTTGGCTTCGTCCTCGGTGCCGCGTCCGCGCAGACGGTTCGCGAGTTCCTCGAACGACGGCGGCGCAATGAACACCATCACGGCATCCGGACGCTTTTCATGCACCTGCATCGCGCCCTGCACCTCGATCTCGAGGATAACATCATAGCCGGCCTCCAGCTTTTCGTTCACCGGAGCCTCCAGCGTGCCGTAGTAGTTATCAACGTACTTCGCGTGCTCGAGGAACGCATTGGCGGCGATCTTCGCCTCAAAGTCCTCTTTCGTGAGGAAATAATACTGTACGCCGTCCTTTTCGCCCGGACGCGGCGCACGGGTCGTCGCAGAGATCGAGAAGAACAGCTTCTCGTCCTCGCTCAGCAGCCTGGACAGCACTGTGCCCTTGCCTGCACCGGACGGTCCGGTGAATACATACAACGTTCCCTTACGCATCTTCTGGTTCTCCTTCCTCGGTCTCGCCCGCAAAACGAGCCGCAACGGTCTCCGGCTGCAGAGCACTGAGCACCACATGGTCGCTGTCCATGATGAGCACGGCGCGGGTGCGTCTGCCGTAGGTGCCGTCCACGACCATGCCGCGGTCGCGGGCCTCCTGCACGGTGCGCTTGACCGGTGCGGATTCCGGGCTGACAATGGCGATCAGCCGCGACGAAGCGACCATATTGCCAAATCCGATATTGATGAGCTTCATCGCTGACCTCACTCCTCGATATACTGTAAATTACTCGATATTCTGAATCTGTTCGCGGATTTTTTCAATTTCGCTCTTGATATTGACCACGATCTGCGCCATGGACACATCGTTTGCCTTGGAGCCGATGGTATTGGTCTCGCGGTTCATTTCCTGCACAAGGAAATCCAGCTTGCGGCCGACCGGCTTGACCTCATTCAGCATGCCGTCCAGCTGCTGCAGATGGCTGCGCAGACGCACGGTCTCCTCGTCCACGGCGGTCTTGTCCGCGTAGATGGCCGCCTCGGTGACGATGCGGGTCTCGTCGATGGACGTATCCGCCAGCACCTCCTTCATGCGGGCGAGCAGCTTCTCGCGGTACTCGCGCACGCGCTCCGGCGAGCGGACCTCCACCTCACCAACCATGCGCTCGATCTCGGACGCGCGGTTTCGCACATCTTCAGCCAGCTTTGCACCCTCGCGGGTACGCATTTCGTCGAAATTGTCGCAGGCTTCGCCAAAGACGGACAGCACATCGCGGGTCATCTCGTCCGCGTCCTGCTCGATGCGCTCGGAGCCGAGCACGTCCGGCAGCTTCGCCAGACTCATCACGCTCACGTCGTCGCGCAGACCGTACTTGTCGGCCAGCTCATGCAGCGCCGCCAGATAGTGCTCCGCGACCGCATGGTTCACCGTAACCGCAATGTCGCCGCCCTCCTGCGTCTCCACGCCGATGTAAACCTCAACCTTGCCGCGTGCAATGCGCGCCGCGGCAGCCTTTTTCACGGCATCATCCAGAAATCCGTACTGACGCGGAGCCTTTACCGTGCAGTCCAGATAGCGGTGGTTGACCGCACGCAGCTCTGCTGTGATGGTTCTGCCGTGCAGCTCCTGCTTGGCACGTCCGTAGCCGGTCATACTCTTCATAGATATCTCTTTCCCTTCTTATTCGGGCGGCAGGGTGCGGCGCAGCAGCGCGATCACCTTTGACAACCCGATATCATATACAATAAAGCCGATATTTGCCGCGATCCACAGTCCGGCAAGCCGGAAAATACCCGGCATCTGCACCTGCGGAAACAGACCGCAGCTTACCAGAACGGCCGCGAGCACCAGCACAATGTTAAAATACGCCAGCTTGCCGCTCAGCTGCGTGAAAACCGGCAGACGGCACTCGATCAGATATTTCACGATCGGGTACAGGCCGAACAGCAGCACATAGGCCGCCGCGATCAGCTTGCGCGGTGTCAGCAGCAGTCCCAGTACTGAGGTGACGAGGTACAGCAGCCCAGCCGTTTTTATGTTCGCGCGGCGCAGCAGCGGTATCGCTGAGGCCGCACCTGCTATCAGGCAGGCCGCCGGTCCGATCTGCGGCATCACACCGCCGAAATACAGCCACGCCGTGGCCGCCGCTGCCAGAAGTCCGCCGCGGGCGATCTCGCGCGTGCTCATATCAGCAGCCGCCTCCTCCGCAGCACATGTTCAGGCAGCAGTTGCAGATGAGCGTCTGCACACAGCAGTCGCACATGCTTGTCTCCTGCATGGGCCGGTAGCCGCCGTAGCCGCCGGACAGATGGAGGTTCTGCAGCGCGTGCTGGTACTCCGCGTTGTTCGGGTCCATCTGACACGCCTGCGTGTACGCGCGGGCGGCCTCATCGTACCAGCCCTTGCGGTAGTATACCGTGCCGGTCAGATAGAACCACTCCGCATCCCGTCCTGCGGCACGCTGCAGCAGCGCCTCCGCCATGCCGAGGTTGCCCTGATTGATGGCCTGCCGCACCTGACTGTACAGCGCAGCATTCGCACCGGTGTAGGTGCGCTGCTGATAGCCGCCGTACTGCTGACCGTTGTATGCGCCGCCATAGCTCTGCTGCTGTCCGCTGCTGCCTCCCGCCGGATTCCTGCGTTCGTTCATGATCATGTCGTACGCTTCGTTGATCTCCTTCATGCGGGTTTCGGCCAAATCTGCCAGCGGATTGTTTACATAGTTATCCGGATGATACTTGCGCGCCAGTTCGCGGTACGCGCGCTTGACGTCATCATCACTTGTTTGCGGTGTTACACCGAGCACTTTATAGGGATCCATGTTTGCCCCTTCCTTCGTTTGTCTGGTAGGTGCCGTTCAGTACCTGTCGGGTGACGGTCGGCATACCAAGAAAAATGATATTGCGGATCAGGTCTGCATCTCTCCGGGGACTCAGCAGGTCAAACGCCATGCAGATATCCGCCAGTGAGCGTTCGAGCGTGCGCTCGAGCGGTTTCCTTACCGCAGAGATGTCCGGCGTTTGCAGCTCGTACCGCAGAACGACCGGATTGTAGCTGTTCTCTTCCATATCCTTTTGGATGTCCTGCACCGCATCGACAAGGTAGATCCACCTGCCGATCTGGTAGAACATCTGGTGCAGAATACGCTCGCGGGTGTCTCCGGTGCGCGGCACAACGGCAGCCGTCATGCGCGAGGACGTATCCGCCGCACGGTCCATGGACGGGCAGCGTTCCGCCTCCAGACGGCGCAGATCCTCGAGCGCCTGCCGGATGTCCTCATCCGCTTCGGGCATGCGTGCGCGCGCGCTTCTCGTAGCCGCGGCGGCCGAGGCGGCACAGCAGCGCCGCAAGCGCGCGTTTCGCGCCCTTTCGTCCGCCAGGTCATCCTGAAACTTGTGATAGGTCAGCAGGATGCTCGCGTCCGCCGCCAGACGAAGTGCATCGTCTGTCTCGGCGCAGCTTTTCCGCCGAAACGGAGAAGCGTCGCATCGTTTTCTGCACGGCGGAGCAGTCTCCGCCTCCTCACTTCCTGCAACAAGTGCAAAAAACGTCATATCGTAGCTTAAAACAAGGTGTAAAATCTGCCGTATTCTGCGCGGATTGCGTGGCATAAGCCGCAGTAAACCTGCTGAAAACGGTCAGCCTCCTTCACCCGCAGCTCGGCCTTCACCGGACGGATAAAGCCAAACATCGCATAGCCCTTTCCCGCCGTGCGGTGTGCACGGACTTTCGTATTCAATCTATTTTACCGAACTTTTGCGTATCTGACAAGGGCGAACGCGGAAAATTGGCGAAAATTCATAAAAAATTAAAACTGCCTGTCGCGAAACTCCTTCAATCAGAGTGAAGAGTGGAGAGTGAAGAGTGGAGATTTGCTTGCTTCCATGGTGAAACGCCAAATCCAGACAATCTCTTCACTCCGACTCGCTAAGAGCCGCCTTTCGGCGGTTGCTCGCTGGACGCCCACTGCGGTGGGTGTCTCCACTCCTCACTCTTCACTCTATTCCAGACTCTATTTCTTACAGCCGCTCGGTAATGGCAAACGGCGCTTCGTTTCTGAGCTTCAGCTTATGGCTGTACCACATGGCCGTCAGAATGCCGACGACGAACAGCACGCCGCCGATGAGCGCGGACAGTCCGCCGCCAAGTTTCATTCCTGCGCCGATGCCGTAGCCGACAAAAAACAGCACGAGCGGCAGCAGATACACGAGCACGGCAAAGCCGAGCACCTGCCTGGTCTCGCCTTCGAGCAGCACGCGGTCGCCGACGGACGCATGCGCGTGATTGCGTGCGGTAACGTAAAGCGTCTGAGTTTCCAGACCGCCGCAGCCGCCGCACTTGGCACAGTCATGGCCGCACGCCGAGCGGCGCGTTACCTCGACCTCTGCCAGGCCATTCGGCAGCAGCTTTTTGATGGTTCCCTGTTGGGTCACTGTGAAATCTTCCTCTCTATTATTCAAAACCAGTTGCAGTAATGGAAAATTGAGAATGGAGAATTGAAAATGTCGCTCTCCTTGCGCGAGTTCCGTCCGCGTTGCGACAGGTTATGCGCAAAGCGCATTTATTTAATTCCGCCCTTTGGGCGGCACATTCATTCTCCATTTTCCATTTTCAATTCTCAATTTGCAAACTCTCCCATAATCCGGAACGCCGCGCGGATTCCGTCCACGGCGGCGGACATAATGCCGCCCGCGTATCCGGCGCCTTCGCCGCACGGAATGATGCCGCTGCAGCCGAGTCCGAACAGGTCCTCGCCGCGCGTCATGCGCACCGGAGACGAGGTCCGCGTTTCCGGACCGGTCAGCAGCGCGTCCGCTGTGTCGTAGCCGCGAATCTTCCGGCCGAAATACGGCAGGCTGTCCCGCAGCATGGTCTGCGCGAAGTCGGGCAGGCAGGCTGCCGCTTCTCCCAGCTCCACGCCGATGGGATAGCTGGGCTTGACCGCACCGAGTTTTCGGGTCGGCTTGCCGTTCAGAAAATCCCCGACCTTCTGGCACGGCGCGCGGTACGAGCCGGTCTGCGTGTACGCCGCGTGCTCGATCCGGCGCTGCAGCGCCACGCCGCCGAACGGCGTGCCGTCGTCGTAGTCCTTCGGGTCAACCGACACGGCAAGCGCCGCGTTGGCGTTTTTGCCGTCACGCGCATGATAGCTCATGCCGTTGGTGACGACCGTGTTCTCCTCGCTCTGTGCCGCAACGACCACGCCGCCCGGGCACATGCAGAAGGAATAGCACGCGCGTCCGTCAGCTCTGCGCGAGAGATTGTACTCCGCAGGCGGCAGCATGGGATGTCCCGCCGCCTTTCCGTACAGAGCGCGGTCGATCTCGGTCTGCAGGTGCTCGATGCGCACGCCCACAGAGAACGCCTTCGGCTCAAAGTACACGCCGTTTCCGTGCAGCGCGGCAAAGGTGTCGCGCGCCGAGTGACCGATGGCCAGCACCGCCCGCTCGCAGGCGATGTCCTGCCCGTCTGCCTCGACGGCGCAGAGCGCACCGTTTTTGACCGAAACACCGGTCAGCGGCGTGCGGAAGCGCACTTCACCGCCGTTTTTGATGATCTCGCGGCGCATTTCACGAACTACATTCTTGAGGATATCCGTGCCGACGTGCGGCTTCGCCTTTTTGACGATATCCGCCGGAGCACCGTGCGCGGCAAGGATTTCCAGCACGTTGTCGCACAGCGGATCACCGATGCGCGTGGTCAGCTTGCCGTCCGAGTAGGCGCCGGCGCCGCCCTCACCGAACTGGATATTGCAGTCGGTATCGAGCGCACCGCCCTTCCAGAACGCATCCACAACCTTGTCGCGCTCGTCCAGATCTCCGCCGCGCTCGAGCACGAGCGGACGGTAGCCGTGCTTTGCCAGCACATAGGCGGCGAACAGTCCCGCAGGACCGAGACCGACCACCACCGGACGGTGCTCGAGCCGCTTTTCGCCGTGCGGAATGACGATTTTCGTATTGGGTTTATAACGCACGAAGGGCATTTGCAGTTTTTCTGCAAATGCCTTTTCGTCGAACGGCGCGTCCAGACGCACCGAATATACCCGGCTGATCTGTCCGCGCCGCGCGTCAATGCTGACGCGGCAGACCGCCGCTTGTATGTCGTTTGCCGTCAGACCGGTCAGCCGGCGTGCCTCCGCAATGGCGGCCTGCTCCGGCAGATCAAACGGCAGACGGATGCCGGTTACCATCAGGCTCACTGGCTGCCACCGCCCTTCCTTGTACGGTGCGCGGTCGGCTCTGCGACCGTGCTGTCCGTATCGTCTGTGCTGTCTGTCTTATCCGAGGTGATCGTCTCATCCGACACATGCGCGTCGGTGATCTCAATCTCGACCTCGATATCCTCCTCGACGAGCGTTACGCCGCTCGGCAGACCGACGGTCGTAGCCACGCCCTTGACCGTGTGCCTGCCGACGCCGAGCGATACCGAATCGTAGGTCAGACCGATGGACAGGTTATTCACATCGACCTTCTTCAGCTGGCTTTCACTGCCGCGCAGCTCCATCTCGACCGACTTGGTGAGGATGTTGACCGTGTACGGCGTATTCTCCTGCGCGGTGTCGTTCCACGCGAACTTGGAGACCTGAACCTTGCGGGTCGCAACACCGTCCACCGAGATGGTGACGTTTGCCGTTTCCGGCTGACCGCTGACGAGCGAAACGCCGCTCGGCAGCTTATCCTTGATGGACATGGAGATCGGCGTGCCCGTGTGGACGCTGCCGAGGTCGATCTCACCGAGGTTGATCTCCTTGATGTCGCTCAGCACCGCCTGATTACTTGCGATAACCTCTACGTTCTCCGGGTCGATGACGCACTGTACCTGATTCTGCGTCAGGCTGCCGCCGTCCTTGAGGGTGACGGTCAGCGGAATGTTGTTGACGCGGTAGATCGGAACCGAAACCTTGATCTTTTCGGTCTGGCTGGTGATATAGTTCGAGGTGAACGCCGCACCGTCCTGATCATACAGGGTTACCCTGCATTCGTAGTCGGCCAGCGAGGAATTGCGGCCGGTAACATCCACGGCTGCAACCGCCTTGGACACCTGCGCCAGATCGGTTGCCGGACCGGAAACGGTGACCTTCTTGGTTGCCGTGGTCGGCTTGCCTGCGCGGTAGCCGTCGGCCGGTGTGCCGGTCACATTGACCTCGACCGGAACATCCTTGCTCTCCACGCGGTCCACGCGGACGTGCACCTTGCCGGGGTTGACATAGTTGGTCTCCACGCCGGACTTGCTGACCGACACGGTGACCGGAAGATCGTATTCATTCGCCTCGGTCAGACCCGAGATATCCACCGTTGCGGTGATCTGGCTGACGCGGACCTCGCCGACGCTCTTGCTCTGACCGCGCAGACTGACGGTGACCGTTGTGTCCTCGCCCTCGATGAGCTCGAGACCGGTCGCTGCTTTCAGCTGGGATGCACCGATGATACGCACCGGCACATCGTCAAAGCGCATGTTGCGCTCCGGATTGTCAACATCCATAACAACTGCCCACAGAACAATAGACAGCGCCAGCGACAGGATCTTCAGCAGAAAATCCTGCTTTTTCAGAAAATTCTTCTTCACTTGCCGGCGCCTCCCTTCCACTTGTCGCGGATGGCGGCAATACGGCTTTTATCGTTTTTGCTCCTGAGTTCATCGCCGAGCAGCTCGCTCTCGAGCATCTTCTGCAGAATCTCGGGCGACAGATGGCGCTTGAGCATGCCGCCGATGGCGACAGAGATCGCGCCGGTCTCCTCGGAGACGACAACGAGCACGCTGTCCGCGGTCTCGCTCATGCCGACAGCCGCGCGGTGGCGCGTGCCGAGGTCGCGCGACAGACCCTGATTGCCGGAAAGCGGCAGCACGCAGCCTGCAGCGCACACCCGTCCGGCACGGACGATCATGGCGCCGTCATGCAGCGGGCTGTTCTTGAAGAAAATGTTCTTGATCAGCTCGGCAGACGGTGCCGCGTCCACTCTCGTGCCGGTGGCGATGATCTCACCGAGACGCTCCTTGCGCTCGAACACGATGAGCGCGCCGGTCTTGGTCCTGGACATATCCGCGCATGCGGAAACGGTTGCAACAATCATGCTCTCTACCACATCCGGGTCGGTATCCGGAATCAGCATGCGGCTGAGGTTGCCCTTGCCGATCTGCTCGAGCAGACGGCGCAGCTCCGGCTGAAAAATGACCACAACGGCGAATACGCCGACGCTGAGCGCGTTGCGCAGCAGCCACGAGATCATGGTCAGATGCAGGAAGCTGGCGAACAGCATGATAAGCACCAGAATAAGAATACCCTTGGCCAGTCGTGCGGCGCTGGTATCCTTCAGCAGCTTCATAACACGGTAAATGATATACGCCACGACGAGGATATCCACCACGTCGATCGGCGTCATTGTGCGGAATTGATCAAACGCACTGAAAAACGAACTTATCATGGTCCGCCATGATAAATTCGGTGAGAATACATTTTGCAGCGCTCCCATTTTGTCACCTATCCTAACTTGTTCCTCATTTTTTAGCTGTCGCCAAACCACGGTTTGGCCGACAACAGGAACGGACCGTGGGCCGTTCCAAAGTCGTCCGAAAGTTCCCATTCGGAAACTTTCTCCCTCTCAGTGTATAAAAAACGAGATACATGCTCCCGTTTTTTATGAATTTGCTGAGCAAATTCTATTTTATGCGCGCTGACGCGCGAAAAAAACAAACCAGTAAAGCACAGACTTCTTTTCGACAAGCCGCAGTCTGTTACCTTTACAGAAAGCCATGTTTTACCTTACTTATACTACCACAAATCCGGCTTTCTGTATAGCGTGTTCACAGTTTTTTTACCAATCTGCAAACTTTGTCTGCGGCCTGCTCCAGCTGCCGCGCCGTCGAGTAGAACGACAGGGACAGCCGCACGGTTCCGGTGTCCTCCGTGCCCGCCGTCCGGTGCGCGAGCGGCGCACAGTGCAGCCCCGCCCGGGTGCACACCCCCTCGTCCGAGAGCATATCCGCGAGCACCTCACTCGGCGTGCCGGGAACGCGGAAGGACAGCACGCCGGTCTGCTCCTTTCCGGCAAAGCACTCGATTTTGCTTTCGCGGGAGAGCGCACGGGCCAGCTCATGCACCAGCCGTCTCTCCTGCCCGGCAATGTGCGCCGGCGTGACCGCCCGGACAAAGGCGATGCCCGCTGCGAGTCCCGCGATGCCGGGCACGTTCGGCGTGCCGCTCTCGAGCGCATCCGGCAGAAAATCCGGCTGGCGCATCTCCTCGGACAGACTGCCCGTTCCTCCGGTCAGCAGCGGCTTCGCGGCAATTCGAGCGTCGAGCGCCAGCAGAATGCCCGTGCCCATCGGTCCGTACAGCGCCTTGTGTCCGGGCATGCACACCGCCGCAAGACACGGATAGCGCTTTACGTCAATCTCCGCCACGCCCGCCGACTGCGACGCATCCAGGATGAGCGGCACGCCTGCCGCCGTCAGCAATTCCGCGATTTCGTCCAGCGGCGCAATGCTGCCGAACACGTTGGAAACGTGGCTGAGTATCATCAGGTCGGCACCGTGTTCCAACGCCTGTTTCAGCGCAGAAACCATAGCCGCGCCGTCCCACAGCGGCGTATCCAGCACGGTAGGCTCGATATTTCGAGCCGACAGCGGCCGCATGACCGCATTGTGCTCGTAACCGCTCACAATGACGCGGGAATCCGGTTTTACGAGCGCATTTATCGCAATATTCAGCGCATGCGTGGCGTTCAGCGTGAAAATGACTCGCTCCGGCTCGCCCACGCCGAACAGCGCCGCTGCCTGCTCCCGGCAGGCGTACACCAGCTCTCCCGCTCGATCGGCTGCCGCGTAGCCGCCTCGCGCGTAGCCTGCCGCGCCGTACATCGCACGGCGAACCGCCTGCTCGACCGCCCGCGGCTTATACAAGGTGGTGGCAGCATTATCCAGATAGATCATGTCAGTCCTCCCGCAGCACGCGGCACGGCGGCGCACCAAGCTGCCGCAGCCGATGCACGGCCCAGTCCGCCTGCTGCGCGCTTACGCGCACCGCCCATCCGCAGGATTCGGTTCGTTCGTGACGCGGCGGGCGCGCGACCTCTCCCGGTACACCCAACCGCGCCAAATGCCGCCGCAGGCCGATGGCCTCGGTCTGACTGCGGCAGATCAACAGCGCATAACCGCCCATAAGGGCACTCCTCCCTCCCAATTCTGAGAAACTAAGGCAATACCGCATAATTGAACAAGAGCGATTTGTGAGTAAATTTTGCGGACTGACGAGGCGCAGTTTTGCGGTAATACTTGATGTATTACCGTGAAATCTCGGCAGCGCGGACGGAACTCGCGCAAGGAATCGAAGCCAAAGTCAGAGCACAAAATTTCCGCAAAGCGCCGCGGCAGCGCGGACGGAACTCGCGCAAGGAACCGAAGCCAAAGTCAGGGCACAAAATTTCCGCAAAGCGCCGCGGCAGTGCGACCGGAGCCTGCACAAGGAGCCGCGGCAGCGCGACCGGAGCCTGCGCAAGGAGCCGCGGCAGCGCGACCGGAGCCTGCGCAAGGAGCCGCCGCTTTAATTGCGCGGTATTGCCCTAAGGTTTCTCCCCTCATACTATGTTGAAATGAGCGGAAAAGTGTGCTATGCTGATTAGGTTATAAACTACAATCCTGACTGGAGTTGAAAACAATGGAGCTTTCCGCCCTTTCCCTGCGTCTGCGCGCGCTTTCCGTGCTGCGCGGACTGCTTTCCCATCCGCTGGTGCGCGCCTACGGCGACACGCTGACCGCGCTCGACGGCACAGCCGCCGACTTTGCCGACCGCTACGGCGCACTGTGCGCGACACGCTTCTCCTGCGGCGATATCGCGCAGGCAGTGCTCGACGCCGTGCACTTTGACACCAACACCCTGACCGATACCATCAACGCGCCGGAAGCGGCTGTGCTCAATGCCGCAACCCACGATCTGGACGTGCTGAACGCTCTGCTCGCGCTCGATGGCGAAGCCTTCAAGTCCGCCGCAGCGGACAAGTTCTACGAGCCTGCCCTCGAGGATCTGCCGGACTTCGAGGCCGCGGACTCGCTTCCGTTCTCCACCGGCGCAGCGCTTGCCGATTACTACCGTGAGGAGGGCTACGGCTTCTTCGCACAGTCCTCGGCGTTTGCCATGCAGGACGACGGCTCGGCGACCCCGATCGTGCATCCCGATGCCATCCGTCTGCACGACCTGCCCGGCTACGAGATGCAGAAGCAGAAAATCCTCAAAAACACGCTTGCCTTCCTCGATGGACGCGATGCCAACAACATCCTGCTCTACGGCGACAAGGGCACCGGCAAGTCCTCGACCGTCAAGGCGGTTGCCAACGAGTACGCCGACCGCGGCCTGAAGATCATCGAGATGTCTCCGCGGCAGATCACGAATTTCCCCAAGCTGTTTGAGCAGACACTCCGTTCGCCGTTCCGTTTCATCGTATTCCTCGATGACCTGACCTTCAGCAGCGAGGACGACAACTTTGCCGCGCTCAAGGCGTTCATCGAGGGCGGTCTGGCCGGAAAGCCGTCCAATCTGGTCATTTACGCAACGTCCAACCGCCGTCATCTCATCCGCGAGAGCATGGCCGACCGTCAGGGCGATGAGGTGCGCGTGCGCGATACCCTCGAGACCGTTACCTCGCTGTCCGACCGTTTCGGTCTGGAGATCACCTTCTCCGTGCCGGATAAGGACGAGTATCTGTACATTGTCGAGCAGCTGGCCAAGGAGAACGACCTGAACCTTGATATCGACGAGCTGCACCTGCTTGCAGAGCGCTTCGCGCTGCGCCGCAACGGACGTTCGCCGCGTACCGCAAGACAGTTTATCAGCCAGCAGCTGGCGGAGCAGTATGGCAAGTAATTGAAAACGGAAAATGGAGAATGATTTCATTTTTCATTTCTGCATTCTAAATAAAACAAAACGCAGACCTTAAAATCATAGGTCTGCGTTTTGTTGCTATTGTGGAATCATTTCCGTTGTTTCGGAATGTTTTGGGTATTGCATACGCTCTACCGTAGGGTGCGCCGACCTCGGCGCACCGCATCTAACGATTGGTAGAATCTAACCCGTAGGGGAGCACAGTGTGCTCCCACGCAACGTCAAATCAAGCGGTTTGGATCGTTCCTTGCACAGGCTCCGGTCGTGCTGTGGGCGCACACTGTGCGCCCCTACGATATAGCATGTGCAGATGGTTTACACGGTGCGCCGAGGTCGTACCCCAGGGCACCTTCTCTTGCGGCGTTGCCGCAATTCACCTTGTCGCACCCTACGGGATACCGCTCTATAAAAAATGGAGAATGGATGACCGTCTGGCCAATTCTCCATTCCGACTCGCTAAGAGCCGCCTTCGGCGGTTGCTCGCTGGACGCCCACTGCGGTGGGTGTCTCCATTTTCAATTCTCAATTATTTACCAGCCGAACGAACCAAACGGACTGGAGAATCCATAGCTGCCGTAGCCGTCATTCTGCTGCGAATTATCGTTCTGGCTGCTCTGGCTCTGCTGGGTCTGGGCATTCGGGTCATCGCCCTCGAGGTCATGCGAATCGGTCAGCGTGATGGTGATATTGAGCGTCTTGCCGGTCGAAATGCGGTATACGCTCAGCGTCAGCTTGTCACCGGCCTTCTTATCCTGCTTGAGTTCGTTTACCTTATCCATGTCCGGGGTCGGGGTACCGTCAACGGCGGTGATGACATCACCAACCTGCAGACCCTCACTGGCTGCCTTTGCGCGGGAATCAATGGAATATACCTGCACGCCGGACACCTTGCCGTCCGCGGACTCGACGTTCTGGCCGGTGATGCCGATGGACGGACGGCCGGAAACGTAACCGTTCTGAATCAGCTCATCAACAATATCCTTGGCGGTGTTGATCGGGATGGCAAAGCCCATGCCCTCAACGGTGGCGCTGCCGAACGCATTGCCGGACAGCTTAGCGGACGTGATGCCGACTACCTGACCGTACTTGTTGATGAGTGCGCCGCCGGAGTTGCCGTTGTTGATGGAAGCATCGGTCTGAATCAGCGTCATAACACGGTCATTGACGGTCAGATCGCGGTTGATGGCGGAAATACGGCCGCCGGTGATGGTGTTCGCAAACTGTACGCCGCCGGGAGAACCGATCGCGTAGGCATACTCACCCGGCTCCAGCTCATCCGAGTCACCGAACTCTGCGGCGGTCAGGTCGCTTGTCGGCGTTACCTTGATGACCGCAAGGTCGGTCTGCTCATCCGTGCCGATGATTTCGGCATCAAGAGAGGTGCCGTCGCTCAGCTGTACAGAAACCGACTGCGCGCCGTACACAACGTGGTTGTTGGTGATGATGTAGCCGTCCTTGCTCATGATGACGCCCGAGCCGCTGCCCGTGCCCTCAGAGGTGGTGGAGATAACCGATACGACCGACGGATTGACCTTTTGTAGATATCCCTCACCGGCCATGCCGTCCGCGGTGTCGTAGTTGTCCGAGGAATTGCTCGAATCAGACTCCGGCTTGCTGTTGATCTGCAGCGTCGGCGCGGAATCCGAGGTTGATGCCGAAGTGCCCGAATCGCTGTTTGCATGGCCGCCGAACGCCATATTGCCGACAACTGCGCCGCCTGCAAACAGCAGGCACGCGGCTGCTACGCCGCACAGACCGAGCGCTAAGCCTCTGCTGCGCTTTTTATTCTTCGGGGTGTGCGGCTTCTGACTCATCGGCGGAACCTCGCCGAAGCCGGTCTGCTGCTGCGCCTGACGGAACTCCGGATGCTGCACCGGCGTCTGGAACGGCGTGCGCGGCTCTTCTGCCTGCGGCTGCTCGCTCTGCGGTGCCTGTGCAGGCTGTTCCGCCTGCGGCTGCTGCATCGGCTGCTCGCTCTGCGGAGCCTGTGCAGGCTGTTCCGCCTGCGGCTGCTGCATCGGCTGCTCGCTCTGCGGAGCCTGTGCGGGCTGCTCGTTCTGCGGTGCGGTGTTCCGGGTTTCGGCGGCCGGCTGTTCGTTATTCTGATCGCTGCTGTTCAGCGGTGTTTTGTTGTTCATGTTGAAGTCGTCCATGATACTGACCTCCTGTTGTTATTCGCGGGAACATTCCGTTCCCTCTGTTGATGTTTCTATCATAGTTTCTCAATGTGGCAGTTTGTTGAAAACAATATGAATATTTTTTGAACACTGCCTGTCGCGAAACTACAGTTTCGCCGACAAGAGGAACGGACCGTGGGCCGTTCCAAAGTCGTCCGAAAGTTCCTGTTCAGAAACTTTCTCCCTCCAGAAGTCCAAAAAGGGTGATACATGCTCCCCCTTTTTGAGCATTTGCAGAGCAAATGCTATTTCATGCGCACTGCCGTGCGAAACGCTTCAATACAGCACATGCAGAAAAAAGACTTCCATGCACAGTGATAGCACATGGAAGCCACTTTTTACGCGTTATTCTGTCGGTTCTGCTCCGGTGCGAGCGGCAGGGTGAACTCAAACTCGGTTTCGCCGCCGCCCGAGCGGACGGAGATCTCGCCGCCGTGCAGGTTGATGATGTTTTTCACAATATACAGGCCGAGACCCGCGCCGGTCTTATCCATCGAGCGCGAACGGTCGGTCTTGTAGAAGCGGTCGAACACATGCGGCAGATCCTCCGCCGAAATGCCGATGCCGGTGTTGCTGATGGCGAATACGCACAGCTGTCCCTCCTGATGGACCTTCAGCCTCAGCGTACCGCCGTCCTCGATGAACTTTACCGCGTTATCGGTCAGGTTGTACACCACTCGGTACAGGTGGTCGCGGTCGCCCATGACGGTCAGCCGTTCCTCGAGGTCGCACTGCACATCCAGCTTCTTTTTCTCAATCTTCTGCTCGAACGAGAGCAGGATCTGCGCCGTCATTTCGGTAAAGTCGAACGGCGCCGGACTGAGGATCAGCTCGCCGGACTGAATTTTTGCGGCATCCAGCATGCGGTTTACCATGCGGGACAGACGTTTGGTCTCCTCCGCGATAATCTTCAGATACTTGTCGCGCTGGTCGAGCGGAATCGTGCCGTCGATCATGCCGTCCACAAAGCCGCCGATGGTCGTCATCGGGGTCTTGAACTCGTGGCTGACGTTGGAAATAAAGCCGCGGGTCAGCTCCTCGAGCTGGTCAAGGTCGCGCGCCATGTTGTTGAACGAGACCGCCAGCTCGTCAATTTCGTAGCAGCGGTTGTCCTCGGGCACGCGCACATCGAAGTTGCCGCCCGCAAATTCCTTGGCGGCGGCGGCAATCGTCTTGAGCGGACGCGTGACGTGCTGAGAGATCATGAACGAAATCACCAGCATAACGACCAGCGTCACCAACATGATGAGCACGAGCGTCTGCGTGGAGTGGCGCACCACGCCTGCCGAATTCGGGTCCTGCGTGGAGACGAAGATCATCAAATCCGCATCGCCGTTATCATCCTTGACGCAGGTGCCCACCGTGTAAAACGAGGACTCACTCAGCACGCCGAGCGACCCGACAGACGCATAACTGCCGTTTTTGTGCATCTCCGCAACCACTTCGGCTGAGATATGATAGCCGGGCAGCGTGTAGGTCGTGCCGTCCGGCTTGGCACCCATCTCAATGTTGCCGTCCGCGTCCGTGATGAGCACGGTCAGCTCATCCTCCTTGGCCACGCGCGCGATGGACAGCATGTAAATCTGACGGATCACGTCGGAGTCCGTGCCCTCGAGCAGCTTGCTCTGCTCGGCAAGGCTCTGCACGGTCGTGCGCAGCTCGGTCTGCTTGGCGTGCAGCGCGTAGCTGCTCATCTGGTAGCAGAACACCACGCCGGCCAGTGCAAACGCGCACACGATCAAAACCAGATGAGCCACATAGTCCTTGAAGAAAAAACTGCGTCTGCCCATGGCTTACTCCTTGGTCTCAAACTTGTAGCCGACACCCCATACGGTTTTCAGCTCCCACTTGTCCGAAACGCCCTCCAGCTTTTCGCGCAGACGCTTGACGTGTACATCAACCGTTCTCGTGTCACCGAAATAGTCAAAGCCCCAGACATCGTCGAGCAGCTGTGCGCGGGTGAACACGCGGTTCGGACTGGACGCGAGGAAGTACAGCAGCTCGATCTCCTTCGGCGGCGCGTCCACGCGCTTGCCCTTGATGACAAGGTCATACGCCTGCTTGTCGATGACGAGATTGTCGAACGACAGCTTCTCGGGCGCATCATCCGGCGCCATGCGGCGGAACACCGCACGCACGCGCGCGATGACCTCCGGCATTTCGAGCGGCTTTGACGATGTAGTCGTCCGCGCCCATCTCCAGACCGGAAACGCGGTCTGCGGTCTCGCCTTTGGCCGTCAGCATGATGATCGGCACATCGCTCTCCGCGCGGATCTCCCTGCAGACCGCCCAGCCGTCCATCACCGGCATCATCACGTCGAGCAGCAGCATGTCCGGCTTGTCCGACTTCCACTTTTTGATGCCCTCCACGCCGTTTTCCGCCTCGAGCACCGTGTAGCCTTCGCGCTCCAGATACAGGCGCAGCAGCTCACGGATGTTGGCCTCGTCCTCTACGATCAATATCTTCTTGGGCATAGTTCTCCCCTGCTTTCCCAGTTTAATCTGATTCTATTATAGCGCGTTTTTGAGGAAAAAGCATTAACAATCTGTAACAAGTCAGGCATTTCTTCTTTGAATTCTTCCATGCGTAAAATGTGCATTTCCCTACGGAATTAGCGTTTTTCACAACATACTCATGAATCAGCGAATCCCGTACATTCCATAACCTTCCACATCTTCACACAACTGCACCTGCAAATGGTGTCAGAATGGTGTCATCTTCAAACGCTTGCGCGAGCCTGTTCACGCTGTCTGTTGATACGCGCCATCTCAGCCATAGCCTGCGTTGCATCCGGATGCGCATACGTCAGTGTTGTATTCGGATTCTCATGCCCCATCATTGCCTGTGTATTCGGCAGTGATACGCCATCATTGAGCATATTACTGCAAAACGTGTGCCGAAATATATGCGGTGTAATGCGCGGCAGCAGTTTTTCCGGATGTTCTGCATTATACTTCGTCACAGCCTTTTCAGCGGCACTTCCAGATTGCAGGCTACCACAGGATTCCTTGTCGGGTCAGCATCAGGAATCCGCCGCACTGGTCAATCATTGGAGATACCTTTTGTTTCTCCCGCTCGCGAATCATATTGCAGGCTTTCACTGACTGCATCGCTCATAAATAGAGTACGCATTCCCGCTTTTGTTTTGGTCATTTCTCTGAATGTAGCGACTTCCATCGTTTCTGGAGCAGCTGTTTATTGATGCTGATAGTTCTCTGCTCAAAATCCAGGTCTGAGGTTGTCAATCCACAAAACTCACTGACTCTCATTCCAGTGTACAGCAATACACATCATAATATCGTGCATACTGCTTGTCGTTCTTCAGAAAGTCCAGCAAGGTGGTGATTACTTCGTCTGTCAATGCATTGCGCTTAACTGTATCATTGGAGGCTACGCTGTCCATACGGAAATCAAACGGGTTTTGAAGAAGCAGTTTACTGTCAATCGCCATCGAAAATGCAGGTTTCAGCAGTTTTTTATACGCAGAAAGTGTACTGTATGCCCTACCTGTTTCCTGCATCTTCTGAAACCACAGCTGTGCATCCTGCTTGGTTACATCACAGATAGACCGCTGGCTAAAGGGTTCCTGCTTAATGCTGTCCGCCCATGATTGATATGTTGTCACTGTGCTGTAGCATTTTCTGCTTTTCAAAGCAAGGTACTTTTCAACCAGTTCATTAATTGTCATCTTTCCGCCAGAATAGCTGATTCCATTATCCAATGCACGCTGCAGTTCTTTCTCTTTTTGACGAAGTTCATCCAGAGTCGGCGCATAGAACGTCTGCCGTTTGCCGAAAACATCGGTATAGCGGTACTGATAACGCCCGTCCGAGCGTTCGCTCTCATTTTTCAGTAAAATTCGTCCCTTTTTATCTTTTCGCTTTCCAGCCAAGTTTTTCTCTCCTTTCATTGACTGAAAAGCCCCAACTATGACATATTCAGTATATCATAGTTGGGGCAGAAATGCACTGTTTTTACGCCGAATAGCTTCCCAACAGGTATTGTTCTAGCTTCGCGCGCTTGATCATGCGTTTCGTACCAATCCACAGCACATAGGGATTGTTATCTCCATTAGTTAAATCTCGAATCTTGTTGACACCAATGTGAAAATAGTCCGATGCTTCCTCTACATTTAATAAAGGGCTTTCCCAGATTGGGGTAATATTGTTCTTATTTTTATTTGCCATAGAAAACCTCTTTTTCTTATTTGTTGATTGAGATGCAGCTACTCATCCGCTCATGTGCAGGCAGTGGTCGTAAAAGTAAATCATACCCGTCATCGAGCGGGATTCTCCTTAAAACGAAATCTGCAGCGCAGTAAATAGCTGCTTACTCTCTCTTTACTCTCAAATGCCTTGTATCTTCCAGAATACCGTCGTGAAACGCGACAGTATTGCAGCTGGTGCGCTGTTGTTCAAAGGTCGCAGTTCCCGCCTTTAGCCGTTGGGGTGAACGTTTCGGTCACTCCTTTATAGGGTAACGTTCGTTACTCTATCAGCACAGTCCGTAAAGGGTGTCGTGTCTTGCGACTCCTTAATCAAGGTGTCATCATTTCGGTGATACCTTTACACGGGGGCGTGTTCCGCGACTTCATCGGTTATAATCAACAAGGGTGTACCCGCTCGTTACTCCCTTAGTCCAGCCAGTAAGAGGATAGCAAGTTGTGACACATCCTTAGTTCAACCAGTGCCCAAAACGCTTAATTCCATAAATCATCAGATTCCTCGCTTGTCTGGTCGAAATTCTTTCTATTCTGAACTTGCGTTTCTTCACTTATTTCAGCCAGCGCAGTGGTATTGCTTTGTTGGCTGGATTCTTGTGTGACATGGTATAATTCTGCCGTTAAGCACTCCTCCCGTTGTTCCTCTGAACATTTTTTCTCTATAACGTGATTCAGTGCAGTTTCGATTTGTGCTATGCTGATATTCTCTAATTGCTTACTAACTGCATTACCTTTCATTTCTCGATCATCAATACGAATAGTTTGGGGTGTTGCCTTCACTATCTTAAACAGCAACTGACGTACTTCATCCACTAAAGATTCTTCATTTCTGGCCAGAAAATAATTTTTTGCATCCAAGGTCATAAAACCGCCATCCAAAGCCCGCTCGTTACCATTGACAGAGTAATTACTGTTATCAGTCTTACTAATTTCAGTATCGTTACTATCAGTGTTACTGTTATCAGTCTTACTAATTTCAGTATTATTCTTATCAGTCTTATTACTCTGTCCGTTGGACGGGTCTTGAACTGTCCGTTCGACTGATCTTGAACTGTCCGTTGGACGGGTCTTGAACTGTCCGTTGGACGGGTCTGGACTGTCTGCCGGACTGGTCTGGAACTGTCTATTTGACGGGCTAGCTTGCAGTACATCATACACATAGATTAAATTGGGTTTTCCCAATCCCTGCCGAACCTTGTGAATCAATCCTGCCTTGTCCAGTTCGTCTACCAGTTTCCCAGCTTTCTTTGCGCGACAGCGAACAGCCGACGCTATGTTTTCAAGGTCATAATAGATGAACGGCGTGCCATTCTCATCTTTCATCTGTTTAGTGATAGACAGTTGCAGCCGGTCACGCATCAGGGTGTACGCCAGAATGTGTTGTGCTGTCAGGTGTTTGTATTGTGGGTATTGCGGCGCTTTTTCATCAAAGAAAACTTTCGGCAGTTTGGCGAACGCTTGTGTGCTTTCGCTCTGGCCGAACGTTTCGTTCGGTGTGGTAATGGAATTACTCATTTTTATCCTCCGTGATGTTGTGAATGTAATACCGATTTGGATGGTAATGCTCTGCCTTTACTCGTGTAATCAAGCCCGCATCTTCAAGCTGAGTAACCAGCTTAATAGCCTTGTTGCGTGCACAATGAAGGTCAGCCGCAATCTGTTTCATCTTGTAATAGACATACGGCGTTTCCGACTCATTGAACCATCCATCAGTGGAAAGCAAAAACAGCCTGTCTAACATCAAAATATACAGACATTTTGCACCTGTTGACAGTTGCGCGTATTTAGGGTTGTCGAACAGCGCCCGTGGGACGCTGATCTGCGACGGTCGGTTACGAAAAGACATTGTGAAATTTTCTTTCATATCCTCTCTCATCATTGCAATGTACTGTTCTTCATTCATCATTTTAATTTTCTCCTTTGCGTTTTTTGAATTTTAACATTCTATCCTTTCGTCTGGCTCGCCCCGATTTTTCGGAAAACAGCTTTCACGGCTCACCGAAGTTTCGGGAAAAGTCCGCCCAGACAGAAAATTTAAGTTTTCTTGAATTTTCTCGATTGCACGAATCAAACTCGAACGTGGGAATGAGCCAAAATACTTGACTTCTCCCGCACTTGATGGTAGTCTTATTTTGAATAGTTTAATCACAATTTCTCACTCCTTTCATAATCGACTCAGAATCGCCCAGAATCGTTTCTGGTGGTTGTTCGTCGAATGGTGCACCAGAGGCATCAAAAAGCGATTACAGAGCATTCTCGCAGGATTATGGTGTTTTCACACTGTCTATCAAATTGTAATCACTCTCTTTCCGGTCATTGATCGTGGTTGGTCACTGGCTGAACTCGGTACCGAAACGGTATGGCAGGAACGATTGTGGTGCATTCTCGCAGGCTTATAGCGTTTCTGCGCTGTTTGTCAAATCATAGTCATCCCCTTCGCGGTCGTTGGTCGTGAGTGGTCACTGGCTGAACTCGATACCGAAACGTTATTGAATTGTGAATCGCTGGCTGAACTCAACGCTGAAATGTCGTTGAGTGGCCGTGCGGCTGGCTTGCTAAATCATGGGATTTCACCTCTTTCTACAAATGGGCGCAAGATGGCGCAGAATCGTTTCTGGTGGTCGTCCGTCAAGAGATACGCGCAGTTAGGGCAGGAACCATCGTGGCGCGTTCTCGCAGGCTTATGCAGCTTGTCGCGCAGTGTTTTTTGCTTGACATATACTACTATACGAAAAACCGGATTTTGGGTCGCAGCGTTGTGCACAAATTTCATTCTCGTTTATCGTGTATTATTTACAATTCTCAACTAAAATCATTATATAAACATCAAAAAGCGGCTGATATGCGTGAAAAATCGCACATCAGCCGCAGTTATTTTTTAATCAAAAATCATCGTTATACAGGATAACAGTCAGGGTAATCGGTTCCTGCTCGGCAAATCTCACCGTGAGAACGTCAAGTATGTTCTCATCTTCTCCCTCAGTACACCCGCTTATATAAAGAGAAGCACCCTATTAGGGTGCTTCTCCTGTTATTTTCACTTTTCTGCTGTGAAGTACAATGCCGGGCCATCTTCACTTTTGAATGTGTACTGAATCCCGTTGACGTTTTTTGTTATTATATATTTATCTTTTCCCTCTTTGACTATTGCATTATAAAGATCAGTTATTTCATCTTCAGTAGCATTCTCTTGTGTTGCATACATTAAAGTTTTTTCATAATCTGTAAAGTTTACAGCTCCGCCCAGATAACTCATTGCATCTTTCTGGCTTAAAGCATAACCTATATAGCAGCAAATAGTTATGCGTTTCCAATCCGTTTGTTCATCATTCATGACATACTCAAAGTATTCTCGGTAATTTCCATCTCGATTCAAATCCGGATTATACGTCGGTGCACCATCCACATCATTGACCACAGCCTCATCAATATCAAGGAATGTTGTATGGCGCACTTCCGAATCAGAACCCGCTCCTTCCGGATCAAATATCTTCAGACCCTCATTAAACTTTTCCACAAAATCCACATAGCAGTCTGCTGGCGGAACTAATTTCAGCGTAAATTCTCCACCTGTGCCATCCCACGAAAAGTCAAATCCGGTTTCAGAAAAATCAATCTTCGATGCGTAAATATCTGTCATGGCCAGAATCTTACCAAACGAATCCGCTGACAAATGCAGTTCATTCAGCAATGCCGCTGTATCTTCCACCTTGAAAGATGCCTTCTGGTCTTCAAAATTTCCTTCAGAAACACTGGTGGAATCCTTCATCGTGCGAATGAACGGAGATAACAGATCGCGGTCTTCTTCCACAATATAGCCCAGAGCATCATCTGTCCACTGTTTTGCTTCCTCAGCTGATGTCGGTTTGCTTCCAAAATATGTTTCGTATTGATCGCTGTAATCCGCATCCGAGCCTTCGCTTAAATTCTTATCCAGTGTGGTTAGTTTGAGATACAATTCATTGTATCCATGAGCCTGGTCGATAAATTCTCCCAGAGATTTACCTTCGTTTGCTACTTCCGATTCCTGGATTGCTTGTGTATACGCACTTTTTACTGCTTCCGTTGCATCTTTAGCACTGGTATCCGTGCAGCCACTCAGGAAAACAACACCGGTAATCGCCGCAGCAAGCAATATTGTCCGTTTCATAGTTTTATCCTCAGTTCTTAATGATGATAGATGCCACATCAACCACTACATTCGTTATACCGCCGCCGATGTTATCAAAATTCGAAGTGGCCACCGGCAGTGCAACAAAGGTGATATTGTCATCTTCAAAGACATCTATATCTCCATCATACATCACAACATGATAATTATCATAATTACTATCCGCAGTGAGAATATAAGTAAATGGTTTACCCCACATTGTATCACAGAATACTTGAAGCACGGTTTGGTTCTTAAAATAAACCATCTTATCTACATATGGAGCAATGTTCTTAACTAAATGCTTATATTCAATAGAGCTATCAATCATTGCCTTAGCTTTTTCCTTGGCTGCATTATCTACAGCCGGAAAAATATCTTCGTTGGACTTAATCACGGCCATAGCAGTATCTGGAATTTCTACCGGATCACTGTACTCAAGGTTTAATGTAAATTGCCGAACACAATTATACAGTCGATCTGCTTTATTACCATCTAATTCACCATTAACAAAATGACCCACGTGTTTCTGATTACCACTGGGCCAGCACTTCACGCCATTACCAGTAACTGCGCCTTGTGTAAAAGTTCCTTCATAATACCATTCTATACCAGAAGAATTCTCCGTTGTGAACTTTCCTTCTCCATCCGGTACACCATCTACAAGCTGTCCAGTATATTTACCCTCTTTTTCATATGTTTCTTTGGTCGTGGCATCACCTTCATATACCGAAAAGGATAAGGTCATATCCACATCTTCAACCTGTTCTACCACAGGCTCCTGCTGCTGTTCCTGTTCCGTCTCTGCCGCAGCAGAATCCGCACCGTTCGAATTTTGTCCGCAGCCTGCGCATAACATCAGAAATGCCGCCATTGCTCCGCTGATCCAGCGTTTCGAGTTTTTCATAATCTTTTACTCCTTTACCTCTTTGTAAATATTGTACAATATCTTACAGCCTTCGTCAATCAATTTCAACATCCTCTCAAAACTGATTTTCCCTTATGTCGAATTGATTGGTGTCATTTCTGAGGCTTTTCAGCGCAAATGGTGTCAAATTGGTGTCAGCCAAAATCAAAACACAACTTTTTCTATTCATAACATAGATGATTTCGCACGCAATACGCAGTTTTCCAACCAGCCAGCACAGTTACAACAGTATCTAACATTAACAATCTGTAAAACACCGCTTTGCACCCGACATTTCCTGTGCTATACTGAATATATCACCCCAAAGGAGAATTCTTATGTCACAGACGGTAGAAATGCACATTATTGCGCGGATACGCAGCGATTTCCCCACCAAATTCGGCATTCCGCGGCAGAGCGGACTGGCGGACGTACCGGCGCGCATTGTATTCGAGCCGGAATACCGCAACGCAGATGCGCTGCGCGGCATCGAGGGTTTCTCTCACCTGTGGCTCATCTGGCAGTTTTCGGCAGCCGTGCGCGACGGCTGGTCCCCGACCGTGCGCCCGCCCAAGCTGGGCGGCAACAAGCGCATCGGCGTGTTTGCGACACGCTCGCCGTTCCGCCCGAACGAGATTGGACTGTCCTCGGTGCGGCTTGACCGCGTAGAGCTCAACACGCCGGACGGACCGGTGCTGCATATCTCGGGCGCGGACCTGATGGACGGCACGCCGATTTTCGACATCAAGCCGTACCTTGCGTACACGGATTCGCATCCGGAGGCACGCGGCGGTTTTGCGCTCACGACCGATGCGGTGCGCGTGGAATGTCCGCAGCTCCTGCTCGACAAGCTGCCCGAGGAGCGCCGTCAGACGCTGCTGAACGTACTCGCACAGGACCCCCGACCGGGCTATCAGCACGAGCCGGGCCGCGTGTATGGGTTCCCGTTTGCGGGATTCGAGGTCAAATTCACCGTAGAAGGTGACTTGCTGACCGTTCGGCAAATCGAGAGTCGCTAACTATTCTGCGGTAAAATTTACGCGGTTCACGTTCCCCGTCTATTCTGTGCCGAAAACAAAAAATCACCGAAACGATTTGTTTCGGTGATTTTCTTTTACGTTTTATTAGAGGCCGGTCGGAGTGATCTTCTCGAAGTCCTCCAGCGTACCGCCGTTCATGAAGCAGTCGATGATCTGCTTGCCGAGCGGCTCAAGCTCCGGCGTATCGAACTTCGCCAGCTCCTTGCGGAAGAAGTCGGTCAGGATCTTTGCGCCTGCATCGTAGCCGTCGGTGCCTACGCGGTCCTGCGTATCAACGCGCAGGAACTTAGAGCGGATCTTCTGGCCGTCGATGGTCAGATCCTTCATCGCGTAGCCGAGCAGCGGGCAGCGTGCCGGCTCAAGGTGCTCGCGGCGGATCTTTGCGCCGCCGTGGCGTGCCAGATACTCACGGGAGATCCACTCAGCCGCAAAGCCGACCTTGTAAACGCCGATGTGCTGGTTCGGGATCAGGACGTAGCGGGTGTTCGGGCTGTCCACGATCTGGTGCAGCAGCAGGTTGGCCTGCTTTACACGCTTGCCGGTTGCAAACGGCCAGTAGGAACCAACGCCCTCGCTCTTCAGCTCGTTGCCGGTTACGATAGACGGGTTATTGAAGCCGCGCGGTGCGATCAGACGCCACAGCCAAGCCAGTGCCGGCGGAATGATATGCAGCATACCCATGATGCCGTAGTTCGGGTTATCGCGGGTGGAGGGGGGCATACGAACGCCGAAAGAGCGTACGTCTACTTCTACCGGCTCCTTGACGATGTTCGGAACATCCCAGCGCGGCACGATGGCACGCGGGTTGGAGCACGGCTTGCCGTTGGAATCCAGCGTGTGCTCCCAGATCAGCAGGGTTGCACCCGGATGGCCTTCCATGTTGAAGAAGCACAGCGGCTCCTTCGGCTCGGTGCAGATGCGCTCGTAAACCGGATCGCAGCCGTAGTGGGTTACGCCGTCCATGCGGAGGAACCAGCCGTCCTCACCGTCAACGAGTACCAGCTTGCCGGAGTTGTTCTGCACGCCCGGATAGCAGGTAGCCATATCGTCGCACACCGGCTCAATCTTGCAGGTGGAGCTGATATGCAGGTAGGTCTTTTCGCCCGTTACCGTGTTGGTAGAGAGCAGCACCTCGCCGTCCGGCTCGCGGGCGATGTCCTGCAGCATCTCGCTCTTGCCGCCGCCGGAAGCGCCCTCGTGCATGATGACAAGCTCGTTCTCGTACGGAGTGATGAGGCGGCCTGCAGAAGTATGGCAGGTGGTCCAGCCCTCCTGCTCGCCAATGTCGAGCAGTACGGAGTAAACACCCTTCTTGGCAGACGGGCCCGGATACAGGTTATAGGAGAATACCTCGTGGCAGTCATCCAGACGGTTGTGAACAACAACCTGCTTGCCGTCGAAGTGGGTGTGACGGAACGGAGGTGCAACATAGATGATCGCACGCGGCTTGTAGCCCTCGGTCTCCTCTGCGCTTACAAAGCCCTGCAGATGTGCCAGCGCAAATGCGAAGAACGCGCACTGCTTCGGGCATACGAGCATGGAACCGTAGCCGTACTGGTTGCCGCCGGAATTAAACGGCATGAGGATCAGCTCCTGCGTCTTGAACCAGTCCATGGTCTCGCGGCGCAGCTTGTCAAACTTGTAGCCGTACACATCCGCAAAGCGCTTCTTATCGGTCGGCTTGTCGTCTGCGATGCGCATGCAGTCCGGCTCGCGGCGGCGCATGTAATCCTCTACAAAGTTAACGGATGCACCGTTCTTGCAGCGGACAACATCAGCTTCTTTTACCAGACCCTTGCCCGGTACATCGAATACAACGTCGTACACGTCGGCATGTTCCGGACCGAATACCATGTCGTACAGTTCCGCCTTGCTGGTGGGAACAACTACGCCCTTGCAGTTCTCGATGACATCGGTCAATTCATCGGTAAAGGTGAATTTGGTGAGCAATGAGTTCATCTGTATCATTTCCTCCTTAAGCACCGCGGAGTCCCTCGCCACGGTATGCTAAACGGGCCGGTTAAATTTCTTAACCTTTGCCCCATTGTCTTTCGATTATAGCATACCGCAAACCCACCCTCTCGTCAACTGTGATTTTGCTTTTTTTGCAAGTCGGATTGCAAGTTCTTGCAAAATGTACAAAACCTGAGGGATTTCTCACTGTTTTCCTGACACGGTCACTTGTCCGCCGATAGAACTTTTTGTAAAAACGTTTCCGCATGGCAAAATCCGTTTCACAATGCGCAATCGTGTATCAAAAGTGCGATACTGTGCATCTGCGTACACTTTATCTCACATTCCAGCGCTCCCACACGCGGGTGACGGAATTGCATTTTCCGTTTCTTGTAATATCGAACAGCGCACCGGAAACTGCACAGTCGCCCTCAGCTGTCTTGAAATACTCGGTCAGGTCACCGCGAAACATGGCGATAGACTGCTCCACGCGCACGCCGAGCACAGACACGATCGGGCCGGTCATGCCGATATCCGTGATATAACCGGTGCCCTTGGGATTGACGCGCTCATCCGCGGTCTGCACATGTGTGTGCGTGCCCCAGACAGCCGCCGCGCGGCCATCGAGGTAATAGCCCATAGCCAGCTTTTCGCTCGTGGCGTTCGCGTGGATTTCGGCAAAAGCCACGTCATACATGCCCTCGTTTTCCTTGAGGATGCGGTCTGCACACAGGAACGGATTGTCCGGGCCGTATTTCATGTCGCAGCGGCCGATCAGGTTCATGACGAGCAGGCGCATGCCCTGTGGGCCGTCATAAATGCCCCAGCCCCGGCCAGGGCTTTGCGGCGCAAGATTGGCCGGACGGAGAACATCCGAACGGCTGTCCAGATACGGCACGATCTGCTGCTTGCCGAACACATGGTTGCCGAGCGTGATCACGTCCGCGCCGGCGGCAAAAATATCATCCGCCTGACGCGGGAGAACGCCGTTGCCGGCCGCATTTTCGCCGTTTACGATGACGAAATCCGCGCCGGTGTCGCGCTTGATGCGGCGGAGCAGGCCGTGAAGCGCGTCAATACCCGCCTCACCGACCACATCGCCGATGACTAATAGTTTCATGGATTACCTCTTTCTATCATTGCAAGCCGTTGATTGGTTCCGCTGAGGTTCAGCGAAAAATTCCGCCGTTAGGGCGAACACGCTAACGCAGTTCGAGTACCCGCTCAGCCGGTGCAGAAAGAAGCCGCCCGTCAGGGGCGAACCGCTGACGCCGTTCGTGTCCCCGCTCAGCCGGTGCTGAAAGCTGCCGCCCATCAGGGCGAACACGCCTGCGGCAGTTCGTGTCCCCAGCTGGTCGGTGCAGAAAATATATACAAAAGAGCTGCTGCACCCATGCAGCAGCTCTTTTCCATGCAAAATCTTAATCGAACAGGGTCGAAACCGAAGTTTCCTCGTAGATACGCGCGATCGCCTCGGTGAACACCGGTGCAACCGGAAGGACGTTGATCTTATCCAGCTTCTTGTCGTTGGTCAGCGGGATGGTATCGAGGATGGTCAGTTCCTTGATCGGGCTGTTCTGGATGCGCTCGATCGCCGGACCGGACAGTACGCCGTGGCTTTGCACAGGCGTAAACCTCGGTTGCGCCGCCGCGCTCTACCAGAGCGTCCGCTGCGTGTACGAGCGTGCCTGCTGGTGTCGATCAGGTCGTCAACCAGAATGCACTTTGCCCTCTACGTTGCCGATGATGTTCATAACCTCGGATACGTTGGCCTTCGGACGGCGCTTGTCGATGATGGCAAGCGGCATATCCAGCTTCTGGGTAAACTTGCGGGCACGGGTAACCGAACCCAGATCGGGAGAAACGATAACGGTATCATCGGTGCCGACGCCGAACTTGCCCGCAATGTACGGGATCAGAACGGAAGAACCGAGCATGTTATCCACCGGAATGTCAAAGAAGCCCTGGATCTGTGCAGCGTGCAGGTCCATGGTCAGCACGCGGTCAGCGCCTGCAGCAGTAATGAGGTTTGCGACCAGCTTTGCGGAGATCGGGTCACGCGCCTTGCTCTTGCGGTCCTGACGAGCGTAGCCGAAATACGGGATTACAGCCGTGATACGGCCTGCCGATGCACGCTTGCAGGAGTCGATCATGATGAGCAGCTCCATCAGGTTGTTGTTTACCGGACCGCAGGTGGACTGTACGAGGAACACGTCCGAGCCGCGAACGGATTCCGAAATGGAAACCGAGATTTCGCCGTCAGCGAAGGTGGAGATGGCAGCCTTGCCGATCGGCAGTCCGAGCGCAGAAGCGATCTGCATCGCCAGTGCGGGATGGGAGTTGCCGGAGAAAATTTTGATGTTTTTTCCGTGAGAAATCATTGATTTGCCTCCGTCATATAAATATATTTTTTGTTCCGTGTGGATTTATATACGTTTTTATGGATTTACTTTTCGTCCTTCTCGTGTGCGGCGCGGCGGCGGTCGTTCCAGCCCTCAAGATTGGTCTGGCGGGAACGTGCAACACTCAGCGCACCGGCAGGAACGTCCTTGGTGACAGTCGTACCGGCAGCCGTAAACGCACGGTCGCCCAGCTTGACAGGCGAAACGAGGTTGGTATTGCAGCCGATGAAGCAGTCGTCACCGATCTCGGTGCGGTACTTGTGATAGCCGTCGTAGTTGACAACGACCGTGCCGCAGCCGAAGTTGACGCGCTCGCCGACGGTCGCGTCGCCGATATAGGTCAGGTGCGAAACCTTGGTGCCGTTGCCGATGGTGGACTTCTTCAGCTCTACGAAGTCGCCGATGCGGCAGCCGTCACCGACCACGCTCTGCGGGCGGATATAGGCAAACGGACCGACCGTGGTATTGCTGCCGACGGTGGATTCATAAACCTGCGAATTGTTTACCGTAGTGCCTGCGCCGATCTCGGCCTTTTCGAGGATGGTGTTCGGGCCGATGACCGCGCCCGCGCCGACCTTGCAGCCGGGACGGATGTGACAGCCGGGCAGAATGGTCGCGCCCGGTGCAATATCAGCGTCCGGCGCAATGTAGGTGCTGGTCAGATCGAAGATCTGCACGCCCTTTTTAATCAGGCCGTAGTTGACACGCTGCATCATCTCGACCTGCGCCATAAAGGCGGCAGTGCCGTCGCAGATGACGTAAATCTTGTTGGTGATAGCAATGCCCTTCTGCGCACCGGCTGCAACAGCCGCCGCAACCAGGCCGTCGAGCGTATCAGCGCCGCTTGCGAGTGCCTTTTTCAGCATATCCCAGGTGAACATGGCGGCATAGCAGCGGCTGTCTCTCGGCAGAGGCTGACCTTCCGCATCAAAGCCCTGCTGCTCGGCAGACAGTACGCTGACGCCGTAACCGGTGTTCAGGTGCGTCTCCGCCAGATGGAACAGAGCGTCCTCCTCGGCCAGTGCAAACGGAGCCGCCAGCACCAGAACGTGCTCGCTCTCCGGCAGCGCAGCCAGCGAGGCAAAACGATTTGCAGCATCGAGCGCAATGTCCTGTGCGCCGGCAACGGCAGGCTCTCTGTCGTCGTGCGCAAAGAAGCACGCCTCCACCGCATCAGGCAGCGCATCCCGCATTGCATCGCCCGCAGTGCCGAACAACACCGGACGCGCAAAAGCAGAAATGCCGTTTTCGTCAAACAGGCCGCCAACCATGACGGCATTTACTTTATTCATCGCAGAAATCCTTTCGTTTCTCAAGGGTCATACGACCAGATTTTCCGATATAGCTTTATTATACAACAGTATGCCGCAAATTGCATTATCATTTTTCGATAAATTTCTTCTCACCGCATAATATTTTTCGCCGTTTGCATACAAAGGCCGCAAAGCAAGCATTTTGGTGGGAAATCAAGTAATGGAAAATTGAGAATGGAAAATGGAAAATGAGTGTTAGATAAAGCCATTTGCAGAAAATAACATCGTTTCAGATAGCCTTACCGTAGGGTGCGGCAAGGTGAATTGCCCGAAGGGCAAGAGAAGGTGCTGCACCCTACGATTTGGCGTTACATGACGATTATTCCGGATAAAAATACGATAACACGTTTCATTCCACGTTCATTTTCCATTCTCCATTCTCAATTCTCCATTACTGCACAAAAAAGACTCGAAACATACGTTTCGAGTCTTTTGGGGTTAGCTTTTAGCCCTGAACTGCGATAACCTCAACTTCAACCTTAGCGCCGAGCGGCAGAGCAGCTACTTCAACACAGGAACGAGCCGGAGCGCCTTCCGGGAAGTACTTCGCGTACACGCCGTTGAATGCAGCAAAGTCGTTGATGTCGGACAGGAAGCAGGTGGTCTTGACTACGCGGTCAAAGGACACGCCGCCCTGTGCCAGAACGCACTGCAGGTTCTTCATAACCTGCTCGGTCTGCTCCTCGATGGTGGTTGCTACAATCTTGCCCGCCTTCGGGTCGATCGGAACCTGACCGGAGGTAAATACGAAACCGTTTGCAGCGATTGCCTGAGAGTACGGGCCTACTGCTGCCGGTGCGAGATCAGTGTGCAGAACTTCCTTGATAGCCATGGTGGGAATTCTCCTTTATATATCTTTATTTTTTGATAACAGGGTGAAATGAGTGCTTTTGTGCATAAAATCCGCACAGAAACGCAATTGTGGCGTAGCCACAATTACTTCTTGCCGCCCTTGGTCTTTTTCAGACGCTCGGTGTTGGACAGAACGCGCTTGCGCATACGGATGCTCTCCGGAGTGATCTCAAGCAGCTCATCGTCGGAGATGAACTCGAGTGCCGCCTCGATGGACATCTGGCGCGGCGGAATCAGGCGCAGCGCATCATCCGAGCCGGATGCACGCATGTTGGTCAGCTGCTTCTTCTTGCAGACGTTTACAGCCATGTCCTCGCCGCGCGGGTTCTCGCCGACGATCATGCCTTCGTATACCATCGTGCCGGGGCCGATGAACAGCGGGCCGCGATCCTGTGCGTTGAACAGGCCGTAGCCGACAGCCTCGCCGGCCTCAAACGCGATCAGAGAACCGGTGGTGCGCTTCTGGATATCGCCCTTGTACGGCTGATAGCCGTTGAATACGGAGGACATAACGCCCTCGCCCTTGGTATCGGTCAGGAACTCGGTACGGTAGCCAAACAGGCCGCGTGCCGGAATAATGAACTCCAGACGCATACGGTCGGTGCCCTTCGGGTTCATGGAAACCAGCTCGCCCTTACGAGCGCCCATCTTCTCCATGATCGCGCCGACTGCATCGGTCGGAACGTCCGCGATCATGCGCTCCATCGGCTCACAGGTCTTGCCGTCGATCTCCTTGAGCAGTGCCTTCGGTGCGCCGACCTGGAACTCGTAGCCCTCACGGCGCAGGTTCTCGATCAGGATGGACAGGTGCATCTCACCGCGGCCGCAAACGCGGAATGCGTCGGTGGTGTCGGTTTCGTTTACGCGCAGGGATACGTCCTTGAGCAGCTCACGGAACAGACGCTCACGCAGGTGGCGTGAGGTAACAAACTTGCCCTCCTTGCCGGCGAACGGAGAGTCGTTGACCATAAAGGTCATCTCAACGGTCGGCTCGGAAATCTTAACGAACGGCAGAGCCTCAACGTGCTCGGGGTCGCACAGGGTCTCACCGATGGTTACGCCCTCGATGCCGGAGAAGCAAACGATCTCGCCTGCCTGTGCCTCCTCGATCGGCTGACGGCCCAGCTCCTCGATGGAGTACAGGGTAACCAGCTTCGCGTTGTACGGCTTGGTGTTGCCGTGGTAGTCGCAGACGGTAACCTGCTGACCTACCTTCATCGAGCCGCGCTCGATACGGCCGATGCCGATACGGCCGACGTACTCGTTGTAGTCAATAGAAGAAACGAGCATCTGGGTCGGGCCTTCGGTATCAACATGCGGCGCCGGAATGTGCTCGAGGATCTGCTCGAACAGCGGGGTCAGGTCCTTGCCCTCCACGTTCGGGGACATGGAAGCGGTGCCTGCACGGCCGGAGCAGTAAACGATCGGGCTGTCCAGCTGCTCGTCGGTCGCATCAAGGTTGAGCAGCAGCTCGAGAACCTCGTCGCCGATCTCGTTGAGACGAGCGTCCGGACGGTCGATCTTGTTGATTGCAATGATGATCTTGTGACCGAACTCCAGTGCCTTCTGCAGCACGAAGCGGGTCTGCGGCATCGGGCCTTCTGCTGCGTCAACCAGCAGAACAACGCCGTCTACCATCTTGAGGATACGCTCTACCTCGCCGGAGAAGTCGGCGTGGCCCGGGGTATCTACGATGTTGATCTTTACGCCCTTGTAATGTACAGAGGTGTTCTTTGCCAGAATGGTAATGCCGCGCTCACGCTCGATGTCGCCCGAGTCCATGACACGCTCCTCTACCACCTGATTTTCGCGGAAAGCGCCAGCCTGCTTGAGCATCTGATCGACCAGAGTAGTCTTGCCATGGTCAACGTGCGCAATGATGGCGATGTTGCGTAAATCGTTACGGATCATATATTCTATTCCTCCATCAGCGGGATTATTTTCGTACAGAATTTATTATACCCGTTTTTTCGTTCATTTTCCACCTATTTTATCGTCAAAATTACGGCGATATATCCGCTCTAAATTGTAAAATATTTTACCGAACTGAGAAATCTCCCCTGTTTTCCGGTTGACGCAGGCTTTACTCCTGCCGTACAATAAGGAAAAGACGCAAGCGTCTGATAAAAGGAAGGAGAATCTCTATGAACAAAACAAGCAAGGTATTGCTCTGCGCGGCACTGACCGGCGCAATGGCAGTCGGCGCGGCAGGCGCGGCTGACCTTGGTTCCCTGTCTCCGCAGGGTGCAAAGGCGTATCTGAATCAGATCACCACCCTGCAGAATAAGTACGGTAAGGCCGCTGCTCGCACGGACGATGGCTTCAAGGGACTGCTGACCGGACTTTCCATGGCAAAGCTGGTGGATATGGACGGCGATAAGATTCCGGAGCTGTACTGCGCTGCCGCTCACCAAGGTCAGCATATGTACTCGTATGCAGACGGCAAAATCTATGAACTTGTAATCCCCGAAGACGTGAGCAACTTCGGCACGGATGTTTCGCCGTGCACCCAGTTTTACGTTGGCAAAGACAAGGCGTATCTGGTCTCTGGTCAGGAAGTAATGAATAACAATCCGGTCACCTTCTGGACCAAACAGGGCGATAAAGCCGTTGTGGTCCTCACCTACACGGACGGCTTCGACTGGGATGCCGAGACACCGACACCAGTCAAAACTATCAACGGTCAGTCCGTTACCGCAGAGGAATTTTCTTCCGCTATCCTCGACTTCACCGGCGATATGGACGAGCAGTATTACTCCTTCTGGGAAAGCCCTTACAACAGCGACCGTGCGCTGTCTCCGCGTGCGGCTCTGCAGGACACCATCACCTCGCTGCGTAAACTCACCAACCCGACCGCACATGTTTCCCGCCACAAGGTAACACTCAACGGCGCAAAGGCTGATCTGGCTGCGTACACCATCAACAGCAACAACTATTTCAAGCTGCGCGATCTCGCAAAAGCGCTTAAAGGTCTGGATTCTGAATTTGAGGTAAAGTGGAACGCCGCCGAGCAGCGTATCGACCTGACGAGCCGAACCGCGTACACGCCGGTCGGCGGCGAACAGGCTGCCCTGCCCTCCGGCAATAAGGCTGCCACGCTCACGAACGCCGCTGTCTACCTCGACGGAAAGCCGCTTTCCCTCACCGCCTACTCCATCGGCGGCAATAATTATTTCAAGCTGCGCGACCTCGGTGACGCACTCGGCTTTTCCGTGGATTGGGATAACGCCACCTCTACTGTTACCATTTCGGCTCAGTAATGGAGAATTGAGAATTACAAAAAAGCCACTGTTCAGTGAACAGTGGCTTTTTCGCGCTTACAGCGCGATTCAATCCCGGTTTGCTTGCAAACCGCACCCGCATGGCAGGATTTCGCATAGAAATCCGAGCCATTGGCTCCGCCGCAGCGGACCGCGCGTAAGCGCGGATTCCATCGCGTTTGCCCGCAAACGCATAAAAAGTCAGGACATGCGCCTGACTTTTTATACAAGAAAGGGATTCTGTGTGCCCGCCAAAGGCGGACGCGCAGAATCCCGCACAGGACGTATCCGAGCCAACGGCTCGGTACGTCCCCCTCGATTGAAAGGCCAACGGCCTTTCAATCGAAGCAAAGCCTTACTGGTTTGCTTCGATGTAGTTTACGATGTCACCGATGGTGCTCATCTTAGCAGCTTCCTCATCGGAAATCGTTACGCCGAAGTTCTCCTCGAGGTCCATCATCAGCTCTACAACGTCCAGAGAGTCTGCGTTCAGGTCTTCCTTAACCTTGGTGTCCATGGTCATGGTGGAAGCATCAGCGTCAAACTTGTCTGCCAGGATTTCACATACCTTTTCAAACATGGGATTTACACTCCTTCATTACTTTCTTGATTTATTGTTCTGAAAACTCCGACTCTGCGGAATTTTTCATACCGTTTCTGCAGCATCGTGTCGATGTCCGGCTCAGCATCCAGCTCGGCAAGCTGGTCGCGCAGCGTGCGCGCCACATTGCGGATAAGCTGTGCGGAGGATGTGCCCTCCTGAATGATGCCTTCGATCATACCGAAGCTGTACAGGTCCTGCGCGGTGATATGCAGCGTGTCCGCTGCCTCCGCCTCGCGCTTGGGGTCCTTCCAGAGAATGGACGCGCAGCCGCGCGGCGAAATAACCGAATACAGGGCGTTCTCGAGCATAAGCACACGGTCTGCCACCGCCAGCGCCAGTGCGCCGCCGGAGCCGCCCTCACCCGTCACGATAGAGATAACAGGCGTTTTCAGCTCGATAAACTCATACAAACAGCGGGCAATGGCCTCGCCCTGACCGCGTTCCTCCGCGCCTACGCCGCAGAACGCGCCGCCGGTGTCAACAAAGTTGATGACCGGGCGGTGGAATTTCTCCGCCTGATGTGCGAGACGCAGGGCCTTTCGATAGCCCTCCGGGTGCGCCATACCGAAGTTGGCGTCCATATTCTGCTCAATGGTGCGGCCCTTGCGGTGGCCGATTACCGTCACCGGTGTGCCGTTGAAGTAGCCAACGCCGCCGAGGATGGCATGGTCGTCCGAAAAATAGCGGTCGCCGTGCAGCTCGGTGAAGTCGGTGAACAGTTCATTGATATAATCCGTGATCATCGGGCGCTTGGTATCGTGGATGATACGCATTTTTTCACTTGCGGGTTTGTTAGTCACGACGCCACACCTGCCATTTCTTGGACTTGGAGCCGCAGTGCAGCTTCAAGAGTTTTTCCAGCGTTTCTCTGAGTTGATTACGCGGAACTATTTTATCACAGAAACCGTGCGATAGCAAGAACTCCGAGGACTGAAAATCGTCCGGCAGGGTCTGACCGATGGTTCCCTCGATGACACGGCGGCCGGCAAAGCCGATGGTCGTGCGCGGCTCCGCGAGGATAATATCGCCCAGCATGGCGAACGACGCGGTAACACCGCCCGTGGTCGGGTCGGTCAGCACGGTGATATACAGCAGTCCGGCGTCCGAGTGACGGCGCGCCGCCGCGGACACCTTTGCCATCTGCAGGAGCGAAAACATGCCCTCCTGCATGCGCGCACCGCCGGAGCAGGTGAACAGCACGACAGGCAGACCCTTTTCGGTCGCGTACTCGAACAGGCGGGTCAGCTTTTCACCGACGACCGAACCCATGGACGCCATCATAAAATGGCTGTCCATGACGCCGATCGCGGTTTCCACGCCGCCGATCTTGCACACGCCGGTCTTGACTGCGTCCGGCATGCCAACCTTTTCAGCCAGCTCTGCCGTTTTCTCTGCGTATCCCGGGAAGTGGATCGGGTCCGCCGGTGCCAGATTGGCGTACAGCTCCTCAAAGCTGTCCTTATCCGCGATCTGACGGATGCGCGTGCGCGCGAGCAGTCGTCCGTAGCGTCCGCAGTGCGGGCACACATACAGATTCTTGCCGTAGGCATACGCCTTCAGTTCTGCGCCGCAGCCCTTGCAGGTTACGACCTTGGCCGCTTCGTCCTCCTGCGGTTTCATTTCCATAGAGGTCTCGCGTGTTTTTTGAAACAGGTCGATCAGACCCATGCGTAACTCCCCTTTCACTGTTAAGATCAATACCGCGTGATTGTTTACAATCATGCGGTATCACCTCTTGAATCCTGCAGATTAACAGTCTGCGGATTGCAAAAATCTGCGGATTGCTCAAACTTCTTCGGATTCAACTATACTTGTGCTAAATCTATTATACCATAATAAATGATTTAGTCAAAATCGCCGTTTGCGATGGAATTAACATTAAAGTTTGCTTCCACAAACGCCTTCGAGCACAGGATATGCATCTGATAGTCGGTTGCGGTCACAACGCCCTCAAACAGCATCTCCGCGAGGGCACGGCGCATGCGAACGATGGCCTGCTCACGGTCGGCGCCGTAGACGATCAGCTTGCCGATCATGGAATCGTAAAACGGCGGAATCTTATATCCCTGATAAGCCGCGGAATCCACGCGCACGCCGGGACCGCCCGGCAGATGCAAGGACACCAGCGTGCCCGGACAGGGCGCAAAGTTTCTCGACGGGTCCTCCGCGTTGATGCGGCACTCGATGGCGTGACCGCGGATGGTCAGATCCTCCTGCTTAAAGGACAGCGGCTCGCCTGCCGCCACGCGAAGCTGCTCGCAGACCAGATCTACGCCGGTGACCTCCTCGGTGACCGGGTGCTCGACCTGAATGCGGGTGTTCATCTCGCAGAAGTAGAAATTGCGGTCGTTATCGACCAGAAATTCGATCGTACCCGCGTTTCGGTAGCCGACGCGCTTTGCCAGCGCAACAGCCGCCGAGGTCATCTTCTCGCGCAGCTCGGGCGTGACGAAAGCCGACGGACTTTCCTCGATCAGCTTCTGGTGGCGGCGCTGCACCGAGCACTCACGCTCGAACAGGTGCACCACATTCCCGTAGTTATCGCCCAGGATCTGCACCTCGATATGGCGCGGATTGTGAATATATTTTTCCATGTACAGGCGGCCGTCACCGAAGTTGGCGATAGCCTCTGCAGAGGCGCTGTCGTACGCGTCCTTGAGGTCCTTGACGCTCTCCGCCACGCGGATGCCCTTGCCGCCGCCGCCGGATGCCGCCTTGAGCATGACCGGATAGCCGATGCGCTCGGCCTCGGAGATGGCTTCGTCAAAATCGCGCAGCGGACCGTCCGTGCCGAGCGCGACCGGAACGCCTGCAGCGATCGCGTTGCGCTTTGCCTCGGATTTGTCTCCCATCAGACGGATGGTTGCCGCAGTCGGGCCGATAAACGCCAGACCGGCCTGCGTGATACGCTCGGCAAAATCCGGATTCTCGGACAGGAAGCCGAAGCCCGGATGAATGGCCTGACAGCCGGAAGCCAGCGCCGCCGAAATGATATTATCCATATTCAGGTAGCTGTCCGCCGCACGGGCCGGACCGATGCAGACCGCTTCGTCCGCGATCTGCGCGTGCAGCGCTTCGCGGTCAGCCTCGGAGTAAACGGCCACCGAGATAATGCCTAAATCACGGCAGGCCTGAATAATGCGGACCGCAATCTCGCCGCGGTTCGCAATGAGTACCTTCTGAAACATTCGATTAGCTCTCTCCCGCCTCAGTCATTGATGACCATGCATTTGATCTCCGCTTCGGCAGCCTTCTCGTCACCGACCCAGGCAATGCCCTCAGCTACTGCCATCGGGCCACGGCGCTTGGTGAAGGTGACTTCCAGACGAAGGGTATCGCCCGGCTTTGCCATTGCGCGGAATTTCGCCTTGTCAATGCCGGTGTAGACCGCCGTCTTGCCCTTGAATTCGGGCAGAGACAGCAGCGCTACGCCGCCTGCCTGCGCGAGCGCCTCCAGACGGAACACCGCGGGCATAATCGGGTTGCCCGGAAAGTGGCCCTGGAAGAAGAACTCGTCACCGGTCAGGTGCAGCGCACCGACTACATGGTTCTCGTCCATTTCGAGGATCTCGTCCACCAGAAGCATCGGCGGACGGTGCGGAAGGATCTCCATGATCTGTTCTTTGTTCAGCATATTATAATCCCTCTCCTTACAAAATGCAAGTAAAACACGCAATACAGCACTAATTATGCGGTAAAACCGCAATGCTTTGCATTGCGCATGAAATAGAAGCGCCTTGCGCTTCGTAAAACCCGCGACATGTGCGTTTTTACCCCGACCCAGCCGTCTTGGACGGCGACATTCGTATCGAAAACAGGTTTTCACGGAACCTGTATATAGGGCTTGTGAAGCCCCCTATAAGCGTCATTCGATTACGCAGAGCACCTGGTTATACTCCACCATATCGCCCGGCTGCGCCATAATGCGGATGACCTTGCCGTCGCACGGTGCCTTGATCTCGTTCATGATCTTCATCGCCTCGATGATGCAGAGGGTATCGCCCTCCTTCACCTGCTGACCGACCAGCACGAACGGCGGTTCGTCCGGAGACGGAGAAGAATAAAACGTGCCGACCAGCGGGCTCTTCACCTGCGTGCCTGCCGGAAGCTGCTCCTCTGCCGGTGCCGCGTCTGCGCTCTCCGCTGCGGGTGCTGCCGCCGGCGCCGCTGCGGGTGCCGCCGCTGCTACCGATGCTGCAGCGATCACGGGAGCCGGTTCAGCTGCCTTGATCTTGATTTTTGCGTTATCCAGCTCGAGCTCGACCTCGCCCAGCTTTTTTGCAGCCAGTGCGTCCATCAGCTCAAGCGCGATATCTTTCAGTTCTTTGATGTCCATTTTTATACCTTCTTGATCAGGATGCAGGCGTTGTGGCCGCCAAAGCCGAGCGAGTTGGAGATGGCAACATTGATCGGCATCTCAACCGCCTTGTTCGGGGTGATATCCAGATCACACTCCGGATCCGGCTCCTTGTAGCCGATGGTCGGCGGTACAATGCCCTCACGGATTGCCATAACGCAGGCAATGGCCTCAACCGCAGCCGCGCCGCCCAGCAGATGGCCGGTCATGGACTTGGTGGAGGATACCTTTACGTTGTAAGCCTCCTCGCCGAACGCCTTTTTGATGGCGATGGTTTCGTACTTCTCGTTGAGCGGGGTCGAGGTGCCGTGCGCGTTGATATAGTCAACGTCAGCCGGGGTCAGACCGGCATCCTCGATGGCTCCGCGGATGGCGTGCGCCGCTGCTTCGCCGTCCGGAGACGGGCTGGTGATGTGGTAAGCGTCGCCGGAGGCACCGTAGCCTGCCACCTCTGCCCGAATGGTCGCGCCGCGCTGCTGTGCGTGCGTCAGGCTCTCCAGTACGAGACAACCTGCGCCTTCGCCCATGACAAAGCCGGAACGGCGTGCATCAAACGGGATGGAGGCCGCCGTCGGGTCCTCGCCCATGTGAACGGCCTTCATGTTCTGGAAGCCTGCCATCGAGATCGGGATAATGCCGTTCTCGGTGCCGCCGCAGACAACAACATCCTGATAGCCGTGGCGGATGGCGCGCATTGCCTCACCGATGGAGTGATTGCCGGTCGCACACGCGGAGACCGGGCAGAAATTCTCGCCCTTGAAGCCGAAGTGCATGGAGATATAAGCCGCCGCGATGTTGGCGATCATCTCCGGGATAGCGAACGGCGAAACGCGGCCGGGACCCTTTTCGAGCAGCTTCGGGACCTCCTGCTCTGCAATGTGCAGACCGCCTACGCCCGAGCCGAAGATAACGCCCGTGCGATAGGGATCGAAATTGCCTTCCTTGAGGCCTGCCTGCTCGACAGCCTGAATCGCTGCCGCCATTGCGTAATGCACATTTGCATCTGCACGGCGCGCATCACGCTTCTCCATATACTGGGTCGGGTCGAAGTCCTTGACCTCTGCACCCAGCTTTACCTTAAAATCGGATACATCAAACTTGGTGATGGGACCGATGCCGCACTTGCCGGTCTTGAGCGACTCCCAAAACGACGGCACATCGTTGCCGACCGGAGTGATGGCACCCATGCCGGTGATTACTACACGTTCCATATATTTGCTCCTTCATTCCAGTATCACGACCGTACCCCTGTACGGTGTTAAATCTTAATATAATCCGCCGTCCGCGATGATCGTCTGGCCGGAAATATAGCTTGCAGCGTCGGAAGCCAGAAAGGCAACCACGCCTGCGATCTCCTCCGGCTTGCCGAAACGGCCGAGCGCGATCTGCTTCTTGGCGTTCTCGCGGATGTCCTCCGGCACCTTGTCGCTCATCTCGGTGGCGATCCAGCCCGGTGCGACCGCGTTTACCGTGATGCCGCGTGCGCCCAGCTCCTTGGCGGCGGTCTTGGTCATGCCGACCATACCGGCCTTTGCCGCAGTGTAGTTGATCTGGCCGTAGTTGCCGGTGAACGCCGAAACCGAGGTGATGTTGATGATGCGGCCCTGCTTTGCGCGCATCATCATCGCACCGCACAGGCTGAGCATGTTGAATGCGCCCTTGAGGTTGGTGCGGATAACGTCGTCGAACTGGTCCTCCTTCATGCGGACCATCAGACCGTCGCGGGTGATGCCCGCATTGTTGACGAGAACGAACGGTACGCCGATCTCTTCCTTAATTTCCTTGAGCGCGGTGCTGCAGGCGTCATAGTCCGCAACATCCCACTTCTTCACATAAGCGTTAACGCCGTGCGCGCGGCACTTCTCCGCCACAGCCTCAGCCTTTTCGACCGAGGACGCACAATTGATGAGGACGTCGAAGCCGTCCTGCGCCAGCTTTTCCGCGATTGCCGCGCCAATGCCGCGGGAACCGCCGGTTACGATTGCTAAGCTCATTGTTTACTCCATTCTATAGACAGGCAGGAGTGAGGAGTTTTCGTATCTCTTCACTCTCCGCTCTTATTCAAATCTCTTGTAAGCGTTCTTCAGAAGGTCCTCTGCCTGTGCGGTCATGCCCTTGAGGATCTCCTCGCACGGATGCAGCTCCTTGAGCATACCCGCAATCTGACCGGACATAAAGGTGCCCTCCTCATAGTTGCCGTCCTGCACGGCCTTGCGCAGCGAACCGGCGGTTGCCTTCTCAAGCTCCTCGAGGGAGGCATCGGTGTTCTGCTTCTCAAGCTCGAGGCACTTGCGCGCCATCGGGGTCTTGAGCGAACGCACCGGATGACCGGACGGACGACCGGTAACAACGGTCGAAATGTCGGTCGCCTTGAGGACGAGCTCCTTGTACTTATCCGAAATGTAGCACTCGTTGGAGGCGAGGAACACGGTGCCGCACTGTACGCCTTCGGCGCCGAGCATCATGGCAGCTGCCATGCCGCGGCCGTCCGCAATGCCGCCTGCGGCGATGACCGGAATGCTCAGTGCGTCTACGACCTGCGGAACGAGCGGCATGGTGGTCAGCTCACCGATGTGGCCGCCGCCTTCCATACCCTCTGCGATAACCGCATCTGCACCTGCGCGCTCCATGCGCTTTGCCAGTGCAACCGAAGCAACGACCGGCATAACCTTAATGCCTGCGTTCTTCCAGTCCGCGATATACTTGCCCGGATTGCCTGCGCCGGTGGTCAGCACTTCGATCTTCTCGTCGATGGCCAGCTGTGCCAGATCGTCCGCATTCGGGGAGAGCAGCATGATGTTCATACCGAGCGGCTTGTCCGTGATGGCACGCGCCTTATGGATCTCCTCACGGATGTAATCGACCGGAGCCGCGCCGCCCGCGATAATGCCCAGACCGCCTGCCTTGGAAACCGCAGCAGCCAGATGGTGCTCCGCGATCCACGCCATAGCGCCCTGCACGATCGGGTATTCGATACCGAGAAGTTCTGTGATCTTGGTTTTCATAGGTCATTCTCCCCTTTTATACAGGTAATTTCTTGTAATTCTAAATCTATCAAGTTATTATAGCATACTTTTCACGAAATGTAACCAAATGTTATTGCGCTGAATATCTGGTATCGTACATTTTCGTTGGATATTGTACTGTAATTACAATTTCAGCACAAAAGCGCCATAAGTAAGTCCTCCGCCGAAGCCGGTGCAGACGATGGTCTGACCCTCGTGCAGCAGGCCGTTCTTACGCATTTCGTTCAGGCAGATCGGCACGCTTGCCGACGAGGTATTGCCGAAACGGTCCATATTGACGTAGATCTTCTCCTTCGGCAGATGGTATCTGCGTGCAATAACATCCAGAATACGCAGATTCGCCTGATGCGGCACCACCCAGTCGATTTCCTCTGCGGTGACGCCCGCCCGCTTGAGTGCGGTGTCGATCGCAAGCGGTACGGCTCTTGCGGTGAAGCGCACGACCGGTGCACCCTGCATTTTCAGGAAACGCGCCTTCGGGTCCACCGTGCGGTCACCGGAAAGCGGATCCTCGACCGGCAGGGCTTCCATGTGCAGGTACTCTGCACCCGAACCGTCTGCCGCGGTGAAGGTGGACAGAATGCCGACCGTTTCGTCCTCAGTCGCCTGATAAACGGCCGCAGCGGCACCGTCGCCGAACAGAATGCAGGTCGAGCGGTCGGTGTAGTCCACGATGCGCGAAAGCGTTTCCGCCGAGACAACCAGTACGGTCTTTGCCTTGCCGGATTTAATGTAACTGTCCGCAATGTCGGTCGCGGAGACAAAGCCGGTGCAGGCGTTGTTGATATCGAACGCGCCGACCTGACGCGCACCCAGCTTGTCCTGCAGGATAGACGCCGTATTCGGCGTGTTGGTATCCGGCGAGCAGGTGCTGACGAGAATGAGGTCCAGCTCCTCTGCGGTGATGCCTGCGTCCGCGAGTGCGTCCTGTGCGGCACCGAGCGCCAGCTCCCATGTATGTGTATTCTTTGCGATGCGGCGCTCGCGCACACCGGTGCGCTGCACAATCCACTCATCGTTGGTATCGACCATTTTTTCCAGCATGGCGTTGGTCAGGACAAAATCCGGAATGCAGGCGCCCGTGCCGATCAGTTTACTGTTGATGATTTCCACGCTCCTAAAAAGTCCAAATCGCTCTCCCAAAAAGCGTGGAAAAGCGACAATAGTTAGATTGACAAAGTATTCTCCGACTATTATAATAAAAGCACAGTAAATTGTCAAGACAGACCGTTATTATTTAGCAACACTTTGTGCAAAGAATATCTATTAAAATACGGTGCTGTCAGCGTTTGATTATTATTTTGGAGGAACGAAACGTGAACTACGGTTTTGCATTTTTCCCGGGTCAGGGCGCACAGGCCCCCGGCATGGGCAAGGATCTTTATGAGAACTCGCAGGCTGCCAAGCTGGTTTTTGAGGAAGCAAGCGAAGGCGCCGGTCTGGATGTAGCCAAGCTGTGCTTTGAGAGCGACAAGGCAACGCTCTCCCGCACGGAGAACAGCCAGATCGCGATTTTCACCCATTCCATGGCAGCCTGGGCTGCACTGAAGGAAGCAGGCGTGGAATTCAAGGCAGCGGCAGGCTTCTCGCTCGGTGAATACACCGCACTGGCGGCTGCAGGCGTTGTTTCCCTCGCAGACGGCGTGAAGATCGTTTCCATGCGCGGCAAGCTGATGCAGCAGGCAGCGGACTCGATTGACGGCGGCATGGCGGCTATCCTCGGTCTGGAGGACAGCGTAATTGAAGAAGCCTGCGCGAAGGTGACCTCCGGCGTGGTCCGTCCGGTAAACTACAACTGCCCGGGTCAGCTGGTTATCGCAGGTGAAAAGGCGGCTCTCGCAGAGGCGATCGAGAACTGCAAGGCTGCCGGCGCACGCCGTGCGCTCCCGCTTGCGGTATCCGGTGCATTCCACACCCCGCTGATGGCAAAGGCTGCCGCAGAGCTGCGCGCTTACGTTGCGGACTTTACCTTCTCCGCACCGAAGATGGATATTTACTCCAACCTCGACGGCAAGGTTTACGACTGCTCCGACCTGCCGGCACATCTCGAGCAGCACATGATCTCTCCGGTTCGCTGGACGCAGCTGGTGAAGAACGGCATGGCTGCCGGTCTGACCTCGGCATGCGAGATCGGTCCGGGCAAGACGCTGACCGGCTTTGCGGGCAAGATCAGCAAGGAGCTGACCTGCAAGACCGTGCAGGATATGGCGGGCGTGCAGGCTGCAGCCGAATGATTTTCGACCGAAAACGCATAGAGACAGTAAAAAGGCACCTCATCGAGGTGCCTTTTGTTATCCCAGAAAACCCAAATGCTCCAGCAGGATTTTGAGACCCATCAAAATCAGCACGATACCGCCGAACAGCTCTGCGCGGGACTTGTACTTTGTGCCGAACACATGGCCGATCTTCACGCCGATGCACGACAGCACAAACGTGGTTGCACCGATGAACGACACCGCCGGAACGATATCGACCTGCAGGAACGCAAACGTCACGCCGACCGCAAGCGCGTCAATGCTCGTGGCAACCGCCAGCGGCAGCATGGTCATAAAGCGGAACGAATCGCTGACGCTTTCGTCATCGTGCTCGCGCGACTCGCGCACCATGTTTGCGCCAATAAGCCCCAGCAGCACAAAGGCGATCCAGTGATCAATGCTCGTGATGAGCGACTGAAAGCGCACGCCGAGTGCAAAGCCGATGAGCGGCATTAAAAGCTGAAAGCCGCCGAAATACAGTCCGCAGATGACCGCGTGCTTAGCCTTGAGTGTGCGCACGCTCAGTCCCTTGCAGACAGACACCGCGAACGCGTCCATCGACAGACCGACTGCGATCAAAAACAACTCCAGTAAACCCATTTTCTTGTCCTCCTCAGTCGTTTATCCGGCGGAAAACAGGCACAAAAAAAGACCCATCTGCCGCGTAGAACAGATAAGTCTCGTCATTTCATGCAAAACCAGAGGAGCGTCCTCCCCAGTATGTTGGCTCTGCCGCGCGGCGGAACAACCGCGCCGACTACTCCCTTATTGCGCTTTATGATAGCATATGCACACAAAAATGTCAATATGCGCACCGAATTGTTGCTCTTGGCAAACTGCGGCGCCCGCCGCTGAGGGCAAAAAGGGTAGACACCTACGGTTTCTACCCTCTTTGAACACCCGTTTCCCTTGGCAGCCTACCTTGGGTGCAGACGGTAGACTGCGTAAGCAGGAAAAGGGGAACGGCAGTCGGTCTACCGCTCAATCGCTTTCTCCGCCTTTTCGCAATTCACAGACAGCGTACTGCTACACATGCGGGTTAATCAACGCAGAGTACGCACCCGTCAGCGCGTTATGATGGACAGGGCCTGCGAGGATAAATGCTACTAAATAGATAGATTCGTAGGTGCTGTCTGTAACCTCCAGACTAACAAATTGCGCGACACGGGTATGTTGCGCCTGCTGGAAGTAGCCGACCTGTGTAGCAGAACGGTATCTGACACTGCGAATAGGTTGAGAAAGACACGGAAGAAAAAATCCTCTGTCGTTCCCCCATTTCGCAGCGGTCACATGTCGGCAATCTGCGCCAGACTATCTAACAAGGGAAAGGTAGGAGTTCAAAGAGGAAGGGAAACCATGGGTGTCCCTTCCTCTTTGCTCCCGCGGCGAGTGCCGCAGTCCCCCGCTGTGCCACAGCGCACTCTTCGCCCAGAAACGGCGAACCGTTCACACGGTTCGGGCACACCGGAAAGTCTGTGCCGAGAAATCTTCGCTCGAAAAGCGCACGCCGGTCAACTCCCCCAACGTTTTCCCTTGTGCAATGCCGCAAAATGCGCTATACTTATTTTATATGACTTGAAAAAAGAGGTTACAACAATGAAACTCCAAACCAGACTGGCGGTGCTGGTGTGCAAGGCATCGGGCGCTGTCCTGCGCAGGCTGGGACGCGGCGGCACCAACCTGCCGGGCAAGCTGGCACTGAAAATTGATAAAAATATTCTGGGTGAGCTGTCGCGCGGCGTAAAGGTCACGGTCGTGACCGGCACGAACGGCAAGACCACCACCTCCCGCATGATCGAGCAGGCGTTCGCCGATGCGGGACTCAAATATTTCTCCAACAAGTCGGGCGCGAACCTGCTGACCGGCATCATCGCGGTATTTGCACAGCATTCCACGCTGTCCGGCAAATGCCCGTACACGCACGCGCTCATCGAGTGCGACGAGGCAGCCTTCCGCAAAACGAGCGAATACCTGCCGGTCGAATGTCTGGTCGTCAACAACATCTTCCGCGACCAGCTTGACCGCTACGGCGAAATTACGCACACGCTCAACGCCATCCGCGAGGGTATCACGCATGTGCCGAATGCAACGCTCTGCCTGAACGCGGACTGCTCGCTCACCGCTTCCCTTGCGGACAGCGTGCCGAACAAGATCGTCTGGTTCGGCGTGAATGTCCCGATTTACAAGGAGACCGCTCACGAGCTGTCCGACGCGCCGTACTGCATCCACTGCAAGACCGAATATGAGTACGACTACATCACCTACGGCCATCTCGGCGGCTTCCGCTGCCCGAAGTGCGGCTACCACCGCCAGACGCCGCAGGTCGCTGTCACCAAGGTGCTCGCCACCGGTGCGGACTCGTCCGACATCATACTGGACATCTTCGGTCACGAGCACGAGGTACACGTCAACCTGCCGGGCGGCTACAACATCTACAACGCCGCCGCAGAAGCCGCTGTCGCTCATGTTGTCGGCATCGACGAGCAGACCGCCGTCAGCGCACTTTCACAGTTCGAATGCGGCTTCGGCCGTGCCGAGCAGTTCAAGCTCGGTCAGGCACAGGCGCGCATGATGCTGGTCAAGAATCCTGCCGGCTTCAATCAGGTCATCAACCTGATCGCGCACGATGAGGGCAATTACAAGCTGGCATTCCTGCTCAACGACCGCTTCGCGGACGGCACGGACATCAGCTGGATCTGGGACGTTGACTTCGAGGCACTCGCCGACCAGCAGGTGCGCTTTACACGCGTACTGGTTTCCGGCGTGCGTGCGGATGATATGGCGCTGCGTCTCAAGTACGCAGGCTTTGCCCCCGAGCGTATCGAGGTTATCCGCGAGTACGACAGGCTGCTGACCGAGATCGGCTCGGATGAGACACCGGCATTCCTTATGCCGACATACACTGCCATGTTCGACCTGCGCGGTGAGATCAGCAAGCACACCGACGTTAAGGCGTTCTACGAATAAGGGGGAAACTGCAATGGAACTGAATATCTGCCATCTTTACCCCGACATTCTCAATCTGTACGGTGACCGGGGCAACATTATCACGATGAAGCGCCGTCTGGAGAGCCGCGGCATCAGCGTCAATGTGGACGAGTGCTCGATCGGTCAGCCGCTCGATGTGGACAAGTACGACATTTTCTTCATCGGCGGCGGACAGGACTTCGAGCAGGAGGTGCTGCTGCGCGACCTCGCCTCCGGCAAGGGCAAGGACATCTGCACCGCCGTTGAGGAGGAGAAGGTGTTCCTCGCCATCTGCGGCGGCTACCAGATGCTCGGCCAGTATTACAAAACGTGGGACGGCGTGCAGCTCGACTTCATCGGCGCGATCAACGTGCACACCATCGGCGCGAAAGAGCGCATGATCGGCAACTACATGTACCGCACAACGCCGGAGAGCAGCGGCTCCATCGTGGTCGGCTTTGAGAATCACTCGGGCAAAACCTATCTCGGTGAGGATGTCGCGCCGCTCGGCATGATGATAAAGGGCTACGGCAACAACGGCGAGGACCAGACCGAGGGCGCACGCTACAACAACGTGTTCGCCACCTACTCGCACGGCTCGCTGCTGCCGAAGAATCCCGTGCTGTGCGACTTCATCCTGCAGACCGCGCTCGACCGCCGCTACGGCAAGACCGAGCCGCTCGTACCGCTCAATGATACTCTTGAGCTGAACGCGCACAATTATATGGAGCAGCGTCTGAGCAAATAACCTGATAAAAGTTACAGAAAAAGGCATGATTTGCAGTCATGCCTTTTCTATTTGTCTCTCCGCGGAAAATATGTTAAAATATTATCAAGAGAAGAGCATGAGCAGCTCCCGACAGAAAAGAGAACGAGGAGACACACCATGAACAGGAGAATGATTGCGGCAGCACTGGCATGCCTTGTCTGCACGGCAGGACTGAGCGCCTGCAGCCTGACCGGCACCGGCGATACCCATCATATAGCGGTGATCATCAAGCACGCGGGCGAGCATTTTCAGAACGTCATGGCTGGCGCGGAAGCCTGCGCCAGCGAACACCCGAATGTAACGATTGACATTCAGTTTCCGTCCTTGGCGGACGACAGCGCGGAACAGCTGGATCTGTTCCGGTCCGCGCTTGACGATGACAGCGTAGACGCAGTTGTCATTTCGCCCATGCAGTCCGGGCAGTTGTCGGCGGCCGCCGAAAGTACAGACAAGCCGATCATCGCACTGGACACGGATTTCACCTCGGACAAAAAACTGTCCTTTGTCGGCACCGGCAACGAGGCGGCAGCCAAATCCGGCGGCTTAACTGCTATGAAGAAGGCAAAGTCGAACGGCGCGGACAAGCCGCAGGCTGTCATCCTGACCGGCGCACAGGGCGACGAGACGCACGAAGCACGTCTGCGCGGCTACCGCAGCGCCGTGGAGCAGGCGGGCGGCACTGTGCTTGAGGTGCAGTACTGCGACGCGCAGCCCGACCGTGCGGCAGCCGCGATGGAGGCTGTCATGCAGAAGTATCCGCAGGGTGTGGACGCGCTGCTCGTTACCAGCGATGATATGGCGCTTGCAGCCATCAAGTGCATCTGGGATAACAACAGCGCCGCCTATCAAAAAACCGTTATCTGCGGCTTTGACGGCAATCAGGCTGCGGTGGAAGCGCTCGACCGCGGCGAGCTGACTGTCGATATTGCCCAGCAGGGCTATGAAATGGGCTACAAGGCTGTCGAGGCCGCTTTGGACGCACTCGAGGGCAAATCCGTCGAATCGGTGATCGACTCGGGTTCCGAGGTCATCACAGCGGACAATATCGACGCATACATTGCCGACTGCAGGGAAAAAGGTCTTTGGTCGTAGCAAAAAGAGAGAGTTTCGTTTGAAACTCTCTCTTTTTTATTCTTCCGAACAGTATATCTGCTAAAATTTTCAGCATATCGCGCGATAGCGCGCATTTAATAGAATCGCAACGCGATTCATAAAAACCGGGAGCATGTATCTGCGCAGCGCGGCCGAGAAGCCGCGCAAGGATAGCGCCGGTTTTTATACCCTAAGAGGGAGAAAGTTTCCGTATGGGAACTTTCGGACGACTTTGGAACGGCCTACGGTCCGTTCCTCTTGTCGGCCAAACCGTGGTTTGGCGACAGCAATTAAAAGCCTTCTCGATGTACCATCTGATACAACAGCGCATTGACAATGGACGCGGCTACATTCGAGCCGCCCTTGCGGCCTCGCGCGATGATATACGGCGTGTCCCCGCCGATGAACAGCTCCTTCGCCTCGACCACATTGACAAACCGACCGGCACACCGATGACGAGCGCAGGCGCGACAATGCCTTCCTCAATCAACTCATGCAGACGGATGAGCGCGGTCGGCGCATTGCCGATGGCGAAGAGGAGCGGGCCTTCAAATTTGGCGGCGTGCTCCATCGAAACGACTGCCCGTGTGACACCGCGCGCCTTGGCCTCGCTTGCCACCTGCTCATCCGCCATCAGGCAGACCGCCTTTCCGCCGAGCTTTGCCAGCGTCGCCTTGCTCACCCCGGAGAGCGCCATATTGGTATCGGTAACCACCGTCGCCCCTGCCGCAAGCGCGGCCTTTGCCTTTCGATCACGTCCGGCGAAAACGCAAGGCTGTCCGCGTAGTCAAAATCCGCCGTGGTGTGAATGACGCGCTTGACCACCTCGGCGATGCCTGCCGGAAACGTGCGCTCGCCCAGCTCGGCGGTGATGATTTCAAACGACCGCTTTTCGATGTCCTGCGGCTTCATGTATCCGTTCAAAATTCGATTCCCTCCCGCGCAGCGATACCCTTCTCAAACGGGTGCCGCTGCATTTTCATTTCTGTAATGTAGTCCGCGTGTGCCTGCAGCGCTTCGGACGGACCCCGTCCGGTCAGTACGACCTCGAGCGTTGCCGGCTTGGTTTCAAGGAATTTTACGACCGTTTTCTCATCCAGAAAGCCGCACGAGATTGCCGCGCAGACCTCATCCAGCACGAGCAGCCGCGCGTGCTCCCGCACGGCAAAGCCGGTTGCCGCATCGAAGGTGCGGGTGAGCGCGTCCGCTGTCTCCCGCTTCTCCGCATCCGTCATGCGGAACGAGAACTTGCCGACCGGATTGGCTGCCATAACGGTCACATCAGGCAATTTCGCCAGCACGCGGCACTCGCCCGAAGTCCCATCCTTGAGAAACTGCGCGAACACGACCTTGTTTCCGCGGCCCGCGCAGCGCACGGTCAGTCCGACCGCCGCCGTGGTTTTGCCCTTGCCGCCGCCGCAGTACAGGTGAATGAGTCCAGTCATGCTTTTCCCTCCATTATGCGGTAAATCCACTCCATATCGAGCGATTTTCGCACCGAATCCGCCAGTTTGTCATACTGCTGCTCCTTGTAGGCGTGCGTATCGAGTGCTTCGCCGGTCAGCGTCACGCCCTTCTTTTGCGCCAGTGCCTGCGCCGTCCGCAGCGCGCCTCCGGCGCATCGAACACGCCGTGCAGATAAGTGCCGAAGGCGTTTTCCGTCTGACAGCCGTCCTCGATTTCGCCTTCCCTGCGAAGCAATCGAACGAGCGGCTTTGCACTCGCGTCGCGCACGGTTTCGCCCATGTGAATCTCGTAGCCCTCGACCGCCAGACCGCTCAAATCGGACAGCACGCCGTCAATCTCCAGCAGCGTGCCGCGCGTCTGCGTCGTGGTCTTGCTCGAGCGGAACACCGTGTCGATCGGCAGCAGACTCATGCCGCGCAGACTGCCGCCGCCCTCGGTATTGTCCGGGTCGGAGACCGTGCGTCCCATCATCTGGTAGCCGCCGCAGATGCCGAAAACCGGCGTGCCTGCCGCGTGCGCCTTGAGAATCTGCGCCTCCATGCCGCTCTCGCGCAGCCACCGCAGGTCTGCCAGCGTGGACTTGGTGCCCGGCAGGATAATCAGGTCGGCTCCGGCAAGCTGCGCCGGTTTGTCCGCGTACGCGACGCTCACGCCGGATACACGCGAAAGTGCGGAAAAATCGGTGAAATTGGACAGTCGCGGCAGCTTTACAACCGCAATGTTTACCAGTGCGGGAGCAGCCTTTGCGTCCAGACGCTCGGACAGGCTGTCCTCATCGTCGATGTCAAAATGGCCGTACGGCACCACGCCGATGACCGGCTTGCCGGTCAAATCCTCGAGCTGCGTCAGACCCGGCCGCAGAATCTCCACGTCACCGCGGAATTTGTTGATGATGAGACCGCGAATCCGCGCCTGCTCGTCCTCCTCGAGCAGCTTGACCGTGCCGTACAGCGAGGCAAACACGCCGCCGCGGTCGATGTCGCCTACCAGCAGGACGGGCGCATCCACCAACTTCGCCAGACCCATATTTACAATATCATCCTGCTTGAGATTGATCTCCGCCGGACTGCCTGCACCCTCGATCACGATAATGTCGTTCTCGGCGGCAAGGCTGTCAAATGCGTCCTTGATAATGGGCAAAAGCGCCTTTTTGCGACCCCAATACTCCCGCGCGGTGCGGTTTCCCTGCGCCTCGCCCATGATGATGACCTGCGAGCCAACGTCGCTTGTCGGCTTGAGCAAGATCGGGTTCATGCGCACATCGGGCGCGATGCCCGCCGCCTCGGCCTGCACGACCTGTGCGCGGCCCATCTCCCTGCCGTCCGCCGTGATGAACGAGTTGAGCGCCATGTTCTGTGACTTGAACGGCGCAACGCGGTAGCCGTCCTGCCGGAAAATCCGGCACAGGGCCGCGCAAAGCAGGCTTTTGCCGGCGTTTGAGCAGGTGCCCTGTATCATGATAATTTTTGCCATTTGCAAACCTCCCGCATAATGGAAAATCGAAAATGGAGAATGGAAAATGTCACTGCCCTTGCGCCCGCGGCGCTGTCAAATCCGCACAAAGCGCGTACCTTCGTTCTCCATTTTCTATTATCAATTTGATTGCGTTTAGCAAGCACTTGCTTGCTTCTCTCGTTTTTACGGCAACGCGATAGTATCCTGCCGAAAGTCCGCGATAATTATCGCAGTTTCGTATCATTATGCCGTGCTCCGCGAGTTTCTCGTGCAGTCCGGTATCGTTTGAACGGAACAGCAGGAAGTTGGCCTCGCCCGGAAAGACGGTCAGTCCGCAGGCTGCAAGTCCGTCGGATAAGAACCTGCGTTCCTCTGCAATGCGTTTGGCAGTTTCAGTGGCCCAGTCCGGCTCGTTTGCCGCCGCGGCGGCGCACGCCTGTGCGATGACCGACACGTTCCACGGCTGTCCGGCATGGTATAATTTCTCAATCAGCGCCGCGTCCGCCGTCATGCACCAGCCGAAGCGCACACCGGGTACGGCGTACATTTTCGTGTACGCGCGCAGGATAATCAGACCGGGATTGGATTCCAGCAGGTCTTTCCGTGTGTGCCGCTCTGCGTCTGTCAGGAAGTCGTTGAAGCACTCATCCACGACCAGTTTTACGCCGTTTTCTGTGCATTTCCGGACGATTTCCCGCAGAAGTTCCGGTTGGGCGGTTCGCCCGGTCGGATTGTTCGGATTACAGAGATAAACCGCATCCAAATCCGGTGAAATCTCGTCTAAAATGCGCTCCGTGAGCGCAAAACCGTCCGTTTCCCGCAGATTATGCACCCGAATCTCCGCACCTGAGAGCGTGCGCTCGTACTCCGCAAAGGTCGGTGCGGTGAGAAGTACCTTGCGTGGTTTCAGCACCGCCGCCAATCGGTCGAGCACATCCGCCGCACCGTTGCCGCAGTACAGAAAATCCGGATTGACGCCTTCTCTCGCACCAATCGCCTGCCGCGCGGCGCGGCAAAACGGGTCGGGATACTGCGTGCAGTTATCCACAGCCCTGTGCATGGCCGCGCGTACCGCGTCCGGTATGCCGAACGGATTGATATTCGCGGACAGGTCGAGCGGCGCGAAGCCGTGGCGGTCGATGTAGGTTTGGATGTCGCCGCCGTGAACATATTGTAACATTTCTGCTCACCTCTAACGTTCTAACAGAGTGGAGATTGAAGAGTGGAGAGTGGAGAGATTATTCGATTTACCTTATTACAAAACTCTCGTATACGTTCTCTTCACTCTCAACTCTCCACTCCTCACTCTTATATCGTAAGTCTGATCGCACACAAAAGCACAACCGCAAGCACGCTTGCCGCCGTCATCAGATCGACCGCTGCGAGAATATCCGTGCGGTCTACACGGCGCATCGGATCACCGAAGGCGGCTTTTTTAACGATTTTGCCGAAGTAGCTGGCATCGCCGCCGAGCTGGATGTGCAGCGCGCCCGCGCACACAGACTCGGTCTGACCGGCATTCGGACTCTTGTGTTTGCTGCGGTCACGACGGTAAATCCGGAGCGCGTTTCGGTTATCGAGGTGCAGCATGCCGGCACCGGCGATCATACACAGTGCGGACAGTCTGGCAGGGATAAAGTTGAATAAATCGTCCATTTTTGCCGAAAACTTGCCAAAATACTCGTACTTTTCATTATGATAGCCGACCATGGAATCCAGCGTGTTGACCGCTTTGTACAGCATGCCGAGCGGCGCTCCGCCGATGAGCATGAACACGAGCGGCGAGACCACACCGTCCGTCAGGTTTTCAGCCACGGTCTCGACAGCGGCCTTGATAACGCCCTCCTCGGACAGCTCTGCGGTGTCGCGGCCGACGTACCACGCGATGGCCTTGCGGCCCTCCTCGAGCGACTGCTTGACCGCGCCGTAGACATGATAACCGGCGTCCGCAAGGCTTTTTCGTGCGAAAATCATCCAGCAAAGCAGCGTTTCGGCGGCAAAACCGAGCCAGAAGTTCACATGATACAGCCAGCGCAAAAGGAAAAACAGCACGGCAAAGCTCACGCCACAGGTGATGAGCCAGAGTACAATTCCGGCGAATGTCAGTGACGCAGGCGTTGCGGGAAAGATGCGGCGCAGAACTTTTTCGGTTCCTGAGATGAGTTTTCCCACCGCACATACCGGATGCGGCAATTTTTTCGGGTCTCCGAGCAGCCAGTCGAGCGCGAAGCCGAGCAGCACGGCAAGGGTTATCGTCATGGTTTTTCTCCTTTGATGAATTGCGGCACGCCTGCGATCACGCGCACGACTGCGTCTGCTTTCTGTGCCAAAGCACAGCACAGACGACCAACCGCTTCACGCCAGTTTTCGTCCGCACGGTCGATGGGAACGATGCCGCAGCCGATCTCATCGCAGGTGATAACGTGTCCGCACAGCGTATCTGCGAGCGACAGCGGGTCTTTGTCTTCCTTCAGCATTTTCCGCACGATTTCGTGCAGATTTTCAATTCTCGGCAGGTCTGCATACAGGTTTTCGGCAACTTTTCGTTTCCCCTGATATGCCCCGCCAATGATGAGCACGGTCATAAAATCAGTCCTCCAATCGCTGCTGCCGCAAGCGTGATCAATTCCGACAGCGAAATGCAGAATCCTGCCAGGTCTCCGGTGACACCGCCGAACACGCGGCGGCTTATGTGCTCATGCACAGCATACCACACAACGAGCACGAGAACGAGCACTTTCGCCGCAGCAAGCGCGTGCGGCACGCGGTATATCCACAATCCGAGAAGCACCGCAAACAGAACAAATTCAGCAACTAACATGCGCGATACCGCGCGTTTATCGCTGTTTTCCGCAAAGATATGTGCAAGTCCGCTGTCTTTCGCGCACGGTGACGCAACCACCTTGCGGCCGCCCATTGCCCGTGCGAAAGCAAATCCTGTGCATGCCAGCGGAAGAAGCGCAGGCCGGTCGTAAATCTGGGCAAAACACCCGACCTCGGCCAGCAGGAATGACATCAGCCAGAGCGGCCCAAACGCGCCAACGTGCGGGTCCTTGAGGATGGCCAGCCGCTTTTCCCGGTCGCCGAACGAGCACAGCGCGTCGCAGGTGTCGCACAGGCCGTCCAGATGAATGCCGCCGGACACTGCCAGAGGAATCAGCGCTGCGATCACAGCGTAAAACACGCCTGCCGCGCCGAAATACACGCAAAATTCGAACCAGAACAACTCTATCACACCGATCAGCACCCCGATGAGCGGCAGGAAGCCAAGTGCCCACCGCATGGTCTGTTTTTCCCAGTTCACCTGCGGAACAGGTATCGCAGAGTACATTGAGAACGCGACCAAAAGTCCGCTGATTACACTTTTCACGGCTGTTTTCCCTCCTTTACCGGCAGTAAAATTCCGCATACCGATTCATATACCGCGTCTGCTTTTCCAGTTAATTTCTGGTGCAGTTCTCCCAAAATCCGAATATACTGCATGGTCTCCGGCGGATACGGCACGCCGTCCGCAAAGATTTCGTTGGAAACGATAACCAGCGTTTCACGAGTATTTTGCAGATTATCCACGCCTGCAACAATGCTGTCGAACGCCGATCCTGCACTGCGCCTTCCGGCGCAAACAGCTCGTTTGCCAGCAGATTGCCCAAATCCTCGAGCAAAATTCCGTCGTATTGCCGAGAGAGAGCCTGAGATTCGCTAAATCAAGTGTTCTCTCTACCGTAGCGAACCCCTTTCCCGCACGAAGCGCCCGATGCCGCGCGATCCGCGCCTCTGCGGACTTGCCGAACGGCTGCATGGTCGCCAGATATAATCGGCTCTGTGCTTTTTCACACACCAGCCGTTCCGCGTGCTCCGACTTGCCCGAAGCCGCTCCGCCGGTCACTAAAATCAGCATTTTCGCTCCCCTTTCTGAATTAGACTTGCAATCCGCTCTGATTTTCGATACAATAATTTTATCCGAGTAAGTTGAGGTAAGAAAAAATGGAGCTGCATTACGATATCACCAAACAGGATTTCATTGATTTTAATTTGAATTATTACAACAATAATGCGATTGTTCAACGCAGTATTCGCACCATGAGAATCGCCACTGCGGCTATTGTCATTCTCGGCGGCAGTGCGCTCATGTACTGGCTGCATACGCTCACGCCGGTTTCCATCGCGGTTTACGTTGCGCTCGCTGCCGTCTGCTTCTGGGGTACACCGCGCTATATGCGTCATAAAATGATCAAAAATATCGAGAAAATTCTCAGAAACGCAAAGAACAAGCAGCTTTGCGGACCGAAAACGCTCACGCTGCGTGAAAGCGAATTCGAGCTATCCGGCGAGAACGAAGATACCGTTTACCAGTATTCGGCCGTTCAGCGCACCGCAACCGATGACAAGCATTATTATATTTTTGTTGATGAATTCTCCGCGGTCATCGTGCCGTTCTCAGCGTTTGAAAACGATGCGCAAAAGCAGGAGTTCTACAACAAAGTCACCGCAAATATCGCAGATGAAGCCCTGAAATGCTGAAAATCCGAATTGCAAGCACCGAGTTAACGCTCGGTGCTTTTTGCTGCACGCAGCATTCCTGTAAAGAATGCAGGCAGATAGCATTTATCGGCGTTACACACAATATTTATGCAAAGAATTTGTGCTATCTGTCAGACAGACAACTACTTTTGCGGCTGATATGCCTCCATTCCAATGTCCGCGAAGCTCACCATTTCCCGATATGGCGCCAGTGCCAGGTCCAAAAGCGCCACGCCGGCCGCCGCGCCTGTCCCCTCCCCGAGGTGCATGCCCGCCGTCAGGAACGGCCGCTTGCCGAGTGCATCGAGCAGCAAAATGCTCGCCGGTTCGTCCGATCTGTGCGCTGCGACCATAAAATGCACAGACTGCGGACACAATCGCACGGCGAGCAGCGCCGCCGCGCACGAAATCACGCCGTCCAGCACGACCGGAATGCGCTGCGCCGCCGCACCCAGATACAGACCGCACAGACCCGCGATATCCAAACCGCCGACCTTGTGCAGCACGTCGATCGAGTCATTCGAGTCGGGTTTGTGAAGCGCCAGCGCCGCCTCGATCACTGCGATTTTCCGCTCCAGCCCGGCCGTTGACAGACCCGCTCCGCGTCCTGTGACCGCGGCAGCCTCCGCGCCGGTGAGCGCCGCCGTGACTGCCGCGCTCGTAGTCGTGTTACCGATGCCCATTTCGCCGCCAATGAGCAGCGAATATCCCTTTTCGGCACACATTTCCGCCATTTTGATGCCGATTTCGACCGCTTCGAGCGCCTCTTTCCGCGTCATGGCGGGCTCATGCGCAAGGTTTGCAGTTCCGCGCCGAACGGCAAATTGCAGCACTTTTTCGCTCTTTATCGGCTGTGCAACACCAATATCGACCGGAAACACGTCCATTCCGAGCTGTTTTGCCATCAGACACGGTGGACTCGCCGCGGCCATATTTTCCGCGACCGTGGCTGTCACCTCCTGCCCGCACTGCGTCACGCCCTCGGCGACCACGCCGTTGTCCGCGCAGAAAACAACCGCCGCGCGTCTGGAAATATCCGGCAACCGACTGACCGAGAATACCCGCAAAGCTGCAATCGCGTCCTGCAGAAGACCCAGTCCACCGAGCGGCATGGCAATATTGCAAAACGATTTCGCGCCGCCGTCATGCTTTTCTCATCCAGCAGGCCGGATGGCAGAAATAGTCTGTTCAAGTGTCATTTTCCGCTCCTTTCCGCGCATTTCCGGACAAAATTCGCTGCAATTTCAGTTTTCGCACGGAAATACAAATGCGGAAATCCTGCGTAGAGCGTGTCCGACGCAAAGCCGCAGTCCCACGCGCGCCCGTTTGGCTTGACCGCGCGAAAATCTGTGCCATTATCCACAGCCTGTGCATAATGGAACTCGTGCACAGGAAATTGTCCACCGGCTTCGCACAGCAAATTATCACTGTTTGCCGTGAGCGTGACATAGCCGAACGGCTGCAGCCTGTGCGTCATGTTGCGCCAGAAGTCGGCAACACGCCAGCCATTGCCGCGCCGTCGAGCGACTGCAGCAGATAAAGAAATCCGCCGCATTCTGCAACTGTCGGCAAACCGTTTAGAATCGCTGTTTTGATAGAATCTCGCATAATTTCATTCTCTGAAAGCTGTTTTTCGTACAATTCCGGATAGCCGCCGCCAAGGTACAGACCGTCGATATTCTCCGGCAGCCGCTCGTCTGTGAGCGGCGAAAACGGCACAAGCTCTGCCCCCAGTTCACGCAGCACATCGAAGTTATCCTCGTAATAGAAGCAGAATGCGCGGTCATTGGCTACCGCGATCCGCACCGGAAAATCGGTCACACGAGCGAGCGGCATGTGCGTATCGGTCAGCGGTTTCGCCGTCTGTGCTAATGCACACAACGTGTGGAGGTCAATGCCCTCCTCTGCCGCATCCGCGAGCCGATCAATTTTCTCACGCAGGTCGGACAGCTCGTCCGCCGTCACCAGACCGAGGTGGCGGTCAGGTATTTCGGCCTCCGGAACCGGCGGCAAAAAGCCGAGCACAGGCAGTCCCGCTTTCTCTGCGATTTGTTTGTAAAACGAGTACATTCCCGCCGAAACACCGTTCAAAATCACTCCTGCGAGCGTATTTTCCGCAAATGTGCGGAACCCGTGAATCTGTGCCGCAAGCGACAGCGACTGCCCCTTAGGCCGCACGATCAGCACCGCAGGCGTGCCGGTTGCGCGGGCCAGATGCGCCGCCGAAGCCGTATCCGTCGTACCGGAAACGCCGTCGTAAAAGCCCATAACGCCCTCGATCACGCCGAGACCGTCCGGCTGGATATGCCGCGCAAGCTGACTGCGAATACCGGCCTCGTCCTCGAAAAACAGGTCTAAATTGCGGCTCGGAACGCCCAAAACCGCCGTGTGGAACATCGGGTCGATGTAGTCCGGACCGCACTTGAACGCGTTGAGTTTTACGCGCGCGCGCGCTGCAGCGCCCGCAGAATCGCGGTCGTGACCGTCGTCTTGCCGCAGCCGCTGCCGGTGCCCGCAAGCAGCAGTCTTGATGCATTATTTTGTGTCATTTGCGGCCCTCCCGAACAGAATAAACACCGGATTGTTCGCAGTCAGCATGGTGTACGCACCGATTGGCTTGCCGCGCGTGGCTGCCAGCTGTGTGACCTCGATGTCAGAAAACCCCAATTCTTTCAAAGCCGTCTGCGCCGCAAACAAGGTCTCGAGCGCAATCGCGTTCACGACCACGCGGACTTCCGGATTTTTCTCCCTGGCAAGTGCCAGAATCTCCCGCATTTGCCGCCGCTCCCGCCGACGAACACGCAGTCCGGTGCCGGAAGGTTCTCCAGTGCCTCCGGCGCAGGTCCTTCAATGATTTTCACATTGTATCCACCGAGTTTTATGCGGTTTTCGTGCAAGAGCGCGACCGCTTCCGGCTTTCGCTCGACGGCGTAAACCGTGCCGTCGCTGGCCTTACGCGCCAGCTCGAGCGTGACCGCGCCGGTGCCCGCACCCACGTCCCAGACCGTGTCGGTCGGTCGGACAGTCAGGCGGTTCACCGACACCCACCGAACCTCTTCCTTGGTCATCGGCACCTTTCCGCGCGTGAGCATTTCATCTCGAATCGGTTCGTTTTTGTTCGCCGCACGCGGGTTTTCGATCAGCAGAACCGCTAAATCCGGGCACGAAAGCTGCGCGATCTCTGCGGCTGTGCCGTGCACTATCCGCTCATTTTCCGCGCCGAGATTTTCCCCGAGATGAACAGAGGCGCGCCCAATCCCGCGTCCGTAAGGCTGTTGCAAACCGCCTGCGCGTTGTTCTCGCCGCCGGTCAGCGCAAATGTTGCCGCATGGTAACTTACGGCACCGAGAATATTTCCTGTGCGACCGTGCAGACTCTTAAAACACAGATTTTCGTAGGAAATACCGCATTTCGCGCACATATACTGCATACTGGACAATCCCGGCACGAGTATTACCCCGCCGTACGGCAGGAGCCGCTCGCGCAGCTTTCCTGCCGCGCTGAAGAATCCCACATCGCCGGAAACCAGCAGCGCCGTGTGCCGGGCATTGCCGGAAATTGCCCGCTCAGCCAGCTCGGAGAACGCGCACACCTCCGCCTTGGGCGACAGTGCCGCCAGCCGTTTTGTCGCGAACACCGCCTCCGCCGTTTCCAACGCGCGAACCGCTTCGCCGGTCAGCGTGTCCGCCGTGCCCATGCCTGCACCGATGATGGTGAATATGCGCTGCACTTTTTCCGGCTGTAAGCCGAGCAAATCCGTGATAAATCTCTGCATTTCCACCTGATTTTTGCCGTTTTCCACACGCGGACGCGCAATGACCAGTACCTTTACGCCGACCTCCTCGGCTGCCGCGACCTTCTCCGCAAAGCCGCCGGACACGCCGGTGTCCTTGGTCACGAGGATTTTTGCGCCGGTCTCGCGCAGCAGCGCCGCGTTCATCGCCTGCGAAAACGGGCCCTGCATGGCGATGATGTGCGCGCCCGGGAAGCCGAGTGCGGTGCACTTTTCGAGCACCGACGCGGTCGGCAGCACGCGCGGGAACAGGCGCGTTTGGAAATCCTGCACCGCCGTGTACGCTTCCAGTTCTTTACTGCCTGTGGTGAGCAGGACCGTGCCCGGATGCGCGTTCAGCCAGTCAACTGCGGCGGCTGTGTCCAGCACGATTTCGCAGTTCTGATAAGGCAGGGCAGGCCGCAGCAGCCGCTCGTAGCGTGCGCCCGATTTCGCGCAGGCCGCCCGCAGATTGTCGGTCACAGCCGCCGCGTACGGATGCGTTGCGTCGATGAGCAGCGTGTCCGAGGTCAATCGTTTTTCCATCTCCTGCTCATCCAAACGGCCCTCGTGAACCGTGATTCCAGCCATCGGCTCCATCACCGCAGCGCCATACTCTGTTGCAACAAAAACCTCCGCCTGCACGTTGTTTTTCGACAAAAAACGGCACAAATCATGTCCTTCTGTCGTACCGGAGAAAATCATCAGCTTCATACGCCGCGATACCCCCTCGGCGTGACCATGCGGCCGTCCATCACGCGCGTGCGGCTGTTGCCGACAAACACAGTGGTCAGCATATCGACCTGTGTATCACGCAGCTCACCGAGCGTTGTAAGCGTGCAGCTTTCGCCTTCTCGGCCAATGCTGCGCACCAGACCGCAGACGGTTTCCGGCGCTACGATCTCCAGCAGAATATCGCAGGCCCGGCGCAGATGGTCGGTGCGCTTTTTGCTTGACGGATTGTACAGCACGATGCAGAAATCGCCAGCCGCTGCGCCGCGCAGACGCTGCTCGATCTTGTCCCACGGCGTGAGCAGGTCGGACAGGCTGATGCACGCAAAGTCGCATGTCAGCGGCGAGCCGAGCACGGCGCCGCCCGAGCAGGCCGCCGTGATGCCAGGAATAACCTCGACCTCGAGGTTCGGCTCGTGCTCGCAAAGCTCGAGCAGCAGGCTCGCCATGCCGTACACACCCGCGTCTCCCGAGGACACAACAGCGACCGTTTTGCCCTGTTTTGCCGCCTCAACCGCCGCTTTGCAGCGCAAAACCTCGCGTGTCATGCCGGATTCGATGCGCTCCTTGCCCGAAATGAGGTTCTCGATCAAATCAAGGTACAGGCCGTAGCCTGCCACGCAGTCACATTTTTCCAGAGCACGCACTGCGCGCAACGTCATCTGCTCCTCGCCGCCCGGCCCGATGCCGATGCAATACAGCTTCATGCTTCACCCTCCCGTTCTTCAAACGTCACGCGCCAGTCCGGCACGGCGACAGCCGCCGTCACGCCGTTCTGCGCGAATTTATGCAAGATAAGTGTGCCGTTCTGTGCTGCGCACACAGCCGCGCGTTCGCACACATTATCGACGCCGACGATCTGCTGCACGAACGCCGACCGGCTGAATTCGCCTTGTGCGTCCTGCAGCTGCTCGGCCGTAAAGGTACGGAACGGCAGTCCGTGTTTTTCGCAAAACAGCAGCAAACCCGGCTCATTCTGCTTAATATCAATGCTCGCCGCGCCGCAGATTGCCTGCCAAGGCAGTTTTGCCGATACAAGCGCCGCCTGAACTGTCTGCTCGATGGCATCCGCGCTCGTGCCCTTGCGGCAGCCAATGCCGAGATATGCAATCCGCGGCACGAGATGCAGCGTGTGTGCAAACGGCTGTGCGTCTGTGCGAAATCCAATCGTAAACCCGCTTTCCGCGTCTTTTTTGAGGTCAATACGGGCGGGCAGCAGCCCGTCTATCGGAAAATCCGAGCGAACGCCCACGGTTTCCCCTCTGAGCAGCGCACCGGATACATATTTAATATAGTGCGGCTCCAGGACTGCACAGCTATGTGCTTTCGCCCAGGTGTCCACGGCGAACACCTGCCGACCGTCGGTCGCGGTGGTGAGCACCGGCACGGCATTCAGTCCTTCCGCAAGTGTTTTGGCAATCTCGTTGGCGCCGCCCAGATGTCCGGACAGGAGCGGAATCACGAACTTTCCCTGCTCGTCAATGACGATTACCGCCGGATCATAGGCTTTTCCCATCAAATACGGCGCCGCTGCGCGTACCGCGATTCCGGTCGCGCCCACGAACACGATCAGGTCGCAATCGACCATCGCCTGCTGCGCAAAGCGCTTAAGGCTCGTGCCCGAGAGCGACGCATCCACCGTCCGCGCGTACCGCTCACACCGGAAATCCGGCAGGAGTTTTACCGCCTTTTGCACAGTCTGTGCGCCGCACAGGGTAAAGGATACAAATTTTGCGTGCTTCATCGGCTTGCCTCACGAAATTCGGTCGTAAAGGTCGGGTCGTACAGCTTGGAGCGCTCGTACTCGGTGCCGAGGAACCCGCCCACCGTGATGAGCGCGGTCTTGGTAATGCCCTCTCGCGCACCGGCTTCGGCGAGGTCTGCGACCGTTGTCCGCACGACCTTTTCGTCCGGCCAGGTGGCCTTGTACACGATAGCCGCAGGCGTATCCGGCGCATATCCGCCCGCGATCAGCCGCTCGGACAGGCGCGCCAGCTGACCCGCCGACAGGAAGATGACCATGGTGGCTCCGTGTGCCGCGAACGACTCGATCTGCTCCTTTTCGGGCACGGGCGTGCGGCCCTCCATGCGCGTCAGGATGACCGACTGGCTCACGTTCGGCAGTGTGTACTCGGCTTTGAGTGCCGCTGCCGCGCCACAGAACGAAGACACGCCCGGACAGACCTCATACGCCAGACCGAGCCTGTCCAGCTCGTCCATCTGCTCTCTATGCGCACCGTACACGCACGGGTCGCCGGTGTGCAGACGCACGACCGTTTTGCCCGCTTTCGCGGCAGGCGCCATCACGGCGATGACCTCCTCGAGCGTCATCTTCGCACTGTTGTACACCTCGCATCCGTTCTTTTTATAGTCCAAAAGCGCCGGATTGACTAGCGAACCGGCGTAAACAATCACATCTGCCTCGCTCAGCAGACGTGCGCCGCGTACCGTGATCAGGTCGGGCGCCCCTGAGCCTGCACCCACAAAGTAGATCATTCGCTTTGCTCCTTTACCAATATAATAGAGAAATAGCCGCTCGGCTGTTCCAGCTCATCTAAATTTTCGATCAGCCGCTGACCGTCCATGCCGACCCGCTCGATGAGCGCTGCATTCGCCAGTTCGCCGCGCTGCCGGAGCAGTTCGCGGACCTCCAATACACTCTTTCCGGTCTTCATCAGCACCTTGCTGCCGGAGAGCGCAAGCCCTTCCTCTGCCCTGCCGTGCGTGGCCGGAATGATGTGCAGCATTTCGCCGTCCTCGCACAGGGCGCGTCCCATGGCGGCAGCCGCGGCACAGAAGGACGGCACGCCGGGCACCAGCTCGGCTGCATAGCCGCGGGCGGCAACACGCTTGTGTACATACCAGTATGTAGAATATATCGTCGGGTCGCCGAGCGTGAGAAACACCACAGTCTTGCCCTCGTCGAGCAGCGCACAGAGCGCGTCTGCCGCCGCGTCGTGGCTGGCGTTTCTCGCCTGCCTGTCGTGCGTCATCGGCATATCGAACAGCAGGATTGACTTGTCCTGCCCGATGTACGGCGAAGCAATATCCAGTGCGGTCTGTCTGCCGTCGGCGGACTTCGGTGCGGCGACCGCATCGCACTCGCGCAGCAGCCGGATCGCCTTGGCTGTCAGCAGCTCCGGATCGCCCGGACCGACGCCGACTCCATATAAAATACCCTTCATTGCAGTTTCAACCTCTCACAGAGTGCGCGCGCGCCCGCTGACTCGGCCAGCACGCCGTATTTTCCGGTAAACATGATGAATTCCACGCGCGCCTGCCCTTCATGCGCAGGGCGATACGGGTTTCCATCTCCCTGCCAATGCGCGACAGGACGGGCTGACGCAGATTCACTTCGTCCAGCAGCTCCACGCACGCGTCCACCGAGATGGCGGCCATCAGTCCTTCGAGTGTTTCGCGCGGTGCGCCGCACAGTGCCGCATGCGCGGTGAAAATCTCCTGCCGTGCGTCTGCGACCGACGAATGCGTGTTCATCACGCCTGCGGCCATCTTGACCAGCTTTCCGGCGTGCCCGACCAGCAGGATCTCGGGATAGCCGCGGTACGCCGCATGGTCGAACGCCTCACCGATGAAGTTGGAGCACTTGACCGCGCGTTCGAGGTCAAGGCCGAGCGATGTCCCGCGCGAAATCCGCGCCGTAGTTGCCCGGGCACAGGAACGCAATGCGCTGTCCCTGCGCGTACAGGCTGTCCAGCTCCAATCGGATGGTGTCCACGAGTGCCTTTTCGCTCATCGGCTCAACAATGCCGCTCGTGCCGAGGATAGAGATGCCGCCGACGATGCCGAGGTGCCCGTTGTAGGTCTGGGCGGCAAGCGCCTCGCCGTCCTTCACCGAAATGGTAACGGAAAAGCCGCCGCCGTATCCGTTCTGCTGTGCGGCACGGTGCACTGCGTCCGCGATCTGCTGCCGCGGACCGGGATTGATCGCCGCTTCTCCGACCGGCATCGCCAGTCCCGGGCGGGTAATTCGTCCGACGCCGGCGCCGCCCTCTATGGTAACGCCCTTTTCGATTCGGCGCACGGAAGCCGTGATGCGGACCCCGTTTGTGATGTCCGGGTCGTCGCCCGAATCCTTGCGGACGGTGCAGACAGCCACGTTTCCGCTCATATGCGCGTCCTCGACCGGCAGGCAGAAGGTGATGCCGCCCGGCGTGTGCAGGTGAATCTCCGGCGGCGCGATTCCGGTCAGCAGCAGCACAGCCGCCGCCTGCGAGGCCGCCGCCGCGCACGAGCCGGTTGTCCAGCCGCGGCGAAGCGCCTTGCCGCCGCGGTAGGCGGTGAGTTTTTCGTCCGGCATGCGGTGCACCTCCCTGTGAAATGTAATCCAATTTATTATAGCATACGCAGGCTTTTATTTGAAGTGCAAACGCGGGATGTCTTTTCCCTGCCCCAGCTTTCCGGTGTCGGAATTTTTATCATTTTCCGTGGCAGTGCCGCTCTCCCTGCGATTCTTCATGAATTCTTCATCGCATTGTTTTAGTAGGATAACAAAAATTTTTTATAAATTCGCGCTTTAATTACCATGTTCTGTAAAATAATAAACTTTTCTAAGTGCGAGGTGAAAAAAGTAAATATTTTACGCAGTATTTTTGTACAAAAAGTCTGTTCAAAATTATCAATTTTCACAATAGTTGTTGATAATATTGATAAATACGCGAGATTTTTTTATTCATTCATCCAAATTGCACAAATACATCTTGACAAAGAATTTGAAAAGTGATAAATTTATCTCACGAAAGGACGAAAGGAGGCTGAGCAGGAAATGAAAAAGGTTATCTGTTCGGAACACGCACCCGCAGCCATCGGCCCGTATGCACAGGCAATTGCAGCAAACGGTATCGTATTTACTTCGGGTCAGCTTCCGATCGATCCCGCAACCGGTGCTTTTCCGGAAGGGATCGCAGCACAGACCAAGCAGTCGCTCACCAATGTAAAGGCAATCCTTGCTGAGGCAGGAACCGGTATGGATCAGGTGATCAAGACTACCGTCTTCCTGAGCGACATGAACAATTTCGGCGCGATGAACGAGGTTTACGCCACCTTCTTCGGTGAAGGCAGCTACCCGGCACGCTCCGCTGTGGAGGTTGCAAGACTTCCCAAGGACGCTCTCGTCGAGATTGAGGTAACCGCTCTCCTGCCGTAAGGCAAACCAAAAAAAACAGCAAAAAAAGAAAGGTGCTGTCCGCTAAGCAAAGCCGGAACCGGAAAACCGGCTTTGACAACCGGGGTACCTCCAAAACACACAACTGGAGGTAATTTATTATGAGCAAGCAGTATCCGCTGAACGTACCCGCACCGCATCATTTCACTTACGCAGTCCGTGATCTTCCGGAAGTAACCGTTGAGCAGCGTGAGCGCGCTCTTCAGGCTACTCATTACAACGAGTTCGCATTCCCGTCCGGCATGCTGACCGTCGATATGCTGTCCGACTCCGGTACCACTGCAATGACCAATCATCAGTGGGCAAGCCTGTTCCTCGGCGACGAGGCTTACGGCCGCAACACCGGTTATTACGTTCTGCTCGACACCTTCCGCGACATCTTCGAGCGCGGCGGCGAGAAGAACTGGAAGAAGATCATCGACCTCGTTCGCACCGATTGCCGCGACGTTGAGAAGATGATGGACGAAGTTTATCTGTGCGAGTACGAAGGCGGCCTGTTCAATGGCGGCGCAGCTCAGATGGAGCGCCCGAACGCATTTATCATCCAGCAGGGCCGTGCAGCTGAGTCCGTTCTGATGGAAATCGTTCGCAACATCCTTGCTAAGCGTCACCCGGGCAAGAAGTTCACCATTCCGTCGAATGGTCACTTCGACACCACCGAAGGCAACATCAAGCAGATGGGTTCCATTCCGCGTAACCTGTACAACAAGACCCTGCTGTGGGAAGTACCGGAAGGCGGCCGTTACGAGAAGAACCCGTTCAAGGGCAACATGGATATCGAGAAGCTGGAGCAGCTGATTCAGAGCGTAGGTCCGGAGAACGTTCCGCTGATCTTCACCTGCATCACCAACAACCCGGTTTGCGGCCAGGCCGTTTCCATGGGCAACCTGAAGGAGATCAACCGCGTTGCGCATAAGTACAACATCCCGCTGGTATTCGATACCGCTCGCTGGGCTGAGAACGCTTACTTCATCAAGATGAATGAGGAAGGCTACGCTGACAAGTCCATCGCTGAGATCGCTACCGAGATGTTCTCTTACTGCGACGCATTCACCATGTCCGCTAAGAAGGACGGCCACGCTAACATGGGCGGCATGCTGGCATTCCGCGATAAGGGCCTGTTCTGGAAGAACTTCTCCGACTTCAACGAAGACGGCACCGTTAAGACCGACGTTGGCGTTCTGCTGAAGGTTAAGCAGATCTCCTGCTACGGCAACGATTCCTACGGCGGCATGTCCGGCCGTGACATCATGGCTCTGGCAGTTGGCCTGTACGAGTCCTGCGACTTTAACTACATGAACGAGCGTGTTGCTCAGTGTAACTACCTGGCAGAAGGCTTCTACGACGCTGGCGTTAAGGGCGTTGTACTGCCGGCAGGCGGCCACGCTGTATACATCAACATGGATGAGTTCTTCGACGGCAAGCGCGGCCACGACACCTTCGCTGGTGAGGGCTTCAGCCTTGAGCTGATCCGCCGCTACGGCATCCGTGTATCCGAGCTGGGCGACTACTCCATGGAGTATGACCTGAAGACCCCGGAGCAGCAGGCTGAAGTATGTAACGTAGTTCGCTTCGCAATCGACCGCAGCCGTCTGACCAAGGAGCATCTGGACTATGTAATCGCAGCTGTTAAGGCTCTGTACGAGGATCGTGAGAACATTCCGAACATGCGTATTGTTTGGGGTCACAATCTGCCGATGCGTCACTTCCACGCATTCCTGGAGCCGTACCCGAACGAAGAGAAATAATCCCCTGTTCCATTCTTTCGTCAAAGGCGATACCGCATAATTGTATAAATTGTGCGGTATTTCCGCCAATGCTGCAGCAAAGGCGCTGCGGCATTGCATAACAGGAATTTCTCCTGACCTTTTTATAACTTTATAATCAGGGCGTAACCTGTGCCGCGTGGAAAGTGCACAGGGGAAAAGAACAATGGCGTTCCCCGCAGAAAACTGAACAGTTTCTGCGGGGAACTTCATTTTCATCATTTCGCACGCTACACACAAAAAAGGGGTGTAAAGTAATGAGTAAAGAGCCTAAAAACTTAGAACAGAGAGATGGTTTTCAGAGTAAGTGGGGATTCATTCTGGCATGTATCGGTTCTGCGGTTGGTATGGGCAACATCTGGCGTTTCCCGATCATGGTGCAGAAGTACGGCGGCATGACCTTCCTGCTTCCCTATTTCATCTTTGTAATTTTGATCGGCAGTACCGGCGTTATCGAGGAGTTCGCTCTCGGCCGCCGTGCAGCTGCAGGTCCGGTTGGTGCGTTCGGTATGTGTACCAAGGAGCGCACCGGCAATGAAAAAACCGGTAAGGCAATCGGTGCGATCCCGATCATCGGTGCATTGATGCTGGCAATCGGCTACACGGTCGTTCTCGGCTGGATCTTCAAGTACACCTTCATGTCCCTCTCCGGCAGCCTGTTCAGCCTCGGCACGGATATGGGCGCTATCGGCGGCACCTTCGGCATGACCGCACCGGAGGCTGAGACCCTTCCCGAAGCCCTCAAGGCAATGGCGTCGGCCGGCTTCTTCGGCATCGGCAACGGCGTATGGCAGATCGTTGCACTGGTAGTTTCCCTTGCCATCATGGTAATGGGCGTTGCAGGCGGCATTGAGAAGGCAAACAAGGTCATGATGCCGGTTCTGTTCGGTCTGTTCCTCGTACTGGCAATCTACATCGGCACTCTGCCCGGCGCATCCGAAGGCTATAAGTACATTCTGACCCTGAATCCGGCTGGTCTGCTCAAGCCCGACCTGTGGGTATTTGCATTCGGTCAGGCATTCTTCTCCCTGTCCGTTGCAGGCAACGGTTCTGTAATCTACGGTTCCTACCTGTCCAAGAGCGAGGATATCCCGTCCTCCGCACGCAACGTTGCAGTATTTGATACCATAGCAGCTCTGCTGGCAGCATTCGTTATCATTCCGGCAATGGCAGTTGTTCTGGGCCAAGGCATCAACGACGTATCCGGCGGCCCCGGCCTGATGTTCGTTTACCTCGTAAACGTATTCAACGCAATGCCTGCCGGCCGTATCATCGGCGCGATCTTCTACATCTGCGTACTGTTCGCAGGCGTATCCTCCATCGTAAACCTGTACGAGGCACCGATTGCCTTCCTGCAGGAGCACTTCAAGTTCAAGCGTGCAGCAGCCGTTGGCATCATCGGTGTGATCGGTCTGGTCGTTTCCATCGCAATCCAGCCGTGGACCTCTCAGTGGATGGACGTTGTTTCCATTTACATCTGCCCGCTCGGCGCTGCTCTGGCCGGCGTTATGTTCTTCTGGGTACTCGGCAAGGAAAAGGCACTTGCTGCTGTTAACGAAGGCGCTAAGAAGCCGATCGGCAGCTGGTTCTTCCCGCTCGGCAAGTGGGTATACGTTATCTGTGCAGTTCTTGCACTGATCCTCGGCGTTATGTACGGTGGCATCGGCTAATCCCTCAAGCCGTCACCGATCTTTCAAAAGACGTTCATGGAGTTTATGAATCGTCTGTATCCCCCCTTTTGTCTCTGTCCCCCGTCACTGCTGTGTGACGGGGGACACACTTTTCTAATTAGAAATCAGCAATCAGCAGGCAGTAATCGCTGCATGCAAAGCAAAACCCCGGCTTTGCCGCACTTGACAAAACCGGGGCTGCTCGGGTATACTATCTCCAAGGGATGCTGTTCAGGCAGTCAGACCCTAATTGATTAGCGATTTTTAGTCACTGACCGTTCGAGGCCTAATCGAGCGGTCAGTGCGCTTTTATACAGAAAAGAGACGAGCCAGGCAGGCTCGTCTCTTTTTATTTTGCATGGAGAAGATTCAGTTAAAGTAAACGATATCTTCCTTCGCCTTTTCGGCGGGTTCTACCGTAATGGCATGCAGCACCGGACCGGGACCGCGGTACTGCGGCAGCTCCTCGACGGTGATGGACGCCGTTACCTTGACCCAGTCGCGGTTATGCAGCTGATCGCGGTCGGGATAGCGGCAGAGGAAGCCGAGGAAGGTGACGTCATCCGCGCAGCAGACCATGCCGAAGCGACCGGGCACGAAGCTGTCGGCGGGCACATCCTTGCCGACGTAGGCCTGAGCAAGAAAGCGGACGGTCTTGCCGTCATACTTCATCGGGTCGCTGGTGGCGTCGATGTACCAGAGACCGTAGTCCTCCGGCTGGATGTCGATGATATCCGCATCCACGTCAAACGGCAGCGGCATATTGCGGGCGTAGTCCTCGGAATTGCCGTTCACGTCATCCAGATAGATTGCCGCACGCGGGTTCATCGCCTTGATGTTCTTCTTGTACAGCATGTCCTTCAGCTCATCCGTGCAGCGGTTGAACACAACCAGATCCGCAGTGGTGATATGCTCGAACATCATCGGGCCGATGTTGTTGGAATACAGCTCAAACGTGGTCGCATCGACCGTGGTGACGATCTGGTACAGCTCCCAGCGGGCAGGAAATGCCTGCATCAGCTTTTCCAGCTTCCACATGCCGTTGTACTCAACAAGAATGCGGTCCGGCTGGTATTTCTGCTCCACGCGCTTGAGGATATTCGGTGTCAGACGGTCCTCGGACTCGATCGGCACAAGCGCGGTGCCGTAGTGCAGCAGCCACTTCTCGTCGTATTCCTCGATGCCTTCTTCGCACAGCAGCAACACCGTGCGCTCGTTCTCGGTAAAGTTCGGGTCCGCGAGAATGTCCTGAATGAACTTGGTCTTGCCGCTCTCCAGAAAGCCGGTAAAGACGTATACCGGAATGGGTTCGTTAGCCATATCTGGTTACCTCACTTTTCGTTTACGCCGAACAGAGCAGCGATGCGCTCCTCATCCAGCTCGGAGCCGATGACGCACAGACGGCCGGTGTAATCGGCAGCGCCGCGGCGGATTTCGGGTGCGCCCGGAACGTAGTCAAAGTGCAGCCACTCGCCGCCGTCTGCACACGGAACGATGCCCTTTGCACGCAGTACGGTGCCAAGCGTAACATCGCCGAGCGCGGTAAGAGCCGCGTTAAGCTCTGCCTCGGTGTACTTGTGGGTCGTTTCCTTGCCCCAGGAGGTGAATACCTCGTCAGCATCGTGATCGTGGTCGTGACCGCAGCAGCAGTGACCGTCGTGGTCGTGATGATGGTGCTCGTGGTCATGATCGTGGTGATGCTCATGATCGTGGTCGTGGCAGCCGCAGGTGCAGTGCTCATCGTGCTCGTGATGATGCTCGTGCTCCTCATGGTCATGCTCGTGGTCGTGCTCATGCTCGTGCTCATCATGCTCGTGGTCATGGTGGTGATGATGATGCTCGTGATGCGGCTCGTGCGCGATCTCCTCGAGAACCTCCGCAACGAGGTCGCGGCTGCCTTCCATGGTGGAGAGCAGATGCTCGCCGGTCAGGTCCTTCCACGGGGTGGTGACGATGCGGGCGTGCTCATTCAGGCCGCGCAGCATGGCAACGGTCTCGTCGAGGCGCTTCTCCGGGCACTCAGCCGTGCGGGACAGCAGGATGGCACCGGCATGCGCCACCTGATTCTCGAAAAACTCACCAAAGTTCTTGAGGTACATCTTGGCCTTGAGCGCGTCAACAACGGTTACAAAGCTGTTCAGCTGAACCTCGAGGTGCGCGTTCTGTACCGCAGCGATAACATCCGACAGCTTGCCGACGCCGGACGGCTCGATCAGGATGCGGTCCGGATGGTACTGGTCCACAACATCGTGCAGCGCCTTGCCGAAGTCGCCAACCAGCGAGCAGCAGATGCAGCCTGCGTTCATCTCGTTTACAACAATGCCGGCATCCTTGAGGAAGCCGCCGTCAATGCCGATCTCACCGAACTCGTTCTCGATCAGAACAACCTGCTCACCCTTGAGCGCATCGGCCAGCAGACGCTTGATGAGGGTCGTCTTGCCGGCACCCAGAAAACCGGAAATAATATCAATTTTAGTCATGCTTTGTCGCTCCATTTCTATGTACGGCACAGGGATTCCCGAACCGTACTCAAATTTTCCGAACGCTTATATTATACCACATTTATAGAAAAAAGAAAAGTTATTTAGTTAGCGGACGCTAATCTTTCTGACTGCGCGGAAAGAAGTTGAGGGGCAACCTCCCTTTTTCGCTTTTATAACATAAAAACCGCCCAAAAGGACGGTTTATTGACAGCATATATTACTATATGCTATAATCAAGGCAGCAAACGGTGAATAAAGGTTGTTCCTCCCGAAAGAAGGGAGGTGATCTGCATGACAATTCTGGAAGTCATTGGACTGCTTGATTTGCTCTGCACGGTTATCTTTGGTATCCTCGGATACTTAAAGAAATAACCGCCCTCCGGTAGTTAAAAGAGAGCGGCTTCTTCTCGACTAAAAATCGAACTGAGGAACGACTGCTCTCCCTACAAGAGCCGCCGTTTGTCAGCTATATTATAGCGCGAAGCCCCGGTTTTGTCAAGCGACGAAACCGGGGCTTTGTTTTACAATTCCTAAGCAGAAAGGAATTATTCTCCCATCACCTGAAAGACAATATCCCGCACGCGGTTGCGGGTATCGCACTCCACAAGGGTCAGATTCTGCCACGGGCCGATGGTGATCTCGCCATTCACGAACGGGATAACGATAAACGGGCTGAGCAGCGCCGCCTTGATATGCGACGAACCGTTGTCATCGTGCCATGTGTCATGGTGGTGATAGTAAATGACGTTTCCCTGCTCATCGCGGTATGGCGAAAAGACGTCCATCGCCGCCTTGAGGTCATGGTAGACCATGCCCGGCTCAAACTCAAGCGTGGTCAGACCGGCAACACCGCCGGTGGTAAAGCCGGTGATCGTGCCGGACTTCATACCGGTCTTGCGGCAGGCGTTCTGCACCGCTGCGCGGAAGTCGTCAGTAACGTCGATCATGCCCATGTGGGCCTTGGTGTGGTAGGTTTTGGTTTCGGTATAAACAGGCATTTGCGATTCTCCTTTACAGGCACTCGAGATAACGGCCATACAGGGTCTTATTCAGCTCTTCCGCATGACGGAGCAGCGTCTGACGGCTGATATAGCCGCGCGCGTACGCAATCTCCTCCGGACATGCGATGTAGCGTCCGGTCTCATCCTGCACGCGGCGGACAACCTGTGCGGATTCGAGCAGGTTGTCGGCGGTACCGGCATCCAGCCAGACGAAATCCCGGTCGAGCTTTTCAACGTGCAGCTGACCGCGTTTCATGTACTCGATATTGACATCCGTAATCTCCAGTTCGCCTCTTGCCGAGGGCTTGAGCCCGCGGGCGATCTCCATAACCGAGTTATCGTAGAAATACAGACCCGGAATGATATAGTTAGACTTCGGATAGCGCGGCTTCTCCTCGATGGAAATAGCACGGCCCTGATCATCAAACTCCACAACGCCGAACGCACGCGGGTCGTCGACATAGTAGCCGAATACGCAGGCGCCGGATTTCTGCTGCACAGCACGGTCCAGACAGTCCTGGAAATTGGGGGAATAGAAGATATTATCGCCCAGAACAAGGCAAACCGAGTCATCCCCGATGAACTGGGAGCCGATGAGCAGCGCGTCCGCGATGCCGCGTGCAACCTCCTGCACCTCGTAGGTGATGTTGACGCCGAAGCAGCCGCCGGAACCGAGCAGACGGTAGAACGGGCCTTCCTCTCCGGGCGGGATGATGATGAGAATATCGCGGATACCGGCCTGCAGGAGCGCAGCCAGCGGATAGTAGATCATCGGTTTATCGTATACCGGCAGCAGCGGTTTGCATACCGGACGTGTCATCGGGTACAGGCGCGAGCCCTTACCGGCGGCAAGAATGATTCCTTTCATTGGCTATTCCTCTATCTATATGTTTTTGTGAGATTAGTATAGCACACTTTGGGCAAATAAGAAAGCCTTTTGTAAAGGCAGAAGTCAGGAGGCAGGAGTAATGGAAAATTGAAAATTGAGAATGGAGAATGGCGCTATCCTTGCGCAGGCTCCGGTCGCGCTGCGCCCGTAATGGCTTACCTCCTGTGTAATATTCGATTCCACGGATTTAGTTGATAAATGTCCGCAGGGCGGGGCACCCTCACCCCGCCCTACGATAACTCATTCACTCTTTCTCAATCGTCAGCACCGAATGATACGGCATCGGCTGATTGAGATACAGGTTTACGGTATCTGTATTGCTGTATTCATATTCATACCGGAAATCCAGCCCGTCGAGATGCGCCTCCTTGACGTTTTTCGTATCCGGTGCATCGTATTCCCAGCCGTCGTCAATGATGTCATCCCTCATGTGGTCGGCATACAGCCAGCTCCATTTGGCATACGCGGCCGCAAAGGCGTAATACACCGTCATGCGCTCCTGATAGCCGCACGAGCCGTTCTGCGAATCCGAAACCACCGTCACCGACTGCACATAGCCGTCCGCATCGGTTTCGACCGTCACATCGGATACAGCAGAATCGCCCAGCGAGAATCCGGTGTACGAGCCGCCCATTATGTCCAAATCCTTATTCCAGCTTCCGTCCGGCCGGACATACGGCGCCATGCCCTGATTATATTTCAGGCAGTCGTTGCAGTTCTCCACATACTCCGCAAGGGTCAGCTCGCCGCGATTGGGCGGCAGCTCGGCGTACAGGTCAATGCCGTAACCTGCGGCTGCTCGCAGCCCGAGCACCAGCAGGTACAGCGCCACGCGATACCAGCGCACCTCCCGCTCGCGGACAACGATGCTGCACCCGTTCTCCAAATCCCACGGCAGCTCCTCTTCTTTGCACGCGCGGTAGCACTTGTAATTGTAGTACCAGTCGAAGAGCGGCAGCGCATAGCAGTTGCCGTAGACGAACACGCCCCACAAACGGGCATATGCGGTGCGGATGGACAGCTTTTCTCCGTCCTCATCGCGGACGGACAGCCCGAATATCCACTTGCCGGGCGTTGTGCCCCAGTAATGCAGCAGCACCGGCTCGAACACGAACGTCAGCAGCCAGCTGACATACCCGCACGCGAGCGTCCACGCCAGATTCGACATAAAATGATCCGGATTGATGCGGAACACCCACTGCGACAGCATCGACCACAGCAGCCCATACAGTCCGGCATCCACATTGCGGGCAAAGAAGCGCCGCCACGGACAGCCTGCCGGCGGGATGCGGTCTTTCTCGCGCGGGTCATCTGCGGGCAGCACGATGGACTGGTACCGGTCTACATCCAGCCCGTTCCACTCCGCTCTGTCCTCGCAGATGGCGCGGCACATCGCATACGCCAGTTCGCTCTCGCGGATGTCCCCCTGCAATACGTCGAGCTGGCCTGCCGCCGCCTCGGGCAGCGCTTTCTCGCCGCTCTCGATGGCGCGGATGTCGGGCACGCTCAGCCGCAGCCGCCGCAGCAGCATGATCTTCCGCAGTGTCTGTACATTGTCCTCGGTGTAGTCGCGGTAGCCGTTCTCGCCGCGTGTCGGCGTGAGCAGCCCCTCCTTTTCGTAAAACCGGATGTTCGCTCGGGATAAGCCCGTCCTGCGCTCTGCTTCCGCTATGTTCATACAATCACCTTCCCTTCTATTGATTACATTATAAGGGATAAAGTAGGTTTACAGTCAAGTGTTTTCGGAGAAAATGTTAAGAAAAAAGAGTGGAGAAACTCCACTCTTTTTATATTTAATTCAGCTTCATGCAGCTTAGTTCAGCGCTGCAATGGACTCCTCCAGCTTTGCGAGGTGCTCGCGCAGCTTTTCGGCCTTTTCGCGCTCGGCTGCAACAACCTTCTCGGGTGCCTTATCGACAAACTTCGGGTTGTTCAGCTTCTTCATAACAAAGTCGATATCAGCCTCGACCTTGCTCTTCTCCTTGCCGAGACGGGCCCGCTCGGCCTCAAAGTCGATGAGGTCGCCCATCGGCATATAAATCTGTGCGTCGCCGGTGACTACGGATGCCATCTTGGCAGCGTCCGCCGGAACGGCGTCGATGAGTTCAATCTCGGAAGCGTATGCCAGCTTGGGGAAGAAGCCTGCGCCTGCGGAGAACGTATCCTTCTTCTCGGTCAGGATGAGCACCTTGGCCTTCTTGGAGGGCGGTACGTTCATCTCGGCACGGCGGTTGCGGATGGCGCGGACAGCGTCCATCAGGCTCTCCATCTGTGCCTCCTCAGCGGCAAAGTGCAGCTCGTCCTTGTACTCCGGCCATGCGGATACCATAACGGACGGACCCTCATGCGGCAGCGCCTGCCAGATGGTCTCGGTGATGAACGGCATGAACGGGTGCAGCAGCTGCATTGCGCCGCTCAGCACATAGCACAGCACCTTCTGTACGTTCTCGTCGCCGGTCTGCAGACGGGTCTTTGCAATTTCGATATACCAGTCGCAGAAGTTCTCCCAGATGAAGTCGTTCAGCTTGGCAGCTGCCAGACCCAGCTCGTACTGGTCGATGTTGCGGGTAACGTCGGCTACCAGCGTATTGAACTTGCTGATGATCCACTTATCCTCGATGGCAAGGTCGCTCGGCAGCTCGACTGCCTTGTCCTTGTCGATGGTCAGGTTCATCTGGATAAAGCGGGATGCGTTCCAGATCTTGTTGCAGAAGTTGCGGGACGCCTGTACGCGCTCATCCGAGAAACGCATGTCGTTTCCGGGGCTGTTGCCGGTTGCGAGGGTGAAGCGCAGCGCGTCCGCGCCGTACTGGTCGATGACCTCGAGCGGGTCGATGCCGTTGCCGAGCGACTTGGACATCTTGCGGCCCTGCGCGTCGCGCACCAGACCGTGGATATAAACCGTCTTGAACGGGGTCTCGCCCATGTGCTCCACACCGGAGAAGATCATGCGAGCAACCCAGAAGAAGATAATATCATAGCCGGTAACGAGCGTAGAGGTCGGGTAGAAATAGTCAAGCTCCTTGGTCTTGTCCGGCCAGCCGAGCGTGGAGAACGGCCACAGAGCGGACGAGAACCAGGTATCCAGTACGTCCTCCTCCTGATGGATATGCGTGCCGCCGCACTTCGGGCAGGTGCATACATCGGTCTTGGAGACGGTCATTTCGCCGCAGTCCTCACAGTAGAACGCCGGAATGCGGTGACCCCACCACAGCTGACGGGAGATACACCAGTCGTGTACATTTTCCATCCAGCGCAGGTAGGTCTTGGAGAAGCGGTCGGGCACGAACTTGGTCTTGCCCTCGTTTACTACGTCCATCGCGGGCTTGGCGAGCGGCGCCATCTTGACGAACCACTGCGCCGAGGTCATCGGCTCAACGGTGGTGCCGCAGCGGTAGCAGGTGCCTACGTTGTGCTCGTGGTCCTCAATCTTGACCAGCCAGCCGCCTTCCTCAAGGTCCTTTACAACCGCCTTGCGGCACTCGTAGCGGTCCATGCCCTCGTACTTGCCGCCGTTTGCGTTGACGGTCGCGTCCTCGTTGAACACGAGAATCTGCTCGAGGTCATGGCGCTGACCCATCTCGAAGTCGTTCGGGTCGTGGCACGGCGTAACCTTAACACAGCCGGTGCCGAACTCCATATCAACGTACTCGTCACCGAAAATCGGAATCTCGCGGTTCATGATCGGGAGGATGCAGGTCTTGCCGATGAGGTGCTTGTAGCGCTCGTCGTTCGGGTTGACAGCAACGCCGGTATCGCCCATGAAGGTCTCCGGACGGGTGGTCGCAACCACCAGCTCGCCCGAGCCGTCCGCCAGCGGATAGCGGATGTGCCACAGCTTGCCCGGCTGGGTTTCGTACTCAACCTCAGCGTCGGACAGCGCAGTCGCGCAGTGCGGGCACCAGTTGATGATGCGGTGGCCCTTGTAGATCAGGCCCTTGTTGTACAGGTTTACGAATACCTCGCGGACCGCCTTGGAGCAGCCCTCGTCCATGGTGAAGCGCTCGCGGTCCCAGTCGCAGGAGGTACCGAGCTTTTTAAGCTGGCTGATAATGCGGCTGCCGAACTTGTCCTTCCACGCCCATACGCGCTTAAGGAACTCCTCGCGGCCGAGGTCGTAACGGGTCAGGCCCTCCTCCTTGCGGAGGTTCTCCTCTACTTTGATCTGGGTTGCGATACCGGCGTGGTCGGTGCCCGGCATCCACAGTGCCTCGTAGCCCTGCATACGCTTGGTGCGGATCAGGATGTCCTGAAGCGTTTCATCGAATGCATGGCCCTGTGCAGCCGGTAACATTCGGAGGCGGAATAACGATGGTGTACGGTTTCTTGTCCGGATTGACCTCGGCGTGGAAGAAGCCGGAATCGACCCAGAACTTGTACAGCTTGTCCTCGACCGATTTCGGGTCGTAGGTCTTAGGCAGTTCGCTCATTGATCTATCTCCTTCAATTTGATTTACGATATAAATGCGGGATACTTCTGTGCAAACAAAAAAGAGCATACTCATCCCGACAACAGGACGAAGTATGCTCCGTGGTACCACCTGAATTCGCGTAAAGACGCGCACTCGTTGCCCCGTAACGCGGGTTAGACGGAACAGCTTAACGAAAATTCGGCTGTTCTGCTCCAAAGCGACTTCTTCTTCCCGCCGAGGTGCT
>SCPN01000008.1_pt1:112500-119872 | contig 119872 bp, 148 predicted proteins | sample 6106831 | NCBI WGS metagenome assembly SCPN01 (sample SAMN10720447, study PRJNA508395) | human gut metagenome | isolation source: Participant 1, 0 month | reverse complement strand
TTCGCAAGGGATTGAAAGTTGGTGGTTTAAAAGAAATGAAGAACATCAGCAGCCAGAGGTTTCACAGAAAATAGATCTGTCAAAATATGATGCATATTATGTAGATCCCAAATGTACAGAAAAAGATTTATCTGACGTTTGATTGCGGATACGAAAATGGATTTACTCCAAAATTCTGGATGTTTTGAAAAAAAAAAGTTGTAGCAGCTTTTTGTAACAAAACCATTTATCAGAGAGGAAGCAAAGCTCGTAAAGCGTATGAAAAAAGAGGGGCATATCGTGGGAAATCATACGGTGCATCATAAGAGTATGCCAACATTGTCAGATCGCGATAATAAACAGGAAATCATAGATTGTGCACAGTATTGTAAAGAAGCAACAGGATATGATATGGATCTTTATCCGGCCTCCAATGGGAGAGTATAATGAGAGAACACTAGCATTAACCAAAAAGATGGGATATCGGACAATTTTCTGGAGTATGGCTTACGTGGATTTTAAGGTAGATCAACAGCCTGGAAAAGACTATGTGATAGAACATTTTCAAAAATATACGCATAAAGGTGCGATCCCACTCATACATAATATATCGCGATCAAACGCAGAAGCGTTGGAGACAGTGATCATAAACCTAAAAAAAGAGGGATACCGATTTGAAGGATTGAAAAAACTGCCGGACTATTGAAAGAAATTCGTTAGTTTGATAAAATAAGGAACGTTATAAATATTAACAGATACGCAGAATATCATTTATAATTAGGAGATACAGATGAATAAGATAGCACAATTTCATAAAGTAAGTTTTGAACAGTTCAAAGAAAGCTGGGATGATAGTTTTCCAGGAGCTTCAGAAGAAGAAATCAAAGAAATCTATGACCAGATCAAATTGCCAAAGAGAGCAACTAGAGGATCAGCAGGATACGACTTTTTTAGTCCGGTTGATTTTGAATTAAAACCAGGAGAAACAATCAAGATTCCAACAGGAATCCGAGTTTTTATTGAATCTGATTGGGTATTAAATATTTTCCCAAGAAGTGGATTAGGATTTAAATTCCGTCTTCAGATGAATAATACAGTCGGTATTATTGACAGCGATTATTTTTATTCCGACAATGAAGGTCACATTTTTGTAAAATTAACAAATGACACCAATGAAGGTAAGACAGTTTCAGTGGCACAGGGAACTGGCATGGTACAGGGAATCTTTATGCAGTACGGAGTTACGATCGATGATGATGCAACAGAAGTCAGAAATGGCGGCTTTGGAAGTACAACAAAATAGAAAATGAATAACAGGTCAGAGTATTAATCTCTGACCTGTTGTATTTTGTATGGAGATGATGAGAATCCATACATTTGTGGAATTTATAAGAGAGAATCCATTATATCTGAGATATGATTCAGAGATGAGACCTGTCATCAATGAAAATTATATTCTATATACGGACGAATACAGGGTGTCCTGTTTTTTTGACTGCCTGTTGCTATCTTGTAATCGGTAATCCTGCTGTTATTATTATGCGTTTAAAATACAATGTTCACTCCCTTATATATAGTAAACCGATTTTTGAAGAAAAAAGGGAACCAGAAAATAAAAAAATATTCTTATTTGTATTGTTCATAGGAAATCCTCTTTCTGAAACATGGTTCTTATGCGTTTCTTGGCTACAGCAATTCTTTTCTTAACTGCTCTTTCAGAAATATGAAACATACATGCAATCTCACTATATTTAAATCCATAGAAATAATGAAAAATTATAGTATCACGAAAATCGGGTGTTAGTGTTGAGAAAATGATCTTGAGAGAATCAAGATAAATATAACGGATAAACAGATCCTCAGGATCAATGAGATTACGAGAAATATCGTTACCATCATCATAATCTAAAGGATAGTGAGAATTTTTATACTCATCCATAGTTAGTGTATACATCACATTACGCTGTATAGCAAAGAGATAATAGATAATCTCGTGTTCAGGTACATGTAATGCTGTGTCAGGATGTAAAAGAATTTTTCAAATATCTGCTGAACACCATCTTCAGCAATACTTGATTTGACGTGTAATGAAAAGCATTACAGTATAATTTATGCGAATATTTCTGATATAAAAGTGCAACATATTCAGAAATATTCTGATTGTTTGTGGGGTGACCGTTTCCCTTCATATAAATAATCTCCATTTGTCTTGTGGTTTTGTAAACGATTTCAAAAGAAAATATAAAATTATTTAGTCTTCTTCAATTACCTGAATTTCAAGAAAATCAAAATCAATATCTTCTACAAAACTGTCAGAATTAAATCTGGTTTTTGAATGATGGATAAAGTCGTTTTTATTGTGATCAAGCCAGAGTGGTTTAGAAAGATCAAATTCATAACAGATCTCTTCCAATGCCTGATATACTTTTCTAGTTCGATTCAGATCACTATCTATACAGATTACAGTGTCTTTTAACATATGATTTTCATGAAAAATCTTGCCCCACATACGAAACATAAATAAACTCCTGCCTTAATAAATTGGTAAATAGTTACTTCTTTTGACTTAGTATAGAAGTATTTTTGTTTCTTGTAAAGCAAAATAGGTATGTTATACTAAAAAAAACATTACGTTAAAAGGGAGATGGAGCATGAAAATTTTAAAACGGATTTTTATAGATGGATTGTCAGGAATGGCAATAGGATTATTTGCAACATTGATCATTGGAACGATTTTAGAACAAGCCGGAACGATCATAGGAGGAGATATAGGAAATATGATCGTTATGGTTGCATCAATTGCTAAAGTATTGACGGGAGCTGGAATTGGAATTGGAGTTGCAAGTAAATTAGGAGAATCAACACTTGTATGTGCATCTGCCGCAAGTGCGGGTATGATCGGAGCTTTTGCTTCTGGCTTATTGAATGGAAGTGTAAGTTCAAGTGGCAAAATCCTATTAAGTGGCCCAGGAGAGCCTCTTGGAGCATTTGTAGCGGCTTACATAGGAATAGAGATTGGAAGGATTTTCATTGGAAGAACAAAGCTTGATATTATTTTGACGCCATTAACAACGATCGTATGTGGTGGAATCGTGGGGTTAACGGTTGGACCATATATTTCAGATCTCATGAAACAGATCGGAGAGATGATTCGATGGGGAACAGAACAGCAGCCATTTTTGATGGGAATTGTTGTTTCTGTATTGATGGGTATGGCGTTAACTCTTCCGATCAGTTCAGCAGCACTTGGAATTATTTTGAATCTTTCTGGAATTGCCGCAGGAGCAGCAACGATTGGGTGTTGTGCACAGATGATCGGATTTGCGACGGCCAGTTTACGGGAGAATGGAATTGGAGGTCTATTGGCACAGGGAATAGGAACATCGATGTTACAGGTTCCCAATATTGTAAGAAAACCATTGATCTGGCTGCCACCGATCATTACAAGTGCCATTCTTGGTCCGATCTCTACTGTAGTTTTAAAAATGACGAATAATGCAATTGGTTCTGGTATGGGAACGGCAGGGTTTGTGGGACCAATGATGACATATAAGACGATGACAACAGGAGGAACTTCTGCAGTGACTGTTATTGTCATGATACTGGTCATGCAGATCATAGCTCCTGCATTTTTGACATATTTTATTTCGGAAGCGATGCGTAGAGCAGGATTGATCAAGGATGGGGACATGAAACTTGATATATAGAAGGGATATTAGCGGATTTTATACCATTTGTGATAAAATCCGCTAATTTTATAACGGTGTGAAGTCGAGTGTTTTGAATTACAGATTCGTTTGAAACGGAATCAGAAAAGACATTTACAATTCCAGTGATTGATAATTGTCCGATCGGTGGGAGCTGTTTTGAAACGCCTCGGCCAGGAAGCAGTGGGAGAGGGGAGAGTGTAATACATCCAACATGCTGTGCATAACCGAGACAGGAATCGATAGCGATGATGAAAGGATTTTGGCAGACAGAATAAATTTCTTTAAAAGTTTGATTGAGATTTTTAGCGTGAATAGGTTCTTTTAAAGTCCCAAAACTGAATATTGAGGAGAAGGAAGCAATGCCTGACCAACGAGTGGTCCAAGACAGTCACCAGTCGCGCGGTCTGTACCGATACAGACAATGACGAGGGGCTGATTTTTTTTATGCTTTATTTTGAGATAATGTAGCAGATCATTTTGAAATTTCATAAGAGCATAAGGGGAATCTGGATGATAGTAAGATATTTTTTTTAACAATAGATCGTCCTCCTGATTTAAATTCTCTTTTAGTGTATACACAAAAGAAAAGAAGTATGTAAAAATTTTAACGTCTCGACGTTGTTTGATAAAAATTTTTATCTCTTTATGATAAGGTTTTTGTGAAATGGAAGAAAAGGAGGTTTTTCGTGAAAACAGAGCAGCAGTTGCCTAAAAATATCAGGCAGATTGGAAGTCCAGCAGGACACACAAAAGTATATATTGAAGATTACGTTATAACATTTTTAAATTCTTTATCCATGGACAAAAATACATATGTAAGAGGAGCAATTTTATTTGGAGAGAAAAAGCAGATTGGAAATGATCTTGTTATTTTATAAGAGGAGCGATCGAGGGACAGAATCTGGAATTGGATCTTGATGAAACAGTATTTGATGATGAAGTATGGAGAGAGATATATCAACAGAAGGAGCGATTGTTTTCTGGTCTGGATGTCATCGGATGGGCACTTTTAAGAATGGGATTTTCGGTTCGACTCAATGATAAAATAAAAAAGACACATTTTGAAAATTTTCCAGGAGAAGGAAAAGTGTTATATATGATGGATGATCTGGAAGGAGAAGATGCATTTTATGTTTTTCGAGGAGAAGATCTCTCAAGGCAAAATGGATACTATATATATTATGAAAAATCCGATGATGCAGAATTATCTTGTAGAACGAAGACAAGATATAAAAGAGGTGCAGACATATGAAAAAATGATGGAGAGTCGAAGAGATGAGAAATTGATCCAGCAGTTTCGTGAAAAGATATCCAAAAAGACCAAGAGTAATCAGAGAAAAGGAAGGATTCGGAATATTTCAACGGCAGCAGCAGTTACGATCATGATGATCATGGGAGGTACGATGTATTATTATGCTGGACAAGATCAGAGTATAAATTTTAAAGAGGTTGTAAATGGTGCGGTGCATACGATGGGAAAAGGGTGTCGGATCAAATTTCAACAAAATCATCAACAAAATCATCAACAACGAGTGTAAAAATAACAAAAACATTAGATTCGGCAACACAAACTTCAATACATAAAAAGGAACAAAAAACAACACAACCCACAATAAAACAAAAACAGAAAACTCAAAAAGTAAGTTCTGGGCAATACAAGTCTTATACATATACCGTAAAAAGTGGAGAGACGTTAGTATCGATCAGTCGGAAGGTATATGGGACCCAGAAGCTTGTTCAAAGAATCAAAAAGGCAAATGCATTGTCTGACGAAAATCAGATTTACCCCGGACAGAAGTTGATCATTCCTGGAACACTTCGATGATATTTAAACTAGGAAATATGTGTAGACTGGACACATTTCATTGAATAAGGTATACTTACCTGTATTCAGAGATGATGATTGATTAGAAAATGGAAGGTATTTTATGGAACAAAAGACGAAATCAGGGTTTTCTCTTTATGTCAATTCCAATGAGAACATTCAAAATGCATTATTTCTAAGAGAAAAAAAGAAAAAATATCGTATGGGATTGATCATAGCGTTTGTGGTTGTATGTATATGTACAATATTGGCATATCGCTATCGGACATATCACAGGATGAAGGTTGTAAAAACGATCACAAAAGAGCTGACAGAATCATTTCAGTCATTTGCATATAAGAAAGGAACGATCTGTTACAGCGAAGATGGGATTTCTTTCTTAGATGGAAAAGGAAATGAAAAATGGAATAAAACATATTCCATAAAGAATCCACAGGCATCTTATTGTGGGGACTATATTGTAGTTGCATCCAAGAATGGGAATGAGATTGCGTTACTTGATTCAGATGGACAGATGAAAAAATTTAGTGTATCTTATCCAATCGTAGATTTGGAAGTGGCAAAACAAGGTGTAATTGCTTTAATTCTTCACGGTGATAATGGAAATTATATAGAATTATATGATGCAGCACAGAAGAAACTGGTAAGTATCAAAGTCACATCTGATCAAAATGGATATCCAATGGATATTGATCTGTCATCAGATGGACAAAATCTTTTAGTCAGTTATCTTGTCGTTGATGGGATTAATGTAAAAAGCAGAGTTGCACTGTATAATTTTGGACAGGAAGGTGAAGACAGTGGAGATCAGATGATCGGTGGCTTTGATTTTAAAGATACGGTAATTCCGAAAGTGAGCTTTATGGGTGATTCTAAAGCTGTGGCAATTGGAGATGATCAGATGATTTTCTTTAAAGTAGGAAAAACAATTTCTAAAAAGCAAACGATATCATTTGATAAAGATGTGAGTAGTGTTGCGGTGAATGATGATTACGCAGCATTCGTATTTGAAGATCAGAAAAAAACAGATCAAGAAAAATATGAAGCAGTCGTATATAATAAAACAGGAAGAAAATTGATGTCACATAAATTCTCTTCAGAATATAATAAATTATTATTAGGAGAGAAAGAATTATTGTTGGCTGGAAATTATCATTGTTCAATTGTGAATTTTGCTGGACATGAAATGTTTAAGAAAGACTTTAAGAAACGGATTGTCAATATTTCACCAACAGGAAAAAGACAGAAATATCTGATAACATATGAAAATAGTACAAATTTATCAGAGATATACTAGAATGGAGTACATATGGGAGAAATTATCGTAGCTGTTTTTGGAATCTATTTGATCTTGCAGATGATCATAGGTTATCGAAGAGGACTCATTAAAAGTATGCTGAATCTTGCATCATGGATTTTAACTTTTGCGATCGCTTATAAAGGCGCTGCATATTTTAAAGAAATAGTGATTCAAAATGTACCAGAGATCCAGGGAACGATTGTTACAGATCGAATTGCATATATGATTGCATATATGGGTTGATGATCGTATGTAAAATTATTTTTTCAGTGGTAATACGTCTTGCAAATAAAGTTACAAGGGTTCCAGGTGTTGGGTTTATTAACAAGGTAGCAGGAGCAGCACTTGGATTGATCAAAGGTTCCTTGATCATTATGGTAGTTGTATTTTTTATTTCATTGATGCCACATGTTGGAATGGAATCTGAATATGCTCAGATCGTTGGCGGAAGTGAAGTTATGCAGACAATGGTGGAAACGAATCCATTAGAACAGATGATCAAACAGCAGATACAGATATAAACGCAGAAATTATTACAACAATAAAAAGAAGGTATTT
>SCPN01000008.1_pt1:0-107500 | contig 119872 bp, 148 predicted proteins | sample 6106831 | NCBI WGS metagenome assembly SCPN01 (sample SAMN10720447, study PRJNA508395) | human gut metagenome | isolation source: Participant 1, 0 month | reverse complement strand
ACTTAGTGATCCGGTGGTATAAAGTGGGATTGCCATCGCTCAACGGATAAAAGCTACCCGGGGGATAACAGGCTTATCACTCCCCAAGAGTTCACATCGACGGAGAGGTTTGGCACCTCGATGTCGGCTCATCGCATCCTGGAGCTGAAGTCGGTTCCAAGGGTTGGGCTGTTCGCCCATTAAAGCGGTACGCGAGCTGGGTTCAGAACGTCGTGAGACAGTTCGGTCCCTATCCGGCGCAGGCGGAGGAAATTTGATAGGAGCTGTCCTTAGTACGAGAGGACCGGGATGGACGGACCGCTGGTGTATCTGTTGTACTGCCAAGTGCATAGCAGAGTAGCCAAGTCTGGAAGGGATAAACGCTGAAGGCATCTAAGCGTGAAGCGCCCCTAAAGATAAGATTTCCATACCATAAGGTAGTAAGACCCCTTGAAGACGACGAGGTAGATAGGGCAGAGGTGGAAGTACGGTAACGTATGGAGCTGACTGTTACTAATCGGTCGAGGCTTTAACCAAAGAAGGCTGAAGTGTAAGAGATGTAGAAAGATTCTTGTATGTTGTTTTGAAGGTATATGATATAATAAGAATAAACCTTATAATAATCCTCGATAGCTCAGTTGGTAGAGCACACGGCTGTTAACCGTGCTGTCGCTGGTTCGAGCCCGGCTCGGGGAGTTTCGTAGTATTTAAGATACTGCATAGACCGTGAAGCGGTCATAAGAATAAGGCTCCATGGTCAAGTGGTTAAGACACCGCCCTTTCACGGCGGTAACACGGGTTCAAATCCCGTTGGAGTCATCTTTTTACGGAAAGAGCATATAATTTGATATGGCGTCGTAGCCAAGTGGTAAGGCATGGGACTGCAACTCCCTGATCACCAGTTCAAATCTGGTCGACGCCTTTTAGAAGCACTAATTTTAGTGTTTCTTTTGTAATTTAATATCGCGGGATGGAGCAGTCTGGTAGCTCGTCGGGCTCATAACCCGAAGGTCGTTGGTTCAAATCCGGCTCCCGCAACTAAGAAAGACTTTAGAGAATATCTAAGGTCTTTTTCTTTTTGTAAAAATCTTAGGTATAAAAAAGAAATAGTACACCAGATTTCTGTTTAATAGAAATTTAGTGTACTATTTCTTTATCTTTTATTTAAGATATCAATTTGTTTTCGTACTTTTTCTTTTTCTCCATCATTTAAAAGAGGAGAAACGCACAAATATTTACTTTCATCCAGATCCAAAGGGACGGTAGAGATAATAAAATCATATTGTTTTAAATCTTCATCATGCAATTTATGTAAAGAAATGATCTTTTTAACATCAATTTCAGAAAATTCTCGTTCCAGACGGCTTCGCAGCATCTTGGAAGAACCGATTCCGGTAGAACATACGACCAAAACAGAAATCGAATTCTTGCTTAGATAATCCATAGATGCAATAAAATAAATAACAATATAACCTATTTCATCTTCAGGGATTTTTATAGGATGGAAGATATTACGAAAGCTTTCTTTCACGATTTCATAAAGTTTTGGATCAGACTGATAAATATCTTCTAACATTGGATTTGTTACGGTAATACCACTTTGAATCCGTTCCATTGCCATATTAATATGTAATAGAAGATTTTCCGCAAGATTCTTGTCTTCGCTAAATGGAAAATGAAATTTCTTTTCAATTTCATTGATCAGGCTGCTGATATGATCAAGATTCTGAAAAGCAGAAATCTGTTGATTCAATTCATAGTGTGAACGTCCAACGTATAGATGGATCATCCAATGAAAATAATCCCGTTCATTATCGTAAAGCTGAATTTTAAAATCAACTTCAAGAATTTTGAGGATATCTTGACGAAAATGATCTTCATAATCTGTATTTGAGTCTTGGATCGTTAGTTTTAAGATATCCCTCTTGATCATTTATATAGGAATGTCGTTTAATAAAAATAGCGATCAAGACAAGAAATTCCTGAAGTTCTTTATCTGAAATATTTAGATGCCTTTTACGAATAACGTTTTGCATTTTCTGATAAAGAACTTTTAAAGGTTCTTCGTAGTCAAAATTCTTTAAAAGATCAATAAAATGGTTTGGCCGATAATTGTTGTCTTTCAGCCAGTCAAAAAAGTTATCAGGAGCAATATTTTGAAGTAAGACATTTACAAATAAATGCCTTTTTGGAATTTCATGGCCAGTTAATCGGACTCCTTCACTTTTCTTGGTTTCAAATTGAACATTATGTCCCTGAAGTTTTTCTTTCATAGACTGATAATCATTTCGAATTGTCTGAGAAGAAGTATTTAGATCAATTGCAAGAGCTTGAGTTTTGATATAATCATCTTCGTTTAATAAAGTCAAAAGAATGATATCAACACGCTCTTTGTTGGAATAATTTTGTTCTGTTTTGACTTCTTCAAAAGCACTGTTTAATCGTTTAAGATTATAGAGCGATCCAAAGATCATAAAACCGTTTCCAGAAGAATTATCTAAAGTAAGATCATATGATTCTATGATCTCGGTAACTTCAGGAATCTGTCGATAAATGGTGCGTTCAGTAACACCAAGCTTCTTAGAGAGAGCCGATACGGTTAACGGACCATTTGCATTCATTAAATTTTCAATGATTTCTTTTGAACGATCTGAGATAAGCATAACTCACCTTTTCTTTCTAAATAGTTTCACCCTGGATATCAGATTGAAGATTATCAATTATTGTATATAATTGATCCAGAGAAATATTTTTATTTTTAATCTTATTATAAAAATAAATAATGCGTTCGGCAATAGGTTCTTCTTTCTTAATCTTACAGACAGTTTCCATAAGATTTAAAGCATCTTCTCCTTCCATAAATGAAAGTGCGAGTGCGATTGCAAATGAAAGATATACTGGGGTAATATGCAGTGATTCACAGCTTCTTGCAGCACCGATCAGACGATCTGAAGGCTGAAGCTTTCTCATAGGATCACGGGCAACACGGGTAACGGTGTCTTTTAAATAAGAATTTTTAAAACGATGCAGTAAATCATTCATATGCGCATTTAACTTTGAGAAAGGTACCTGATATTTCTCTGAAAGCATCATACAGCTTTCTGTCATACAGCCACGTACGATAGACTGAATATAAATATCATGGGCAGCCTCATGAATATAGGTTTTATTTAAATATTGTCCTAAAAAGGCCGTTGTAACATGGGCCATGTTGTGAACATATAATTTACGTTCCAGATAGTAATGGAAAGGTTCATAAGGAATGATCTTCTTATATTCAGGAATCATCCCTTTGAAAGCAGCTTTATCAACTGGAAGGAAATCATAAGGTTCTACACGAACAGCCAATGGATGTTCATCTTCTGGAATCAGATCAGGATCTGCAGGTGGAACCATCCTTCCGATGGAAGTTTCTACAAGACCAACATTTTTCTCAAACAGAGCATGTTTATCTTCTGGAAGAGCTTTTAATAAATAGTCTCGTAACAGTACATCAGCATCCATCAAATTCTCACAGATTAAGATGTCCAGAGTATTCGAAGATTCTTTCTCCCAACGCTTTAAAAGTCCTTGGGCAATGACAGGAGCCACTTTCTCAAGGACTGCAGCACCTAAAGCAGTTGCCATAATATCAGCGTCAGCGATTTCATTGCTGACAGCTTCAGGGTCTTTTCCATCCACAGCACGGATATTTTTGATCCAGTGAACAGGTTGTTCCTCGTTCATAATAATCTGAGGATAAGTTTTCTCTTTGTTGATCAGATGGATCACGTCATCGTTTACATCGATAAAACGACTTCATAGCCGATTTCAGAGAATAATGCGCCAATAAAGCCACGGCCAATGCTTCCAGCACCATACATAACAGCTTTCATAAAAATTCCTTTCTATAGTCATATCTTTGTATTGTGATAACATCAAAGACTAAGGAGATAAGTCCTTAGCCTTTGATAATGTGTTTATTGATTATTTAATTATAATTCATTTTTAAATCTTTCAACTAACTGATCATACTCAGGAGCTTTTAAGTAATTTGAAATAGATAAATGTTGCTTATTAGGCTGGGCAGCTTTGGCAGTTCCAGTTAATTCTACATGAGTGATGACCAGGTCAGCATCATCAGGAATCTTTGAGATTGCTGTATTGATAACTTCAATTGGAAGATTTGCGGCTTTTACTTTTTTCTTTAATGCTGCTGCAGACATTGCAGAAGATCCCATTCCAGCATCACATGCAACAACGATTTTCTTAATATTTTTGATATCTACTCCGGCAACTCCAAGACTGCTGTCATTTGTTATTGCAGTAGATTCATTTGAACTAGCAGAAGATCCCATTGCTTCTTTTGGTACTACAGATTCTCCGAGAGATGTATCTCCACCTTTTGCTACCATACGTTTTACGAAAATAGCATTTAATAAGAATGATACAACACATGATAATACGACGCTTAATAAAACTCCGAACATACAGTTCTTAGGTGAAAGAGCTACGACAGAGAAGATACTACCAGGAGATGGTGTGGCAACAGTACCAACATTTAAGAATGTAAGTGTTCCTGTTCCAACGATACCACCAGCGATCATACCAATGATCGTTAATGGGTTTGCTAATACATATGGGAAGTAAACTTCATGGATACCACCGAAGAAGTGGATCAAGATCATTCCAGGAGCAGCTTCTTTCATTTCTCCTTTCCGAAGAACCAATAAGCTAATAATAATCCAAGACCAGCACCAGGGTTTGGTACTAATAGGAATAATGCAGAATGTCCTAAAGTCTTCACCTGTTCATAACCAATTGGTCCGAAGATACCATGGTCTAATGCGTTATTTAAGAATAATACTTTGGCTGGCTCAACAAAGATTGCGGATAACGGTAATGCATTATGTGCTACAATCCAGTTTACACCATTTGTTAATACAGTAGTTACAGTTTCCATAACTGGTCCGAATACTAACATTGCGAAACAGCAAAGGATAGCACCGATAATACCAAGTGAGAAGTTATTTACGATCATTTCGAATCCAGAAGGGATTTTTCCATCCACTGCCTGGTCAAATTTCTTAATGCAAACACCGGCAACAGGTCCTAAGATCATGGCAGCTAAGAACATTGGAGTTCCGTCAACGGCTACGATCGCACCCATGGTAACGAGAGCACCGATAACTCCACCACGATCGCCACCAAACATTTTACCACCAGTATGTCCAATTAAGATTGGAAGTAAGTAATTTAAGATTGGACTGATCAGTTTTGCAAGTTTTGCATTTGGAGTCCATCCTGTTTCCAAAAAGAATGCGGTAATTAAACCAAATCCGATAAACGCTCCGATATTTGGAATAACCATTCCTGCAAGAACGGAACCAAATTTCTGGAGTTTTTGTGAAATACTAGTTTTTCTTTCATTTTTACAACTCTCCTTCTTCTACATAATTCTGATTGATCATATCAATGAATTCCTGTTTTGAAGAAGCATTTAAAAATTGATGGCATTTTTCAGGTTTTAATAAAATATCAGTAATCTGCATCAGCTCCTGCAGAGAATCTTCCTCACGGCTTGAGATGCCGATCACCAGATGTATGGTATTTCCATGATAAGAAACTCCATGTGGGATCTGAACAATACTGATTCCCGGTTTTAAAACAAAATTCAGAGTGTCTTCTGTGCCATGGGGGATCATAACCCCCAATCCGATATCAGTGGAAGTTTCTTGTTCTCGCCGGATCATACCATTAATGTAGGGTGGTTTTACACATCCGACTTGAACTAAGAGATCACCTGCTTTGTGGATTGCTTCTTCAATTGTAGTACATTCATAATCCAGACAAATGTGTTTCTGGAATTCATTACTTAGAAGTTTGCTGGCCATGCGCCCTCCTTATTTGTTACTCATAAACGTTTATCATGGTTATATGATAACGTACAGAGTGTATGAAAATCAATGCATACTAATGTCATATTTTTCAGGAGATGTTGTGACATTCTTTTGTTTTGTTTGTTATTTTGCATTTCCCAGTAGAATTACGAACAATCAGTTCAGGTTCATATTCCATTCGCATAATATAATGATGTTTGGCAGAGATATTTTTCTGCGTGTTCTTCTTATATATAATATCCACAGCTTCACGACCTTTTGCCAAAGAAGCATGTTCGATCGTAGTTAAAGCAATCTGAGGCATGGAAGATAAAGGAATGTTGTCAAATCCACAGACAGAGTAATCATGAGGAACACGGAATCCATGATCAGAGATCGCAGCCATGATACCAAAAGCCGTCATATCATTATTCCCCACAAAAGCAGTGGAAGAAGTATGTTCATCTAAAGCTTGAGAAGCCATATCATATCCGTTTTGATATTCAGAATTATCCGCAGAATATCTTCCGTAAGCAGCAATCGTAGGAGATTTTACCTCCACCCATTCTGGATCAAGACCATGATCTTTAAAACAAGAACGCAGCCCAGCAAGACGATGGATCCGGCCAATCTCTTTTGGGCGGATCGGTGTACAGATATAAGTAATATGCTTATGTCCAAGAGAGAGAAGATGTTCAGCAATAATATATCCAGGCTTTTTACTGTCAAGTTCAACTGCATCAAAACGGCATGCATCTGGTTTATCACCGATGGAAACAACAGGGACTTGCTTAGATAATGCATTTGCCTGTGCAATCTTTGTTGGTGGATATAAAGAAATTACGCCTGCAAGTTCAAACCCAGATAAAAGGTTTAAATAGAGTTCTTCTTGAGAGACGTCCCTCAATGTACTGACAGTAAATACGGTATAACCATAATCTTTGGCACGTTCCGTGATCGAATGAATGATCATGGAATAATAACCATTCGAAAGAAGTGGACAAATAACGATGATACTCTTAGCAAGTACCTGTTCTTTCTTTTTTACACCTGCAACAGGCTTCTTGTAACCAAGTTCTTTTGCACCTTGTCTTACTTTATCGATTTTTTCTTTAGAAAAGAAACATGTGGTTTGTTGCTTAAGATCATAGAGACAGTAGACTGTGATACACCGGTGTATTCAGCAATATCTCTTGTTGTTACTTTGTTTCGCTTTCCCATAAATAGTACCCTCTTTTCTATACATTTCATTTGCAATAGATAAATCAAAAATTATTTTGATTAATTCTGAATTACTAATCAAAATAAGCTAGCGATTATTAATATTATACAATTGATTAATACAAAAAACAAGTGAACACGTACTTTAAGAAAAATAATCCAAAAACCGTGAAAGAAATCATTTATTAATCAAATAAAATGATTAATAGAAAAACTCTGAAACCGCATAAAATAGGCGTTTGACGGGTTTGACAGGCAAAAAATTATGGTTAGATAGAGTCAGAAAGCAACAAAAGCAAGTGAAAACAGGAGGGAATAACAGTGTATGATGTAGCAATTATCGGTGCAGGGATCACAGGCTGCGCTATCGCCTACGAACTTGGAAAATATAATGTGAAAGCTGTAATCGTTGAAAAGGAAAATGATGTTTCTGTAGGAACAACAAAAGCAAACAGCGCGATCATCCATGGAGGATATGATCCAAAGCCTGGAACAAAGATGGCAGAGTACAATATCAAAGGAAATGTCTATACAAAAGAATTATGTGAGAAACTGGATGTACCTTACAAACAGATCGGAGCATTGGTAGTTGCATTCAGTGAAGAAGAAAAGAACACTGGAAGAATTAAAACAAAGAGGTATCACAAACGGAGTTCCTGATATGGAAATCTGGGATAAAGAAAACTTCTAAAAGAAGAACCAAATCTTTCAGACAAAGCCGTTGCGGCTTTAAGTTCTCCAAATGTAGGAATCGTAAGTCCATGGGAATTAGCCCTGGCACTTGCAGAAACAGCCGTATTAAATGGAGTTGAAGTGAAACTTAATACAGAAGTTTCCGGAATCGAAAAAGAAATGATACATATAAGATAGAAACAAACAACGGAGTGATCGAAGCAAAATACATTTGCAATGCAGCAGGTGTTTTCGCAGACAAAGTTAATGAGATGTGTAATGAAAAGACATTTGAGATTACACCAAATAAAGGAGAATATTACCTAATGGATAAGAGCCAGGGAAATCTGGTCAATCATGTAATCTTCCAATGTCCAAATGAAAAAGGAAAAGGAGTTTTAGTTGCTCCAACGGTTCATGGAAACCTGATCGTTGGACCAGATTCACAGCCAAGTGCGGCGAATGATGTATCAACAACAAAACAGGGACTTGATTTTGTGAGAAATACAGCATTAAAATCTGTACCAGGAATTAATTTTAGAGAGTCTATTAGAAATTTTGCTGGAGTCAGAGCAAGAACAGCAGATCATGACTTCCATATTTATGAAGATAAAACAACAAAGGGTTTATTAATATCGCAGGAATGCAGTCACCGGGATTATCATCCGCATGTGCAATTGCACCAGATATTTTAAAGATGCTTGAAAATTCAGGACTTACATTAGAAGCAAAAGAAGATATCGTAGATGAAAGACATATCGACCGCTTCAAACATTTAAGTCATGAAGACAGAGAAAAATTAGTAGAAAAGAATCCAGCATTCGGAAAGATCATCTGCCGTTGTGAAACGATCACAGAAGGTGAGATCATCAACGCAGTGCATCGTCCAATTCCAGCAACATCCATTGATGCGGTCAAGAGAAGATGTAATGCAGGTATGGGAAGATGCCAGGGCGGTTTCTGTGGACCAAGAGTTCAGGAGATCATCGCAAGAGAGCTGAATAAACCATTAGGAGATATTCCACAGGATCGTTTGGGAACAAACATTATCACAGGAGAAACAAAAGATGGAGGTGCCAAATAATGAAGTATGATGTAATCGTTGTAGGTGGAGGACCTGCAGGACTGGCAGCAGCAGTGGAAGCAAGTAAAATGGTGCCGAAAAGTTCTGGTTGTAGAACGTGATCAGGAACTTGGAGGAATCTTAAATCAGTGTATTCATAATGGATTTGGACTCCATTATTTCAAAGAAGAATTAACAGGACCTGAATATGCAGGTAAATTCATTGATATGTTAAATGAAACAAATATCGAAGTGATGCTTGATACGATGGTTCTTGACGTAGATGAAACAGAAAAATGTGTACATGCCATGAATAAGAAAAATGGTTATATGAAACTTGAAGGTAAATCCATTATCTTAAATATGGGATGCCGTGAAAGAACAAGAGGAGCCATCGCGATCCCTGGTGATCGTCCGGCTGGAGTGTTTACAGCAGGTGCAGCACAGAGATATGTGAATATCGAAGGATATATGGTAGGTAAGAAAGTACTGATCTTAGGATCCGGAGATATCGGACTGATCATGGCAAGACGCATGAGTTTAGAGGGTGCAAAAGTAGTTGGATGTGTAGAGCTTTGTCCATATTCTAACGGATTAAACCGTAACATCGTACAGTGCTTAAATGATTATGATATTCCACTGTATTTATCACATACGATCACAGATATTCAGGGTGATAAACGAGTTGAGAAAGTTATCGTATCAAAAGTTGATGAAAAGAATCAACCAATTCCAGGAACAGAGATGGAATTTGATGTAGATACTGTATTATTATCTGTTGGATTGATCCCAGAAAATGAATTAACAAGATCTGCAGGAATTACAATGGATCCAGCCACAAGTGGACCAGTTGTATATGAAAACATGGAAACTTCAGCAGAAGGAATCTTCGCAAGTGGAAATGTCGTTCATGTTCATGACCTAGTAGACTTTGTTACAGCAGAAAGCCAGAAGGCAGGAAAGAGTGCTGCAGAATACGTAAAAATGGAGAAACAAAGATCAGACATGCATCGATATCAAAAATGGAGATGGGGTCAACGGAATCGTGCCACAGAAAGTACGTCCATCTAATGTAGACAAGAAAGTTGAAGTTATGTTCCGTGCAAGAAACGTATTTACAGATGTAGCGATCAAAGTAAGATCAAATGGTGAGGAACTTGCTTCCTTTAAGAGAGAACACATGGCACCAGGAGAAATGGAAAAGATCGTTATTCCGAAAGCATTTTTAGATAAAGTAGAAAATGGTGAGATTACAGTATCTGTAGAAAAGGTAGGTGCATAAAGATGACAGATTTAATTTGTATCGTATGTCCAAAAGGATGTCATTTAAAGTTGATGAAGAAAATGGATATAAGGTTACTGGAAATGGATGCCCAAGAGGAGCCGCTTACGGAGAAAAGAACTGGTAAATCCAACACGAGTGATCACTTCTACAGTCAGAGTAGAAGCAAAGACTGCAAGAAGAGTTCCAGTCAAAACCGCAAGTGATATTCCAAAGGGTAAAATCTATGATATCATGAAAGAATTAGATAAAGTAACAATGAAAGCTCCTGTAGCGATCGGGGATGTAGTGATCCCTAACGTATTAGGACTAGGAGTTGACGTTGTAGCTTGCAAAAAGTAGCAGAATAAATAAAATGATTAAGTAAAATATTTAAATTTCAGGAGGATAACAAATGAGCGTTATTACATTTGTTTGTGCAGGTCAGATGAACTCTGCGATCACATTCCCAGCATTCGAAAATGGACACGAGGTACGTCTGGTAGGATCACCTTTAGACAGAGATATCATTGATGGATTAAAGAAGGATAATTTCCATATCACATTAAAGAGAACTCTTCATGATGGGATCAAATATTATCAGATCGAAGAATTAGAAGAAGCATTAGAAGGAGCAGACTTAATCTTAGGTGGAGTAAGCAGTTTCGGACTTGACTGGTTCTGTGACGAAATCCTTCCAGTATTACCAGAAGATGTACCTTTATTAACAGTAACAAAAGGTATGGTAGATTTAGATGACGGAACTTTAGTTCCTTATCCACATATCTTCGAACAGAGACAGCCAGAAGGAAAACATATCAACTTTAATGCCATCGGTGGTCCATGTACAAGTTATGAATTAGCAGACCATGATGACAGCCACGTAGCTTTCTGTGGAAAAGATATGGAAACATTAAAATTCATTAAATCTTTATTAGCAACAGACTACTATCATATCAGCCTTTCTACAGACGTTGTAGGTGTTGAGTGTGCCGTAGCCATGAAGAATGCTTATGCATTAGGTGTATCTCTTGCAGTTGGTTTAGCAGAGAAGAGAGATGGAGAGATCGGAGCAGTACATTATAATTCTCAGGCAGCATTGTTTGGACAGGGTGTCAAAGAAATGATCCATCTGTTAGAACTGATTCATGGTGGACCAGAAAACATCATTCACGGAGCTGGTGACTTATATGTAACAGTCTTCGGTGGAAGAACTCGTAAGATTGGTACATTATTAGGACGTGGACTGACATTTGATCTGGCAATGGAAGAATTACAGGGTGTAACTTTAGAGTCTATTGTTATTGCAACAAGAACAGCTCGTGCCGTACGTAAACTGGCAGAAAGAGGCGTTGTATCTTTAGATGACTTTCCACTGTTAATGCATGTAGATGCGATCATCAATGAAGGCGCAGAAGTTGATATTCCTTGGGAAAAATTTACGACTGTTGTAGAATAATAAAATAAAAAATTAGAAATTCACGAAAATACTCTCTTTTGAACAAAATTTAGTGAAAAAAGAGGGTTTTTTCGACCTTTTAAATTTAAAAAAATGCACAAAAAAAGAAAAATAATAGACACAAAATTATGCATAATGTAATATGAACATATAATAAAAGAGTCATAGGAGGTAGTTATTATGAAAAAATACATTATGGCACTGGACGCAGGGACAACAAGTAACCGTTGTATCTTATTTAATGAGCAAGGTGTGATCTGCAGTGTTGCACAGAAGGAATTTACACAGTATTTTCCTCATCCAGGATGGGTAGAACACGATGCAGATGAGATCTGGTCTTCCATGCTTGGAGTAGCTGTGGAAGCAATGAACAAATTAAATATTACACCAGATCAGGTTGCAGCCATCGGAATTACAAACCAGAGAGAGACAACGATCATCTGGGATAAGAATACAGGAGAACCTGTTTATCATGCAATCGTCTGGCAGTGCCGAAGAACATCTGAGTATTGTGATCAGCTGAAAGAAAAAGGTCTGACAGAGAAATTTAGACAAAAACAGGATTAATGATCGATGCTTATTTTAGTGGAACAAAGGTAAAATGGATTCTTGACAATATACCAGGGGCACGTGAAAAGCTGAAGCAGGAGATCTTTTATTTGGAACTGTAGATACATGGCTGATCTGGAAACTTACAAAGGAAAAGTTCATGTTACAGATTATTCAAATGCGGCAAGAACAATGTTATTTAATATTAATACCCTTGAATGGGATGATGAAATTCTTGAAGAATTAGGAATTCCAAAATCAATGCTTCCACAGGCAAGACCATCCAGTGAAGTTTATGGAATGGCAGATGAAAGCTATTTTGGAAAAGAGATTCCTATTGGAGGAGCAGCCGGGGATCAGCAGGCTGCATTGTTCGGACAGACATGCTTTACAGCAGGTGAAGCTAAAAATACATATGGAACTGGAGCATTCCTGTTAATGAATACAGGAACAAAACCAGTCTTTTCTGATAATGGACTGATCACAACTATTGCATGGGGATTAAACGGAGAAGTCAACTATGCATTAGAGGGATCTATTTTCGTTGCTGGAGCAGCAATTCAGTGGCTAAGAGATGAGATGAGACTTGTGGATTCATCTCCAGATTCTGAATATATGGCAAAGAAAGTAAAAGACACAAATGGCTGTTATGTAGTGCCTGCATTTACAGGACTTGGTGCGCCACATTGGGATCAGTATGCACGCGGAACGATCGTTGGAATTACAAGAGGTGTCAATAAATATCATGTGATCCGTGCGACATTAGAATCTCTGGCATATCAGACATATGATGTGTTAAAAGCAATGGAAGCGGACAGTGGAATCAAATTAAGTGCATTAAAAGTTGATGGTGGAGCAAGTGCAAATAACTTCTTAATGCAGTTTCAGTCAGATATTCTTAACACAGAAGTACGTCGTCCAAGATGCGTTGAGACAACTGCAATGGGAGTGGCTTATCTTGCAGGACTTGCAGTTGGATACTGGAAAGATAAAAATGACGTTATCAATAACTGGAATATTGACCGTGAATTCCATCCAGAAATGCAGGAAGCAGAAAGAGAAGAAAAATTAGCTGGATGGGAAAAGGCAGTAAAATATTCTTTCGGATGGGCTAAAAATTAGATATATCATGAAAAATTAAAAAGAAAAGAGGGAAAGACTATGTTACCTTATATTTCAGAATTTATCGGAACAATGCTCTTAATCTTACTTGGTGATGGAGTTGTAGCAAATGTAAACCTTGACAGATCAGGAATGAAAGGTGCAGGAGCAGTGCAGATCACATTTGCATGGGGACTTGCGGTGCTTGTACCAGCATTTATTTTTGGATCTTCATCTGGAGCTCATTTTAACCCGGCATTAACGATCGCACTTGCGGCTATTGGCAATTTCTCTTGGTCTATGGTGCCAGGATATGTGATCGCTCAGTTTGCAGGAGCATTTGTAGGAGCAGTCCTTGTTTATGTTTTATTTGCAGGGCAGTTTGAGGCAACCAAAGATCAGGGAATAAAATTAGGAGTATTTTGTACAGGACCTTCTATTGCGAATACAGGATTAAACCTGTTAAGTGAGATCATTGGAACTTTTGTTTTAGTCTTTGCAATCTTAGGAATCGGAAATGTAGAAAATGCAAGTTCTATGGGACTTAATTATTTCTTTGTATTTGCAATTATCGTTTCCAGTGGTTTGTCACTTGGAGGATTGACAGGATATGCGATCAATCCAGCCAGAGATTTAGGACCAAGACTTGCACATGCAGTTCTTCCAATCCCAGGAAAAGGGGATTCTAACTTTGGATATGCATGGATTCCTGTTGTAGGACCGATCATTGGAGCACTGCTCGCAGGAGGATTATTTGTAGTCATTCCATGGTAGTATTAGATAAACGAAAATAAAATAGAGATTGAAAAGATGGATGTTTTCTTAGAAGGAGGCATCCATTTTTTACAAGATATATATTATTAAATGGTTTTATCTTTTTTCAGTGGCGTCCTATAGGTGGGAGAGGATGTCACTAAGAAATCTATGAAAACACCTAGAAAAGAAATAGCACGTGCGGTAAAATATATGCAGGATTATAAGAGCCAAAGGAGGTAATGAACATGGAATACAAAAATTCAACAATCAATACGTAATAAGAATTGACAAAGGCGAAGAAATCTGTGCAAAATTAAAGAGGTCGCCCAAAAAGAAAATATCAAACTTGCATACTTAACAGGAATCGGGGCAGCAGGCAAAGTAACAGCTGGTGTTTTTGATACAAAGGAAAAAGTATTCAAAGGCCATACATGGGAAGGTGATCTTGAGATCGTTTCCATTGGTGGGAATATCAATACTATGAATGGGGAAACTTATACACACTTCCATATCAGTGTTGCGGATGAAGCAGGGAATGTCTATGGAGGTCATCTGACAGAAGCAGTGATCAGCGGAACCGGAGAACTTGTATTAACCGAGATCGAAGGCACAGTTGACCGCAAGTTTGATGAAGAAATCGGGCTGAATTTATTTGAATTCTAAGTGAAAAACGGAGGACAAAGATAACATGGAAATGATGACAGGAAGAACATTATTTCGAAATTACAAAGAATATGATCAGAAAGAAGTAGAGATTTGCGGCTGGGTAAAAAGCAATCGTGGATCAAAGAAATTCGGATTTCTGGTTATTAATGATGGTACATTTTTTGAACCGATTCAGGTTGTATATGATCAGGAGATGGACAACTTTGATACGGTCAGCAAATTAAATGTTGGAACAGCTGTGATCGTTAATGGAACTGTGATCGTGACACCAGATGCGAAACAGCCATTTGAGATTCATGCAAAGAGTGTAGAAGTCGAGGGAGAATGCCCATCCGATTATCCATTACAGAAAAAACGTCATACATTAGAATATTTAAGATCTATCTCTCATTTAAGACCAAGAACGAATACGTTTCAGGCAGTATTCAGAGTTCGTTCTCAGATTGCATATGCGATCCATAAATTCTTTCAGGAACGTGATTTTGTATACGTGCATACACCATTGATCACAGGACAGGACTGTGAAGGTGCTGGAGAGATGTTCCAGGTAACAACGATGGATCTTAACAAGATCGCTAGAAGGAAAAGTTGATTATGAACAGGATTTCTTTAAGAAGCCAGTCAGCTTAACCGTCAGCGGACAGCTTGCAGGAGAGACTTTGCACAGGCATTCCGCAATATTTATACATTTGGACCAACTTTCAGAGCTAGAAGATTCCAATACAACAAGACATGCAGCAGAATTCTGGATGATCGAGCCAGAGATCGCATTTGCAGATCTTGAGGATAATATGATCATTGCAGAGCAGATGATCAAATATATCATCAATTATGTGATGGAGCATGCACAGGAAGAATTACAGTTCTTTAATAAATTCGTAGATAAAGGATTATTAGAACGTTTGAACCATGTAGTATCTTCTGATTTTGGAAGAGTTACTTATACAGAAGCAGTGAAATTATTAGAAGAACACAATGATGAATTCTGAATATAAAGTATCTTGGGGAATTGATCTTCAGACAGAGCATGAACGTTATCTGACAGAGCAGATCTTTAAGAAACCAGTGTTTGTCACAGACTATCCAAAAGAGATCAAAGCATTTTATATGAAGATGAATGAAGACAACAAGACGGTTGCAGCCATGGATCTTTTAGTGCCAGCTATTGGAGAGATCATCGGGGGAAGCCAGAGAGAAGATGATCTTGCGAAACTGGAAGAGAGAATCACAGAATTAGGTATGAAACCAGAAGATTATGATTTTTATTTAGATCTTCGCAAATATGGTTCCACAAGACATGCAGGATTTGGTCTTGGATTTGAGCGTATGGTAATGTACGCAACAGGAATTGCTAATATCAGAGATGTCATTCCATATCCAAGAACAGTAGGAAAATGTCAATATTAAGATGAATTATGCATATACTATTACGAGAGCAATTTTAGGAGGTAGTAGTATATGCATTCTATTTGGCAGGAACAGATGGAATTTCCAGTTTATCCGATTTTAAAAGAGATAAAAACAGATATTTTATATGTAGGTGCAACCCTGAAACATGCAATAGAGGCAAATTTTCAAAAGAAATGGGAAGATCAGTTATGATCATTGAAGAAAAAGTATTGGAGATATGCCAGAACTTGGTGGCATGGGATTTTGAAAGCAACGAACATGAATGAATTTAAAGAGCTCTGTATTTTGAAAAATTATATTATAAGACAACATATTCCATGTGATCTTGAAATTATTTCAGAGACAAGCATTCAGGTCCATCCAGTGAAGTTGTTTTTGTTTATGACGAAGGATGTTGAAGTATATGAACAGACAAAGATCACTGCAAGACAGGGGAAACGTCTGGATATCGAAAGTGCCTATATCGATGCAGGACAAGTGATCGAAGACGACAAACCTTGTGAGAAGAGATATATTCATGTATTTTCAGAAGCAGGTTTTCCAGAAATCACGAAGCCAGATATTCTGGAGATCAGAAAATATAAAGAAGATTATCTGGTGTTGTCGTATCAGAGAAAATTGGAAGGAAGCCGGCATTCTTGGAAATATAATTGAGTCATGTTGTAAAATTAGTGAAACGAAGATAGTATTTTGTGCTACAATAGATGTCAAGAGAACATTTATACAGGAGGATAAGAAACTATGAGTATGATTGATGTAATCCGCAAAGAAATGATGACAGCGATGAAGAATAAGGACAAAGAGAGAAAAGAAAGTCTTTCTATGTTATTAAGTGCATTAAAAAACGCACAGATCGATAAGAGAGAAGATCTGACAGAGGCAGAAGAAAACACAATTATCGCAAAAGAGATCAAACAGACAAAGAGACAATGGATACTTGCCCTGCTGATCGTACAGATATCATTGATGAATGTAAAGCAAGATTAGCAGTCTTAGAAGAGTTTGCACCAGAGCAGATGAGCGAAGAACAGATCGAAGCTGAAATCAATGCTGTATTAGCAGAACTTGGAATTGATGCGCCAACAATGAAAGACAAAGGAAAAGTTATGAAGAACCTGATGCCAAGAGTCAAAGGAAAAGCTGACGGTAAACTTGTAAACCAGCTGGTAGGAGCTAAACTTTCATGAGAAATATACTGATTGTCGTCGATATGCAGAATGACTTCATCGACGGAAGCCTTGGAACCAAAGAAGCACAGGAGATCGTAACACCTGTTGCGGGAAAGATTCGTAATTTTGAGGGTGATATCTATGGAACGCTCGATACACATGAGGAAGATTATCTTTCCACACAGGAAGGAAAGAATCTTCCAGTCAAACATTGTATCTGTGGAGAAGACGGCTGGGCATTAAACAGCGAAATCATGCAGGCAATCGCAGAGACGAAAGCAGAAGTCCATAATTTCTGTAGAAAAGGAACTTTTGGTTCTATGGAACTGGCACAGATATTGAAGGAAACATATGAAGATCAGGAAGTTGAGATCGAACTGATCGGTTATGTACGGATATCTGTGTGATATCCAATGCAATGCTCATTAAGGCAGCACTGCCGGAAGTGAAGGTAAGTGTTGATTCTTCATGCTGTGCAGGAGTGACTCCTGAGAGTCATAGGAATGCGTTGGAAGCTATGAAGATGTGTCAGATTGAGATAGCATAATTAGTTGTAAATAAAGGGCGATATGAAGTCGCCTTTTATTTTACAAAATTTTCAAACATAACAAACGAAGAAAGAAGGAAAATCAATATATGAGTACATACTACGTCACAAGAATCGAAGAACCAGACTTCGGTTGTGAAGGCCGCCCGGAAGGACAGGAAATTAAAGATAAAGTATATTTAGAAGAAGAAATAACGAAGGAAGAAACAATAATCTTCATGGAAGATAAATTACTATACGAAAGAGATATCAATGAAGGAATGAAAGTTGTGATCGATGGAGATGAAAGATTACAGAAAGCGGAGGATCGATCATGAAAGATCTGACAAAAGGAAAGATTTCAACATTGATCTTAGGATTTGCGATTCCAGTATTTTTAGGAAACTTATTACAGCTTACATACAGTCTTGCTGATACAAGAATTGTCGGAAGTTTTCTTGGAGAACGATCACTTGCTGCAGTTGGTGCAACGACAACGATCAGTAACTTGATCGTTGGTTTCTTATTAGGTCTGGCCAATGGATTTGCGATCATTACAGCGCAGAAATTTGGAGCAGGTGATAAAAAGAGAGTTCGAAGATCATTTGCGATCGCACTTGTGTTAGGAGTGATCGTTTCTGCTATTTTAATCTTGATCGGAACGGTATTTATCAATCCGATTTTAGGATTTTTGAATGTTCCAGGTAAATTATTTATCGAAGCGAAACAATATATACTGATCATTATCATTGGTTTATGTATCACGATGTTTTATGATATTTTGATGGCGGTGATGCGTGCCATCGGAGATACGTTAACACCATTATTGATCCTTGCGATTTCTGTAGGATTAAATATCGTACTGGATCTTTTATTTGTTGCAGTATGGAAAACGGGAACATGGGGTGCGGCAGCAGCAACTGTGTTGGCACAGTTTATCGCATTGGTCATTTGTTGCTTTTATATGATTCATAAGTACGAATTATTACGTCTGAATAAAAATGATTTTAAAGATCTGGAATCTAAAATGATCAAAGAAATGCTGGCGACAGGAATGTCTATGGGATTTATGAGTTCTCTTGTGAATATTGGATCACTTACATTACAGACAGCGATCAATAAGCTTGGGCAGGAAATTATCGTAGCCCATACAGCGGCAAGAAAGATCACAGAAATATATATGATCATGTTCAGTGTCTTTGGCCAGACGATGGCAACATTCTGTGGTCAGAATATGGGAGCTGGGAAAGTTGACAGAATTAAGGAAGGTATGAAACTAGCGATTATTTATACATGTGTCTGGTCAACTTTTGCGATGATCGCAAGTTATACGATCGGACCGCAGTTAGTCCATATGGTTACAGGAAGTCACAAAGATGTAGTCATTGTAAATGCAACAAATTACCTGAAGTTTAATACGATCTTTTATTATGTGCCAGCGGTCATCAGCATAGTAAGAAATGTTATGCAAGGAATCGGGGATCAGATCACACCATTAGTATCCAGTGGATTAGAAATGGTCGGAAAAGTGGTGATCGCATTTACATTAGTTCCTTTGATGGGATATGCAGGTGTTATCGTAGCAGAACCGATCGTATGGTTTATCATGGTTATTCCATTGATCGTACAGATCATAAGAACACCGAAATTAAAAGCAAATAAATAAAACAAAAAGCGGAGAATCCATAAAAGGATCTCCGCTTTCTACATACACATGACATTATTTTAATTGAACATTCCGTCCCACGGGAACATTCTTCTTTCTTCTTAAGGATTAAACAATACCCTGAGCTGTCATAGCATCTACAACTTTTTCGAATCCTGCAATGTTAGCTCCGGCAACATAGTTACCTTCCATTCCGTAACGTTTTGCAGCGTCATCTAAGTTGTGGAAAATGTTAACCATGATGTTCTGTAATTTTCCATCAACTTCTTCAAATGTCCAGCTTAATCTTTCGCTGTTCTGAGACATTTCAAGAGCAGATGTAGCAACTCCACCAGCGTTAGAAGCTTTACCAGGTGCGAATAAGATTCCGTTTTTCTGTAAGTATTCTGTAGCTTCTAATGTAGTAGGCATGTTAGCACCCTCTGCAACTGCGTAACATCCGTTTGCTACTAACTGTTTAGCATCTTCTAAGTGTAATTCGTTCTGAGTTGCACATGGAAGAGCAATGTCAACAGGAATAGACCAAACTCCTCTTCCTTCGTGATATTCAGCACTTGGACGAGCAGCAGCGTATTCTGTTAAACGAGCACGTTTTACTTCTTTTACTTCTTTTAATAATTCAACATCGATACCATCTTTGTCATAAATCCATCCTGTAGAGTCAGAAGCTGTAACAACTTTAGCACCTAACTGCTGAGCTTTTTCGATTGCGTAAATAGCAACATTACCAGCTCCAGAAACAGCAATTGTAGCACCTTTGATAGATTTACCATTACATTTTAACATTTCGTCTGTGAAGTAAAGAAGTCCGTATCCTGTAGCTTCTGTACGAGCTAAAGATCCACCATAAGATAAACCTTTACCTGTTAAAACTCCTTCATAAAGTCCACGAATTCTCTTATACTGACCGAACATGTAACCGATCTCTCTTGCACCAGTTCCGATATCACCAGCAGGAACGTCTGTATCTGCTCCGATGTATTTGCAAAGCTCTGTCATGAAGCTCTGGCAGAATGCCATGATCTCACGGTCAGATTTTCCTTTAGGATCGAAGTCAGATCCACCTTTACCACCACCGATTGGAAGTCCTGTTAAAGAGTTTTTGAAGATCTGTTCAAATCCTAAGAATTTGATGATTCCAAGGTTAACAGATGGGTGAAGTCTTAAACCACCTTTGTAAGGTCCGATCGCACTGTTGAACTGTACACGGTAACCTGTGTTAACATGAACCTGTCCTTTGTCGTCTACCCAAGGTACACGGAATTTGAACTGGCGTTCTGGGTTTACAAGACGTTCAAGAAGAGCATCTCTTCTGAAAGCTTCTTCGTTCGCTTCAACAACGACTCTTAATGATTCTAAAACTTCTTTAACAGCCTGATGGAATTCAGGTTCTGCTGGGTTCTGAGCAACTACCTGCTCGATCACTTCATCTACGTATGACATTTTGTTTCCTCCTTATAAGTCATAATGATATGTGTGTTTAAAACAGAGGGTATCTTCTTCAAATGGGTGTTGGCACATCCCAAAAGATAAAACAAAAAGAGGTCGGAAAACGCCTCTTTTTCTCAATGACGCCTTTGTCTTAGAATTATTATATAAGATATGGTATAATATTTCAAGAAAATCAATACGCAGGAAGGAAATTAGTATGAAATCTGTGGCAATGGCCTTTTATAATGGCGCGAAATATATAGATGAGCAAATAAGATCGATTCTTGATAATATGGAAGAGACAGATGAACTGATCATTTCAGTGGATGATGCTAGTGATGGATCAGAAGCAATACTTGAGGATTGGGCCCGAAACGACCAAAGAATCCGCATAATTAAAGGACCTGGGAAGGGTGTCGTAAAAATTTTGAGAATGCATTTAAGCATTGTCGAGGGAGATCATCTTCTTATCTGATCAGGATGATGTGTGGAAAAAAATAAAATGAGAGATTGAGCGTGTATTTGAAGACCCGAAGTGATGGCAGTTGTTCATGATGCGCAGATTGTAGATGAAAACTTTCATCTTTAGATCAAACCACTTTTGAGTGGAGAAATAGCGGAACAGGCTTCTGGAAGAATATGAAAAGAATTCCTATATCGGATGCTGTATGGCAGTCAGAAGATCCGCAATGAAAAGAATTCTGCCGATCCCAGATGACATCTGGATTCATGACCAATGGATCGGATTGCTGTCAGAACAACTCGGGAAAGTTGTATTTTTGGAGGAACCTCTTATTTATTATCGAAGACATGGGGGAAATGTTACGGAATTGACCCATGGTTCGATCACATCCATGATCAAAAAGATATCATATGATCATGGGAATCAATCACCGTGTAAAAGAATGGAGCAGACATGACAAACAAAATCAAAGACATACTGAAAACTCATAAGTATCTGTTACTCTCGTTTTTCTGACGGTTCTTCTATTAGAAGGAATCGTGATTGCAGAGAAGATACAGCCATTTGGCAGTGAATCATTTCTGATCGTTGATGCATTGCATCAGTATTTGCCCTTTTTTGCAGATTATCAGGAAAAATTAAAAAGCATGGATTCGATGTTTTATTCTTTTCATGCAGGTCTTGGATACAATTTCCTTGGACTATGGGCGTATTATCTGGCAAGTCCACTAAATCTGGTGATCGCACTTGTGTCGAAATCAATGCTTACGATGATATTAAGTCATTTGTATGTCTTAAAGATCGCACTGTGCTGCTTTACAGCCGCATTTTATTTTAGAAAACGCCGTGGAAAGGATGAGATATCCATTGTTGCGTTCGGAATGGCATATGGATTATGCAGTTATATGGTTGGCTACAGTTGGAATATTATGTGGATGGAAGTCATGATGATGCTTCCACTCATTTTGTATGGTATTGATAAGCTGATCAAAGAACATGATGGAAGACTTTATTGTTTTGCATTATTTATTTCTTTATGGTGTAACTTTTATATGTCCTATATGACATGTTTATTTTAATCTTGTGGTATTTACTATATTCACATAAAATGTCAAAGAATTTTTTACAAATGGATTCCGCTTTGCAGGATATTCACTGATATCTGGAGCAATGGCAGCAGTTGTGTTACTGCCAGCTTACCTTGGGATCATGCAGACATCCTCAGCCAAATTACAATTTCCAAAAGAATTATGGTATGGAACATTTGGAAATTTGTTTTCCAGACATTTTCTTGGGACAACACCGCTTACGATGGCGGTAGATGACAGTAAGATCAATTTATATTGTGGAATCTTAACCTTATTAATGGCAGGATTTTATCTGGCAGTCAGAGAAATTCGCCTGATCGATAAGATTCGAAGATTGTTATTACTTGTATTTTTATTTTTAGTTTCAATATGCCTGTCTTAGGTTATGTTTGGCATGGCTTTCATGATCAGTATGGAATTCCAAACCGCTTTGCGTTTTTGTATATTTTTGCATTGCTTGCGATGGCGTATGAAGGATATTGTGTGTTGGTAAGAGGCAAAGAAAAGTTTCACTGTGGATTTATTTTGCAGTGATCCTATGCGGTATTTTGATCGGAATCACAATGAAAACGTCGACAGTGAAATTGGAAATGAAAACGGTTTACGCAACAGTTGCAGCGATCGCAGTTTATATGGTTTGTTTCGCATTATATCAGAAGAAGATTTTCAGGAAGAAAATATTTACAACATTGATCTGTTTCTTATTTATAGTAGAAACCGCAGCGATGGCAGTGATGGGATTTCAGGAAAATGGAACCGTCGATACAGATAGTTATTTTCAGGATACCAAAGCTATCACAGAAGTAAAAGAGTATCAGAAAATGTAGAGACAAGAATGGAATTGATCAGTGGGCGTATGCTTGATGAAAGTATCTGGCATACCTTAAATGGAATGACATTGTTTGGTTCCACAGCACAGGGAAACGTTGTCGATATGATGGATCAGCTTGGATTCTACACGGGTGTAAATGAATATTTATATGAAGGTGCAACGCCATTTACAAATAATCTGATGTCCATGAAATATCAGATTTACCGTCCATATGATACGAAATATACCGAATTTTCACTAAAAGAAAGTGTTGGAAATGTCACGGTTTATAAAAATCCTTATCGAACAGCACTTGCCTATACGATGGATGACTTGGTACAAACTTGGGATTATGAAGATTATAATCCATTTTATGTACAAAATGATCTGGCAACGAGTGCATTTGATGTTGATGAGTTGTTTCATATGGTCAAAACAGCTAAGCCGCAATTAAACGATTGTAAGATCACATCCGATAATGGTGATGGAGAATATGTATTTGAAAATACATCCGCCCGACCAGATAACATGGTATTTACGATCAGATCAACAAAAACAAGGCGGTTGTATATTCATTTTGATGGAAGCCAGGTAGAAAATACTGTGATCGAGAAAAATGGAGAACAGGTTTTGACGGGAAGGCTGGATTCACAGATTATTTATCTTGGAAACGTGCAGAAAGGTGATGAGATCCGCATCAAAATGCAACTCAAACAAGATAATGAAATGTCTGGAGTTGTAAGACTGACAGCAGCGGAACTTGATGAAGAAGTGATGGAAGAACTTGCACAGAGAATGCAGGAAAATGCATGGAAACTTACCAGTGCCAAAGGAAATCATCTAAGTGGAACGATCCATGCACAGGAAGATCAGATGTTATTTTTCTCAATTCCATACGATAAAGGATGGACGGTGAAGATTTATGGCAAGAAAGTGAAAACAAAGCACTTGGGAAAGCATTTTGACAGTGAAAGTGCCGGAAGGAAAGCATAAAGTTTCACTAACGTATGTATCTTTTGGGTTTAAGGAAGGGGCAATCTTAAGTGTTGCGGGATTTGTTATTTTTATTCTGATCACGACTTTTTTCAGAAGAAAGAAAAAAGCTGCAGTTAAAGAAATATAAATTTTCGTAAGAAATTCTTATGATTTTGGAATATTGAAAGTCAGAGATGTTTTTGCTATGATGAAAGAAATTAACAAGCAGGAGGAAAAGGATTTATGAGAAAGTTTATTGGAAAATTCCTTGCAGCAGGAATTTGTGTCGCAATGGCATTATCATCTGTAACTGTCAAAGCAGACAGCGTTGATCAGAAATATCTGGCACTTGGAGCTGACTTAACAGCTTCCCAGAAAGAAAGTGTTAGAACTTCTGGATTTAGATGATAATAGCGACTATAAAGTTATTACTGTAACAAATAAAGATGAACATGAATATTTGGACAGCTATCTATCAAGCAGAGTGATCGGAACAAGAGCATTATCTTCTGTGACTGTAGAACAGAAAGATGATGGAAATGGAGTGAATGTCACAACACAGAATATCTCTTACTGCACATCTGGAATGTATCGAAATGCTCTGATCACAGCAGGGATCAAGAATGCCGATGTAAAAGTAGCTGGTCCATTTAAGATTTCTGGAACAGCAGCATTGGTTGGCGTTATGAAAGCTTACGAAGAAATGACAGGAAAGAAGATTCCAGAAAAGAGCAAAGATGCAGCGACAGACGAGTTGATCACAACGGGAGAAGTTGCGGAAAATATCGGTTCTGACGATGCAGAGAAACTAATCGCAGATGTCAAACAGAAAGTTGCAAAAGATAATCTGTCATCTCCATCTGAGATCAAACAGGCGATTGAAGAGTCTGCAAAAGATTTAAATATCAATCTTTCTGATGCAGACCGAGCGAAGATACAGAGTCTGATGGATAAGATTTCAGGACTTGATCTGAATGTGTCTCAGTTAAAATCTCAAGCAAAAGATTTATATGATAAGCTTGGAGGAAGTCAGGAATCTTTGATAAGATCGCAGCTTTCTTCCAGTCTATTTTCAGCTGGCTGTCTAATTTATTTTCATAAAAGCTTAGGAGCATATAAGAAACGAATATCTCTCCTTATGTAACATAAGATTACATAAGGAGGGATTTTTTTATGGGACAAAATGAAATGATCTTTTACATAGTGGCAGCGGGATGTATGATCTGTCTGATGATCGGAATTGTAAGGAAACCGGCATATTTGCTGGTGCTTTTGCTGCGGGGAGCTTTTTGTGCGATGATCGTATATGGAATCAGTATTGTTTGTATGCGGAAAGGAATCACAGCACCAGTCAATCTTAATATCTTGTCCATTGGAACAGGTGCACTGTTGGGGCTTCCAGGAATTATTGCGTTGTATGCGGCAGCGGTGTTTTTATTGCAGTAATAATGTGATGTAAAGTGTGCTAGTAAAATACTGGATTTTGTATTTCTGTAAAATAATAGAAAAAATACTAGACAAATACTGTAAATAGATGTAAAATAATGGAACACAAAGGAAGGAGGAAAGATGAAGATATGGATTCTATTATTTTTGATCATGGCAGCAATTTATGATTACAGAGATTTCAAGATCCCGAATAAGCTCAATGGGGCAGGAGCGTTGATCACGCTGGTTCTTGCAGGAGTTTCTGGGATGAAGGCAGCAGATATGATGATCGGAGTTTTGGTTGTGCTGATCAGCTGTGGATTATTATTCTATATTGGATGCCTTGGCGGTGGAGATGTGAAGCTGCTGATGGTATGTGCAATATCTATCGGACGGGCAATGCCCGGTTTCTGATTTTGTCATTTATATGTAACGGTATTTATGCCGTGATCTTTTATGGAAGAGGAAGAACTTCCATCTGCGATTATTTCGCTTATTTCAATATGTAACACAATGTAAGGATAACAAGAGAGTATTGATGTACGAGACAGAGAATGGGGATCTGATGAAAGATGGAATGATACATTTTTCATTTGGGATCCTTGCAGCGTACATGATCTGCCTGTTAGGAGGTGGACTATGAAGGATATTTCAATCGGTATTTATCACAAAGACCATCAGTATGGAAAACGGCTGATGGAATACTTAAATCACCAGAAAGATTTCCCGATGACGGCATCATTTACGTCGGATGAGGAGATGTTTTTAAACAGGAACAAAAGGGAGATTTTGAATGTCTGGTACTGGCAGAAGAGACGGATTATCATGGAGATTTTCCGGTTTGCCGAATTGGAGCAAATGAATCTATGGGTGGGATGTATTGCCAGAGTGCAAAAGAGATCGCAGCGGGGATCTATCATTGCCTGAATGTAAGCCCTCAGATTGAAAATGAACGGATCTTAGGAGTCTATTCTCCGATTCCAAGACTGGAGATATCAGCGTTTGCAAGGAATATGGCAGCTTCGAATGGATGGATTTATTTTGGAATGCAGCCATATGGACACTTTGAAGAAGATGAGACAGATGATCTTTTGTTGTTTTATATCAAAGAACATAAAGAAGATATTATAGAATATTTTATGAAACATCAGAAGAAGTTTGATGGTTGTGTGGGATTTGCGGGAGCTTCATGTTATCTGGATTATCGGGAATTATCCATGCAGGATTATGAGTGGTTTTGAGAAATTAAGAGAAGCAGGAATTTATATTATTTTTGATATTGGCATCGCATCACCGCCAGATCTTAAGTTCTTTGGGTTGTTTGACCGGATTTTTCTGCCTCTTATGCGGCAAGATCTGGGGTGTATGGAATATAAGAAGTTTCAAAAACAGATGAGAAAACATGGAGTATGGAAATTGACAAACTGGGAAGAAGTGATGCTTGAGAGCCGGAAGAACAAAGGAGGAAGGGGCAGTGGCCTTGAAGGAATTGCTGAAACAAAGAGTAATGGAGAAATTGAATTTTTCACAGGAGATTTCTGACGAACATTTAAAAGGTGTGATTCAGGAAGAGATCATGAAAATATCAGAAGAATATCCGTTGCTTTTGTCTGACAAGATTCGCTTGAATCAGGAAGTTTTTTATGCTCTTCGAAGATTGGATATTCTGCAAGATCTGTTAGAAGATGATTCTGTGACGGAGATCATGATCAATGGCTATAAAAATATTTTTATTGAGCGGCAAGGAAAACTGCACCGATATCCTGGGCATTTTCGGATAATGAAAAATTATATCAGGTAATTCAGCAGGTTGCATCAGGAGCGAACCGTATGGTGAATGAACGAAATCCAATTGTGGATGCGAGACTTAACGATGGTTCGAGAGTAAATATCATTTTGCCGCCGATATCGATCGATGGGGCAACGATGACGATCCGAAAGTTTGCAAAGGAACCGATGACATTAGCATGGCTTTGTGAACGAGAAGCATTTTCGGAAGAAATTGCGAAGTTTTTGAAGATTCTTGTAAGGGCGCGCTATAACATTTTATCTCGGGGAACAGGCAGCGGGAAGACGACGTTGCTCAATGGAATGTCAAATTGTATTCCGAAAGATGAGAGGATCATAACAATTGAGGATTCCGCAGAATTGAAACTTAATGGGATTGATAATCTGGTCCGGTTAGAGATGAGGAATGCGAATGCAGCAGGGGAAAATCAGGTTGATATGAAAGAACTGATCAAAGCGGCATTACGTTCACGGCCAGACCGGATCATCGTCGGAGAAGTGCGAGGCGAAGAAGCCTTGTCTATGTTAAATGCACTGAATACAGGCCACGATGGAAGCATCTCGACAGGACATGCGAACAGCTGTAAAGATATGCTTAAGCGAATCGAAACGATGGTCTTGATGGGAGTCGATATGCCAGTAGAAGCGATCCGTGGGCAGATGGCATCTGCAATCGATGTGATCATTCATCTTGGAAGAAGCTTTGATGGAAGTCGAAAACTGATGGAGATTTCAGAGATTACTGGTATGGCGGCGAGTCAGGTAGCATTACATCCGTTGTTTGAGATGAATGAAGATGATGAACTTACAATGAGATCAGAATTATGTGATCAGAAGAAGTTAAAGGAGTATGGTCAGTATGAAGCATATCAGAAACTTATGGAATCTTTTAAAGCAAGAGATCAGCCTGTGGAAATATGAGAAGCAAGAGTTGGTTAAGGGAATTTGCTATATCGTGATGATCGCATGGCTGTTTTTGACCGAATTGCATTTGCGATTCTTTTGATTCCATATTTGTTTGTTTTATGAAACAACAAAGAATTCATAAGGTGCATCGGGAGAAGGAAAAGCTGCGAAAGGAATTCCGTGAAATGATGATTTCTATTGGAAATAGTTTATCTGCAGGATACTCTATTGAAAATGCATTGAAAACAGCAAAAATGATCTGGAGATGTATGAAGAACACAGTTTGTTGGCAAAAGAACTTCAATTGTTGATAAACAAGCTCAAAATGAACGAACCTGTGGATAATCTGCTTTTGATATGGCGGAACATGTAGGTCTGGAAGAATTTTATCAGTTTGCACAGGTCATATCAATTGCGAAAAAAAGTGGTGGGAATCTGATTGAGATCACGGAAAATACGATAGAACATTTAAGTCAGGCAATCCAGACAAAAGAAGAGATTCACACGATGATCGCGGCAAAACAAATGGAGAAAAGATCATGTCTGTCATGCCATATTTTATTCTCCTTTATGTAAGGATTGCAAATCCTGGATATTTCGACATACTGTATGAGAGTTTTGCCGGAGTTTTAGTCGCAGTGATTTCTCTTTTATGTCTGTGGATCGCAGATATATGGGCAGAGAGGGTGACTGAGATTGAAATTTAAGTTTCAATGGATTAATAAGATCGTGGAAAAACTTCCAGAAGAACTCAAAGAAAAAAGAAAAGCAGAGATAGGATCCTGTTTCATAGGAACAAAGAAACAATTAGATGAGAAAGTAAGGAAGAGTCTGTATGAACAGGTGAAGATCATAAGCGTGGCGACTATTATTTTTCTTATCGTTCTTTTCTGACCATAATCTTTTATTTCAGTCAGGACCGTAGAATTCTGATCACGAGAGATGAAACGGGCGGCGAAGTTACAGAGCAACAGATTCGTATTAAAACAAAAAGCGATGATGATATTTACACCTTGGAAATTCATCCAAAAGGATATACAAAAGCCCAGATCACGCAGGCATTTGACAGAGGAGAAGCTTATTTAAGGAAACATCTTGTGGCGAAAAACAAATCATTAAATGAAGTGGAACGAAATCTTGAAATGCCAGTAAAGATACCTGGGGAACATATTGCGGTACAATGGCAGAGTGATGATCCTACAGTCATCGATGAAGAAGGCAATGTGTTTTCGAAGAATGTCAAAAAAGACTATCTGTTGAATCTTGATGCAAGGATGGAATGTCAAGGAGAAGTAAGGATCTTAAAGATTCCTGTCTGTGTAGTTCCTGGAAATTCAGGGAAAAGGTATCAGAAAAACAAAAGATCATTGCGGATCTTAAGAAACTGGAAGAAAAACATATTACGAAGGAGCAGTTTTATCTTCCAGATGTGATCCGGCAGGGCAGACTTTTACCTGCGGAAAATGAAAGTCAGATTCCTGCAATTTTATTTCTGGGGATTGCAGTGATCATATTTTTCTGGTATCACGAAAATGAAAAATACAAGGAACAAAGAATACAGACATTGGAACAATCTATGGAGGAGTATCCACAGATCATAGAACATTTGATCTTATTTCTGGGGACAGGAATGAGTGTGGTGGCTGCATTGGAAGCAGTAGCGACGGAATACGAGAAAGAACAAAGAAGAGGAAACAAAAAGAAATCTTCGTATATGAACAGATCAAAAACATGCAGACAGATTTCATTTGGAGTTCCACAGACAAAAGCATTTGGTGAGATGGGCAAAAGATTGGGTTGTCTTCTTATCAAAAATTATCTGTTCTGCTCGTACAGAGTATTACAAGAGGTTCAACGGATCTGTTTCTAAGGTTAAAAGAAGAGGAAGAAGGAGCTTTTGAGAAAAAGAACATGCAAAAGGAAAGGAGAACAAGCAAGCACAAAACTGCTCGCACCGATGATGGTAATGTTGGTTGTTATTTTAGTATTATTGATGTTTCCAGCACTATCTACATTTTCATAAAAGGTCAGGGTAAAACATATGAGAAATTTTCTAAAGCATTTTTAAAGATGAATCAGGAATGGGTGTTGTTGAGGTGATTTTGATCATTGTAGTTTTGATCGGACTCGTCATTATTTTCCAGACGCAGATCAAGAAAGTCGTTGATAGCATTTTTAAAACGATCACTAGTAAAACAGGACAAGTCAAATGATCCGGGATGAGCAAGGTAGTATGAGTGCATTTCTTGCAATGTTATTTCTTGTTTTTACTGTTGATCAGCGTATGTGTGGAAGGAATCTATATGTATATAGCGAGGGAAAGGCGATGGTATTTATATGTCTGGGCTTTCTCATACAAAAGGAAATTATCAGAAAGAGCTTGCGGATATGTATCATATTTATGCGATGGATCCAAGATATCACAAGAAGATCGAAACAGATTTTTCAGACCGCATGAAAGAAAGTCTGGATCAGAATGGAGATCCTTTTCGCTTCAAACAGGAAGTACAAAATTTCAGATATACTTGATCTGTCGGCACAAAAGGAGAAGTTTTAAAATATCAGATTCGGCAGCTGATGCAATATGAAGCAGCAGGGGATATTTTGAAAAACTTGACCAAAAGATCAGGGCTGGAGAAGACCAGAAAAATGAGTTCTCAGGAATTAAGGATCAGATTCAAAAAGAGGAAGAAGAAGCAGAAGAAACGGAAAATGAAAAAACACTAACATCAGAACCAGTAAAAAGATCCGAGAAAAGGATTTATGAAATTGTTAAAAGAAGGCTCGGTCCCATTGATCATGGGAGAGAAAAAGTGTCAGATCTTCCAATTAATATTGTCTATGGCAAAAGACACAACAAAGCAGAGTGCATGGAATTTTATGAACCGAAAAGATGTGGAAAAAGAATTAGATGAATTCGAAAAACAGCATCAAAGGATTCCTTTGCAAGTGAATTACCGGTAGTTTTATATGCAACAAAATATTTTCATTTTCTGACAGATACAACAAAAAAAGACGGGATTAAATATGAGATTGAATACTTGATCGCAGGGAAAGATTCGGAAAAAGAGAATCTTGGAATGGTTTTCTGGAGGATGATCGCACTTAGATTTGTGATGAATGCAGTTTGTGTATATCAAGATCCAGCCAAAGAAAAAGAAGCAGCATTGTTAGCAGCGTCAATTCTTGGAGTTACAGGATTTCCACCAGCAGTTGCGGTTGCAAAGAATCTGTTATTATTAGCACTTGCTTATGGGGAATCAGTGATCGATGTAAGAAATCTTGCAGATGGTAAAAAAATCCCAGCAGTAAAAACATCTTCAGACTGGCAGCTTTCTTTTGCAGGACTGGCAACGTTAAATTGCAAGAGAAAACCTGTGAACCAGGGAATGTCATACGAGGATTATTTGTTATTACTGTTGATATCACAAAAAGATAAACGTCAAAAATATTTCCGAATGATGGATCTGATGGAACAAAATATCCGAAGAAAAGTGTCAGATTTTAAATTGGATCAATGCATTTCTTCTTACAAGATCTCGCAGAATCTGAAGTTGAAAAAACTCGGATTTGGTGGAATGATCTTGCCATTTGCAACATATACAGATCTTAAAATGTATCGATATGTAACGTATTAAAATTTAAATGATCAAAATGAAAGAAAGGGGCAGAGAAAGATGTTCTCTTGTCAAAAACATTTCTCAAAAGTGAATCCGGTTCAAAATGATAACAATAACAACAAGATCGTCGTAAAAAAATCCAAGAGAGCATCTTCCTCTGCCTCAAATCTTTCTGGAAATGAGGAAGGTGCAATGACATTGGAAGCGAGTCTGATCGTCCCCATTTTTTGATCGTTCTTTGATGCTTACAAGTGCAGGAGAGATTTTGATGATCCACCAACAGATTTCTCATGGTGCTTGTGAGGCAGCAAAGAGGGCTGCAGTTAATGAATATCGCATCAGGCAGAAGAAAAAATCTGGAAGTGACTTATCAGGATTTAGTGCCAAGGCAGCTTTTCTGGCAGCGGTAAACCGTAAGTTTTAGATCATTCGGCTTTGATCGGAGGAAGTGCAGGAGCGGCAGCGGCGTGTAGACTGACATTGACCTCTAAAGGGGAATATATCGTATCTGTGCGTTATTATATTCGCAAAACAATGCCGTTTTATCAACCCATACAGTATCCTATGAGCAAAGTGTAAGGCAAAAATCCATGACAGGATATGTACCAGACGGAGATGAATTAAAAAAGGCTATGTCTATATCACACCGCATGAAGCGGTGTACCATAAAGATCTCTCCTGTACACATCTGTCATTGGATATTTCTGTTGACGAAGATGTAGAAAAATATAGAAACAAGCGGACACAATACAAGCCATGTGATAAATGCACCAAGCATGAAAAAGGTGATTTTTCCTGTGTATATATCGCAAAAGAAGGGGAATCTTATCACACGGATCTTGGCTGCAGCGGGTTAAAAAGAACAGTCAAACAAGTAGATCTAAGTACATTAAAGGGGATGAGGCCATGCACGAGATGCGCAAAACAGGGGATACATGACGGTTGAAATCAGTGCGCTGCTTCCGATCATTTTGATGGTGCTATGGATGTTTTTTAGCTATCTGTTTTATTTTATGAATTGTGGGATCGCACAAGGAATTATGGAAGAAGCAGTGCAGAAAGCGGCAGATGTTAAAATTACAGGGGCAGAGTATGATACGGGAAAGTTGTCGTATCAGAAAGTAAATCAAAAGCTGATCACTGGAAATGTGATATCGTCAAACAAGTCAGGAAATACAAAAGCTGAAAAAGAGATGAAAGAACAATTGCGAAGGCATCTGTTTGTGGCAGAAGTCAGTTTGGTTAGAGTATCGACAACACCGCTTAGAGTTTCAGCAAAATAAAGACAAGATCAGCAGTTGTGGCAGGTGATTTCTTAAGTATGTTTGGAATCTGTTTGTTTGAATATGAAGGAAATGATCAGGCACAGGGAGATTTTGAGATCGATCAGATCAGGAGGTGGAATGCACTTGAAGGAGCAATGGATTAGAGAAGGTTTTTCCAGTTATTATGTTGTTAAAAAAGAACAGAAATTAACATATGAAAAAAATATTCTTTACAATCATACACTTCCGTGTCTTCTTCAATGTGAATTCGGATCGAAGATGGAGAAGAATATTATTATTATGAAACAGGTATTTACACAAAGTTAGAAGACAGGATTTCTATGCTAGAACCGAAATTGTTTTTTGCGTATCTTTTGGAAGTTTTTGAACAGGTAGCCTCCTATTTGTTAGAGCTGGATCATTTAAAATTAGATTTGGAATCTATGTTTCTGGATAAAGAAAATCGACCAGTTCTTTGTTATCTGCCGGAGTATGAAAAAAAGATTGATGAGCAGCTTCGTGACTTTATAGAAGAATGTATCGAGTATATTTCTGGAGATGATAAAAGAGGGTTCGTTTTATTATGAATTTCACAGCTTTCTTATTAAAGAAAAACCGAATATGGAGCAGATGAAAGATTATCTGGAAGTTCGGTCAGAGAAAATGAATGGTGAAATTTTAAGAGAAAAAAAAAAATGAAGAATCAAAATCAGTACAAAATATGCAGGAGAATCTATCGGATCTTATAAGAGATGAGAAAGATTCTCCTGAAAAGATGAGATCAAAATTTATGAAAAACACCGAAAAGAATTTTAATTCTGATTGGGAAAATAATAAGTGTTGTTGGTTGTTTTGCAGCATATTGGGAATTGTTTATTTTGTATTAAAATATTTGAATATGGATTTTATTATTTGTTTTTGATCGGATCACTAGTTTCGATAGCAGGTCTTGGTGTCAGTGTGTATGGATGTTATAAATTGTGGAAAAAGAAAAAAAATCCAAAAACCTTTGTGGATTCTTGGCAGAAAACAGAAAATGCTGCAGAATTATTGGATGAGAAAACAATTCTGTTAGAGGATGAGGATGACAGGACGGTTCTTTTACTGGAAGAACCGATTGGAAGACTGGTTCCGAAGAATCAGAACAAAAAGAAATTGTATTAGATGACGATGGATTTGTCATTGGAAGTTCCGCACAAGGAACAGATCATCAATTAGAAGGAACCGGGATCAGTCGGAGACATATAAGATTTTATAAAGAAGATGGAAATGTATGTTGTGAAGATCTCGATTCGACAAATGGTATAAAGATCAATGGTGTAAAATTAAATGGGAAAAGAATAAAAAGCAGTATTAAAAGAAGGAGATTGCATAAAGATCGGACTTGAGGAGTTTATTTTAAACAAGACTAGCCTCTGTGTTATAATAGTAGATACATAAATCAAAGCGGAGGAAATTATGTATCAGAAAATCATAGAATTGTTAAGGATTCATGGATATATGAAAAATGATACCGAAACAGGACCATATTATGTAAAGAATATCAATGGAAGAAATAAATGTGTGTTCGTGATATTTGATAAGAACCCGGATGGAAGTAGTATTTTAGAAGAAGATCTATATCATTTGGAAGACCATGCAAGACAGCTGTTTGGTATGGATTGTGCTGTGTTGACGCTTATCTTATCGCAGGATGATAAACCAGTATTTCTTGATCAAAGGATCAGTTCGATGATCTGTATGGACCATTATCCATAGTATTAGCACAGAATGAGGCAAGTCAAGCAGGGCAAGAATCGGAAATAGAAGTGAAAGATAATAAAAGTGTCAAGGATTTCTGGAGATCGCTCTATCAATATAAAGCAACTCTTCTGATCTTTACAGCTAATTTGATCTGTTTTATTCTGACAGAAACTTATGGAGACAAGATCTATGATTCATTTGCCTGTAATGCATATAGGGTAAAGAAACTGCATGAATATTATAGACTATTTACGTCAAATTATCTGCATTTTGGATGGGATCATTTCTTTAATAATATGGCAGTTTTCTTGCTCCTTGGATCTTCTTTGGAGAAAGTGATCGGAAGTGTGCGGTATGTCATTCTTTATACCGGAGCAGGCATTGCCGGAAGTATCATTTCTGTAGCATATTACAGCATGATAGGGCAAGATGTGTTGTCGGCAGGAGCTTCTGGTGCGATATTTGGATTAGTCGGTGCTCTTGCAGCAATATTTTTATTCTGCAAAGAACAACGACAGAGATTCGATGGATTTGGAATCTTTCTAATGATCGCAGGAAGCCTGTATCATGGATTCCAGAGTGGAACAACCGACAATGCAGCTCATATCGGAGGATGTATTGCTGGATTTATTTTGTCAATGCTTCTGTACGTGTTGGGCAGCTTAATTGCTGCTCATAAGCAGGAAGATCAGTGTGAAAGTTGTTCCCTGATTCGGTGCAGAATCAATATGGATCTTAATATGAAGATCGCGAGCAATATTTTGCACAACGGATAATCCAATTCCGTTTCCGCCAGGATGGAAGGATACACCACGGTAGAAAGCTCTCGATTGCTGTTCTGTGGTCATTCCGATTCCTGTATCGGATAAATTTAATACAATATGTCCCTGTTCTTTGCTTAAGTGGACTGTAATATGTGTAATATGAGGAGATCGGCAGGTCTCCTTTTTTGTTGGATCGCTTTGACGGCATTGGAGATCAGATTATGAAATAACTGAAAAAGTTTTGATCTTGCACCGTAAACATAAAAAGCGGTTCCGGGGTCTGCCTGAATAAAGAAGCGAATCTGTTCTTTATGGAGATAATAAGACCAGGAAGAACGGATTTCACTGATCACGCTGATGAGGTCGAGTGGTTCCATGGCGGCAGAAGATTCTTCTGCTGGTGCCAGAAACTGATGAATGAAATCAAATAAAGAAGAAAAATCATCTTTCATACGGTTCCAATGGTCATTTCCGGTAAGTGTATCATATGTTTTTCAATGCACTGAATCTGTCCGTAGATGAGAGTCAGAGAATTGTTTATCTCATGTGAAAACGTAGAAAGTTCTTGTAAATCGTTCATTGTTGGCTCCTCTTGTAATTAAATTTCCTCTTTTATTATCGGAAAAAATAAGATTAAGGGCAAGAAAAAGCGTTCAAAAAAGTTCGATGTTTTCTGTCAAAAAACAATCATTGAAAAAGGATAGATACTCATGGTAAAATATAATGAAGTATGGCTATATGTCATATTTCAAAATAGAAAGGGGCATATGATATGTCTTACATGGCTTTATATAGAAAGTTCCGGCCAACACGTTTCAGTGAAGTAAAAGGTCAGGATCATATTGTGAAGACGCTTGAGAATCAGATGAGGACTGGGCGGATTGGTCATGCATATCTGTTTTGTTGGACAAGAGGTACTGGTAAGACAACAGTAGCCAAGATCCTTGCGAAAGCAGTAAACTGTGAACATCCAGTCGATGGGGAACCATGTGGAGAATGTGAAGTTTGCAAAGCAATCGCAGAAGGAAGTTCCATGAATGTGATTGAGATCGATGCAGCATCCAATAATGGTGTTGATAATATCCGAGAGATCAAGGAACAGGTACAGTATTCACCTGCAACAGGAAAGTACAAAGTTTATATCATCGACGAGGTGCATATGTTGTCTATAGGTGCTTTTAATGCATTGTTAAAGACACTGGAAGAGCCGCCAGAATATGTTATATTTATTCTTGCGACAACAGAAGTTCACAAGATACCGATCACGATCTTATCCAGATGTCAGAGATATGATTTTCATCGTATCACGGCAGCAACGATCAAGAAGCAGCTATCAGATCTGATGGAACAAGAACATGTTGATACAGAAGATAAGGCGTTGGAATATGTGGCACGAATGGCAGACGGTTCCATGCGTGATGCGTTGAGTTTGCTAGACCAGTGTATTGCATTTTATCTGGGTGAGAAATTAACATATGATAATGTTTTGGAAGTGCTGGGAACTGTTGATATTCAAGTGTATAGTAATTTGTTGGACATGATTCTTTCGCAGGATATCAATGGCGTGATGGATCTTCTGGAAGATGTGGCGAGACAGGGAAGAGAATGGTCACAATTTATTACAGATTTCCTATGGTATTTAAGGAATCTGCTCTTAGTCGGTCAAGGAAATGCTGCAGAGGAGGCATTGGAAGTATCAACAGATCAGTTGAAATTGCTGCAGGAGAAAGCACAGCAGGTGGAAGAAAACACACTGATCCGTTATATCAGAATCTTATCTGAATTGTTAGAGCGTATACGTTATGCGACATCCAAGAGAGTCCTTGTGGAAGTTGAGATGATGAAGATGTGCAGGCCACAGATGGAAGCAGACACAAACAGTCTGGCCGACAGGGTGAGACAGTTAGAACAGCAGTTAGAACAGTTGCTACAGTCAGGAATTCCAGTACAGCAGGCGGCACAAGCAGGACAAAATCAAATAGCACTGCAACAGGAAGTAAAATCAGAACAAGATCCTGTCGAACAGTTAAATGAGAAGTTTCCACCAGCAAAAGTTGAGGAACTTATAGAACTTGTGAATCACTGGAGAGATGTCAAACGCAATCTGTCACCACAGATGAAGTATTGTTTACAGAGAGCAACACTTTCGGTCAACGAAGAAGGAACTGCGTTAAGAGTACTGTTCCCAAAAGAAATGAACGTGGAAAGTGGATATTTCTTAGAGGAACCAGAGCGTATTGAACAGCTTAAGCAGGAATTATCAAGACAGTCTGGCAGAGATGTCGAACTGGAAGTTAGTGTGATGAATACAGATAATGATGACAGTGATATGATCAATTTAGACTGCATTCATATGGATGTAAAAATAGAAGATTAAAATGAAACTTATAAAAATGAATTTTCAGGAGGAATGAACAATGGCAAAAAGAAGTGGTGGATTTCCAGGTATGGGTGGAAATATGAATCAGCTGATGAAACAGGCACAGAAGATGCAGAAACAGATGGAGGAAACAACAACAGCGTTAGAAGAATCCACATATGAAGCAACAGCAGGCGGTGGAGTCGTAAAAGTTGTTGTATCTGGTAAAAGAAGTAGTTTCTGTACATTTAGAAGAAGAAGTTGTAGATCCAGATGATGTTGAAATGTTAGAAGATCTGATCGTAGCTGCTACAAATGAAGCACTTCGTAAGATGGAAGAAGATTCTCAGGAGAAGATGGGAAAAGTCACTGGTGGATTAGGAGGAATGGGTGGAGGATTCCCATTCTAGATAGAGTGAGAGACTATGGATTATTACAGTAATCAGATCACACAGTTGATCGAAGAACTTGGGAAACTCCCCGGTGGACCTAAATCCGCAGGAAGACTGGCATTTCACATCATCAATATGCCGCAGGAGCAGGTGCAGAAATTGTCAGATACGATCATTTCCGCAAAGACTAATGTACATTATTGCAAAGAATGTTGTACACTGACAGACAATGAGATCTGTCCGATCTGTGCGAGCGACAAGCGTGATCACAGCACGATCATGGTCGTTGAGAACACGAGGGACTTAATGGCGTATGAGAAAACAGGAAAGTATGAAGGTGTGTACCATGTACTGCACGGAGCAATTTCTCCGATGCTTGGAATTGGTCCAGATGATATTCGTCTGAAAGAGCTAATGGCGAGACTGCAGGGAGATGTCAAAGAATTGATCATAGCAACAAACTCCAGTCTGGAAGGTGAGACAACAGCGATGTATATCAGCAAACTTGTCAAACCAACAGGCATCAAAGTCAGTAAGATCGCAAGCGGAGTTCCGGTTGGAGGAGATCTGGAGTATATCGATGAAGTAACGTTACTTCGAGCGTTAGAAGGACGTACCGAAATATAAAAAAAAAAGAAGCTTTGGCTAAAGAAAAATGTTGATCAACGACATAAAACTTAAGTCAAGGCTTCTTTTTACATTATATAATGATGAGAGTGTCAAAAGTAAATTTTGCCACTCTCTGATGTAACCCGGATTGCTTCATTGCTACGCAATTTCGCAATTCTCGAACACCTCAAACTCCCATAAAATGGCGTGTTCACACCATTTTATTCCGTTCTCGTTGTTCGGCGTGTCAATAAGTATAAATTGCTTATTTGTGCAAGCACAAACGCAATTTATACTTTTGACACTTACATCATATAATCATAAAACAAAAAAAAAGAACCGACTAGCTAGGTCGGTTCTCTCTTTAAAACAATAAGGAGAGGATTTTCATCCTCAAGGGGTAGGATTTGAAAGTATTAACTACTTTACGATTTTTATTATCACATAAAAATGTGTCCAAATTGTGAACAAAATACACATTTTTTGTGAGAATGGAATAATATGATATAAGTGTCAAAAGCATAATTGATCAGAGGTCTTTTCTTGAAAAACAATAGTAAATGGGATAAAATACATCTAAACAGAGTAATATGTAAACTCTCAAAATAAGAACACACAGGAAGGAATATATAATATGAAGAAAGAAGATTGTATTTTTTGTAAGATCGCAGGTGGAGAGATTCCATCAAACACAATTTATGAAAACTCTGAGTTTAAAGTGATCATGGATATTGCACCAGCATCCAAAGGGCATGTACTGATCATTCCGAAAGAACATTTTAAAGATATCTATGAGATTGATGCGATCACAGCAGGAAAATTATTCCAGTTAGCAACAGTTGTTGCGAGAGCATTAAAAGAAGTGCTTCACTGTGATGGATTAAATGTTTTACAGAACAACGGACTGATCGCAGGTCAGACAGTATATCATTTCCATATGCATTTGATCCCAAGATATGAAGGGATGACGTGACGATCGGATGGAAAGAACATTCCACAGAAGATATCGATATGGAACAATTAAGACAGGATATTAAAAAGGCACTCTAGGAGAGAAATATGGCAAAAACTTCATGGAAACCTGGAAATATGATCTATCCTTTGCCAGCAGTTATGGTGACTTGCAGAGATAAAGGTCAGGATAACATCATTACGATCGCATGGACAGGGACGATCTGTACGAATCCGCCAATGACGTACATTTCTGTCCGCCCAGAGAGACATTCTTATGAAATGATCAAGAATAGTGGAGAATTTGTGATCAACCTGACAACAAAACAGTTAACAAGAGCAACGGATTTCTGCGGAGTACGTTCAGGAAGAGATGTTGATAAATTCAAAGAAGCAAGACTGACAAAAGAAGAAGCACAGGTTGTGGATGCACCGATCATCGCAGAAAGTCCGGTAAATATCGAATGTAAAGTAGAGAAGATCGTACCACTTGGCTCACATCATATGTTTATGGCGAAAGTTGTCAATATTATGGTAGATGATGATTATATGGAAGACAACGGACGCTTTGCACTGGAAAAACGAATCCGTTGATCTATTCACATGGCGGATATTATGAAACAGGAAAGAAATTAGGAACCTTTGGCTACTCAGTAAGAAAGAAAAAGAAAAGGAAGAAACCAAATGGCAGAAAAAATAATAACTACATATTGATCGGGATGCCAGGTTCTGGAAAGAGTACGATCGGAGTACTTCTTGCCAAAGCCCTGGTTGTGATTTTGTGGACACAGATCTTGTGATTCAGCAAAAAGGAGGTGGTTTGCTAAAAGAGATCATCGCAAGAATCGGGAATGACGGATTCAAACAATTGGAAGAAGACGTCAATGCTTCGATCGATGTAAATAAATCCGTGATCGCACCTGGAGGAAGTGCTGTTTACAGTGATAAAGCAATGAGACATTTTAAAGAAATCGGGACTATAATTTATTTAAAACTAGATTACCAGACAGTAAAACGCCGCCTTGGGAACCTCAAAGCAAGGGGGGTAGTACTAGAAAAAGGTCAGACATTACGTGACCTGTATAATGAAAGAATTCCATATTATGAAAAATACGCAGATATCACAGTAAAACTGGATAAATTATCCATCGGGAACTCCTTAGAAAAAGTGTTGGAAAACCTCTAATAGTATGCTATAATATAATCTGTATGATTTTAAATAATTACCGAAAGATAGAAATTAGGTTTAATAATATAGATAGATAGAGATAATTGAGGTGTATCATGGAACAGTATATCATTAAAGGTGGTAACCCATTAGTAGGAGAAGTAGTAATTGGCGGTGCGAAGAATGCAGCACTGCCTGTTTTAGCTGCGGCAGTAATGACAGACGGAAAATGTATGATAGATAATATGCCAGATGTAAGAGATATCAATGTTTTACTTCAGGCGATGCAGGAAATTGGAGCAGATGTAGACAGAACAGGAAAACACGAAGTAACGATCAGCGGAAAAGGAATTCATCCAGAGTGTGATGTAGACAATGAATTCATCCGTAAGATCAGAGCTTCTTACTATTTGATCGGTGCTTTACTTGGTAAATACAAGAGAGCAAGAGTTGCACTTCCAGGTGGATGTGAGATCGGAAGCCGTCCGATCGACCAGCATATCAAAGGATTTAAGATGCTGGGAGCCCAGATTGAGATTGAGAATGGTATGATCAGTGCAACAGCAGAGGAATTAAAGGAGCCCATATTTACATGGACGTTGTTTCTGTAGGAGCGACGATCAATGTTATGATGGCAGCATCGCTTGCTAAGGGAAATACGATCATCGAGAATGCAGCAAAAGAGCCACATGTCGTTGATGTAGCAAATTTCTTAAACAGTATGGGAGCAAAGATCCGTGGAGCAGGAACTGATGTCATCCGTATCAAGGGTGTTGAGAAGTTTGGAGATTGTCAGTACTCCATCATTCCAGACCAGATCGAAGCTGGAACATTTATGACAGCAGCAGTCGCAACAAAGGGTGACATTATGATCAAGAATGTTATTCCAAAGCATTTAGAAGCAATTTCTGCAAAATTAATCGAAATTGGAGCAGAAGTTGTAGAATTCGATGACGCAGTACGTGTATCAGCGACAAAACGTCTGGAATCTACAAACATTAAGACATTACCATATCCTGGATTCCCAACGGATATGCAGCCACAGATGGCGGTAACACTTGCATTATCCAATGGAACAAGTGTGATTTCAGAGAGTATTTTTGAAAATCGTTTTCGCTATGTGGATGAACTGACAAAGATGGGAGCAACCATTCAGGTCGATGGAAGAACTGCGATCATCAGCGGAGTTGAGGGATTTACAGGAGCTGACGTACACGCCCCAGACTTAAGAGCTGGAGCAGCCCTTGTCATTGCAGGATTATCTGCAAAAGGATTTACAACCGTCAGCGATATTGGATATATTTATCGTGGATACGAACAGTTTGAACAGAAGCTTAAACAATTGGGTGGAGAGATTCAGCTGGTTAACAATGAAAAGAAGTTACAAAGTTTAAGTTAAAGATAGGATAAAAGGAGAATTGCCTGAATGAGACAATACCTGAAAAACGAAGTGTTCAAAGTATCCAAGTGGGTAGAATTATTTATATCAGCGATCATTATGATCGCAGTCATCGGAGGAACAATCTATCTGGTAAAAGATGTGGTACAATTAATGATGAATTACCCAACATCCAGAGATATTTATAAATTTGTTGGTGTAGCGTTTAATCTCGTCATTTGTATCGAGTTTGTAAAGATGCTTTGTAAACATACCCCAGATACGTTAGTAGAAGTTATGATGTCTGCCATTGCAAGGCAGATGATCGTGGAACATACGAGCCCACAGCAGAATCTTATAGTAGTTTTAGCAATCGCGATTTTATTTGCGATCAAGAAATTCTTTTGGAAAGTTTGATGATATAGATAAGACAGTATTTTTGCCAACTCAGAGAATTTCAAGTATCAATGAACTGGTTCATGTGGAAATTCCAAAAGAAACACAGCATCAGACATTGGGAGAATTACTTGAGAAACAAATTGGAACAGAGTGGGAATTTTCAGGTAGGTCAGTGTTATTTCTTTGAAGGAGGAGCACTTCGTGTTGCCAAGGTAAAGAATGGTAAGATAACACAGATCGAAGTTATCCGGAGTAAGAATGCACCGGTCGTGTTAAAGAGGTAAATAAAGGCCCGGAATCCTTCGGGTCTTTTCATGATATTTTACAAATAACAGATATATTTTAAGAAAGGATAATAGAATGGATAAAGTATTATTCACATCAGAGTCCGTGACAGAAGGACATCCAGACAAAGTCTGTGACCAGATTTCCGATGCGATCTTGGATGCACTGTTAGAGCAGGATCCGATGAGCCGTGTTGCATGTGAGACTTGTACAACAACAGGAATTGTTATGGTCATGGGAGAAATATCTACAAAAGCATATGTAGATATCCAGAAGATCGTTCGTGATACAGTCCGTGAGATCGGATATACAAGAGGAAAGTACGGATTTGATGCTGACACATGTGGCGTTCTGACGGCAATTGACGAACAGTCAAGCGATATTGCTATGGGTGTAGACAAAGCGTTAGAAGCAAAAGAAAATAACATGACAGATGAAGAGATCGACGCAATTGGAGCTCGAGATCAGGAATGATGTTTGGATTTGCTACAAATGAAACAGAAGAGTACATGCCATACCCAATCTCTCTTGCTCACAAACTTGCAAGACAGTTAACAAAGGTAAGAAAAGACGGAACATTATCTTATTTAAGACCAGATGGTAAAACACAGGTAACTGTAGAATACGATGATGGAAAACCAAGTCGTCTTGATGCTGTCGTATTATCTACACAGCATGATCCTGATATCACACAGGAACAGATTCATGAAGATATCAAACGTGAAGTATTCGATAAGATTCTTCCAACAGATATGGTTGATGATGAAACAAAATTCTTCATCAATCCAACGGGAAGATTTGTAATTGGTGGACCACACGGAGATGCAGGGTTAACAGGAAGAAAGATCATCGTAGATACATACGGTGGATACGCACGTCATGGTGGTGGAGCTTTCTCTGGAAAGGACTGTACAAAAGTAGACCGTTCTGCAGCTTACGCAGCACGTTATGTAGCGAAGAACATCGTAGCAGCCGGACTGGCTGATAAGTGTGAGATCCAGTTATCTTATGCGATTGGTGTAGCAGAGCCAACATCTATCATGGTTGATACATTTGGAACAGGAAAGAAATCCAATCAGGAATTAGTAGACCTGATCCGCAAACATTTTGATCTGCGTCCAGCAGGAATCATCAAGATGTTAGATTTAAGAAGACCAATCTATAAACAGACAGCAGCATATGGACATTTCGGAAGAAATGACCTTGATCTTCCTTGGGAGAGACTTGACAAAGTTGATCTGTTAAAAGGCGAATAAAACAGAAACACATCACTAGGCAACTCAGGAGGAAATCGAGTGAAAAATGAATTAGTGATCGTCATCGATTTTGGTGGTCAGTATAACCAGTTAGTTGCACGCCGCGTTCGCGAGTGCAATGTATACTGCGAGATTTATTCTTACAAGATCGGTATCGATAAAATCAAAGAAATGAATCCAAAGGGAATCATCTTAACAGGCGGACCAAACAGTTGTTACGAACCAGATTCCCCAACATACAGCAAGGAATTATTCGAACTTGGAATCCCAGTTTTAGGATTATGTTATGGAGCACAGCTGATGCAGCATGTCCTTGGAGGAAAAGTAGAGAAAGCCGAAGTCAGCGAATATGGTAAAACAGAGGTTCTGATCGACAAGAAAGATTCCAAGTTATTTGAAAATGTATCAGAAAAAACAATCTGCTGGATGAGTCATACAGACTACATTTCACAGGTAGCTCCAGGATTTGAAATCTCTGCACATACAGCAGACTGCCCAGTTGCAACAGCTGAGAATGCAGACAAGTCCTTATATGCGATCCAGTTCCATCCAGAAGTACTCCATACAGTCGAAGGAAAGACAATGTTGTCTAATTTCGTATTAGGTGTCTGCGGATGTGCAGGAGACTGGAAGATGGATGCTTTCGTAGAAAGCACAATTAAAGAAATCCGCTGAGAAAGTCGGAGATGGAAAAGTGCTACTTGCCTTATCAGGAGGAGTAGATTCATCCGTAGCAGCCGGATTATTATCAAGAGCCATTGGAAAACAGTTAACATGTGTATTCGTCGATCACGGATTATTACGTAAAGACGAAGGAGACGAGGTAGAAGGCGTATTTGGAGAAAACGGACAGTTTGATCTAAACTTTATCCGTGTCAATGCACAGCAAAGATACTATGACAAATTAAAAGGAGTAACAGAACCAGAAGCAAAACGTAAGATCATCGGTGAAGAATTCATCCGTATCTTCGAAGAAGAAGCCAAGAAGATCGGTGCAGTAGACTTCTTAGCACAGGGAACAATCTATCCAGACGTAGTAGAAAGCGGATTAGGTGGAGAATCAGCAGTCATCAAATCCCATCATAACGTAGGAGGATTGCCAGACTTCGTAGATTTCAAAGAAATCATCGAACCATTACGTGACCTGTTTAAAGATGAAGTAAGACAGGCAGGACTACAGTTAGGAATTCCAGAAAGACTGGTATTCCGTCAGCCATTCCCTGGACCTGGACTTGGAATCCGTATCATCGGAGAAGTCACCGAAGAAAAAGTAAAAATCGTTCAGGACGCAGACGCGATCTACAGAGAAGAAATCGCCAAAGCTGGATTAGACAGAGAAATCAACCAGTACTTCGCAGCACTGACAAACATGAGAAGTGTAGGAGTTATGGGAGACTTCAGAACATACGACTATGCAGTCGCATTAAGAGCCGTAAAACAATCGACTTCATGACAGCAGAAGCATCCGAGATTCCTTATGAAGTATTGAATAAGGTAATGAACAGGATTATTAATGAGGTTAAGGGAGTTAACAGAGTAATGTATGATTTAACTTCTAAGCCACCTGGAACTATTGAGTTTGAGTAGCTTGAAAAATCCGGAAAAGCCCATAAATAAAGGCTTTGCGGGGTGTCGAAAAGACCAAATGGAGTGAAAATGGAGTTTAAAATTATTTTTTCTCTTGTTTATATTCCAGATTCACCTGCAAATTTCGTGAAATCGGTTATTCTCATAAAAATAAAATTAGAGTAAATATGAAGAACAGTTTGTTTTGATTGAAGTGATTTTCGTCAAGGCAGACTGTTTTTGTTACCTGCATTTAGAAAACAGATACCACAGAAAGGTTCTTTACTTTCGATGAGCTTAAACTCCATGACACAGTAATCACACTGATGGAGAATTAAAAAACAAGAAAATTTGATAAATTTCGGAAAATGATGTCCGATTTTGCATCTGCCAGTACAGAGTATATGAAGAGATAAATATTCAAAACACAGGAGGTACTGATTATGCAGAATAAATTATTTTAAAGGCAGCCGATATATGTGAACTTCTGGAAGTAAAACAGACATCGGCTTATGAAATCATCGGAAATCTGAACAAGGAACTGGAAGAACAGGGCTACCTGACGCTTAGAGGAAAAGTTCCGACAAAGTATTTTGTGAAGCGTTTCTACGGGTAGAAGATACTTGTGAGATTCCACAGGAAGAGGGAAAGGAATGGTTTCATGCGTAAGAGAAAAATGTATTTATCAGTGGAAGACATTGCAGAACTCTTTGGATTATCAGTTTCGTTTGCTTACCGGGTAGTGGAAAGAATGAATGCCGATCTGGCAAGCAAGAACTATTATGTGATTCTCAGTCGGGTGCCAACCCGCTATGTAGAGGACAAGATCTATGGTCTGGAACATGTTGAGCAGTATTTGAAGGAGGATAAAGCGGTATGAGTATGATGCAGGAAAAAATGTATATGGATGTGGATGATGTGTGTGCAAATTCTTGGAGTTTCAAAACTTATGCATATAGTCTGATGCGAGAATACAACAAAGAATTGAAGGCAAAAGGCTATATTGTAGTAGCTGGAAAAATCTCTACGAAATTCCTGGCAGAAAAGATTTATGGCATGAAAGTCGAGGATTAGCAATGGGGGTTTACAAAGAAGGAAAAAACTGGAAAGTACAGGTCTATTACAAAGACTGGCAGGGAAATCGGAAAAAACAGAAAAGAGGATTCAGGACCAAGGGTGAAGCTAAGGAATGGAAAGAGATTTCCTGCAACAGCAGAGCCAGGGTGTGGATATTGAATTTGGAAATTTTCTGGAGATTTATTACAAAGATATGGATGTCCGTCTCAGAGAAAACACTATGTACACGAAGCGATATATTATTGACCTGAAAATCAAGCCTTATTTTGAAAAGAAGATTCTCAGTGAAATTACGGTGGCAGACGTCCGTGCATGGCAGAATGAGTTGCTGACGTATAAGGATAAGAATGGAAAAGGATATTCTCCTACTTATCTGAAAACAGTGAACTGCCAGCTGACTGCAATCTTCAATTATGCAATGCGGTATTATAACCTGCAGGATCCCTGCAGGAAGGCAGGAGCGATTGGCAAGAGTAAAGGAGAACCGAAGGACTTCTGGATGCAGGAAGAGTTCAATGCTTTTCTGGAAACAGTAAGTGATAAGCCGGAGACAAGAATGGCGTTTCTTTTGTTGTACTGGACCGGAATGCGTATCGGTGAATTGCTTGCACTTACTTATAATGACATCAATCTTGAAGAGAAAACCATATCAATCAATAAATCTTATCAGAGACTGAAAGGAAAGGATATGATCACGCAGCCGAAAACTCCAAAGAGTATCCGTGTGATTACGATGCCGGATTTTCTTGCAGAGGAATTTCGGGAGTATTGCAGTCATTTGTATGGAATTATGAAAAAGGAAAGACTTTTTCGGTTTACCAAATCGCATATGGAACATTGTATGGCTACCGGAATCGAGCGGTCTGGTGTAAAGCGGATACGACTTCATGATCTCCGCCATTCCCATGCCAGTATGCTGGTTGATATGGGGGTGGCTCCATTGGAGATTGCAGAACGCCTTGGACATGAAAAGGTGGAAACCACGTTGAACACTTATTCACATCTGTATCCGTCTACAGAGTAAATTAGCAGGTTTGCTAGATAAGAAACATGAGGAAGAGGAGGAATAAGCGATGGCTGGTGACAGACATGGAAAACACAACACAACGACCATTTCTTTTCGGGTGAATTCTTATGAAAAGCAACAATCGAAGAACGAGTGAAAGTGAGCGGAATGAAAAAACAGGATTATATCGTCCGATCATGCATTTACAATCAGGTATGTGTTGTTGGAAAGAAAGAAACAATTGAGATTATCCGTCAGAAATGAAGGAAATGAGTTTGGTTTTGGAGGATGTGGCAAAAGATTTGAAGTCTGAAAAACCAGTTATTTCAGAACCGGTTCTTGATAGTATGACAGAACGGTATCTTGCATTTTTGGAAGCAGCATTATGGATGCTGAAAGGTTCAAGTTATTTATGGGAGGATAAAAAGGATGGAAGAGAAATGTGAAGGATTGTAAAGTGCTGGCATTGTGTTCACAAAAAGGCGGGGTTGGCAAGACAACAAGTTGCGTGAATCTGGCAGTCGGACTTGCAAAAGCAGGGAAGAAAGTGCTTGTGATTGACAATGATCCGCAGGGAAGTATGACAGCAAGTCTTGGTATATCATAGCAGATGAATTACCAATCACACTGGCTACTATTCTGACAAAGATTGTAGAAGATGAACTATTTGAAAATACACTGGGAATTTTACATCACCAGGAAGGAATTGATTTGATTCCGGCAAACATCGAACTCTCTGGAATGGAAGTTTCACTTGTAAATATTATGAGCAGGGAACTTGTCTTAAAACAATATATAGAAAGAATGAGAGAAGAATACGACTATATATTGATTGACTGTATGCCATCACTTGGAATGCTGACGATCAATGCACTTGCCAGTGTCGATGCAGTTATTATACCTGTCCAGGCGGCTTATCTTCCTGTAAAGGGTCTAGAACAGCTGATACGGACGATAGGAAAGGTGCGAAGACAGCTTAACAAACAACTGAAAATTGAGGTATATTGATCACAATGGTGGATAACCAGACGAACTATGCAAGAGATATATCTGATCTGATTTTTGATACATATGGAAACCAGATTAAGATTTTTCCACAGAGTATTCCATTTTCAGTACGAGCAGCTGAAATCAGTGCGGAAGGAATCAGCATATTTGAGCATGATCCAAAGGGAAAGTAGCGGCTGCATATTGGCAGATGACACAGGAGGTGCTTTTGGATGAAAGGTAGAAGTGCATCGAAGATAAAACTGACATCTTATGATGAATTACTTGGAGGAGGAGAAGAAACGAACGATATCCAGCAGGTTTCACTTGAGCATTTACATTCTTTCGAGAACCATCCATTTCAAGTAAATGATGATGAGGCAATGGCGGAACTGGTGGAAAGTGTGAAAGAAGAGGGAATTCTTACAGCATTACTGGTACGACCGCTGGGTGATGGTGAATATGAAATCATCGCCGGTCACAGAAGGAGACATGCGGCACAACTTGCTGGTCTTAAAGAGGTTCCGGTTATTATCAGAAATATGGATCAAGATACAGCTGTCCGTGCGATGGTAGACAGCAATCTGCAGAGACCTAATATACTCCCAAGTGAAAAGGCATTTGCTTACCGTATGAAGATGGAAGCAATGAATCATCAGGGAACATCAGGCGGTATCAGTGCGAAAGACATTGGAAAGAACGCAAATGACAGTGCAAGGCAGGTGTATCGCTATATCCGGCTTACTTATCTGATGAATGACCTATTAAACGCAGTAGATCGTGATGTAATCGGATTGCAGGTAGGTGTAGAGCTTTCCTACCTTACGGTTCCAGAACAGGAGATGGTGGAGGAAGTGCATGAGAGTACCGGAAAATATCAAAGTCTGGAACAGGCAAAAAATAAGGCAACATCGATAAGAAAAACGCTGACAAAGAGAGATTGTGCGGCTCCTGGTTATAGGAGAGCGTAAAAACAGTAACATTAAAACAGGATGAAATTAAGAAGTATTTTCCTCCAGAGTATGATGAACAGAAGATACGGACTGTTATATGTCAGCTTTTGGAGGAATGGAGCAATCAGAATCATTGATAAGTACGAAGGGAGGGATGTGTCATGAGTATAAGAGCAACATTCCATTATTTTCAAGGAATGGAATGCGATATGTACAGTTTTTGTATGCAATATTCTCCAAAGCTGCTGTGTTGTTACAGAGTGAATATTTTGAAAAATCTCCTGCGAAGCAAAGGTGCTGGTGCAGTGGATCTTAGATGAGCCAGCAATCTTTGATTCGGAAGAAACACCGAGAAGAAAATGTAGCAGAGAGAAGAAAATACAGAGACAGAAATAGAAGAATATGCAAAAGAGCCGGAAAAGCCGTAAATACACAGAAGTTTGAAAAACAAACTTCAGGAAGTTTGAAAAATAAAATTCAAGAAGTTTCAAAACAAACTTCAGGAGTTTGAAAAACAAACTTCAAGAAGTTTAGAAAACAAACTTCAAGAAGTTTCAAAACAAACTGTAATAATACTGAATATAATTATACTGAATTTGAGTGAGAATGAATCTTATCAATATCTATCTGAACAAGAGAAAGGGAGATAGGATACAGGAGAGAAATGAGTATCGACAGTTAATTCATGATAATATCGAATATGAGATCCTTTGTCAGAGCTATGGAACTGGACGAGTAGAAGAGCTGGTAGAGCTGATGCTGGATGCAATATGTTCGACAAAGACATATCAACAGATCAATGGGGAAGCTGTGCCTACACAAGTGGTCAAGAGCCGTTTGCTCAAAGTCGGGTATGAACACATCCAGTATGTGTTTTTCAGTCTTGACAGGAGTACAAGCAAAGTGAAGAATATCCGGCAGTATATGCTGACGGTATTGTATAACGCTCCTGCAACAATCAATCAGTTTTATGATGCTGAAGTTCGACATGACATGTACTGGGGGAAGGATATTCCAGACAGGTAAGAACTTTGTGCCCACTGGGCACGAAGTTTAAAAAGAGATAGTCATATCTGGCAGATATGCTAAAATAACCTTGTGTCCACTGGGCACAAAGTAGGAGGAAGAATTATGTTGAGATTTATGATAAAACTGCCATTTCGAATTATTGCAGCTCCTGTTTGGCTGGTACTTGCAGCGGTGAATATTGTGCTGGTGTTCCTGGTTGGTTATCTGCTGGATTCTGCTATCTGATAGCCGGAATCTCTGTTGTGACAGAAGTTTTGAGTATTGGGTTTGGAATCAGTACGGACTGGACAATGAAATCAGCGATTATTACGACAGTAGTGTTTGTTCTACTCCACATATCGGTATGGGGATAGTTGCAGTAATTGAAGTTGTGAAATGTGGATTACAGGAATTTATTTTTTGATGATTGTGGAAAATATAGTGGCGCTATATGGAAAGGCAGAAATAAACAATGGAAGAATTATATAAAGTGATGGATGATTTGCTTGAGGTGGAATTTCAGATGAAAGCAGGGATGGATATTCTGAAAGAACTGGAAGAGTTTTATATGCTGGAAAAAGAAACCGAAAAATCGGATGCTAGAAAAGTAGCTGTGCTGATGAAAGGATATCTGCAGTCGATGAAGTCAAATATTCGAGAAATCATTCGTTATATTGATGACACGACACTTGAAAAATCAAATGATAAAAAGAAAGATAAACAGGAATCTGCGAGCACCATATCCGAGGAAGTGCAGGAATTTGTGAATCTGACAATTACAGAGCATATGGGAAAGCATATTCAGAATGGAAGTTAAAGCAGGATAAAGAGCCAGTAAGTGAGATTGATAAGAAATACCAGAAATTACTGGAAACGTTATCCCAAGAACAGGAAGAAGTGATTACGGAATACTGTAATGCAATTTTTAGCAGTGGAGCAGAAACAGAAGAATTTTTCTATCGACTGGGATTAAAAGATGGACTGAATCTGAAAAATACGGTAAAATCTGTATTAGAAATGATATCATGAAATCGGAAGTTGGAGGATACACGCATGAAAATTGTAATCATTAATGGAAGTGCCAGAAAAGGAAACACGCTGACAGCAATCAATGCATTTATAAAAGGAGCATCAGAAAAGAATGAAATTGAAATCATTGAACCTGACAAACTCAACATTGCACCATGCAAGGGATGTGGTGTCTGTCAATGCTCTAAGGGATGCGTCGATAAGGATGATACAAATCCTACAATTGATAAAATTGCTGCCGCAGATATGATTCTTTTTGCTACACCAGTTTATTGGTGGGGAATGTCAGCACAATTGAAACTTATCATTGATAAGTGCTACTGCCGTGGATTGCAGTTAAAAAATAAAAAAGGTTGGCACGATTGTTGTAGGCGGTTCTCCCGTAGACAGTATCCAGTATGAGCTGATTGATAAGCAGTTTGACTGTATGGCAAAATATCTTTCATGGGATATGCTTTTCAAGAAAATCATATTATGCAACAGCCAGAGATGAACTTGAAAAAAACAAGGATTCCATGAACGAACTTGAGGGGATCGGAAAAAATTTATAAAGCACGTTCCAAATTCCTGTTTGCATATTTCATCAAACGGTACATATTAAAATTAACACAAAGGGAGATGTTAGAATGAAAGCTCATGAATATTGGTCTGTCGGAGCATTGATAACGATGCTAGGAACTTTTTATAGCGGATATAAAGGTTCAAAATCAAGCCATAAATATTTTGCGGCAAGTTCTTTGCTTTGTATGATTATGGCTATTTACACAGGTCATAAGATGATATCTAAAAACAAGAAAACAAAGAAAGAATCAATATCATTAGGAAATGAAGAATAATACAATCAACCTTGTGCCCAGTGGGCACGAAGTTGGCATAGTCACTATGGTGTCAGGAGAAATCCTGGCATCTTTTTTTTATATCTTTTTACACTTCAAAAAATAATTTCAAAAAATTTCTAAAATCATGTCCGATTTTGTCGCTCCCAATACAGAGTATATGGAAGGCAAATTGAAAATCCTCTGATTTCCAAAAATCACAAACGTAAAAGAGGTTCAGACAGTTCTTCCGATTGCACCTTGACAATTGAAGGAGCTGATACATCTTGAGGAACATGCTTACCGGAGATAATCCGGCTCGTGCAGGCGAAGACTCCTACGGAAGAGCGAAGCAATAATGATACCACCGAAGGGTACAGGACCTCTGCTGAAACAGAGACTGTGACTGTATTTGTTACAGCCGGGTTATCTGGAATGATAACGATCAGATGTATATGTACAGACAAAGCCCAAATGTGAATACTTAGATTTTCTTATTTATATTACAGGAGAAATCCTGTAGCAAGTGGGGAATGGTTCGAATCCATTCCTCATTTTTTCGTGCAGAAAATGCACAGATTATTATCCTGTTTGAAATACCAGGGAAGGGTGTTGCAGGAAGAAAGGGAGGACAAAAAGAATGAATACGATTGTTTTAATGGGTAGACTTGCCAGAGATCCAGAAACTAAGCTGACATCTACGCAAAAGGGACAAACCAAAGTATCTAGGTTTCCACTGGTAGTAAAAAGAAATCGCACAAGCAAAGCATTTGTAGTGATGATCACAGCTTATGGAAATAATGCAGAATTTGTGGAGAAATATCTTGAAAAAGGAATTAAGATTGCTCTTTCCGGAGAGTTGGTAATCTCTCAGATCAAAGATGAACAGACTGGAACTGCATCCTATTATACCGAAGTCATTATGGATAATGTAGAGTTTGCAGAAGCCAAAACAAAAAAAGAAGAATCTGACGGATTTCAACCAGCAGAGAAGAGGAAGATTCCATTCGATATACCAGAAGAACTTGAACAAGAAATGCCATTTCGATAGGAGGACAAGATTTATGAGAAAATACTTTTTAGAATTATTTGCAATAGGATTGGTTGATTCAGAAGGAAGAATCAATACAGAACATATGACAAGTGATGCGCTTATGACTGCCATGAAAACAATGGAAGAGCTGACGCAAATGAAAATGGATCGTTTGGTTTTGGAAACAACAATGGAGATGATCTTATGTATGTTTGAGTCATGTGACACAGAGGAATTTACAGAAATATTAGGCAAGCTGCTTGGCGGAAAGCAGACTTCTAAAGTGACAGCTCATTTGGAAGCACTGGAGGAATTGTTGACAGAAGAGGAATATAGTAGTTTCCTTGCAGAATATCTTGGTTATTTAACCGTGAATGTAGCAGAGTTTATTAGGAGCACAATCATTGAAAATGGTTTGATGTTACTTGCCGGTTCAGGAGGAGAAGAGGATGGAGAAGAGGATGGAGAAGACGGATTATAAAATCACAGAGTTTCACAATTCGGAGTTTGGTTCCATCCGTATGATTGAAGATGGAGGCAGACTTTTATTTTCTGAATGGATGTAGCATTTGCTTTGGGATATGCAAAACCAAGAAATGCGATAAATGTTCATTGCAAGGGGGCCCTGAAACGGGGCGTCCTTACATCAGGTGGGGTACAGCCAATGATTTTTATTCCAGAGGGAGATGTATATCGGCTGATTACAAAAAGTCGTTTAAAGTCAGCACAGAATTTTGAGAAGTGGGTATTTGATGAGGTACTTCCGGCTATTAGGAAAACAGGCGGATATTTAGAGACCGATCTTTAGACAGGGTAAAAGATAACCCGGAACTTCTTTGAATTTGCCGAGAGACTTTTGGCAGAAAACAATCGAAATCGAGAATTGCAAAATCGTGTAAAGGATATGCAGCCAAAAGCAGATTATTATGATCATTTCATGATTACAGGAGAATGCACCAATATTCGAACGACGGCAAAAGAGATTGAATTTCCAGAAAGAAAATTTGTGAAACTTCTTTTAAATAGAGGATTTCTATATAGGAGTCCATCCGGCACGCTGTTACCCTATGCGGTGGAGAAGAACAATGATCTGTTTATTGTAAAAGACTATTTTAACAATGGACATCTTGGTTCACAGACATTGGTTACACCAAAAGGAAAAGAATTTTTTAAAGCGTTGTGTGCGGAGGAAGAGTAAAGAATGAAGGAGGTGGTTGCCATGATTACAGATCTGGACAGCAGTTAAATCGCTGAAAGGAGGGAAAATCATGCAGGAAGAGGTAACTCAGAAAACGGTCACGTTCTGCATTCGGACTACCAAAGTAACAGCAGATTTATTGAAAAAGGTTCTTGCTGCTTATCTGCGTCATCAGAAGCAGAAATCGGTAGAGAAGAAAGCGAAGAAGAATCAGCCGAAACAGGGAAAGGTCACGGTAAAAGAGCTGGCAAAACAAAATGCCGGGATGGTCAATATCGAGATCACAAATAAGAATATCAAGTCCTTTGAACGTTATGCCAGAAAATACGGGATCAATTATGCTTTGAAAAAAGATAAGAGTAAAGATCCACCGATGTATCTGGTGTTTTAAAGGACGTGATCAGGATGCCCTCAATGCTGCTTTCCGTGAGTTTTCCCAGAAACAGATTCAAAAAGCGAATAAGCCTTCTATTCACAAGCGTCTTGCAACTTACAGAGCAATGATGCCAAAGAAATCGAAGGACAAAGTAAAGAACCGGCATCAGGAGCAGAGCCGATGAAAAGCAAATCGGTAAAAATCTGATGCAAAAATGGAAGAATAAGATCAGGGTCAGGCTGTCCGCCCTGGATAAAAAGAAACTGGTTCTTACCAATATCCCATATATCTTAACTGCTTTTATACAAATCGGGCATCATTTCTTTACAGAAACAGTCTGGGAGAAGATATTGGGAACAAGCTATTATATGCGATGGAACATGCAGACAGGATTCTTACTGGATTGCAGCCAAGTTTTAACTGGCGTGATATGCTGACAGGAATTGTAGCAGCTGTCATTCTGAAATTACTGGTATGGCAGAAACAGTCAGATGCAAAGAAACTCCGGAAAGGAATCGAGTATGGTTCAGCCAGATGGGGAAACGCTGAGGATATTAAACCTTATATGTCGGAAGATCCCTGGATGAATATTCCATTAACAGCAACAGAAGCATTGACTATGGAAAGTAGACCTAAACAGCCAAAGTATGCAAGAAATAAAAATATAGTGGTCATTGGCGGCAGTGGTTCCGGAAAAACTCGATTTTTCGTTAAGCCGTCAGTCATGCAGATGAACTGTTCCATGGTCATTACAGATCCGAAAGGCACTCTGATCGAGGAGTGCGGGAAGATGTTAGCAAAGGGACCACCTAAGAAAGATAAGAATGGAAATATTATGAAAGATAAATCAGGAAAAGTGGTACACGAACCATATGTGATTAAGGTTCTGAATACTATCAACTTTTCCAAATCGCTTCATTACAATCCATTTGCTTATATACGGTCTGAAAAAGATATCCTGAAGCTGGTTACAACAATTATTGTTAATACCAAAGGCGAAGGGGAAAAGCTTCCGAAGATTTTGGGTGAAAGCAGAGAAGCTGTTGTACACGGCATTGATTGCTTTTATCTGGTATGAAGGAGATGAAGAGGAAAAGAATCTGAATACCCTTCTGGATCTTTTGAATGAAAGCGAAACCCGTGAAGAGGATGAAACTTACCAGAATCCAGTGGATATGATGTTCCAGGAACTGGAAGAAAGAGATCCGCAGCACTTTGCGGTCAGACAGTATAAAAAATACAAAATGGCGGCTGGCAAAACAGCCAAAAGTATTCTTATTTCCTGTGGTGCGAGGCTGGCACCATTTGATATAGCAGAACTTCGTGAGATCATGTCTTATGATGAAATGGAACTGGATAAGATCGGGGACAGGAAGACAGCCTTGTTTTTGATTATGTCCGATACAGATACAACATTTAACTTTGTGATTGCCATGTTACAGTCACAGCTTTTCAATCTGCTTTGTCACAAAGCAGATGATGAATATGGTGGAAGACTGCCAGTTCATGTGCGTGTCATTGCTGATGAGTTTGCCAATATTGGACAAATTCCTCAGTTTGACAAGCTGATTGCAACCATCCGAAGCAGGGAAATCTCTGCTTCTATTATTTTGCAGTCACAGAGTCAGCTAAAGGCAATGTATAAGGATAGTGCAGATACTATTCTGGGTAACTGTGATACCACACTATTTCTTGGAGGAAAAGAGAAAACTACCTTAAAGGAAATGAGCGAGCTTCTGGGTAAGGAAACCATTGACCTGTATAACACTTCGGAGACGAGGAGTAATCAGAAGTCTTTTGGATTGAATTACCAGAAAACAGGTAAACAGCTGATGACTGAAGATGAGATTGCAGTCATGGATGGAGGAAAATGTATCCTGCAGATCCGTGGTGCCAGACCATTTTTCTCGGACAAATATGATATCACGAAACACAAAAACTATCGGCTTCTTGCAGATGAAAACGAGAAGAACCGGTACAAAGTAGAGAAAGAGTTAAATCCGCAGTACACACCGAAATCTGAAGAAGAGGTGGAAGTAATTCATGTAGAACTGTCGGAGTAACCTTGGGAATGAACAGAAAATAATGAGGAAAGGAATAACTGACACTAGGTGCACCGGCTTTTTAGTCGGTGTATTTTCGTTCCCGTAAACACCTGAAAGAAGTCAGTTTTGGTGAATGTATATGGCATTTTTAGCAGTGCAATTACAACTTTAAAACTCTTGTAGTCGCAATCGGCGCAGGTCTTGGCGTGTGGGGTGTCGTAAACCTTCTGGAAGGATATGGAAATGACAATCGTGCGACACGTTCGTAAGTGAAAAGCTTGCGCACAAAGTCGAAGGGCAATTGTAGCCCGAAACTTTGGAGAACTGATATTCCGATGGGTGAAATGAGGGGTAACGTCCCGAAGCGCCACCCTAATACTCGAATGGCGGGGAGCATGCAACAGCTCTCCAAAAGTTTATAGAGCTCGGTGAAGTCGGCAGAGAGCAACCGTAAGACTGGTTTTCAGACCAGACACGAAAGCTGTCCAGAGGTGGATGGTGTTGCCTATATGCCGGGGTCGGATATCCATGGTGAGAATGTATGAAAATACTGACGAAATTCTGAATGTACGAGTCTAAACGTTGATGCTGTCGAAAGGCAGTACACCTTCATGGTGGTATCTGTGGGCGAGTAAAATTGGTTGTTATGAAAGTCCATGCATCGTTACAGGCGGTGCGGTTATGCATGACCAGATACAGGCTTAGAGGAAGAACCTAAAGATATCCAATGATAGGAATATCGGAACGTGGAAAGCTGGGAACACGGAGGCGGTTGCAAGCCAGTGATGTGGTGGATGGGAATACCTTCGCGAGAGGGCAATAACCATTCTTTATTCCAGTGAGAGTAGTGGCACAGTACCTGTGAAGCCGTGAATAAGTAAGCGGTGGAGGGATAGCCACAAGTCGAATTCAGCAAAGAAAATGAAAACACAACAAACACAGCTTCGAGTATGACAAAGAAAATCCAAACCGATGGGAGAGGATGCCTGTGTTGACTTCGGGGCAGCAAGAAAGGAAAAGTAAACAGAGAAAAATCCGCAACTCAGAGTATTACGACATGGAAGGTACTTTTGACAGGCTGTATGCAGAAAGTAAGAAAGATAAAACCTTCAACCATCTGATGGAAATCATCGAGAGTGAAGAAAATATCAAGCTTGCATACAGAACGATAAAGAAGAATACAGGAAGTGATACTTCGGGAGTGGATAAAAGGACGATAGCCGACCTTGCAAAGTTAAGCGAGGAAGAATACGTCCGTCTCATACGGAAACAATTCAGTAATTATCATCCACGACCCGTAAGGCGAGTGGATATACCAAAGCCCAATGGAAAGACCAGACCTCTGGGAATTCCAACTATCGTAGATCGGATCGTACAGCAATGTATTTTGCAGGTCATGGAGCCGATATGTGAAGCAAAATTCAGTGAGAACTCCAACGGGTTCCGCCCGAACCGTTCCGCTGAGACTGCTATTGCGCAATGCATGAGGGCTGATACAGGTACAGCATCTGTACCATGTGGTTGACCTCGATATTAAAGGCTTCTTTGATAATATCAGCCATACAAAGCTGATTCGTCAGATATGGGCATTGGGAATCCGGGACAAAAGCTGTTATGCATTATAAAGAGATGCTGAAAGCACCTGTTGTTCTGCCAAATGGAGAGAAAACATATCCCGCACGGGTACCCGCAAGGCGGTATTTTGTCGCCATTGCTTGCAAACATCGTATTGAATGAACTGGATTGGTGGATTGCTTCCCAGTGGGAGCAGATGCCAACAAAGACAAAATTCAAAACAAGGAGCAATGTGCAGGGAACAGAGATTAAGAGCCACGCCTACAGGGCTCTGCGCCGGAGCAGACTAAAAGAGATGCATGCAGTTCGGTACGCAGATGATTTTAAAATTTTCTGCGCAACACATGAGGATGCTGTCAGAGCATACAAGGCAACAGAGTTATGGCTAAAGGACAGGCTGGGGCTGGAAATCAGCCCTGACAAATCCAAAGTAGTTAATCTCAAAAGACAGTATTCTGATTTTCTCGGGTTCAAACTGAAAATCCGTAAAAAGGGTAAGAAATATGTAGTTCGGTCTCATATGAGCGATAAAGCATACAAAAGGCTCATGAAAAAGTCTCGGAAGAAGTAAAGAAACTGGCTCATTCGTCAGATGATAATGCTCAGTTCATGCAGCTTCAGAAATACAACTCTGTAGTTGCCGGACTTCATGAATACTATTGTATTTCTACAGAAGTATCTCATGACTTCAGCAGACTTGCCTTCAGTATCAACAAACAGCTCAGAAACAGACTGAAAGGCGACTTATCCAAAAAGGGACAACTCAGAAATGGGTTTATTAAAGAAAAGTATGGAGCAAGCAGACAGATGAGGTTCCTTCATGGACGTCCGGTGGTTCCACTGGGATATGTCCAGTCAAAGAATGCCCAGCATAAAAGGAAATCCATCAATAAATATACGGTCAAAGGTCGGGAACAGATTCATAAGAATCTTGCAATCGACACAGCGACAATGTTATGGCTGATGAGAAATCCTGTAAAGGGCAGAACCATTGAATATGCGGATAACCGTATTTCTTTGTATGCGGCACAGTATGGTAAATGTGCAGTGACAGGAATTCCGATGAATTCCCACGATATTCACTGCCACCATAAAGTACCGGTAAGCAATGGCGGTTCGGATGAATACGCAAATCTTATTCTTGTCAGCAAAGCGGTTCATATCCTTATCCATGCTTCTTCAGAACCTACGATTGAGAAGTACCTGAAATCCTTAAATCTTGACAATAAACAAATAGAAAAGCTTAACAAACTTCGTACTATGGCAGAAATGCCACCTATTATTCTTTGAATTTAATGCTGTAACGAAGTGTGTAAGTTGTGTTTAAAAGCCCTGGACGGCTGAATTCGATGGAGCGCCGTGTGCGGTGAAAGTCGCATGCACGGTGTGGAGCGGGGGAAAATCCGGAGATAACTTCAAAGGATTACCTATCGCTATCCGGTGCTAAGAGCCAGGGCATCAAACAGCTGATGGCTGGTGCCGGAATCATGCTGCTGGGAACTACCCTGATTCCACAGCTGGCAACATTGTTCTCTTAAGAGGAGTGGTAGATGAACACCATCATTGAGAGAATTACGGAAGCGATAAAGGATATCCTGATCGGGCTTATCAAGTCCTGTTTGGATAACATGTTCACGTCTGTCAATGAGCAGGTGGGAACCATAGCCGGGCAGGTGGGACAGACACCGCAGGGATGGAATGCCGGAATCTTCAATCTGATCCAGAACGTTTCCCAAACGGTGATTGTCCCCATTGCGGGACTGATCATCACATTTGTCCTGTGCTATGAACTGATTACGATGGTAACGCAGAAAAACAATTTCCATGAATTTGAGACTTACAACATTTTCCTCTGGATCTTTAAGGCGTATGTAGCCATTTATCTGGTGACGAATACGTTCAATATCACGATGGCGGTCTTTGACGTTGGCCAGCATGTGGTCAACAATGCCGCCGGAGTAATTTCCGGAAACACAGCAGTGGACGCATCGGAAGCAATCACAAGGATTGTGGATGCACTGGAAGATATGGAACTGGGGGATTTGTTCTTGTTATCCATGGAAACGCTGCTGATCAGTATTACCATGCGGATTCTGTCGATCATTATAACCGTTATTTTATACGGAAGAATGATAGAGATTTACCTTTATACTCCATAGCACAACCTTGTTTGCCACCATGACCAATAAGGAATGGGGCAATATCGGAAACAACTATTTAAAAGGCTTGTTCGCACTGGCATTTCAGGGATTCTTCATGATGGTCTGTGTGGGAATTTATGCAGTTTTAGTAAATGCAATGACCATATCCAGTGACCTTCATGCAGCAATGTTTTCAGTAGCGGCTTATACCGTGATTCTTGCATTTCATTATTCAAGACCGGAAGCCTTAGCAAATCATATTCAATGCCCATTAGCGGGCAGGAAAGGAGCACATACATGGCGTATGTACCAGTACCCAAAAGACCTTACAAAGGTCAAAACAAAAGTAGCGTTAAATCTGACAAAGCGGCAGCTGATTTTCACTCTGCCGCAGTATAGAATTCCGTTTTATCTGTTCATGAGAAAACCAATCGGTTCCAGTATCGCGGCCATCCTGATGGTAACGATCATGCTCCATTTTCTTCAGCGGTATGAAAAGACGGGCCTTTGAAAAAAGGGTGGCAAATATCATTCGACAGAAGTTTATCCGTCCGCAGTAAGACCATATAAGATAGAAAATTTTATCAGGAGATTTCCACCCCTTGTAAAAGGAGGGTGCTGCCGGATGGCAAAAAGATAAAGCAGGAGGCTCAGCAGGAGCGTCTGTCCCTGGAAAAGAAACCGTCAGGAAAGAAGAAACAAAAAGCAGAAAAGAAAGAGAACAGGAAAAGCGTAGGAAGAAGCAGGAACGGGACCGCAGGAAACAGAAAAATATTCCTAACAAAAGTGCAGCAGAGTATCCGTATATCTCGATGCTGCAGGATGTATTTCCTAGTGGTGAAAGAACTTTTCCAAGACGATCCAGTTTATGACTCAACCATCAGCTTGGTTTTAAATGAGGATAAGACTCACGATATTTGAGAATTTACTGTATTTTTAAATTCACTTTGATTCTTCCATCAGTGTGCAGTCCTTTATCAATCAGCAGGTGGATGTGGCAGAATTTGAGAAAAGCATTGACATTCCTGATCAGAACGATGACTTCAATGCCATCTGTGATGAGTACCGTACCATGTTGAAAATCAGCTTCAAAAGGAAATAATGGTCTGGTAAAGTATACTACTCTTTGAATCGAAGCAGAAAAGCCTGAAGTGCGGGACCAAGGCTTGAAAGAATCGAAACAGATATCTTAAACAACTTTAAGGTCCTGGAGCACAGGCACATTCTACTAAATGGTCTGGAAAGGCTGGAGATTCTATAACGCGGTTCAACCAGGATCGGATTGAACCATTTAAGTTCCAGTATAAGATGCTGCCGGAAACCGGATTAAAGACTAAAGATTTTATTGTAACCGACTTCCTTTAACTTTCCAAGAATCAGACATTTGCGATGGAAGAACGGGATGGGGAGTGGAGTTACCTGCAGATTCTTGCACTGGAGCTGATAGACTGGATGCCAGTAGACTCTGGATGTGGATGATGCATCATGCCACATCATATCCAGTCCATTGATCAGAGTTCAGCAATCAAAATGATCAAGTGATGCACCGATGAGACAATGAAAATTGTAAAATCAGAGCCACACTTACCGGGTGGCGGAACTGTGAGAGCATATCACGAAGGCAGAGCAGATGGAGAAGACAGATGGTTGATCATGGCAATGGCTTTTGGAATGCTAGGAGCACGATGTGGGAATGATTTGATACAACAGCAGAGATACGGGAGCGTTACAGCGATGCAGGATTCCATCGATCATGCAGCAGCCTCGGATTGCAGACATTTTGATTGGCGGATGCCTGCAAGGAAGGTCTGATGTCGAACGTATGTGACGATGCGAGCGGAGGATGTAGGTTGATTGAGACTGCCATAAGAGTGCACAGTGCCTACCGGATTCCGAGGCTTGCGCCGCGCACGAAAAAGCTGTGCCATATCCCGCGGGACGCCGACAAGATCGATATTCTGCGGGTCAATGTGGATGTGCCGCTGGAGGAGATTTACAATACCACGACGGAGGAACTGCGCAACGCAGCCGTCACACCGGCAGTGATGGATAGCTTTACGAACATCACGCGACACTGCGCAGCATCAAGCGCACGCCGGTGGATCATGGTGGGGCATATCTCGCTGGTGTTTGAACTGGTATTTCCGAGAGTGTGCGGATTGTAAAGAGCAGGGTTATCTGGAAAAACTGCTGCATTTTGAGAGCCGCAACGCTGTGACAAACGCGCAGTTCGCAGAACTTCGGGCGGAGATGGAGCGCTATCTTAGGAAGGTAATGCCTGCTCCGCGGTTTGGAAAAATGAGCACAGCCGCGCAGTCTGGGCAAAGAGCAGCAGAAGCAGGGTGTTTAATCCGAGGCGCACTTTGGGGAGAGACGTTTCCAGAGTCTGGTGAGCGGTGCCCCAGCACACAGATCCAGAGCACGCCCGCGATGCCGAAACCGACCGCCGCGTACAGACAGATATATAGCCATGAAATGTAAAGGATAGCTGTAATCCCAGTAGCGCAGATCCCAGAAGGTATCCAGAAACCATCCGATCAGGAGTTCCAGACTGGTGCCGATGCCGGCACTGAGGAAAAGACGCCGGCCGGGTGGATTTTTCGCCGGCAGCCCAGCAGCAGATAGAAAAGCACTGCGCCGATGCCGTAGACCGGAAGCCACGGCCCGTAGAGGAAGCCGCGGTTGGCAAAGGTTTTGTCCTGATACAGAAGATGGCAAGAACAGAGAAACCCGCCGATCGAGCCGAGAAAGAAGAAATAAATCTGCTGGGAGAGGAAAACGATATAGAGTCTGCTCCGGTGCGCAGAGTTTGGAAAATCCGGAAGGCGGTCATGTTTTTCATGGAGATAGTATAACCGGAACATTGAAAATTATTGAATTGTGAAATGGTGGAAAATATAGAAATGCGCCTTGTAAATTGCGGGAGCGTATCTTATAATAGTAGCAATTGAGCAAACCGCCCTTTGCGGCGGAAAACATCAGGAGGAAAAGAGTGTGGAAATGAACAACAATTTTCACAGGAAAAGTCATTGTCATCGACTTTGGTGGTCAGTACAACCAACTGGTTGCCAGACGTGTCAGAGTGCAATGTTTATTGTGAGATCTATTCCTACCAAGACGGTATCGAGCAGATCAAGGCGATGAATCAAAGGGTATCATTTTAACCGGCGGTCCGAACAGCTGCTACGAGCCGGATTCTCCGACGTACACGAAGGAACTGTTTGAACTTGGAATTCCGGTTTTGGGACTCTGCTATGGAGCACAGCTTATGAGCATGCTGGGCGGAAAGGTTGAAAAGCACCGGTGCGAGTATGGCAAGACAGAGGTGTTTGTCGATACGACATCGCCGCTTTTCGGCGATATGTCAGAAAGACGATCTGCTGGATGAGCCATTTTGATTATATTTCAAAAGTTGCTCCGGATTTTCCATTTGCTGCGCACACGGCAGACTGTCCGGTGGCGGCAGCGGAGAACCAGAGAAGAAGCTTTGCAATCCAGTTCCATCCGGAAGTGCTTCGCACCGAAGAGGGCACTAAGATGCTGCACAATTTCGTGCGCGGTGTCTGGCTGTGCCGGAACCTGGCGCATGGATCATTTTGTGGAGCACAACGATCGAGGCGATCCGCGAGAAGGTCGGTGACGGCAAGGTGCTTCTTGCGCTGTCCGGCGGTGTGGATTCCTCAGTCGCAGCAGGACTTTTATCCAGAGCCATCGGCAAACAGCTTACCTGTGTATTCGTAGACCACGGCCTGCTGCGCAAGAATGAGGGGGCGATGAGGTGGAAGCGTATTTGGCCCGGACGGTCAGTTCGACCTGAATTTTATCCGCGTCAACGCACAGGAGCGCTACTATGCGAAGCTGGCAGGAGTGACAGAGCCGGAGCAGAAGAGAAAAATCATCGGTGAAGAATTCATCCGTATATTCGAAGAAGAAGCCAAGAAAATCGGAGCTGTAGACTTCCTCGCACAGGGAACGATATATCCAGATGTTGTAGAGAGTGGACTCGGCGGAGAATCTGCAGTCATCAAGTCGCACCACAATGTCGGAGGTCTGCCGGACTATGTTGATTTCAAGGAGATCATCGAACCGCTGCGCACTCTGTTCAAGGATGAGGTGCGCAAGGCGGGTCTTGAGCTTGGAATTCCGGAGAGACTGTATTCCGTCAGCCATTCCCTGGACCGGGACTTGGAATCCGTATTATCGGAGAAGTAACAGCTGAAAAGTAAAATTGTTCAGGACGCTGATGCAATCTACAGAGAAAATCGCCAAAGCTGGCTTGGACAAAGAAGTAAACCAGTACTTTGCAGCGCTTACCAATATGAAGTGTAGGAGTTATGGGAGACTTCAGAACATACGACTATGCAGTCGCATTAAGAGCCGTAAAAACAATCGACTTCATGACAGCAGAAGCATCCGAGATTCCTTATGAAGTATTGAATAAGGTGATGAACAGGATTATTAATGAGGTTAAGGGGAGTTAACAGAGTAATGTATGATTTAACTTCTAAGCCACCTGGAACTATTGAGTTTGAGTAGCTTGAAAAATCGCGGAAAAGCCCATAAATAAAGGCTTTGCGGGGTGTCGAAAAGACCAAATGGAGTGCAAATGGAGTTTAAAAATTATTTTTTTCTCTTGTTTATATTCCAGATTCACCTGCAAATTTCGTGAAATCGGTTATTCTCATAAAATAAAATTAGAGTAAATATGAAGAACAGTTTGTTTTGATTGAAGTGATTTTCGTCAAGGCAGACTGTTTTTTTGTTGCCTGCATTTAGAAAACAGATACCACAGAAAGGTTCTTTACTTTCGATGAGCTTAAACTCCATGACACAGTAATCACACTGATGGAGAATTAAAAAACAAGAAAATTTGATAAATTTCGGAAAATGATGTCCGATTTTGCATCTGCCAGTACAGAGTATATGAAGAGATAAATATTCAAAACACAGGAGGTACTGATTATGCAGAATAAATTATTTTAAAGGCAGCCGATATATGTGAACTTCTGGAAGTAAAACAGACATCGGCTTATGAAATCATCGGAAATCTGAACAAGGAACTGGAAGAACAGGGCTACCTGACGCTTAGAGGAAAAGTTCCGACAAAGTATTTTGTGAAGCGTTTCTACGGAGTAGAAGATACTTGTGAGATTCCACAGGAAGAGGGAAAGGAATGGTTTCATGCGTAAGAGAAAATGTATTTATCAGTGGAAGACATTGCAGAACTCTTTGGATTATCAGTTTCGTTTGCTTACCGGGTAGTGGAAAGAATGAATGCCGATCTGGCAAGCAAGAACTATTATGTGATTCTCGGTCGGGTGCCAACCCGCTATGTAGAGGACAAGATCTATGGTCTGGAACATGTTGAGCAGTATTTGAAGGAGGATAAAGCGGTATGAGTATGATGCAGGAAAAAATGTATATGGATGTGGATGATGTGTGTGCAATTCTTGGAGTTTCAAAAACTTATGCATATAGTCTGATGCGAGAATACAACAAAGAATTGAAGGCAAAAGGCTATATTGTAGTAGCTGGAAAAATCTCTACGAAATTCCTGGCAGAAAAGATTTATGGCATGAAAGTCGAGGATTAGCAATGGGGGTTTACAAAGAAGGAAAAAACTGGAAAGTACAGGTCTATTACAAAGACTGGCAGGGAAATCGGAAAAGAAAACAGAAAAGAGGATTCAGGACCAAGGGTGAAGCTAAGGAATGGGAGAGATTTCCTGCAACAGCAGAGCCAGGGTGTGGATATTGAATTTGGAAATTTTCTGGAGATTTATTACAAAGATATGGATGTCCGTCTCAGAGAAAACACTATGTACACGAAGCGATATATTATTGACCTGAAAATCAAGCCTTATTTTGAAAAGAAGATTCTCAGTGAAATTACGGTGGCAGACGTCCGTGCATGGCAGAATGAGTTGCTGACGTATAAGGATAAGAATGGAAAAGGATATTCTCCTACTTATCTGAAAACAGTGAACTGCCAGCTGACTGCAATCTTCAATTATGCAATGCGGTATTATAACCTGCAGGATAATCCCTGCAGGAAGGCAGGAGCGATTGGCAAGAGTAAAGGAGAACCGAAGGACTTCTGGATGCAGGAAGAGTTCAATGCTTTTCTGGAAACAGTAAGTGATAAGCCGGAGACAAGAATGGCGTTTCTTTGTTGTACTGGACCGGAATGCGTATCGGTGAATTGCTTGCACTTACTTATAATGACATCAATCTTGAAGAGAAACCATATCAATCAATAAATCTTATCAGAGAATGAAAGGAAAGGATATGATCACGCAGCCGAAAACTCCAAAGAGTATCCGTGTGATTACGATGCCGGATTTTCTTGCAGAGGAATTTCGGGAGTATTGCAGTCATTTGTATGGAATTATGAAAAAGGAAAGACTTTTTCGGTTTACCAAATCGCATATGGAACATTGTATGGCTACCGGAATCGAGCGGTCTGGTGTAAAGCGGATACGACTTCATGATCTCCGCCATTCCCATGCCAGTATGCTGGTTGATATGGGGGTGGCTCCATTGGAGATTGCAGAACGCCTTGGACATGAAAAGGTGGAAACCACGTTGAACACTTATTCACATCTGTATCCGTCTACACAGAGTAAATTAGCAGGTTTGCTAGATAAGAAACATGAGGAAGAGGAGGAATAAGCGATGGCTGGTGACAGACATGGAAAACACAACACAACGACCATTTCTTTTCGGGTGAATTCTTATGAAAAAGCAACAATCGAAGAACGAGTGAAAGTGAGCGGAATGAAAAAACAGGATTATATCGTCCGATCATGCATTTACAATCAGGTATGTGTTGTTGGAAAGAAAGAAACAATTGAGATTATCCGGTCAGAAATGAAGGAAATGAGTTTGGTTTTGGAGGATGTGGCAAAAGATTTGAAGTCTGAAAAACCAGTTATTTCAGAACCGGTTCTTGATAGTATGACAGAACGTTATCTTGCATTTTTGGAAGCAGCATTATGGATGCTGAAAGGTTCAAGTTATTTATGGGAGGATAAAAAGGATGGAAGAGAAAGTAATGAAGGATTGTAAAGTGCTGGCATTGTGTTCACAAAAGGCGGGGTTGGCAAGACAACAAGTTGCGTGAATCTGGCAGTCGGACTTGCAAAAGCAGGGAAGAAAGTGCTTGTGATTGACAATGATCCGCAGGGAAGTATGACAGCAAGTCTTGGGTATCATAACCCAGATGAATTACCAATCACACTGGCTACTATTCTGACAAAGATTGTAGAAGATGAACTATTTGAAAATACACTGGGAATTTTACATCACCAGGAAGGAATTGATTTGATTCCGGCAAACATCGAACTCTCTGGAATGGAAGTTTCACTTGTAAATATTATGAGCAGGGAACTTGTCTTAAAACAATATATAGAAAGAATGAGAGAAGAATACGACTATATATTGATTGACTGTATGCCATCACTTGGAATGCTGACGATCAATGCACTTGCCAGTGTCGATGCAGTTATTATACCTGTCCAGGCGGCTTATCTTCCTGTAAAGGGTCTAGAACAGCTGATACGGACGATAGGAAAGGTGCGAAGACAGCTTAACAAACAACTGAAAATTGGAGGTATATTGATCACAATGGTGGATAACCGAACGAACTATGCAAGAGATATATCTGATCTGATTTTTGATACATATGGAAACCAGATTAAGATTTTTCCACAGAGTATTCCATTTTCAGTACGAGCAGCTGAAATCAGTGCGGAAGGAATCAGCATATTTGAGCATGATCCAAAAGGAAAAGTAGCGGCTGCATATTGGCAGATGACACAGGAGGTGCTTTTGGATGAAAGGTAGAAGTGCATCGAAGATAAAACTGACATCTTATGATGAATTACTTGGAGGAGGAGAAGAAACGAACGATATCCAGCAGGTTTCACTTGAGCATTTACATTCTTTCGAGAACCATCCATTTCAAGTAAATGATGATGAGGCAATGGCGGAACTGGTGGAAAGTGTGAAAGAAGAGGGAATTCTTACAGCATTACTGGTACGACCGCTGGGTGATGGTGAATATGAAATCATCGCCGGTCACAGAAGGAGACATGCGGCACAACTTGCTGGTCTTAAAGAGGTTCCGGTTATTATCAGAAATATGGATCAAGATACAGCTGTCCGTGCGATGGTAGACAGCAATCTGCAGAGACCTAATATACTCCCAAGTGAAAAGGCATTTGCTTACCGTATGAAGATGGAAGCAATGAATCATCAGGGAACATCAGGCGGTATCAGTGCGAAAGACATTGGAAAGAACGCAAATGACAGTGCAAGGCAGGTGTATCGCTATATCCGGCTTACTTATCTGATGAATGACCTATTAAACGCAGTAGATCGTGATGTGATCGGATTGCAGGTAGGTGTAGAGCTTTCCTACCTTACGGTTCCAGAACAGGAGATGGTGGAGGAAGTGCATGAGAGTACCGGAAAATATCCAAGTCTGGAACAGGCAAAAAAAATAAGGCAACATCGAGAAGAAAAAACGCTGACAAAAGAGATTGTGCGGCTCCTGGTTATAGGAGAGCGTAAAAAGAAAACAACGGTAACATTAAAACAGGATGAAATTAAGAAGTATTTTCCTCCAGAGTATGATGAACAGAAGATACGGACTGTTATATGTCAGCTTTTGGAGGAATGGAGCAATCAGAATCATTGATAAGTACGAAGGGAGGGATGTGTCATGAGTATAAGAGCAACATTCCATTATTTTCAAGGAATGGAATGCGATATGTACAGTTTTTATCGTATTCCCAAACTGCTGTTTACAAGTGAATATTTTAAAAATCTCTCCTGCGAAGCAAAGGTGCTGTACGGACTGATGTTAGACCGGATGTCACTGTCCATCAAGAACCGGTGGTTTGATGAAGAGGACAGGGCATATATTTTCTTTTCGGTGGAAGAGATTATGGAAATGCTTAACTGTGGCAGGAATAAGGCTGTGAATTGTCTAAAAGAGCTGGATCAGGAAAAAGGGATTGGATTGATTGAGAAGAGGCGAATCGGACTTGGAAAAACAAATGTTATTTACGTGAAAAATTTCAGCCTGACAGAATATCCAGATGAGCCAGCAATCTTTGATTCGGAAGAAACACCGGAAAATGTAGCAGAGAGAAAAGAAAATACAGAGACAGAAATAGAAGAATATGCGAAAAAAAAGAGCCGGAAAAGCCCGTAAATACACAGAAGTTTGAAAACAAACTTCAGGAAGTTTGAAAAATAAACTTCAAGAAGTTTCAAAAACTAACTTCAAGGAGTTTGAAAAACAAACTTCAAGAAGTTTAGAAAACAAACTTCAAGAAGTTTCAAAAACAAACTGTAATAATACTGAATATAATTATACTGAATTTAGTGAGAATGAATCTTATCAATATCTATCTGAACAAGAGAAAGGGAGAGATAGGATACAGGAGAGAAATGAGTATCGACAGTTAATTCATGATAATATCGAATATGAGATCCTTTGTCAGAGCTATGGAACTGGACGAGTAGAAGAGCTGGTAGAGCTGATGCTGGATGCAATATGTTCGACAAAGACATATCAACAGATCAATGGGGAAGCTGTGCCTACACAAGTGGTCAAGAGCCGTTTGCTCAAAGTCGGGTATGAACACATCCAGTATGTGTTTTTCAGTCTTGACAGGAGTACAAGCAAAGTGAAGAATATCCGGCAGTATATGCTGACGGTATTGTATAACGCTCCTGCAACAATCAATCAGTTTTATGATGCTGAAGTTCGACATGACATGTACTGGGGGAAGGATATTCCAGACAGGTAAGAACTTTGTGCCCACTGGGCACGAAGTTTAAAAAGAGATAGTCATATCTGGCAGATATGCTAAAATAACCTTGTGTCCACTGGGCACAAAGTAGGAGGAAGAATTATGTTGAGATTTATGATAAAACTGCCATTTCGAATTATTGCAGCTCCTGTTTGGCTGGTACTTGCAGCGGTGAATATTGTGCTGGTGTTCCTGGTTGGGTTATCTGCTGGATTCTGCTATCTGATAGCCGGAATCTCTGTTGTGACAGAAGTTTTGAGTATTGGGTTTGGAATCAGTACGGACTGGACAATGAAATCAGCGATTATTACGACAGTAGTGTTTGTTCTACTCCCACATATCGGTATGGGGATAGTTGCAGTAATTGAAGTTGTGAAATGTGGATTACAGGAATTTATTTTTGGATGATTGTGGAAAATATAGTGGCGCTATATGGAAAGGCAGAAATAAACAATGGAAGAATTATATAAAGTGATGGATGATTTGCTTGAGGTGGAATTTCAGATGAAAGCAGGGATGGATATTCTGAAAGAACTGGAAGAGTTTTATATGCTGGAAAAAGAAACCGAAAAATCGGATGCTAGAAAAGTAGCTGTGCTGATGAAAGGATATCTGCAGTCGATGAAGTCAAATATTCGAGAAATCATTCGTTATATTGATGACACGACACTTGAAAAATCAAATGATAAAAGAAAGATAAACAGGAATCTGCGAGCACCATATCCGAGGAAGTGCAGGAATTTGTGAATCTGACAATTACAGAGCATATGGGGAAAGCATATTCAGAATGGAAGTTAAAGCAGGATAAAGAGCCAGTAAGTGAGATTGATAAGAAATACCAGAAATTACTGGAAACGTTATCCCAAGAACAGGAAGAAGTGATTACGGAATACTGTAATGCAATTTTAGCAGTGGAGCAGAAACAGAAGAATTTTTCTATCGAATGGGATTAAAAGATGGACTGAATCTGAAAATACGGTAAAATCTGTATTAGAAATGATATCATGAAATCGGAAGATGGAGGATACACGCATGAAAATTGTAATCATTAATGGAAGTGCCAGAAAAGGAAACACGCTGACAGCAATCAATGCATTTATAAAAGGAGCATCAGAAAAGAATGAAATTGAAATCATTGAACCTGACAAACTCAACATTGCACCATGCAAGGGATGTGGTGTCTGTCAATGCTCTAAGGGATGCGTTGATAAGGATGATACAAATCCTACAATTGATAAAATTGCTGCTGCAGATATGATTCTTTGCTACACCAGTTTATTGGTGGGGAATGTCAGCACAATTGAAACTTATCATTGATAAGTGCTACTGCCGTGGATTGCAGTTAAAAAATAAAAAAGTTGGCACGATTGTTGTAGGCGGTTCTCCCGTAGACAGTATCCAGTATGAGCTGATTGATAAGCAGTTTGACTGTATGGCTAAATATCTTTCATGGAATTTGCTTTTCCAGAAAATCATATTATGCTACAGCCAGAGATGAACTTGAAAAACAAGGATTCCATGAACGAACTTGAGGGGATCGGAAAAAATTTATAAAGCACGTTCCAAATTCCTGTTTGCATATTTCATCAAACGGTACATATTAAAATTAACACAAAGGGAGATGTTAGAATGAAAGCTCATGAATATTGGTCTGTCGGAGCATTGATAACGATGCTAGGAACTTTTTATAGCGGATATAAAGGTTCAAAATCAAGCCATAAATATTTTGCGGCAAGTTCTTTGCTTTGTATGATTATGGCTATTTACACAGGTCATAAGATGATATCTAAAACAAGAAAACAAAGAAAGAATCAATATCATTAGGAAATGAAGAATAATACAATCAACCTTGTGCCCAGTGGGCACGAAGTTGGCATAGTCACTATGGTGTCAGGAGAAATCCTGGCATCTTTTTTTTATATCTTTTTACACTTCAAAAAATAATTTCAAAAAATTTCTAAAATCATGTCCGATTTTGTCGCTCCCAATACAGAGTATATGGAAGGCAAATTGAAAATCCTCTGATTTCCAAAATCACAAACGTAAAGAGGTTCAGACAGTTCTTCCGATTGCACCTTGACAATTGAAGGAGCTGATACATCTTGAGGAACATGCTTACCGGAGATAATCCGGCTCGTGCAGGCGAAGACTCCTACGGGAAGAGCGAAGCAATAATGATACCACCGAAGGGTACAGGACCTCTGCTGAAACAGAGACTGTGACTGTATTTTTACAGCCGGGTTATCTGGAATGATAACGATCAGATGTATATGTACAGACAAAGCCCAAATGTGAATACTTAGATTTTCTTATTTATATTACAGGAGAAATCCTGTAGCAAGTGGGGAATGGTTCGAATCCATTCCTCATTTTTTCGTGCAGAAAATGCACAGATTATTATCCTGTTTGAAATACCAGGGAAGGGTGTTGCAGGAAGAAAGGGAGGACAAAAGAATGAATACGATTGTTTTAATGGGTAGACTTGCCAGAGATCCAGAAACTAAGCTGACATCTACGCAAAAGGGACAAACCAAAGTATCTAGGTTTCCACTGGTAGTAAAAAGAAATCGCACAAGCAAAGCATTTGTAGTGATGATCACAGCTTATGGAAATAATGCAGAATTTGTGGAGAAATATCTTGAAAAAGGAATTAAGATTGCTCTTTCCGGAGAGTTGGTAATCTCTCAGATCAAAGATGAACAGACTGGAACTGCATCCTATTATACCGAAGTCATTATGGATAATGTAGAGTTTGCAGAAGCCAAAACAAAAAAAGAAGAATCTGACGGATTTCAACCAGCAGAGAAGAGGAAGATTCCATTCGATATACCAGAAGAACTTGAACAAGAAATGCCATTTCGATAGGAGGACAAGATTTATGAGAAAATACTTTTTAGAATTATTTGCAATAGGATTGGTTGATTCAGAAGGAAGAATCAATACAGAACATATGACAAGCGATGCACTTATGACTTCCATGAAAACAATGGAAGAGCTGACAAAAATGAAAATGGATCGTTTAGTTTTGGAAACAACAATGGAGATGATCTTATGTATGTTTGAGTCATGTGACACAGAGGAATTTACAGAAATATTAGGCAAGCTGCTTGGCGGAAAGCAGACTTCTAAAGTGACAGCTCATTTGGAAGCACTGGAGGAATTGTTGACAGAAGAGGAATATAGTAGTTTCCTTGCAGAATATCTTGGTTATTTAACCGTGAATGTAGCAGAGTTTATTAGGAGCACAATCATTGAAAATGGTTTGATGTTACTTGCCGGTTCAGGAGGAGAAGAGGATGGAGAAGAGATGGACAAGACGGATTATAAAATCACAGAGTTTCACAATTCGGAGTTTGGTTCCATCCGTATGATTGAAGATGGAGGCAGACTTTTATTTTCTGGAATGGATGTAGCATTTGCTTTGGGATATGCAAAACCAAGAAATGCGATAAATGTTCATTGCAAGGGGGCCCTGAAACGGGGCGTCCTTACATCAGGTGGGGTACAGCCAATGATTTTTATTCCAGAGGGAGATGTATATCGGCTGATTACAAAAAGTCGTTTAAAGTCAGCACAGAATTTTGAGAAGTGGGTATTTGATGAGGTACTTCCGGCTATTAGGAAAACAGGCGGATATTTAGAGACCGATCTTTTAGACAGGGTAAAAGATAACCCGGAACTTCTTTTGGAATTTGCCGAGAGACTTTTGGCAGAAAACAATCGAAATCGAGAATTGCAAAATCGTGTAAAGGATATGCAGCCAAAAGCAGATTATTATGATCATTTCATGATTACAGGAGAATGCACCAATATTCGAACGACGGCAAAAGAGATTGAATTTCCAGAAAGAAAATTTGTGAAACTTCTTTTAAATAGAGGATTTCTATATAGGAGTCCATCCGGCACGCTGTTACCCTATGCGGTGGAGAAGAACAATGATCTGTTTATTGTAAAAGACTATTTTAACAATGGACATCTTGGTTCACAGACATTGGTTACACCAAAAGGAAAAGAATTTTTAAAGCGTTGTGTGCGGAGGAAGAGTAAAGAATGAAGGAGGTGGTTGCCATGATTACAGATCTGGACAGCAGTTAAATCGCTGAAAGGAGGGAAAATCATGCAGGAAGAGGTAACTCAGAAAACGGTCACGTTCTGCATTCGGACTACCAAAGTAACAGCAGATTTATTGAAAAAGGTTCTTGCTGCTTATCTGCGTCATCAGAAGCAGAAATCGGTAGAGAAGAAAGCGAAGAAGAATCAGCCGAAACAGGGAAAGGTCACGGTAAAAGAGCTGGCAAAACAAAATGCCGGGATGGTCAATATCGAGATCACAAATAAGAATATCAAGTCCTTTGAACGTTATGCCAGAAAATACGGGATCAATTATGCTTTGAAAAAAGATAAGAGTAAAGATCCACCGATGTATCTGGTGTTTTTAAAGGACGTGATCAGGATGCCCTCAATGCTGCTTTCCGTGAGTTTTCCCAGAAACAGATTCAAAGCGAATAAGCCTTCTATTCACAAGCGTCTTGCAACTTACAGAGCAATGATGCCAAAGAAATCGAAGGACAAAGTAAAGAACCGGCATCAGGAGCAGAGCCGATGAAAAAGCAAATCGGTAAAAATCTGATGCAAAAATGGAAGAATAAGATCAGGGTCAGGCTGTCCGCCCTGGATAAAAAGAAACTGGTTCTTACCAATATCCCATATATCTTAACTGCTTTTTATACAAATCGGGCATCATTTCTTTACAGAAACAGTCTGGGAGAAGATATTGGGAACAAGCTATTATATGCGATGGAACATGCAGACAGGATTCTTACTGGATTGCAGCCAAGTTTTAACTGGCGTGATATGCTGACAGGAATTGTAGCAGCTGTCATTCTGAAATTACTGGTATGGCAGAAACAGTCAGATGCAAAGAAACTCCGGAAAGGAATCGAGTATGGTTCAGCCAGATGGGGAAACGCTGAGGATATTAAACCTTATATGTCGGAAGATCCCTGGATGAATATTCCATTAACAGCAACAGAAGCATTGACTATGGAAAGTAGACCTAAACAGCCAAAGTATGCAAGAAATAAAAATATAGTGGTCATTGGCGGCAGTGGTTCCGGAAAACTAGATTTTTCGTTAAGCCGTCAGTCATGCAGATGAACTGTTCCATGGTCATTACAGATCCGAAAGGCACTCTGATCGAGGAGTGCGGGAAGATGTTAGCAAAGGGACCACCTAAGAAAGATAAGAATGGAAATATTATGAAAGATAAATCAGGAAAAGTGGTACACGAACCATATGTGATTAAGGTTCTGAATACTATCAACTTTTCCAAATCGCTTCATTACAATCCATTTGCTTATATACGGTCTGAAAAAGATATCCTGAAGCTGGTTACAACAATTATTGTTAATACCAAAGGCGAAGGGGAAAAAGCTTCCGAAGATTTTTGGGTGAAAGCAGAGAAGCTGTTGTACACGGCATTGATTGCTTTTATCTGGTATGAAGGAGATGAAGAGGAAAAGAATCTGAATACCCTTCTGGATCTTTTGAATGAAAGCGAAACCCGTGAAGAGGATGAAACTTACCAGAATCCAGTGGATATGATGTTCCAGGAACTGGAAGAAAGAGATCCGCAGCACTTTGCGGTCAGACAGTATAAAAAATACAAAATGGCGGCTGGCAAAACAGCCAAAAGTATTCTTATTTCCTGTGGTGCGAGGCTGGCACCATTTGATATAGCAGAACTTCGTGAGATCATGTCTTATGATGAAATGGAACTGGATAAGATTGGGGACAGGAAGACAGCCTTGTTTTTGATTATGTCCGATACAGATACAACATTTAACTTTGTGATTGCCATGTTGCAGTCACAGCTTTTCAATCTGCTTTGCGATAAGGCAGATGATGAATATGGTGGAAGACTTCCGGTGCATGTGCGTGTCATTGCTGATGAGTTTGCCAATATTGGACAAATTCCTCAGTTTGACAAGCTGATTGCAACAATCCGAAGCAGGGAAATCTCTGCTTCTATTATTTTGCAGTCACAGAGCCAGTTAAAGGCAATGTATAAGGATAGTGCAGATACTATTCTGGGTAACTGTGATACCACACTATTTTCTTGGAGGAAAGAGAAACCACATTAAAGGAAATGAGTGAGCTTCTGGGTAAGGAAACCATTGATCTGTATAACACTTCGGAGACGAGGAGCAATCAGAAGTCTTTTGGTTTGAATTACCAGAAAACAGGCAAACAGCTGATGACAGAGGACGAGATCGCAGTCATGGATGGTGGAAAATGTATCCTGCAGATCCGTGGGGCCAGACCATTTTTCTCGGACAAATATGATATCACGAAACACAAAAACTATCGGCTTCTTGCAGATGAAAACGAGAAGAACCGGTACAAAGTAGAGAAAGAGTTAAATCCGCAGTACACACCGAAATCTGAAGAAGAGGTGGAAGTAATTCATGTAGAACTGTCGGAGTAACCTTGGGAATGAACAGAAAATAATGAGGAAAGGAATAACTGACATTAGGTGCACCGGTCTTTGTATTTTTTCGTTCCCGTAAACACCTGAAAGAAGTCAGTTTTGGTGAATGTATATGGCATTTTTTAGCAGTGCAATTACAACTTTAAAAACTCTTGTAGTCGCAATCGGCGCAGGTCTTGGCGTGTGGGGTGTCGTAAACCTTCTGGAAGGATATGGAAACGACAATCCCGGTGCTAAGAGCCAGGGCATCAAACAGCTGATGGCTGGTGCCGGAATCATGCTGCTGGGAACTACCCTGATTCCACAGCTGGCAACATTGTTCTCTTAAGAGGAGTGGTAGATGAACACCATCATTGAGAGAATTACGGAAGCGATAAAGGATATCCTGATCGGGCTTATCAAGTCCTGTTTGGATAACATGTTCACGTCTGTCAATGAGCAGGTGGGAACCATAGCCGGGCAGGTGGGACAGACACCGCAGGGATGGAATGCCGGAATCTTCAATCTGATCCAGAACGTTTCCCAAACGGTGATTGTCCCCATTGCGGGACTGATCATCACATTTGTCCTGTGCTATGAACTGATTACGATGGTAACGCAGAAAAACAATTTCCATGAATTTGAGACTTACAACATTTTCCTCTGGATCTTTAAGGCGTATGTAGCCATTTATCTGGTGACGAATACGTTCAATATCACGATGGCGGTCTTTGACGTTGGCCAGCATGTGGTCAACAATGCCGCCGGAGTAATTTCCGGAAACACAGCAGTGGACGCATCGGAAGCAATCACAAGGATTGTGGATGCACTGGAAGATATGGAACTGGGGGATTTGTTCTTGTTATCCATGGAAACGCTGCTGATCAGTATTACCATGCGGATTCTGTCGATCATTATAACCGTTATTTTATACGGAAGAATGATAGAGATTTACCTTTATACTTCCATAGCACCAATTCCGTTTGCCACCATGACCAATAAGGAATGGGGCAATATCGGAAACAACTATTTAAAAGGCTTGTTCGCACTGGCATTTCAGGGATTCTTCATGATGGTCTGTGTGGGAATTTATGCAGTTTTAGTAAATGCAATGACCATATCCAGTGACCTTCATGCAGCAATGTTTTCAGTAGCGGCTTATACCGTGATTCTTGCATTTTCATTATTCAAGACCGGAAGCCTTAGCAAATCAATATTCAATGCCCATTAACGGGCAGGAAAGGAGCACATACATGGCGTATGTACCAGTACCAAAAGACCTTACCAAGGTCAAAACAAAAGTAGCGTTAAATCTGACAAAACGGCAGCTGATTTTCTTTTCACTTGCCGCAGTAGTGGGAATTCCGTTTTATCTGTTCATGAGAAAACCAATCGGTTCCAGTATCGCAGCCATCCTGATGGTAACGATCATGCTTCCATTTTTCTTCATGGCAATGTATGAAAAAGACGGGCTTCCCTTTGAACAAAGTGGTGGCAAATATCATTCGACAGAAGTTTATCTGTCCGTCAGTAAGACCATATAAGACAGAAAATTTTTATCAGGAGATTTCCACCCTTGTAAAAAAGGAGGGTGTGCCGGATGGCAAAAAAGACAAAGCAGGAGGCTCAGCAGGAGCGTCTGTCCCTGGCGGAAAAAAGAAACCGTCAGGAAAGAAGAAACAAAAAAAGCAGAAAAGAAAGAGAACAGGAAAAGCGTAGGAAGAAGCAGGAACGGGACCGCAGGAAACAGAAAAATATTCCTACAACTGCGCAGCAGAGTATTCCGTATATTCGGATGCTGCAGGATGGTATTTGCCAGGTGACAAAGACCTTTTTCTCCAAGACGATTCAGTTTTATGACATCAACTATCAGCTTGCTTTAAATGAGGATAAGACTACGATATTTGAGAATTATTGTGATTTCTTAAATTACTTTGATTCTTCCATCAGTGTGCAGCTGTCTTTTATCAATCAGCAGGTGGATGTGGCAGAATTTGAGAAAAGCATTGACATTCCGGATCAGAACGATGACTTCAATGCCATTCGTGATGAGTACCGTACTATGTTGAAAATCAGCTTTCAAGGAAATAATGGTCTGGTGAAGACAAAGTATATCACTTTTGGAATCGAAGCAGAAAGCCTGAAGGTGGCAAGGCCAAGGCTTGAAAGAGTCGAAACAGATATCTTAAATAACTTTAAGGTCCTGGGAGCACAGGCACATTCCCTGAATGGTCTGGAAAGGCTGGAGATTATGTATCATGTGTTCAACCAGGATCGGATTGAACCATTTAAGTTCCAGTATAAGATGCTTCCGGAAACCGGATTAAAGACCAAAGATTTTATTGCACCGACTTCCTTTAACTTTTCCAAGAATCAGACATTTTTGATGGGAAGAACGCTGGGGAAGTGTGAGTTACCTGCAGATTCTTGCACCGGAGCTTACAGACCGGATGCTTGCAGATTTCCTGGATGTGGATGACAGCATCAATGTCAACATTCATATCCAGTCCATTGACCAGAGTTCTGCAATCAAGATGATCAAGAGTAAGATTTCAGATCTGGATAAGATGAAGATTGAAGAGCAGAAACGGGCGGTACGTTCCGGTTATGATATGGACGTGCTTCCATCGGACCTTATAACCTATGGAGAAGAGGCGAAAAACCTGCTGGAAGATCTGCAGTCCAGAAATGAGAGAATGTTCCTTGTGACGGTTCTGGTAATGAATACCGCAAAGAAGCGTCAGAAGCTGGATAACAATATTTTCCAGGTGCAGGGAATCGCACAGAAATATAACTGTTCTTTAAAACAACTGGATTATCAGCAGGAAGCAGCACTCATGTCCTGTATTCCGCTGGGAGTCAATCGGATTGAAATTCAGAGAGGGCTTACCACATCTTCAACAGCGATCTTCGTGCCGTTTACGACACAGGAACTGTTTCAGGAAGGGGAGGCTCTTTATTATGGACTGAATGCATTATCCAACAACATGATTATGGTTGATCGAAAACGTTTGAAGAACCCGAATGGACTGATTCTTGGTACACCAGGTTCCGGTAAGTCCTTCTCAGCAAAGAGGGAAATTACAAACTGCTTCCTGATCACAGAAGATGATATCATCGTCTGCGATCCAGAAGCCGAATATTCGGCACTTGTGCAGGCACTGCACGGGCAGGTGGTACGGTTTCTCCGGTATCTGACCAGTATATCAATCCAATGGATCTGAACCTGAACTATTCCGAGGAAGATAATCCACTGTCATTGAAAGCAGATTTTATTCTGTCGTTGTGAGCTGATTGTTGGAGGAAAGAATGGACTGGAGCCGGTAGAAAAAACTATCATTGACCGTTGTGTGCGGTTAGTTTATCAGGAATATCTTGCCAATCCCGTACCGGAAGATGCCAATCCTAGAGGATTTATATAACCTTCTGAGAAAACAGGAAGAGCCGGAAGCACAGCGACTGGCCACTTCGTTGAAATCTATGTTACAGGTTCTTTGAATGTGTTTAACCATCAGACAAACGTGGATATCAATAACCGCATTGTCTGCTTTGATATCAAGGAACTTGGTAAGCAGTTGAAAAGATTGGGATGCTCGTCATCCAGGATCAGGTTTGGAACAGGGTAACGATGAACCGTTCTGCCCATAAATCCACCAGATACTATGTGGACGAGTTCCATCTTCTCTTAAAAGAAGAACAAACTGCAGCCTACAGCGTGGAGATTTGGAAGCGATTCCGTAAATGGGGTGGTATTCCAACGGGCATCACCCAGAATATTAAGGATTTGCTGTCTTCCAGGGAAATCGAGAATATATTTGAAAATTCAGATTTTATTTATATGCTGAACCAGGCTTCCGGAGACAGGCAGATTCTGGCAAAACAGCTGAATATCTCACCAACTCAGCTGTCCTATGTAACCAACAGCAATGAGGGTGAAGGACTTCTGTTCTATGGAAATGTCATTATCCCATTTGTAGACAGATTCCCGAAGAATTCCCTCTATAAAATCATGACAACCCGCTTAGAGGAGGAGACTTCTGAAGCAGGTTAAATCAAAGGAGAAAGCAATGGTACGAGCAATTTCATATGTATTAACTTTTAGTGGCGGTGCTGTATTTTGGCATCGCTTTTCTCTGTTTATTACAGGCAGGGAAAGGGTATCCGAAGAAGGAGGAGTAATCAGTGGCAGAACAGAGAATGAAAGTCAGAGACAAGAAAGTCCAGAAGATGACCAAGGATGGTCTGGTGGAAGAAAACCTGACAGATAAATCTTCTGTTCGTGTCAGTAACCGTGTCGGTGATGTGCAGATGGGAAGAAAACAGGGGGAAAAAGAAGAAAACCTTGTGGATAAGTCTCCCCGCCAGTCTGAACGGAGTGGGAAAAATATTCGACCCTCTGTGCAAAAATCCAGAGATGCACCGGAACTGATACGGACAGAGAAGCAAAGTGAGGATTTTGGACAGTGTAGTAAACAGCAAAATAGAAAAAGAATCCGTGCTGAAGTCGGAAAAGAATCCAGACTTGCAGAAAAATCCGAAGCCGGACAGTCAGGGAGACTGAAAGAAAAACGTGCTGATCTATCAGAAAACAGAGGAGACAGCCGGAGAAATCAGACAGGTGGCAGCAAAAAGCCAAAACAAAAACAACGTTTGAAGTTTGCTTATGAGGAAACTGGTGCTTCTGTGAAAAATGACAAAGATATGGAGAAATTGAACCAGATGGATACGGATGGAGTCAATTTCCGCCATCAGAAACAGAAAGAAAAAGCCAAAAAGTTTTCTTATGAAGAAGCAAGAAAGAAAAAGGAAGCAAAGCAGCATTCCAAGAAAGCACAGGTCTATCAGGCAAATGAAGGGGAAGCTCCTGGAAAGAAGAAAATCCCGCTTGAAGTTTGGAGAAGGGGAATCTGTGAAAACTGAAAAAACTTCTGTTGTCAAGAAAGCAGGAAGTGCAACTTCCGCAGCATTGCACCGTGAGATCAGCAAAAATGAAGATGATAATGCGGCGGTAGAAGGTGCCCATAAGTTAGAAGAAAGCGGCGAAGGTGTTTACCGGCTGGAACAGAGAAGTGCCAGACGCAGGAAACAGTGGGCATCCAGAAAAAGAAGCAGACTTGAAAGACAGGAGAGAAACAGGCACAGGCTGCATCCCATCAGGAGCAGAAGAAGCTGAAAAAACAGATTCAGAAGCAACAGATCAAATGGGATTATGCCAAAGCGAAGCGAAGTGAACAGACAGTAGGAACAGCTACAAAAGGTACGATTGATTATATTAAGAAGATTGGCGGTAAGGTCACCAACTTCTTTAAAGAAAATCGGAAGGTGTATATCAGTGCCAAGTTCTGCATCGGATTGATATTTCTGATCTGTAACAGGTAATCAATATGGGCTACTGAGTGTTTTTACAAAATGTAATCACTTACACAGGGACCAGTTATCTGTCATCGGATCAGGCAATCCGGGAAGCGGAATTGTATTATACACAGCTGGAAGCTAATCTGCAGGAGCGGATCAACAACATGGAATCGGAAGAACCGGGACATGAGGAATACCGATATAACATCGGACCTATTGAGCATGATCCGTTTATCCTGATCAGTTACCTGTCTGCAAAATATGAAGAATTTACCTTTGAACAGGTAAAGCCAGAACTGGATGCTCTTTTTGCATTGCAGTATCGGTTAGAAACAGAAGCAGTCAATGAGACTGTGACAGAGACTGCGACAGTAAGGGTTGGAGAATCTTTGGGACAGGTTGTTACCAGTGGCTATTGCAACTGCCCAATCTGTTGTGGTATTTGGAGCGGAGGACCGACTGCCAGTGGAGCATATCCAACTGCCAATCATACCTTAGCGGTAGATGCTTCCAATCCGTTTGTACCAATGGGAACAAAGGTAGTTATGAATGGTGTCGAATATACTGTAGAAGATACCGGAGCTTTCGCAAGATACGGTGTACAGTTTGATGTCTATTATGACAGTCATGCGGCAGCATCTGCACATGGACATCAAACATGGGAATGTTATCTGGCAGATGATAATGGAAGCAATGAAGTGGAAGTGACCAGGACAAGAGATGTAGATGTGCTGAATGTCACCTTAAATAGTGGAAACCTGATGTCAATCTGTCAGGACAGGTTGGGATTTTTCCAGAAAGAACTGTTCAGTGCCTACAACGATACAAAAGGCAACTTGCAGATGTTTGCAACACCGGTTGATTTTAACTGGTATTCCAGTGTGACCAGCTATTATGGATACAGGATTCATCCAATATCAGGAGCAAATCAGCTTCATAATGGTATGGATATCGGAGCACCGGAAGGGACAAAAGTAATGGCAGGGCTGACCGGAACGGTTACAACTTCTGCTTATAACGACAGCTATGGCAATTATGTTGTGATCAAGGACAGTAAAGGCTATGAACTGCGGTATGCACATTTAAGCAGCCGGAGTGTATCTGCAGGAGCATCCGTCACGAAAGGTGATGAGATAGGGCTTGTAGGAAATACTGGAAATTCTACAGGAAGCCATCTTCACATTGAACTTCTGAAAAATGGAGAGCGGTTAAACCCGATCTTTTATCTGGAAACAGGAGAAGGGGCAGGATTTGGCGGCAATGAATATACCAGTGAAGCAGCACAGCGTTTGTTAAATGAAGCAGCGAGATATCTTGGGACACCGTATGTGTGGGGTGGATATTCGCCAAGTGGATTTGACTGTTCTGGATTCGTAAGTTACTGCCTGACACATTCAGGTGTAAGGAATACAGGAAGATTAACGGCACAGGGATTGTATGACATTTGTACGCCGGTATCTCAGTCAGAAGCACAGCCAGGAGATCTGATCTTCTTTACAGGTACTTACGATGCAGGAGTTCCGGTAACGCATATCGGAATCTATGTGGGCAATGGTCAGATGATCCATTGTGGGCATCCGGTGCAGTATACGTCCATCAACTCTCCATACTGGCAGAGTCATTTCTATGGATTCGGACGATGGTAAGGAAAAGGGCGGTGTAACAGCCGTCCGGAAAGGAGAAGCGATGAAAAGTCTTGAAAAAGCAACGGCAGATTATGAGAAAGCCAAGGAAAAAATGGAAGCATCCAAAGCCAGATATGAAGCAGATTTAAAGCGTTTCAAGGCTGCGGAGATAGCAAAAACAGAAGCGGAAAATCTGGAAATTGTAAAAATTATCCGTGCAATGGATATGAGCATTCCAGAGCTGGAAGCTTTCAAAAAGAGAATGAAAAATGAACTGCCCGGCAGGGTAGAAATACAGAAGGAGGAAACAAGGTCTGATGATGAATTTAGAGAAGATGAAACAGAAGAAATCTAAAAATAGCGTGAAAAAAGGATTGCTTGCGGCAACAACGATTCTTTGCTTGACATCGCCTATGTTGCAGACACAGAGTGTGTTAGCGGCAGAGAATACAGCACCCGCAATTACGATTGAAAAGCCAGATGGCTGGAGACAGGGGGAAACGGCAGTCGCAATTACTGTGGATGCCAGTCATATGCCAGAAGGATTTTCTATCACAAAAATTGAAGCGAAAGCTGGGAAAGACGGAAGCTGGCAGGATGTGACAGGGAATGGAAGTATTTCCATTACTGGTAATCAGACGGTCTATGTGCGTGTGACAGATGGTGAGGGGAAGGTCTATGAGCAGAATCGCTCTATTAAGTGTTATGACACAGAAAAGCCTACGCTTTCTGCATCTCTGACAGATGGTGTACTGACGATTCAGGGAAATGATACCGTTTCCGGCATTACTTCTGTGACAGTTAATGGCACCACTTATACAGATCTGAAGGATGGAATGCTGAGAGTGCAACTGACACAGAAAGATTTTACAACAAAACAGATTGAAATCACGGTAACGGATGGTGCCGGAAATACTTCTGAAAAGTATGTGTTGCAGAATCCTTATTATGAATGGGCAAAGAAGCAGGCAGAGAAACAGAAAACTTCAGGTGACAGCAATGGTGCGATGGCAACCACGACCAGTGCAGATGCAACTGGGACTGAGAAAACAACGACTTCACCACTTCCGCAGGATGCACAGGCTTCTGAGCCAACAGATGCAAAAGGAACTGTGGATGATCGGACAGTGACAGGTATTGAGGAACAGCTTAATAAAGAAGGCGAGACAGCAGATTCTGTTACCAAAACAGCTACGGAAGGCACAAAAGAGTTTTATACCATTTCAACTAAGAGTGGTAAGATTTTTTATCTGATCATCGACAATTCAAAATCTCAGGATAATGTGTATTTCCTTACCGAAGTCAGTGAGAAAGACCTGATGAACTTCACACTTTCTGATTCTGTGACACTTCCGGAAGTAGATATTGTTTATGCAGAACCAGAGAAACAGGCTGAAGAAGAAAAGCCGGAAACGACAGAGACAGATGAGAAAGATAAGGTAGAGGATGAAATTCAGATGCCAGAAGACAAAAGTTTGGCAGGGACTTATCTACTGATCGGATTGGTTGCTGTTGGAGCTGCGGCAGGTGGTTATTACTTGAAAGTCTACAAACCAGAAACATGAATATGATGATGAAGATGAGATGGAAGAGGATGAAAATGAATCCGAAGATTCAGAGTCAGAAAAACGGGAGGTAGACGATGCAGATGAGCAGGAAGAACAGGAAAATGCAGGGACAGAAGTTTTGAAAGATGAAGATTTCAATGATGAGGTACTAGAAGATGAAGAAGAGGAGCAGGAGTAAATGAAATTAGTGATTGCAGAAAAGCCATCGGTTGCGATGGCACTGGCTTCCGTGCTTGGAGCCAGAACAAGAAAAGATGGCTACGTGGAGGGAAACGGTTATATCGTTTCCTGGTGCGTAGGACATCTGGTTGGATTATGTGATGCATCGGAATACGATGAAAAATATAAAAAATGGAGATATGATGATCTGCCGATTGTGCCAGAATGTTGGAAACATAAGGTATTGGAAGGTACGAAAAAGCAGTTTGGAATCTTAAAGAAACTTATGAGAGATTCCAAAGTAGATGAAGTGATCTGTGCCACTGATGCAGGACGGATTTGCGGACATTCAAAATAAAAAATGTGGAGGTAACAGACAATGGCAAAATCATTATTTGAGGAACTGGGCGGCAAATACGAGGCAAGGGATTATTTGATACCGTGCTTAACTGTACCCGCCGAAGAAGAACAGCCAATAGGCATCTGGGGACAACGGCATTTAGACTATCTGAAACAGTACCGTAAAGTTACATACACCAATCTTCTTACAAGCGGCAGGCTAAACGCCTACCTTGCCGACATCAACAGACAGGCACAGGAACGCTTTGAAAGGCTCATAGAGGGTATGAAACAGGCACGGAGGCATAACAGAACAGCTAAAGGCAGAAAACGCCTTAGAATGGACAGGATGCCTCAATAACATAAGGGCTTGTGCGAGGGAGATTGTGGAAAATTATTTTGCATAAACAGATGATTAGTGGCAGGGGGAAATCCTGCCGCTTTTTCTGCTTTAGTTTGTCAGCTTGACAAATAAAGGGTTAAGGAATATAATTAGATTCAGTATTATACAAGGAGTTAATAAATATGCGGCAAGGTATTCTTAAATAAACTGTCAATTTGATAGTGGGAACAAAAAGTAGCAGTCCCGTTTCACTTTTAATATGGGGCTTAGTTTTTTGTACCCAGTTTAAGAATACTTTATCAAGCTAATTTTATATGCCCGGAGAGTGGAGATGAGTATTTATCTGGAAATGTCAGGGAGAAGTTAAACACAGCAAGAACCTTTGCAGAGAATCACCCGGAATTCACACCGAATGTCCGTGCATTGGAAGCAGTTCAGCCAAGAGAACTGGAAGCATCTGAAATCGAAGTAAGGATTGGAGCAACCTGGATTGAACCATCGGATTATCAGGACTTTATGAGGGAACTGCTTCATACTCCGTGGTATCTTGCACAGAAGGAGATACAGGTAAAATATTCTGAGGTGAATGGTGAGTGGCGGATTACCGGGAAAAATGCAGACAGTCCAAGAAATGCGTTTGCCTATGCAACGTATGGAACCGAGAGGGCAAATGCTTACCGGATTCTGGAAGATACACTGAATCTGAAAGATGTTCGTATCTATGATAAGAGTGTCAATGAAAATGGGGATGAGATTCGTGTCCTCAATAAAAAAGAAACTATGCTGGCATCACAGAAACAGGATGCCATGAAAGCAGCATTTAAGGATTGGATTTTCAAAGATCAACAGAGACGTGAAAGACTGGTAAGAGTTTATAATGAACGGTTTAACAGTATCCGTCCCCGTGAATACGATGGCAGTCATCTGACTTTCCCAGGAATGAACCCGGAAATTGAACTTCGCCCACATCAGAAAAATGCTGTCGCACATCAGCTTTACGGGGATAATGTGCTTCTGGCTCATGTAGTAGGAGCTGGGAAGACCTACGAGATGGTAGCGGCTGCAATGGAGAGCAAACGTCTGGGATTATCACAAAAGAATCTATTTGTCGTGCCGAACCATCTGACAGAGCAGTGGGGAGCCGAGTTCCTGCAGTTATATCCGGGAGCCAATATCCTGGTGGCAACCAAGAAAGATTTTGAACCGGCGAACCGGAAAAAGTTCTGTGCCAGAATCGCTATGGGAAACTATGATGCGATTATCATCGGTCATTCCCAGTTTGAGCGTATCCCAATCTCTGATGAGAGGCAGGAAGCCATGCTGCGGAAGCAGATTGACGATCTGGAAATCGCAATCCAGAGTGCAAGATATGAGCAGGATGGCGGCCGCTATACGGTAAAGCAGATTGAAAAGACCAGAAAAACGCTGATGACAAGACTGGAGAAGCTGAATCAGAAAGAGAAAAAGGATAATGTAGTTACCTTTGAAGAACTGGGAGTGGATCATCTGTATGTAGACGAGGCACACAGTTATAAAAATGCGTTCCTTTATACAAAAATGAGAAATGTAGCCGGAATTGCCCAGAACGAAGCACAGAAATCAGCAGATATGTTTAATAAATGTCAGTATCTGGATGAGATTACCGGTGGAAAAGGCATTACCTTTGCAACGGGCACACCGATCAGCAACAGCATGACGGAACTTTATGTCATGCAGAGATATCTGCAGAACAGCAAATTACAGAATATGGGCTTGGGATTATTTGATTCCTGGGCATCCACGTTTGGAGAGGTTGTGACCAGCATTGAACTTGCACCGGAAGGAACCGGATACCGAGCAAAATCCAGATTCGCCAGATTCTATAATATCCCGGAACTGATGAATATGTTCAAGGAGATTGCAGATATCAAGACTTCGGATCAGTTGAATCTTCCAGTACCGGAAGCGGAATACGAAACTGTAGTATTGAAACCAACAGAACAGCAGAAAGAAATCGTAGCAAGCCTAGGAGAGCGTGCGGAAGTGGTAAGAAACGGTGGCGTAGATGCTAGTGTAGACAATATGCTGAAAATTACCAATGACGGAAGAAAACTGGCACTGGATCAGCGATTGGTCAATGAACTATTGCCAGACGATCCGGGCAGTAAAGTGTCGGTCTGTGCAGAAAAAAGCTATGAAATCTGGAAAGATACAGTTGTACAGAAATCGGCGCAGATCATTTTTTGTGACTTGAGCACACCGAAAGGCGATGGCAGTTTCAATGTTTACGATGACTTGAAACAGAAGCTGATGGCGAAAGGTGTACCGGAAAAAGAAATTGCATTCATTCATGATGCAAATACCGAAGCAAAGAAGACGGAGCTGTTTGGAAAAGTAAAATCTGGGCAGGTTCGTTTTTTGATTGGTTCAACAGCAAAGATGGGTGCCGGTACCAACGTGCAGGATCGTCTGATTGCTCTGCATCATCTGGATATTGGCTGGAAACCGTCTGATCTGGAGCAGAGGGAAGGACGTATCATCCGGCAGGGAAATCACAATAAAAAGGTTCATATCTTTCGGTATGTGACAGAATCCACCTTCGACAGCTACATGTGGCAGTTGATCGAAAATAAACAGAAGTTCATCTCCCAGATTATGACGAGCAAAGCACCGGTCAGAAGCTGCGAAGATGTGGACGAAGCGGCACTGTCCTATGCAGAGGTTAAGGCACTGGCAACTGGAAATCCGGCAGTAAAAGAAAAGATGGCACTGGACGTGGATGTGGCAAAACTGAAACTTTTAAAAGCCAATCACATGAATAACCAGTACCGTCTGGAAGATGATATTGCAAGAAATTTTCCACAGCAGATTGCAAAATTGACCGAGACTATTGATAGCTACAAAGCGGATATTGCCCATTATCAGGAGCATAAAATCACAGATCCAGAACAGTTTTCCATGGAGATCAGCGGCAAAGTATTTACAGAAAAGAAAGAAGCAGGAGCGGCACTACTGGCAGTCTGCAAGGACATGAAAGCAGTCGATGCAGCAATGGATATCGGAAACTATCAGGGATTCAACATGAGAATCCAGTTCGACAGCTGGAGTAAGGAGTTTATCCTGTCTGTGAAGCATGAATCGGTATCGAAAGTTCATTTGGGAGCAGATGCCCTGGGAAATATCACCCGTATCAATAATCTTCTGGAAAGCTATCCGGAGAAACTGGCAGAAGCGGAGCAACGATTGGAAACGGTACAGGAGCAGCTTACAAATGCCAAAGAGGAAGTTGGAAAGCCATTCACAAAAGAAGAGGAACTGAACCAGAAACTGGAGCGACTGTCAGAACTAAATGCCCTTCTTAATATGGATGAACGGGAAGACACAGAAGCAGAGCAGTCAGAATCGAAAGAGAAAGAAGAACGACCGGCACGTGGTTCTATCCATGAGAAATTGCAGATTTATAAAGAAAAAAGCCAGCGGGAAAGCGAGAATGGCAGGGAAGATAGAAAAAGGGACTTCGGTCTGGAATAAGAAAACAGGAAAGATGGCATAATTTGGTAGAAAGAATGTTCTGCCGGTTATGCCACTTTTGGGAATACAGGAGGAACTTATATGGCGAGAAACATGATAACAGGAATAGAAACGCAGAAAATGCAGGAATATACACAGGAACAAATAGACCGTGCAGAACACATGGGAATAGCAATTCCAGCGGACGTAAAAGAACAGATTTTTGAATATGCAAATCTGGTTGGCGAAGAAGAGAAAGTAAGGACGCTGGTAAGAAATCTGGCAGATGCAGTCAATCGGTCAGATGAAGATAGAGTAGAGGAACTTCTGGATGATGCCCAAATGGATATTCAGGACTTACCAGATCCAACCATAGGCAAGCTGGAACTTCGGGATTATGGATATACAGCAGAGGATATGGTGCCGCTTAGAAAAGCAGCAGCCCTGGATTATCACAGAATGGGTTCTAAAATCTATTGCCTGGGTAGTGATGGCAGCAAGGGAGAGTATGCAAGTAAAGAAATGATACAGGCACATGAAGGGCTGTTTGGCATGGAATCACAGATGTGGGAACGGATAAGGGATCAGGATCTGGATTATGCAGATGAAGATTTTGGAGCATTTCAGGAGCCGATGAATGTGATTGGACAGGAAGAAGCTCTGAAATTATATGATGCCGGAGCAGATATCTATCTGATTACCAATTTTTCATCACCAATCTATGTTACAGAGCGAATGGAGATTGAACGAGGTCCGGAGCATTATCAGATGTCTACAGAAGAACTGGAACGATTCCGCAATTTGGAATGGGAGATGCAGAAATATCCGCAGATTCAGTCTTTGAAAGAGGCAAATCTGCTATTAGGGACAAGACGAACATTCGGTATTTATCAAATAAGAGATGGTTTGCCAGGTGAAAACTATGCGTTTATGAATATGAGCTTCATTGAAAGTCACGGGATGCAGATTAAAAAAGAAGACTATGAACTGGTCTATGTGGGAGAATTATTTGGAAATATGTCGCTAGATGATATATTTGAACGATTCAACATCGACAGACCAGAAGACTTTCGAGGACATTCCCTGTCTGTCAGTGATATCGTAGTTCTGAATGAGGGGGGAAAGGTAACCGCTCATTTTGTAGACAGTATCAGTTTTGAACAGCTAGATTCTTTCCTGAATCTGGAAGAACAGGTTCTTAGTGAACTGGCATATGAGGTAGGAGAACGTTACTTTGCTATTCAGAGAACAGAAGGAGGATATGATTATTCCTTTTACGATGAAGATTTCCGCCTGATGGATGGTGGCGTCTATGAAAATGGTGAAATTTCTATTGAAGAAGCGGCAGAGGAACTTTTGGAAGACGAAGGATGGACTGGAGAACGCATCCGTGGGGATTATGATCAGTTGATGAAAAAGGTAGAAGAAATGGATGAGGTTGTAATGGCAGAGATTCAGAAAAGCCAGGGCGAATATAAGCCATTGGCAAAGGTAGAAGAACTGGAAGAGGCAAATTATAACATGATTGATAATGTCCTCAATAATATGCCACCGAAGAAAGAACCGTATCTGGAATACTTTGCCGCAGAATGTGATGAGTTCCATGATATGGGAGCTTATGAAAAAAGTACCGATGTTAATCAGATTGCTGCGGTTTATGAAAAATATAGGGAGAATCCTGAGAATGCCTATCGAGTATGCAGTATGGGGATTATCTATCGTGATCCGGAAGACAGTTACTATGATGATGCTGAATTTGCAATCGTAAAAGGAAATACAGTACTTGGAAATCTGATGGACGATGTTCGATTTTATGGAGAACTTGCACTGATACGGGAAGGGATTGAGAAAATTCATGATGCATTGCCGGACTATAAGTATGTACCAATGCGGGATGTTCGGGAAGCAATGTATCCAGAGAAGATGACCACAGAACAGTTGGCAGAGGCATTGGATGAGATTGCAGAAGCTTTTGATCCGTATGAGTATCGAGATAATGTGGAGACGGGAGAAAATACGGTACAAGAGGTGATGTTGGATTTGCAGAGTGGCAATACACATTCTTATATTTCTTATCTGAAGGATATTGTAGACGAAGAATGTGACCAGTCTGTGCGTGCAGGTGTATTGATTGAAAGACTGAAAGTCTATGAGCCGGAGTTTCCAAAGAATCTGGAACCAATGGTGTATGTAAACTATTGTGAAGAAAGTGCTCTCATGAATCCAAGATGTCAGAAGTTATCCGAGCTGGATGCAAAAACAGCAGAAATGGATAAAGAATGGTATGCAAAACGTGATTCGAAGACAGAGGAACCTACAAAAATCACAAAGATATATGTGACTGTATATTATGCGGAAAAAGGTGAACAGATGCTGCATCATTTCAAGAAGTCAATAGATATTGGAAATGGACATGGCGGTATTGTGAGTCAGTTGAAGTATGATAATGAAATGAAGCTTACAGATGAGTATTGGATCAATTACCAGAAAGGTAAAGGAAGTGAAGAGTTCCAAAAATATATGGAAGATCTGACAGACATGCAGAATCATGTGCTTCCGTATCTGCAGAGCTTTTGCAATCTGGAAGAAAAAGGTGTGAAAGAGAGACGAGAACAGCAGATAACGGAAAGAAATGAAGGAAGAGCAGATGAGCGGGGAACAAGTACCGAAGCGAATGCAGTGGTCAAGGATGCAGGAAAAGCAGATAGGAAACAGGTACAACAGAAGCAGGCGGTAGTTGGAAAAGATAAGAAATTATCCATTCATGAACGGCTTGAGATTAATAAGAGGATTATTCAAGAAAAGCAGGGAAAAGATAAGCCGGAGAGAGGGCTGATCGGGGTGTGAGATAAGTATAATATTAGTGGACATGATACAAGGGTACTTCTGTTGTCGGCTACACCATATAAATTGTATTCTACCCTTGAAGAGATAGATGAAAATCAGCTTGATGAGCATTATGCAGAGTTTTTCAGGTTATGAACTTTCTTTTTGATGATGAAGTCAAAGACATTAAATTTAAGGAAGTGTGGAAGAATTATTCCCATGCTCTAAGTGAGTTGAAGGCAGGGGACAGTGCAATTATCCGTATGAAGGAGCTGGCAGAAAATGCCATGTATCAGGGAGTCAGCAGGACAGAGCGTATATCTGTCATGGATTCCGGTGATTATACGGATGACAGCAGCGTGAAGCATCATTTGCAGATAGATGAAAATGACATAAACTCCTATATACAGATGTCACGATTGTTGTCAAAAACGGATTCAAATCATTCTTTACCGGTAGATTATGCAAAGAGCTGTCCGTATCTTATGTCCTTTATGAAGAAATATAAGATTAAAGAGCAGATTGAAAAATATTATATAAAACATCCAGATGAATTTGGAAGTGAAAGAGAACAATGTCTCTTGTGGCTGAATCGCAATAAAATCAATAAATATGATGAACTGCCGAAAACCAATGCAAGGCTTGAGGCACTGAAAGAAAAAGCATTTACCGGCGGTGCAGAAAAATATCTGTGGATTCCTCCATCACTGCCATATTATGAGATGCAGGGAGCATATAAAAACAGCAAAGGCTTTTCAAAAATACTTGTATTTTCTGCATGGGAGATGGTTCCACGAATGATAGGTGCGCTTGTTTCCTATGAGGCGGAAAGACTTACAGTTGGAAAACTGGTACATCAGATAAAGAATCAGGATAAGAAGAATACGGGGTATTTTGCGGATGGTTCGAGACGATACAAGGCTCAGGAATGTTTCAAATGGAGAAGTAGAGGCATGAGCCTACTGCGTTATCCTTCAAAGACACTTTCTGATATGTATTTACCGATTGAGTCATTGAATAATCAGAATCATTAGAAGTAATAGAGAAATAACGGCTGAGAAGAGAAGGGACGATAATCGAAGAGTATGGTGATTCTAAATAATAATTCTAATGAAGGATGTAGGGAGTCAATCCCTGCATCCTTTTTTAATGCGTAAATATGGATTGAACGTTATAATGAAAGCAGATTGGAGATGTTTTTCTTCTAACCACACCAATTAGGAAAAGAGTATCTGTAGCAGATAAATTCAAAAGGTTTGTGAATAAATTAAAAAAGATATTCAATATTTGAAAAAAGATATGTGATATTTGTAAATGCGAATTGTACAAGGAGTTTTTTGTGTGATAAAATAATTTTGATATTGATTGCACATTAAACGGAGGAAAAGAGGATGGCAATTAGTTATAATGGATTATGGAAACAGTTAATTGACCACGGAATGAAAAAAGGAGATTTGTGTGCCAAGACTGGTCTTAGCTCCAGTACAATAGCAAAGATGACAAACTGCGAGTCGGTGAAACTATCTGTTTTGGAAAAAATCTGCAAAGAGTTGGATTGTAACTTTGGAGATTTGATTGACTATGTACCAGATAACAAAGAAAAGTAAATTACCTTATGGAGGAAAATGTAAATGGCTACGAGAAGTGCAAAAATAGATCAGAAAGCAGACCTAATATGGGCAATAGCAGATAAGCTTACCGGTGTATATAAACCACATGAATATGGAGATGTTATATTACCACTTACAGTAATCAGACGTTTTGACTGTATTCTCTCAGATACGAAGGATGCGGTATTACAGAAATACGATGAAGTAAAGAATCTTCCAATGAAAGATATTTTACTTCGTAAGGCTTAAAAAGGATTTTTACAATACAAGTAAATATACATTTGAAAGACTTATGGATGATCCTGACCACATTGAGGAGAATTTTAGAGAGTATCTGAATAAATTTTCAGCAAATGTGCGGGATATTCTGGAAAAATTTAAGTTTGATGGACACATCACAACGATGGCAAATAAGGGGATTCTGTATATTGTTTTAAAGGAATATACAACAGACAGAGGAAATCTTCATCCGAATGAAATCTCTAACCTTGAAATGGGATATATTTTTGAAGAAATTATAAGAAGATTCTCTGAGTCTCATAATGAAGATGCAGGACAGCATTACACTCCAAGAGAAGTTATCCAACTTATGGTTAATATTCTCTTCTATGATGATAATGACATCCTTTCTGGCAATAATGTGGCAAAGACAATTTATGATCCTGCCTGTGGAACCGGAGGTATGCTTTCTGTAGCAGAGGAATATTTACATAGTCTGAATGCATCTACAGAGCTTGTATCGTTCGGTCAGGAAATCAATGACCAGACATTTGCAATCTGTAAGGCTGATATGCTGATTAAGGGTAACAATGCTGATTATATCAAGGACGGAAACACATTATCGGATGACCAGTTTGCAGGCAGTACCTTTGACTATATCCTTTCAAATCCGCCGTTTGGACGTGAATGGAAGAATGAAAAGGCAAAAGTAGAGGAAGAGGCTAAGCTTGGCTTTGGAGGAAGATTTGGAGCAGGACTTCCGGCTGCAAGCGATGGACAGATGCTTTTCCTTATGACAGCAATATCAAAAATGAAAGATATTGATAAGGGTGGAAGTAGAATTGCAATCATTCATAATGGTTCACCACTCTTTACAGGAGATGCAGGAAGCGGACCTTCTGAAATCAGAAGACATATCCTTGAAAATGATTTGCTTGAGGCAATCATTGCTTTACCGAATGATATTTTCTACAACACAGGAATTGCAACCTATATCTAGGTATTGTCAAATAAAAAGGCAGGTACAGTCAGAGAGGGGAAAGTACAGCTTATCAATGCCAATGAGATGTTTGTGAAGAGAAGAAAAGCATTGGGAAATAAGCGAAATGATATATCTGAGGAGGATATCGCTGAGATTACAAAGATATATGGTGATTTTAAAGCGAGTGAAATCAGCCAGATTTACGATAACGAGGATTTTGGTTATACAAAGATAACAGTAGAAAGACCGCTCCGTGATGACGAGGGAAATCTTGTTCTAAAAAAAGGTAAAAAACAGCCCGATAAAAATCTTCGAGATACAGAAAATGTACCTTTGAAAGAGGATATCAAAGAATATTTTGAGAGGGAAGTATTGCCATTTGCACCAGATGCATGGATTGATGAGAAAAAATCAAAGGTGGGATATGAGATTCCGTTTACAAGATATTTCTACAAGTATGAAGCACCAAGACCATCTGCAGAAATCATGACAGAGATTATGGATTTAGAGATAGAATTATCTGGAAGTCTTGAGGAGGTATTTGACCTATGAGAGAGATGAGAGATAGCGGAGTAGAATGGATTGGAGAGATACCAAAAGATTGGAATTGTTGTAAACAGAAATATAGATTTACACTTATAAATGGACGTGCATTTAAGGATAATGAATTCGAAGAAGATGGAACTTATAGAATTTTGAGGGTGGGCAATTTATTTTCAAATCCAGTTTGGTATTCGTCAAGTTTAGAATTGGAGCCTGATAAGTATTGTGAAAAGGGAGATTTGATTTATGCTTGGTCAATGTCATATGGACCATATATTTGGAATGAAGAAAAGGTGATTTATCATTATCACATTTGGAAAACTAAATTGGTTTCGGATATGGACAAGATGTTTTCATATTATTATTTGCAGGCACTTACAGAATCAATAAAATCGCAAACTCATGAGACTACAATGGGATTTGTAACAATGGGAATTATGAATAATTCCTATATTGCATATCCAAGAAATATAAAAGAGCAAAAAAAGATATCCGATTATTTGGATGCCAAGTGCTCAAAGATTGATGAAATCATTGAAAAGCAGCTGTCAATTATTGAAAAGTTAAAGGAATACAAATTATCAATTATTACGGAAGCAGTAACCAGTGGAATAAATCCAGATGTAGAGATGAAGGATAGCGGAAGTGTATGGTTTGGAAATATTCCTATAAATTGGGAAATGAAAAGATTAAAGTATGTATTCCATATTCAGAAAGATATTGCAGGAGAAGAAGGACATACTGTTTTGTCAATTACACAAAGAGGAATAATTCCTAAAGATTTTTCTAACAATGAAGGACAGTTTGCAAATAGCTATGCAAATTATCAGTTAGTCCATAAAGGTGATTTCGCAATGAATCATATGGATTTGCTGACCGGTTGGGTAGATATTTCAAAGTACGAAGGAGTTACAAGTCCTGATTATAGGGTTTTTGTATTAAATGATAAGAATGGTATGTGTCCAAAGTATTATTTGTATATGATGCAAATGTGTTATAGTGCACGAATTTTTTATGGATTAGGACAAGGTGTAAGTGGTATGGGAAGATGGAGACTACAAGCAGATAAGTTTTTGAATTTTTATATTCCTATTCCACCATATGATGAGCAGAAGAAAATAGCTGATTACATAACTGATAAGGTAAATCATATTGAAGTTGAGATTGATAAAAGAAATAAACTTATTAAGAAATATCAAGAATACAAAAAATCCCTCATTTACGAAGTTGTCACAGGCAAAAAGGAGGTGTAGCTCATGTCTGATTTTGATGTAAAAGAGAAACGATTTGAGGAAGATATCGAAGACTATCTGACTCATCATGGTGGATATACCAAAGGTGATCCAAAGAAATTTAATCGTGAATCAGGACTTGAAGAAGATACTTTTGTTGAGTTTATTAAGACAAGTCAGCCTAAGAAATGGGAAAGATATGTAAAAATTTATGCGGAGAATTCCGAGAAACAGATCATCGAACGTTTTAAAAGAGAAGTAAAGACAACGAATCTTTTGAATGTGATGCGGCATGGATTTATGGACAGAGGAATCAAGTTTTATCCGATTTTCTGGAAGCCGGAGACCTCTTTGAATGAGACTACACAGATGCAGTATGATGCGAATATCCTTCATTGTACCAGACAGCTTCATTATTCTGTACATAATGAAAACAGCATTGATATTGTTCTTTTTGCAAACGGCATTCCGGTGGTATCTATGGAATTGAAATGTCAGTTTACAGGACAGGATACAACAAATGCGATTAATCAGTATAAGTTTGATCGTGCCGGTAAGGATGCGATTTTTGCCTTTAAGGAAAGGGTATTGGTACATTTCTGCTGTAGACCTTACCAATGTTTATATGACTACAAGACTTGAGGGCGCACACACACTTATTTCCTGCCATTTAATCAGGAAGTAATGGCGCCGGAAAGTAGGTGGCAAAGGTAATCCGGTAAATCAAATGGATATGATACAGCTTATCTTTGGGAAAGAGTACTCTGCAAAGACAGTCTGATGGAAATTTTACAGAAATATATGCACTTGCAGCAGGAGTACGATAAAAATGGAAATCTTGTGAAAGAGACTATTTTCCCAAGGTATCATCAGCTTGATGTTGTTACAAAGCTGTTGGAAGATGTAAAAAGAATGGTTCAGGTAAGAGTTATCTGATCCAGCATAGTGCAGGCTCAGGAAAGTCCAATTCGATTGCATGGCTGGCACACAGACTTACCGGACTCCATGATTATGAAGACAATAAGATTTTCCAGTCAGTAATCATCGTTACTGACAGACGAGTGTTGGACAGTCAGTTACAGTCTACAGTATATCAGTTTGACCATGTGGAAGGTGTGGTTAAGAAAGTAGATAAAAATTCGGGACAGCTTAGAGATGCAATCAATGATGGTGTAGGCATTATTATTACTACATTACAGAAATTCCCGGTAATCTATAAAGAAGTGGATTCTGCAAAAAAAAGATTTGCGATTATTATTGATGAGGCACATTCTTCGCAGACCGGAGATGCAGCGAAAAAGTTAAAAAGAGCATTAGCTGATACTGAAGAAATTCTGAAAGAGTATGCCGAGATGGAAGATGAGGACGAGAGAAACCGCAAGGATGATGAGGACAAGCTATTAGACGAACTGGCAGCACAGGGGATGCATAAGAACTTATCATTCTTTGCATTTACAGCAACGCCAAAAGGAAAAACATTGCAGCTGTTTGGTCAGAAGGATGCGGAAGGAATCTACAGACCTTTCCATATTTATTCTATGAGACAGGCAATAGAGGAGCATTTCATCTTGGATGTTTTGCAGAACTATATGACCTACAAAATGTACTATAAGATTGCCAAGATTATTGAGGATAATCCGGAATTTGATACAACAGCTGGTTCAAAGGCAATTATAAATTATGAGACACTGCATCCACATAATATCTCTCAGAAGACTGCCATTATGCTGGAACATTTTATGAATGTCACAAGACATAAGATAGGTGGCAGAGCGAAGGCTATGGTTGTTACACCATCCAGACTTCATGCAGTACGATATGTGCAGGAATTTAAGAGACAGATAAAAGAAAAAGGACTGAATGACCTTGAAGTGTTAGTCGCTTTTTCCGGTGAAGTGAAAGATAACGATGATGTGTTTACCGAAGAGGGAATGAACAAGGATAAAGAAGGCAAGACAATAAAAGAAAAGGCTTTGCCGGAAACATTCCATGCAGATGATTATGGAATCCTTGTTGTTGCAGAAAAATATCAGACAGGCTTTGATGAACCACTACTTCACACCATGTTTGTGGATAAGAAATTGTCCGGTGTAAAGGCAGTACAGACTTTATCAAGACTGAATCGTACTACAAGAGGAAAAGTAGATACCTTTGTACTTGATTTTGTGAATTCAGCAGAGGATATCAAAGCATCTTTTGAGCCATTCTATGAGGAAACTGTGCTCTTGGAGGAAACAGATCCTAATGTTGTATATGATATGAAGAATACCTTGGATGATTTCAGGGTATATCAGAAATCAGAAGTGGATAAATTTGCGGATATTTTCTATCAGAATGAGAATCAATCAGCTGGTGATCTTGGAAAGCTTCAGGGACAGTTAAGACCAGCAATAGACAGATATGAAGTGCTTGAGGTTGAAAAACAGGATATATTTAAGTCTACCTTGGCAAGTTTTAACCGTGTGTATGCCTATATTACACAGGTATGCAGATTATTTGACAAGGATATTCATAGATTCAGTATTTATTCAAAATTCTTATACACAATGCTTCCTAAGGGACATGGTGGAGAGAAGATAAATATTGTTCTTCTTGAATACTATAAGCTGGAAAAAGACTTTGAAGGTCCGATAGAGCTTGAAAGCACAGAAGGCGGATATACACCTATCTCCGGTGATTCCGGTCATAGAGAGCCTAAGAAAGACCCGTTGACAGTAATCATTGATAAGATAAACGAAAAGTATGGCACTCATTTTACAGAGATGGATAAAGTTCTTGTTCAGATGGAAAATGATTATGCCAATCAGGAGAAATGGCAGAGCTACGCAAAGAACAATGACAGGGCAACATTTATGCTGTTATTTGAAAAGGATTTTCCGAATATGGCAGCAGACAGATATGAGCAGAATGACCAGTTTTTCAGAAAACTGTTTGATGATCCTGATATGATGAGGCAGGTAATGGAGACTGTAGGTTCTGTATTGTATGAGAGATTGAAGAAGAAATATATCTTTGATCCAAAGTCGGGAGTAATTGAAGAGGCGACACCGGAGACTTATGTGGAAGATACATATTTGACGAAGAAATAAGGAAGTGAAAACATGCAGTTAGGATGGATAGATTTTTCAAAAGAAGACCGGCAGAAGGCATTCGATGTGATTAACCTTCTGAGTGAACAGGGAGCAGTCGATGAACTTGGAATCGCGTTATTCTTTTGCCAATTATTTCTTTCCGGGGACATCTACCATCCAGACTAGAGCAAAAGTACTTATTGTTCCATATATGTTAAGGGAGGCTGTTGATGGCAGGTATGGAAAGGATGCAAATAGAGTTTTAAGAGCTATAGATTCTGCTGAAAAAGATTGTGGCATCAGATTGTTAGAAGCAGATCCCAAGGCAGAAGGTGTTATTGGAAGTCGTGTATTGCCAAAGGGCTGGGTGGCAAGAAAACCATCAGATATCTACTGGAATGGAATTCGTACCTTTGGAATATTCTGTGATTATGGTCTGTCTATACCGGAGTATGTTTCATTGGCGGTAAAGCTAAAAGAACAGAAGTCTGTCAGCCGGTTGGGAAACAGGAATGATGATGCAGAGGAAAATGATAAGGATGATTCGGATGCAGGAGACATCGGCAATATTAGATTCTGGAATCTTCCGATTTATCATGATGATTGGAGAGACAACCTTACAATAGAGCTGACGCAGGAGGAAGCATTCTATCTGGATAAGCAGATTCAGAAGTCAACGAAAGGGTCTCTTTTGGAATATGTATTGAAAAATCGTATTGATTTGAATGAATATGATGATTTTGCTTCTTTAACGGCTGAACTATCGGAAAAAGTAGGTGAAAAGCTGGCATATATGATGAAGCTTGCCTGCGATTTTAATAATCTGGTGTATATGGCGAGAGTAAGATACAATGTCATGCTTTCAGAAGACGAGAATACATACGCAAATGATGAATGGAGCAGGTTGCTTCCGGATATAAGGCATAATGCGACAGTAGATCTGGATGCAGTGTTTGGAGAATTCCAGTTGATCAATCCAAGGGCAAAGAGCTTTCTATGTGGGATACAAGCAGCATTTATTACATTAGATATTGATATGGCTGATGAACTGATTCGCAAGAGGGAACGGAGCCTGAAAGGAGCAGCCAGAGCGAAGTTAAGCAGAACAAAGGAATTTGATCATTCAAAATGGGTAGGCGGTGGAATGCTCGATTACAGATTCTCGAATGCCAGAAGAATTGTGAATGACATCTATGCCGGGGAGGTGAGTGCTGATGTTTAGACCGGATTCAAACCGAGATAGAACGGATTACAGCGGTATTTTGATGCCTCCGGACGGATATAGATTGGACAGAGCAGTAGGCACTACATATTCACTTGACCTGGAAGCACTCACAGCTGTGGCGATATGTCTTGGATTATCTGAAGAAACAGATAGTAAGCTTATGCAAAATCCAATTGGTATGCTGAATGCATTGCAGAAGGTATCAGATAAAATCGTGCTGTTTTGTGAAGCAGGACAGATTAAAGTGCCAACAAAACCGACTGCACTATCTATTTTATTAGAGAAAATGGTAGTAGAGGTCGCACTGCCAAAAGATAGACAGCTTGGTCGATATCCGTCATTTCATCCGAAAACATGGGTATTAGCATATGTAAACGCTGATGGAGATAAAAAATATCGTTTTGTGGTAATGAGCAGAAATCTGACTTTTGACAGGAGCTGGGATATCAGCTTTGCAATGGATAGCAGTAAAAATGTCAGACAGAAGAAAAAGACTCAGCCTATCTGTGATTTTCTGGATTATCTTGTAATGAATGTGCATAATACCAGCAATAATGCCGGAAAGAAAAGAAACCTGATTCGTGGATTATGTGCAGACATTAAGGATGTATCCTTTTCACTTGATAGTAAAATATTTGGAGAGGATTTTGAAGTGCTTCCACTTGGTATTGGAAAAAATGCTTACCGGATGCAGGAGGATATCCTATTCTGCAAGGAAAGAGGAAATGCCAATTCGACATTTAATGAGCTTGTAGTGATGTCTCCGTTTTTATCAGAAAGTGTGATTGCAGATTTTAACCTGACAGACAGGGCATTGTCGGACTGTAAGAGAACACTTGTTACGAGACGTTCTGAGCTTGGAAAACTCAAAGCATCAGATGTAGATAATTTTACCATCTATGCATTAAAGGATGAGATTATAGATGGTGAGGAAGAAATTTCAGATGAACTCGCAGATAAAAAGAAACAGGATATTCATGCAAAAATCTATCTGAGAAGGAAATATTCAGATGTTGACCTGTATCTTGGTTCCATGAATGCTTCCTATTCTGCAATTAATAAAAATGTTGAAATGATGCTGTGGCTTGGTACAAAGAATATGTATCTGAATGGGGATAAATTCTTAGAGGATATATTCTGTGGACCGGTAGGAGATGCAAAGAATCCATTTGAGCAGGTTACAGTAGCGGATGCTGTTTTGGAAACAGAAAGTGACAATAGAAATCTGCTGGAGCAGAAAATTAAGGACTTGTGCCGAGTGAAAAGGCAGGCTGTAATTTCAGAAGATAATGAGAATGCTGGAAAGTACAAGATAGAGGTTGAGTTCAGTGGTATTGAATCTGATAGTGAGGTTACAGTATCACCATTTAATTCAAAGCAGGAGCAGACATTGTCAGAACATATAGAGTTTTCAGAGCTTGAGATCTTGCAGTTATCAGAGTTCTATGAGATTACTGCAAGATCAGGTGATGATACAATTCGCAGAATTATTATGATCCCTACAAGTGGTTTCCCGGATGACAGAGAAAGTGCTGCAGTAAACAGTGTGGTAAAAGATAGGGCATCATTTGTTGAGTACATAGCGTTTGTACTTGGTGATGATTATGTAGCATCTATGCTTGAAGGAAAGCAGATGGGAGAATCCGGCTTTTTTGCCAATTCGAGTGATGCAATGCCGGCACTCTATGAAAAGATGTTAAAGACATCTGTAGAAGGGCCGGAAAGAATAAAAGACATTGGATATGTGCTTAAGATGGTTACAGATAAGGATATTATACCGGATGAATTCCGTGAACTGTATGAGACTTTTTGTAATACTTTGAAAATCAGAAGATAACGAGGTGATGTCATGTCACAATTTAATATAGATGAAATTGAAAAGCGTACCCTTTCCGGTCTGAAGGATTTTCAAAGAGCGACTGTGGAGAGAGTGGATTATCTGTTCCGGCATAATCAGAATCGTGTGCTTGTAGCAGATGAAGTGGGTATGGGAAAAACTCTTATTGCCAGAGGAGCAATTGTAAAGACAGCAAGACTTAGAATCGAAGAGAAAGATGATCTGTTTAAGGTAATTTATATCTGCTCTAATCAGAACATAGCAAATCAGAATATCAGAAAACTTAATGTAACAGGAAAGAATGCCATCGGCTCAGTATCAGATACCAGACTGTCTATGCAGCATTTAAAGATTACTGAGCAGGAAAATGATCCGCAGATAAAGGAAGGTTTTATACAGCTTATCCCACTTACACCGGAAACATCTTTCCGCATGACCACCGGAGGTGGAAGTGTGCAGGAAAGAGCACTTATGTATGCCATTTTAAGGAGAATGCCGGACTTTAAAGGACATGTAACTTCTCTTGAAAAATTTATGATAATGGATGCTGTAAAAGCATGGGATGGATGGGCAAAATGGAACTTTGAAAATCGTGTGGCAGAATGCGAAAAGATGACGAAGGGTGTCTATCCACAAAATGTGATAGAAAAAATCCTTAATTATCAGGAGTATGAAAGTATAAGGGACATGCTGCTTAATCATTTGCATGAAAGAAGATACAATAAACAGCTTACATATTCCAATTACTATGTGATGAATAAGCTTCGTGTGATGTTTGCGAGAATCAGTGTATCTATGCTTGAGCCGGATCTGGTAATCATGGATGAGTTTCAGAGATTTAAGTTTCTTTTGTCATCCGATGACAGTGAGCTTGGTATTCTTGCACACAGTTTCCTTAGTGGACATGATACAAGGGTACTTCTGTTGTCGGCTACACCATATAAATTGTATTCTACCCTTGAAGAGATAGATGAAAATCAGCTTGATGAGCATTATGCAGAGTTTTTTCAGGTTATGAACTTTCTTTTTGATGATGAAGTCAAAGACATTAAATTTAAGGAAGTGTGGAAGAATTATTCCCATGCTCTAAGTGAGTTGAAGGCAGGGGACAGTGCAATTATCCGTATGAAGGAGCTGGCAGAAAATGCCATGTATCAGGGAGTCAGCAGGACAGAGCGTATATCTGTCATGGATTCCGGTGATTATACGGATGACAGCAGCGTGAAGCATCATTTGCAGATAGATGAAAATGACATAAACTCCTATATACAGATGTCACGATTGTTGTCAAAAACGGATTCAAATCATTCTTTACCGGTAGATTATGCAAAGAGCTGTCCGTATCTTATGTCCTTTATGAAGAAATATAAGATTAAAGAGCAGATTGAAAAATATTATATAAAACATCCAGATGAATTTGGAAGTGAAAGAGAACAATGTCTCTTGTGGCTGAATCGCAATAAAATCAATAAATATGATGAACTGCCGAAAACCAATGCAAGGCTTGAGGCACTGAAAGAAAAAGCATTTACCGGCGGTGCAGAAAAATATCTGTGGATTCCTCCATCACTGCCATATTATGAGATGCAGGGAGCATATAAAAACAGCAAAGGCTTTTCAAAAATACTTGTATTTTCTGCATGGGAGATGGTTCCACGAATGATAGGTGCGCTTGTTTCCTATGAGGCGGAAAGACTTACAGTTGGAAAACTGGTACATCAGATAAAGAATCAGGATAAGAAGAATACGGGGTATTTTGCGGATGGTTCGAGACGATACCCGGTGGCAAGGCTCAGGTTTAATGTTTCAAATGGAGAAGTAAGAGGCATGAGCCTGTTTGCACTGCTTTATCCTTCAAAGACACTTTCTGATATGTATTTACCGATTGAGTCATTGAATAATCATGAATCATTAGAAGTAATAGAGAAATCTGTACGGCTGAAACTGAAAGAGAAGCTTGCGATAATCGAAGAAAAGTATGGTGATTCGGGTAACAATAAGGAAGATGCCAGGTGGTATTATCTTGCACCGATGCTCATGGATGGAGTCATCTATGCAAAGCATTGGATAGAGGATATTGTGTGGGAAATGAATACAGACGAAGAGGATACAACATCTGAGGTCAGAAGCAGTTCAAAGGATAAGAGAAATAAGGGCTTTATTGCTCATATTGATAAGCTAAGAAGTTATTTGGATGCCCCGGAGGAGATTCATCTTGGAAGAAAGCCGGAGGATCTTCTGGAAACATTGGTAAATATGGTACTGGGTTCGCCAGCAATATGCATTTATCGTTCTAATGGAAGAAGCACAGCCAGAGCAACATCGCTTGCAAAGGTATTTGTCAATAATTTCAATTTGCCGGAGTCAACAGCTATCATTGATCTTGCTTATGGCAGATGCAGGGATGATAATTCCCATTGGCAGAATGTACTTAAATACTGTAAAGATGGCTGTTTTCAGGCAATGATTGATGAATATATCCATATGCTGAAAGAAACAGCAGGTTTTCAGTCGGATGGAAATCAGTATCAGATTGTGCATGACATGATGATGGATTCATTGAAGATACATACAGCCACCTATATCGCTGATACTTATCCTGATTTCAAAAAACGTATTAACGGAGCTGACAGGAAGAGTGATGGATGTCGAATAAGGTCGAGTTATGCAGTTGGATTTACAAAGGATGCAGGAGATAATTCCAAGGTAGTCATGCGTAAAGAAAATATCAGAAATGCCTTTAACTCACCAATGCGTCCATTTGTGCTCGCTACAACATCAATCGGACAGGAAGGATTGATTTTCATAATTATTGTCGTGTGATTATGCACTGGAATCTTCCAAGTAATCCCATAGATGTAGGACGGATTTTGCGGACATTCAAAATAAAAAGAATGTGGAGGTAACAGACAATGGCAAAATCATTATTTGAGGAACTGGGCGGCAAATACGAAAGGCAAGGGATTATTTGATACCGTGCTTAACTGTACCCGCCGAAGAAGAACAGGCAATAGGCATCTGGGGGCAACGGCATTTAGATTATCTAAAACAGTACCGTAAAGTTACATACACCAATCTTCTTACAAGCGGCAGGCTAAACGCCTACCTTGCCGACATCAACAGACAGGCACAGGAACGCTTTGAAAGGCTCATAGAGGGTATGAAACAGGCACAGGGCATAACGGAACAGCTAAAGGCAGAAAACGCCTTAGAATGGACAGGATGCCTCAATAACATAAGGGCTTGTGCGAGGGAGATTGTGGAAAAGGAAATTATTTTTGCATAAACAGATGATTAGTGGCAGGGGGAAATCCTGCCGCTTTTTCTGCTTTAGTTTGTCAGCTTGACAAATAAAGGGTTAAGGAATATAATTAGATTCAGTATTATACAAGGAGTTAATAAATATGCGGCAAGGTATTCTTAAATAAACTGTCAATTTGATAGTGGGAACAAAAAGTAGCAGTCCCGTTTCACTTTTAATATGGGGCTTAGTTTTTTGTACCCAGTTTAAGAATACTTTTATCATGTAATTTTATATGCC